>Ga0208687_1000138_pt1 | contig 74707 bp, 60 predicted proteins | sample June2015DPH_6_10_FD_184695 | JGI IMG/M metagenome (GOLD analysis project Ga0208687, IMG submission 184695) | Peatland microbial communities from SPRUCE experiment site at the Marcell Experimental Forest, Minnesota, USA - June2015DPH_6_100... | ecosystem: Environmental > Terrestrial > Soil >...
TCGGCACGCCGACTTTCGCCTATTATCTCGCCAGCGACACCACCTTCTCCAGCCCACTCAGCGGCGCCCCGACGAACGTCGGCTCCTATGTCGTCGTCGCCTCTTTTGCCGCTAGCGGGAATTATGGTGCGGCCTCGAAGCAGACAGGCTTCACAATCACGGTCGCCACGCCGACCGTAAGCGTCACCGACTCCGGCGGCGCCTATACCGGCTCGCCATTCACCGCGACCGGTTCGGTCACCGGCGTCGGCAACGCGCCCCTCGGCACGCCGACTTTCGCCTATTATCTCGCCAGCGACACCACCTTCTCCAGCCCACTCAGCGGCGCCCCGACGAACGTCGGCTCCTATGTCGTCGTCGCCTCTTTTGCCGCTAGCGGGAATTATGGCGCGGCCTCGGCACAGAAGACTTTTGCGATCACCCCGGCCACGCCGACCGTGAGCGTCACCGACTCCGGCGGCGTCTATACCGGCTCGCCCTTCTCCGCGACCGGTTCAGTCACCGGCGTCGGCAACGCGCCTCTCGGCACGCCGACGTTCACCTATTATCTTGCCAGCGACACCACCTTCTCCAGCCCACTCAGCGGCGCGCCGACGAATGTCGGCTCCTATGTCGTCGTCGCCTCTTACGCCGCCACCACGGACTACATCGCCGCCTCGAATCAGACCAGCTTCTCAATCACCCCGGCCACGCCGACCGTAAGCGTCACCGACTCCGGCGGCGTCTATACCGGCTCGCCATTCACCGCGACCGGTTCGGTCACCGGCGTCGGCAACGCGCCCCTCGGCACGCCGACTTTCGCCTATTATCTCGCCAGCGACACCACCTTCTCCAGCCCACTCGGCGGCGCCCCGACGAACGTCGGCTCCTATGTCGTCGTCGCCTCTTTTGCCGCTAGCGGGAATTATGGCGCGGCCTCGGCACAGAAGACTTTTGCGATCACCCCGGCCACGCCGATCGTGAGCGTCACCGACAACGGCGGCGCCTATACCGGCTCGCCCTTCTCCGCGACCGGTTCGGTCGCCGGTGTCGGCAACGCGCCCCTCGGCACGCCGACTTTCGCCTATTATCTCGCCAGCGACACCACCTTCTCCAGCCCGCTCAGCGGCGCTCCGACGAATGTCGGCTCCTATGTCGTCGTCGCCTCTTTTGCCGCCAGCGGAAATTATGGCGCGGCCTCGACGCAGAAGGGCTTCGCGATCACTGTTGCAACCCCGACGATTTCCGTCACCGATGCCGGCGGCGTTTCCACCGGCTCGGCTTTCCCGGCCACCGCGCTGGTGAAGGGCGTCGGTCCCGGCGCGACGTTCGGTCCTTCGCTGGAAGGCGTCTTCCCAACGCTTACGTATTACGCCGGTCTGACCGCCACTGGTACCCCGCTGGCCGGCGCTCCGGTGAACCCCGGCAGCTACACCGTCGTCGCCAACTTTGCCGGCAGCGCCGACTACGCTGCGGCAAGCAACTCCACCACTTTCACCATCACCAGCGCCACAACCACCACGGCAAAGGTCATCCTTTCCAATCTCAACCAGACCTACAACGGCGCCGCCAAATCCGTCACCGTGACGACGACGCCTTCGGGACTGGCAACAATAGTCACCTATTCTCAAAACAACGTCGCCGTCGCCGCGCCGACCAATGCCGGCAGCTACACTGTCACCGCGACGGTGAATAGTCCCAGCTACACGGGGTCGGCGACCGGCACATTCGTCATCGCCAAAGCCAATGCGATCATCACGGTCACGGGGTTAACGACCACCTATAATGGCAGCGCCCATCCGGCATCCGGATCGGCCGCCGGCGTCGAAACGCCCACCCCAGCGAATCTCACGTCGCTTCTGAATCTGTCGTACAAGAACCTGGCTACCAATGTGATCAGTACCTCCGCGCCGGTCAACGCCGGAACCTATGAGGTGTTCGCCAGCTTCGCCGGCAACGCCAACTACAATTCCATCGCCTCATTCGACACCGGTAAAAAGGTTGTCATCAACGCGATTGGTCCGGCGTTTTCCAATCTCAGCAACCTTACGATCATCCTGCACACGTCCAGCGTCACGCTCTCGGGCAAGATTCTCGCCGGAAGTTTGATCCCCGCGGGCGCCGTCTCGATCAAATTAAATGGCGTGACCCACACCGCGACGATCGCCGCCAACGGCGCTTTCTCCGTAACGTTCTCCACCATCGTGCTGCCGGTCGGCGCATACACCGTGCAGTACACCTACGCGGGGTCGTCCAATTTCGCCGCCGCCAGCGCCACCAGCATTGTGAACGTGACCTACGGCGTCAAACTGGAATACAACAACTCGGTCACTTACAAGGCCGGCTCGACCATCCCGCTGGCGATTCTCCTGGTCGACGCCAACGGCAATGACGCCAACACGACCAAAACCACCGTGACCGCCACCGGTCTGGCGTTGGCCTCGTCTCCCAACACGCCGGTTGCGATCCCCGCCGGCAATCCCGCCGGCGGCAAATTCACGCCGGACAACGACGGCGACGAATGGTTCTTCAATTTCAAGACCACCGGCCTGGCCGCCGGCACCTACGTGCTGACCTACACCATCAGCGGAGACCCGATTGTCCACACACTGACGTTTATCGTCGGGCACTAAGCCAAGCCGGATATTGAGCGCACGGCCATTTCAGACGCCGCACCGGGAATTGTTAGGTGCAATAGACGAGACTTCGGCCTTAACCGTTACGTTTTGGAAACGTCATCGAACGAAGTGTTCCTGAGCTTGTCCTGCTTGAACGCACCCGGAGGGACTCGAACCCACAACCCTCGGTTCCGAAGACCGATGCTCTGTCCAGTTGAGCTACGGGTGCGGCGACGCTGGGAAGTATACCGCAAGCCGGGCGATGCCTTCAGCTCAGGGAGATGGAGGCGCCGTGGGCGGCGGCGGCGCCGCGGCGGCGTCCGAAGCCGGCGCGACCGGCGCGGTTACCGTGGTGTCGCCGGTTCCCGCCGCAGGCTCGGGGGGCGTGACCGTCTCCAAGTCATCCTCCGACTGCTCCAGGTATACGTCGTCCATCTCCGTCGAGTCCACTTGGCGGCGCATCAGGAAATAGATGATCGTGTTGGCCGAGAAATAGAAGCTGATGGCGAAACTGCCCAGGAAAGACACGATCAGCATCACCCAGATTTCGATGAAAAAGGCGCCGATTTTCTGAGCGAAGCTGAGGGTGTGAAAGTCCACGGTGTAGGCGAGGCGTCCGGTGTCGGTGGGGCTGGGCCACATCACGGCCAGCAGGTCGCGCGTATTGTCGGCCTTGGTGAAAATGCCCATGCTCACAAAATGATGGGCCAGGACGAGCATGACCCACAGGAAGTAGTGGACGAAGATGTACGTGGCCGCGCCGTAAACCAGCGCCGCGGCGGTGTAGAAAAGCATGCGCCAAGGGCGTGCGTAGACGTAGCTGAAGCTTCGGCTGATGGCGTCGAAGCTGTCGGAGCCTTCCACGGCGATGGTGGGATACATGAGGTTGAATCCGCCGGCGGTCCCCAGCAGAACCAGGGTCATCACGAAGCCGGCCAGCAGCGACAGGAAGAACAGGGCTCCCACCACGATGGGCCCAAGGAAGGGCACGTTGCCCACCAGGGAGGCGACGGCGACGATCAGCCCGATGACGGTCACGATCAGCACGGGAATCACCGGCGCCGAGCCGAAGGACAGGACCTTGCCGACGGCGAAGTTCATCGCGTGGCGCACGGAGATTTTTTCATCGCGGGCGAACTGAACGGCGGCGATGCGGCTGATGGCGCCGCCGAATACCGCCCAGTTCAGCAAGAACCAGATGCCGAACAGAATGAAAAAGACCGTGTGGTTCCAGACCAACCACAGCGGACCGACGGCGAAGAAGTTGTAGACCTGATCCACCACCCCATCGGAGCCCATCCACTGGTTGTGCGTGATCGACTGCACGACCAAATAAACCTCGCGGATTTCGTAGGAGAAGAAGGTGTGGAACAGCCCCTGGCCACAGATCTGCTGGGCGGCGCGGATGTCGCGTTCGGCAGCGCTGTAAGCGTCGAGAATCGCCGCGTCGTGATCCTTGAGCGCCGCCGCCTTATCGTCGCGCTTCTGCGCCGCCGTCTCCGTGCCCTTGTCGACGGCCGCGACGCGGTCGTCGTACGCCTTTTTTATGTCCTGCACCTGGGTGCCGCGGTGATCGATGATCGCTTGTTCCAGTTTTTTGAGGTCATCGCCGGCCTTGGCGATGTCCGCGGCTCGGCGATGCAACGACTCATCGGTTTCGTTGGCATCGACCTTTTTCACGACATGGTAATCATCACTGAGGAGCATGGCGGCATACTGCGCCTGGATCCGCTGGCGGGCGTCATCGCGCCAGGCGGCAAGCGACTCGGTGGCCTGGCCCGTGGCGACCAGGCGGTATTGGGCGATTTCGCCCGGCAGAGCCCTGGCGCCCAACGGCCAGACGCCGTCCAAAATCCGGCCGCCGAAATAAACCGCCAACAGCAGCGCCAACCCCAACGCCAACTTCGACAAATGGATGGCGATGCGGAACGAGCGAAAGAGTTGCGTAAACGGAAATGCCTGGTGCCAGTCGATGCTGCGGATTTGACCTTCGTCCGACATGGACAGAAGCTCCTTTCCCTTGAACTTTTCCACCGGAAACGGCGCCAGCCACAACCGTCTCTGGGCAGTTGGGCCGCATTATAGTCCGCCGGGAAAATGGTTCAAATGCGGGGCGTTGTGGCGGCAGCAAGGCCAACGTGCCTTAGGCCGACCGACCGGCCGGTTCATCCGGCCTGGTGGCGGCTGAAGGGGGCCGCCCAAGGGGAATACGATACTTTTCGTCCAGCCAGCGGCCCAGGTCGACCAGCCTGCACCGGTCGCTGCAAAACGGAAAAAACGGATTGGGTGCCCGCGGGTCATCGGCGGCCGTCACTTCTTTCTTGCAGATGGGACACAACATGACGGTAGGCCCGGGAGCTATCGGGCCGGCTTGGTGCGCTTGGCTGGCGGTGCTTTGGCGGCCGGGGCGGCGTTGGGCTTGGCATCCTTAGGCTTGGAAGCCTCGGGGGCCTTGGCCCCCGCCGCGCCCTCGGCCGCGGCCCCGGCAGTCGCCGCCCCGGCGGCTGGGACACCGCTGTCGCTCTTGGCTGCCTTCTTGTACGCTTCGCTGCGGTAATCGGTGGTGTAAAACCCTTCCCCTTTGAAGATCAGCCCGGCGCCCGCGCCGATCAACCGCCTGAGCTGGTTCTTGCCGCACTTGGGGCACTTGCGAACCGTCGCGGCCGTGATCGACTGGAATTTCTCGAACTCAAACCCGCAGGCGTCGCATTTGTATTGATACGTCGGCATGGTCAGGCATCCCGTTCCTGCGCCGGCTCGCTGATGAGCACCTGAGCCGGGCGAAGCGTTCGGCCGAGCAGCGCATAGCCGGTTTGGATCCGTTGCGTCACCGTGCCAGGCGGATGCTGGTCGCTGGGCTGCTGCCCCAACGTCTCCATGGTAGCCGGGTCATACGGCGTCCCAGGCTCCGGCGCGATCGTCTCGACAAACTGGCTCTTGAGAACGGTCATCCATTGGTCATGCACGATCTGCATGCCCTTGAGAATCGAAGCAACGTCGGTCTTGTCCAGGTCCACCGACAAGGCACGCTCGAAAGCGTCAATTACGGGAAGGAGGCTGCGGATCAGCGCGCTGTTGGCAAACGCCACGGCCTGCTCCTTGTCCGCCTCCAGGCGGCGGCGGCCATTCTGAAAATCGGCCTGAGCGCGCGCCAGCCGCTCGAACAAATCGTCGCGCTCCTGCTGCAAGGCGTCGCGCTCCTGCCGCAACCGTTCCAATTCACCGGCGGCATCGGATGGGGACGGCTCGGCGGCTTGGGCGGCCTGGGCGGCTTCATTCGGATTTCCAGCTTGATTCGTCATGCGCACTTCGGAATTCGGGTTTTACTTCGACTCCTCTCCTTTGATCAGATCCTTCAGCTTGTCCAAAAATCCCCTGCGCTGCTGCTTGATGCGAGCATCCTCGGCGGCGGCGAACTCGTGCAACAAAACTTTTTGGCGCTCGGTCAGCTTCCGCGGCACCTCGATGACGATCTGCACCAACTGGTCGCCCGAGCGGTACGAGCGCACATCGGGCAGGCCCTTGGCCTTGAGCTTGAAGACCTCGCCGTGCTGCGTGCCGGCGGGAATCTCCAAAGACTCGGTGCCCTTGAGCGTCGGCACCTCGATGGTCGCGCCCAGAGCCGCCTCGCTGAATGAAATCGGCACCTGGCAAACCAGGTCGTTGTTGTGCCGCGTGAAAATCGGATGTTCTTTGACCGTAATGTAAACGTGCAGGTCGCCGGGGGGAGCGCCGTTTTCACCGGCTTCGCCCTCGCCGGTGACGCGGACGGCCTGTCCGTCGTGCACACCGGCGGGAATCTTGACGATCACGGTGCGCTTGCGCAACTGCCGGCCGGTGCCGCCGCAGTGCGGACAATAGTCACGGATGACGCTGCCGCGGCCGCGGCAATTGGGACACGTCACCACCATGCGGAACATGCCGCCAAACCCTTGCTGGGCGATGCGGCCCTGTCCGCCGCACTGCGGGCACGCCACCGGGCTGCTGCCGGGTTTGGCGCCGCTGCCGCCGCAGGCGTCGCAGCGATCCTGCCGCTCAAATTCCAGCGTCTTGTCGCATCCGTTGGCCACCTCGCTCAGAGTGAGTTCGACGCGCGTTTCCAGGTCGTAGCCGCGGACCGCCCCGCGGGACCCGCCGCGGGCGGCCCCGCGACCCATCCCGCCGAAGGCACCGCCGAATATCTCGTCGAACATCGAGAAGATGTCCGTCACGTCCATGTGGGAAAAATCGTGCTGGCCCGTCACCCCCTGATGGCCGAACTGGTCGTAGCGCCGGCGCTTGTTCTCGTCGCTCAGAACTTCGTAGGCTTCGGAGCATTCCTTGAAGCGGGCCTCGGCCTCGGTCTTATCCCCGTTGGTGCGGTCGGGGTGAAACTTCATGGCCAGGCGGCGATAGGCGCGCTTGATCTCCTCGTGGTTGGCCGTTCGGCCAACGCCCAGGGTTTCGTAATAATCTCGCTTGGCCGCGGCCACGGTCATCCTTTATTAGGGCCCTGGGCATCTTCCGGTTTGCTTAGTTCCTCTTCCAAGTCGGGCGGCAGCGGAAACGTCGGAATCGGTTCTTTCTCGCCACGAGCGCGATATTCCAGCCAGCGCTGAATGGAAGCGGGCGACTCACCGGATTTTCGTCCAGCCAACATGCCCGCCACGCTCAGGTCTTCGTTCAAATGCGGCCAATGAATGCCCAAACCGCTGATTTCGAAATTATTCCGCTCAATGGGGGTCCCGTGCAGCAGACGCGGATACCAGACGATGGGCGTGATAATCGTGCGGCCATCCTCCAAGCCGACCACAACACTGTCATCCGTCACCTTAACGGAGATTGCCCGTGCCGCTGTTTCATCGACGATGATGCTCATGCCACTTCTCCAATAGGATCTCTCGGTATTGCTCGACAATCCTGCGTATTCTCGTTAACTCATGGCCGGCAAATCCCGAATTCGCCTCCAGCCGCACCATCGGCGTAAGCCAGAACTTCGCCTGCTTATAGTCTCGATCAACGTGCACGTGCGGCGGCTCCAAATTCTCGTTCGAGAAGAATCCGATGCGGTAGGGCCCATTGCGCAAAACGATCGGCATAACAATCCCGGCAAATCGACCTCATACGCAATCTTATCGGCTGACGGCGAACAAGTCAGTTGCATCGCCAGAAGCCGATCAGCAAATTCTAAGGTGCGGCTCCAACTTCGCATCTGCCACTTTGTATAAGTTTCGGAAGTATTCCGCCAACGCGTTCGCTTCCTTGCGAAGGTCTAGACGCTCTGCCTTCTCCGCCTCAGGGTCCTGAGTCTGCGTAGGATGCTCGAGTAAACTGCTGACAATTAAATAACGCCACGCCTTCTTTTGGACTTCTTCAATCCAAATGCTCACTGCGGGAGGAAAAAGGAATCGTTGCTCGAAAGCGTTTTTGTGAAACTTTTGATAGAGGTCGGAAGTCAAGTGGCCCGGCATGATCGTAGCGTCGGCCAAAACGAGTAACCCGTCCAGCACTTGCATGCGCCGGTCGAACAGCTCGAACTGGAGCTTTTGCCGCGCGAGCTTCGATTGTGCGCGGGAGACTCTCCATTGGACCACGGATACAACGACCGCGCAGGCCGCCACGAACACGCCAGCAACACTCAAAATGATCTGGATGTATACCGGCATACGAGGCTCGTTCACATAGACGAAAGCACGAAAACGCCTCGCCGGCCAGACGCCTTTTTTCGGCTCCGTGCCTTTGGGCTCAAGCCCTTAAACCACCGCGCCGGCCACGGGGGTGGGCTCCTCGCCTTTCTTTTCCTTCAGCTCGGTCACCAGCACGTCCGTCGTCAGGGCCAGGCCACTGACGCTGGCGGCGTTGAGCAGCGCCGTCCGCGCCACCTTGGTCGGATCGACGATCCCCGCCTTGTGCATGTCCACAAACTCGCCCGTGGCGGCGTCGTAACCCCACGCCGGGTTCTTGTTCTTGAGGATTTCATCGACCACCACCTCGCCATCCTCGCCGGCGTTGTCGGCGATCTGACGGGCGGGGGAACGCAGGGCCTGGGCGATGATGTCGAAGCCGAGCTTCTCGTCGCCGCGGGCCTTGGCCTTGGCGTTTTCGACGGCCTCGATGGCGCGGAGGAACACCACGCCGCCGCCGGGAACGATCCCTTCCTCGGCCGCGGCCCGGGTGGCGTGCAGGGCGTCGTCGATCAGGTCCTTGCGCTCCTTCATCTCCGTCTCGGTGGCGGCGCCGGCCTTGATCACCGCCACGCCGCCGGTCAGCTTCGCCAAACGCTCCTGCAACTTCTCGCGGTCGTAATCGCTGGTGGTCGCCTCGATCTGCTTGCGGATCTGCTCGGCACGGGCGTCAATGTCCTTTTTCTTGCCGGCGCCTTCCACGATCAGCGTGTTGTCCTTGTCGACGACGACGCGCTTGGCCGTGCCCAGGTCGGACAGCTCGATGTTCTCCAGCTTGAGCCCCAAATCCTCGCTGATGAATTTTCCGCCGGTGACCACGGCCAGGTCGGCCATGATCGCCTTGCGGCGATCGCCAAAGCCCGGCGCCTTGACGGCGCACACCTGCAACACGCCGCGAAGCTTGTTCACCACCAGGGCGGCCAGGGCCTCGGATTCGACGTCCTCGGCCACGATCAGCAGCGGCTGGCCCGCCGTCACCGCCTTGTTCAGCAGCGGCAACAGCTCGGTCAGATTCGAAATCTTCTTCTCGTGCAGCAGAATCAGGCAGTTCTCCAGCACGGCCTCCAACGTCGTGGTGTTGGTCAGGAAATACGGCGACAGAAAACCTTTGTCGAACTGCATCCCCTCGGTGTATTCCAACACCGACTCGGTGCTCTTGCCTTCATCGACGGTGATGACGCCCTCCTTGCCCACCTTCTCCATGGCATCGGCCATCAGGTCGCCGATCTTTTCGTCGCCGTTGGCGCTGATGGTGGCGACGCGCTTGTAATCCTCGCGTCCCTTGACGTTCTTGGATTGCTTGGTGATGGCGTCGGCGGCCACTTCGGCCGCCTTGAGAATCCCTCGCTGAATGGTCACGGGGTTCACGCCCGTGGTCACCGAGCGCAATCCCTCCAGGTAAATCGCCTCGGCCAGAACCACCGCCGTGGTGGTGCCGTCGCCGGCCACGTCGCCGGTCTTGCTGGCCACCATGTTGATCAGCTTGGCCCCCATGTTCTCAAACGGCTGGGGAAGCTCGATCTCCTTGGAGACGGTCACGCCGTCCTTGGTGATCCGCGGGGCGCCGAAGGATTTCTGCAACACAACGTTGCGTCCCCGCGGACCCAGCGTCGCCTTCACCGCACGGGCAAGCTGCGCCAGCCCATGGCCGATCTCCGCCCGCGCGTCCGTTTCAAACTTCATTTGCTTCGCTGACATGGAAACTCCAGTTGCTAGTTGCTGGTTGCTAGTTGCTAGAAAAGACCGGTCGCCGTTGCAGCCTAGCAACTAGCAACCAGCCACTAGCAACTTCCTATTCATTCCAACACTCCCAGAAGGTCCGATTCCCGCAGGATGACGAACTTCTCGCCGTCCACTTCGATGTCCGTTCCGCTGTATTTGCCGTAAAAGACGGTGTCGCCGGAGCGCACGGACGGCTTCATGTGCTTGCCCTTGTCGTCCAGCTTGCCGGGGCCGACGGAGATGACTTTGCCCTTGGTCGGCTTCTCCTTGGCCGTGTCCGGCAAGACGATCCCGCTGGCCGTCTTCTCCTCCGCCTCCGATTGCTTCACGATCACACGATCCTGCAACGGTCGAAGTTTCATAGCTGTGTCCTCATGTCATTCTTCAGATTCACTTGCCGCTTTGGGCGGCCATCAGCGGCCCCGCGGCCACTAATTTTTTCCTTTTCGAATCCACGCGAGCGTTAAATCCTTCGAGGGTCCGCGCACCCAGCAGCGACAAGTCACCCGGTTCGGCGAAAATGACCTCATCCACGGTAAAGAACTGATCGGCGCGGATGATCACGAAACCGACGCTGCGCGTCACCTGCTGCCCGTTGGCCATCGTCAGCGTCACATCTTTCTTTTCGCGCTGCACGCCAATTTTTTGCATCGTCTTGGCCGGCAGCCACGTGTAATCGCTGCCAGTGTCAACCAGCAGCTTCTGGACATTCGCCGACCGATGGCGATCGGCGATGTTCTCGATCCTGCAACCGACGTGAAATGTGCCCATCTTTTTCATACCTTAAATCGTCGCTGAACGATCAGCGAACCATTTTCTAAGCGACTTTCGGGTCTCCATCGACTTTCTGCCAGCCAGGAATCCTTCCACGCTGAGGTCCTCGTCCAAGTCGGGCCAATGAACACCCTCGCCATCGCCGATCAACCGCCAGTTGTTCCGCTCGGCGGGACTGCCGTGCTTCAAACGCGGATACCACTCCAGCGGCAGCACCAGCGTTCGACCATCCGACAACGAAACTGTCAGCGAGTCTTCGCTCACCACGACGTACGTCGCCAACACGTCGCTCATGTGGTCCGTCTCGCTACGTGCAAACCAGTCGCGGCTATTCCTTTCTCGAAGACATTGAACCATCTCACATCATGTCATCCATTCCGCCCATGCCACCCATGCCACCCATGCCTTCAGGGCCGGGACCGTGGGCGTGCTCGCCCTTCTTCTTGGGAGCCTCGACCACGATGCAATCCGTCGTCAGTAAGAGGATCGCCACCTCGGCGGCGTTCTGTAGGGCGATGCGCTCCACCTTGGTGGGCGTGATGATGCCGGCCTTGACCACGTCCACGTATTCGCTGGTCAGGGCGTCAAAGCCTTCGTTGTCCTTGGACTCGATGACGCGGCGGACGACGACGCTGCCGCTGGTGCCGGCGTTGTCGGCAATTTGCTTCAGGGGGGCGGTCAGAGCCTGGCGGACGATCTTCACGCCGGCGGCTTCATCGCCCTCGAGCTTGAGATTTCCGCCGCCGTTGAGGGCTTTCATGGCGCGGATGAGGGACACGCCGCCGCCGGCGACCACGCCCTCTTCCACGGCCGCGCGCGTCGCGTGCAGGGCGTCTTCGATGCGGGCTTTCTTTTCCTTCAGTTCCGCTTCCGTGGCGGCGCCGACGTTGATCTGGGCCACGCCGCCGGCGAGCTTGGCCAGGCGCTCCTGTAATTTCTCGCGGTCGTAGTCGCTGGTGGTGTCGTCGATCTCGCGGCGGATCTGCTCGATACGCCCCTGGATCGCCTTGCTTTCGCCGGCGCCTTCGATGATCGTGGTGTTGTCGTTGTCGATGCGAATGAGCTTGGCCTGGCCGAGCTGGTCGATTTCGACTTTATCCAGCTCCATGCCCAGGTCCTTCATGATCGCCTGTCCGCCGGCGAGGATGGCGATGTCTTCGAGCATGGACTTGCGTCGGTCGCCGTAGCCCGGGGCCTTGACGGCCGCGACGTTCAGGACGCCGCGCAATTTGTTGACCACCAGCGTCGCCAGGGCCTCGCCGTCCACGTCTTCGGCGATGATCAGCAGCGGACGCTTGGCCTTTTGAATCTTCTCCAGCAGCGAGATGAGTTTTGTCGCGGAGGAAATCTTGTCCTCGTAGACCAGGATGAACGCTTTTTCCAGTTCGACGGTCATCTCATCGGGGTTGGTGATGAAATTGGGGGAGATGTAGCCGCGGTCGAACTGCATGCCTTCGACGACGTCGACGTTGGTTTCCAGGCTCTTGCCTTCTTCGACGGTGATGACGCCGTCCTTGCCGACGCGTTCGAAGGCATCGGCCATGATGTCGCCGATGGCGCGGTCATTGTTGGCGGAGATGCTGGCGACCGAGGCGATGTCCGCCTTGCCGCTGATGGGTTTGGATTGCTTTTTGAGTTGTTCGACGACGACTTCGACGGCCTTGCGGATGCCGCGGGCCATGGCCATGGCGTCGGCCCCGGCCGCAAGGTTGCGGTAGCCCTCCTTGAAGATGGCCTCGGCCAGGACGGTGGCGGTGGTGGTTCCGTCGCCGGCCACGTCGCTGGTCTTGCTGGCGGCCTCCTTGACCAGCCTGGCCCCCATGTTCTGGTATTTGTCTTTGAGTTCGATTTCCTCGGCGACGGTGACGCCGTCCTTGGTGATGGTGGGTGCTCCCCACCCTTTGTCGATGACGGCGTTTCGGCCGCGGGGGCCGAGGGTGACTTTCACCGCCTTGGCGAGTTTGGTGACGCCTTCCAAAAGGCTCTTACGGGCTTCCGCATCAAACGACAGCATCTTGGCTGCCATGCCGGCTCCTTGTCTTTTGAGGTGTCGATCTTAACGCAAGGCGAGGGAATCCGCGCCTCGACAACACCGGGCGTCATATCAAAGTCAATGCCGTGCCGGCTTCGTCGGCGGATAGAACGTTAGTCATTGTATTGCAAACACTTACAATTGACAGGCAAGAAGCCTACCCCGGAGATTTAGCTGTCAGGCTGGCAGAAAGCGAACCGATTGCCCGCCGTCCCTGCCAAGTTTGGCAGACGGACAGCGGCGAGGTACTTTGGCGGAATGCCGGTTGGCCGCAAAAGAATCTTCCGCTTGCTCGTCCGCGGGATCTTCATTTTGTTGGGCTTGTACGGCGGCTGGCGTCTGGCCGGCGCGCTGAACGATCACAGGAGCGACGTGCCAAGGCCGGTTCCCACCACCCATGCGTCTGGTTCATCGACGGCCACACAATCATTGACGCATTGACATCGCTGACTCGTTTTCCATTCGCCGCCTAATCACAAATTGCTGAATTGAATACATATTTTTTGGAATACGGCGGGGCGGCGACCGAGTTAGTAGCCTTCAGCCGGATGTAATGGAACTCGTCGACGCGGGCTCCCGCCGGCCAGTGGCGTCTTGATCTTTTCGTCTTTCTCCAAATAGGAGGGAACCATGTCTTCTGCAAATGGGAACGGATCGGCTCCGTGCCTGGAGGCGCTGGAAGCGCGAAGGCTGCTCTCAGCTTCGTTCTTGTCCCACCTGTCGGCCACGCCGACGGTTACGGGCAACACCGTCCCGTCCAACGGGGACGTGAATCCTTACGGCGTGGCGTTCGTGCCCCAAAACGTCGCCAAGGGCGGAAAGCTGCACGCCGGTGATGTCCTGGTTTCCAACTTCAATAACTCCAGCAACCTGCAAGGCACCGGAACCACCATCGTCGAAATCAACCCCAAGACCGGCGCGCAATCGGTCTTCTTCCAGGGAAAAGGCGAACTTGGATTGACCACCGCACTGGGCGTGCTTCCGCAGGGGTTCGTGCTGGTCGGCAACGTACCGACGCCGGATGGCCAGAACGTAGACGGTCCCGGCTCTCTGCTGATCCTCGACAAAAACGGCCACATTGTGAAAACGTTGAAAAGCGCCAAGCTGCTCGACGGGCCTTGGGATTTGACCATCGACGACGACGGCCCCATCGCCAAGGTCTTTGTCTCCAACGTGCTTGACGGCACCGTCACGCGGTTGGACCTGGCCGTTCCCAGCAAGGGCGATGATGTGGACCTGCTCAGCGCCACGCGAATCGCCTCCGGGTACACGTTCCGCACCGATCCGGCGGCGCTGGTCGTCGGGCCGACCGGCTTGGCCTTCGATGAAAAGACGGACAAGCTTTACGTGGCCAGCACCGGCGACAACGCCATCTACGCCATCGCCAACGCTGAAAACTCCGGCCCCCACGGCGGCACGGGTAAACTCATCTTCAGCAACCAGCACCTTCGCGGCCCGCTGGCCCTGGCGTTTGCTCCCAACGGCGACCTGCTGACCGCCAACGGCGACGCCGTCAATGCCGATCCCAATAATCTCCAGAACAGCGAGATCGTCGAATTCACCACCACCGGCAAGTTCGTGAATGAATTCCAGATCGCCTCCGACCCCGGGGGCGCCTTCGGCCTGGCCGTGCAAACCAACGGCGACGACGTCACCTTCGCCGCCGTAAACGATATCACCAACCAATTGGATATCTGGAAGTTCGATATCTAGCGAGATGATCGATGCGGAATGAGCAGTTGTTCGTTGCTGGTTGTTGGTTGATGAAGAGCCAAGGCGCGGCTTTTGTGTCAACTAGCAACCAGCAACTCATTTCCATCAGACGTTAAACAAAAAGTGGACGATGTCGCCCTCGCGGAGGACGTAGGATTTTCCCTCGACCCGCATTTTTCCGGCGGCCTTGATCGCGTGCTCGGTTTTGTATTGCTTCAGATCGTCCAGGGTGTACACCTCGGCGCGGATAAAGCCGCGCTCGAAATCGCTGTGGATGACCCCCGCCGCCTGCGGCGCGGTGGCGCCGATGGGAATCGTCCAGGCCCGGATTTCCTTCGGGCCGCTCGTGAAAAAACTCTGCAAGCCCAGCAGCCGGTACGCTTCGTGCGTCAGTTTCGGCAGCGCTGCCTCCGCCAACCCCATCCCGGCCAGCATCTCCTTGCGATCGGCTTCGCTCAGTTCCGCCAGCTCCGCCTCCAGCTTGCCGCAAACGGCCACGGCTCCTGCGCCCTCGGCTTCGGCGCGGCGGCGCACCGCCGAAGCCAGCGGGCCCTGGCCCGGCAGATCGGCTTCGTCCACGTTGGCGACGTAGAGCACTTTTTTGGCCGTAATGAGTCCAAGATTACGGAGAATCTTTTTCTCATCGGGGTTGAATTCCAGGGACCGTACCGGCCTGGCATCGTTGAGCGCGTCCTTGCATCGACCCAGCAGCTCGGCCCTGGCCGACGCCTCTTTCTCGCCGGCGCGGCCTGCGCGCTGGGCCTTGTCCAGCGACGGCAGAACAGTCTCCAGGTCCGCCAGGGCCAGCTCCATGTCCAGCGTCTCGATGTCGCGGGTGGGATCGAGCGTCCCTTCGACGTGGATCACGTCGGCGGCGGCAAAACAGCGGACGACGTGCAGGATGGCGTCGACCTCGCGGATGTTGGAGAGGAACTTGTTGCCCAGACCTTCGCCGGTGCTGGCGCCGCGGGCGATGCCGGCGATGTCCACCACTCGCACGGTCGCGGGCACGATCTTCTTGGTCTCCTGGAACTGGTTGATGATCGCCAGGCGCTCGTCCGGAACGGGCACGACGCCGACGTTGGGTTGAACGGTGGAGAACGGGTAATTGGTCGCCTCCGCCCCGGCGGCGGTCAGCGCGTTGAAGATCGTGCTTTTACCGACGTTGGGCAAACCCACGATGCCGACTTCCAGGGCCATGTCCGTCCTTTGCGACGCGGAACTATACCACGACAAATGATGAATGGGTGAACTTGCCGGGGAGCATGAGCGTCGGTAGCTTGGCCCGACGGATCGTGAGCCAATCGCCCCTACCAATCCGCCGCCTAGCCAGCACGTTGCAGATCGGCGCCACCAGCGGCTGGGGCGTTTACGGATGCCAATTGGCGCTGCGATTGGCATCGCGGGGCATCCCACTGGTCCCGGTGGGGCCGTGCGAATGGAATTCACTGCATCCGGCGCACCGCGCCGCCCTGGCGGGAACGCAGGCGATCCAGCAGCAGTTTGAGCGCGATCTGAACCAGCGGCTCCAAGGCGGCGGCAGGCCGCACTTCAATTTCGAGGGGGACGTGCTGTTTTGCCTGGCCAACGACCTGGTCGGCCCCGAGCTTCCCTTCACGATCCGGGGAACGCGCAACATCGGCACGGTTTTTCTGGAAGACCCGCGGCTCAGCCCCCAGGCCGTCGCTGGGGGCAAGACGTTCCACAAGATCATCGCCGGCTCGACGTGGAACGGACAGGTGCTGCGGAAATACGCCCTGGACAACGTGGCCGTCGTGCTGCAGGGAATCGATCCACAGTGGTTTGGTCCGGGTGCGCGGCAGGGCAAATGGAAGGACCATTTCGTGATTTTTTCCGGCGGAAAGCTGGAATACCGCAAGGGACAGGACCTGGTGGTGGCGGCGACGCGCGCGTTTGCCCGGCGGCATCCCCAGACGCTGCTGGTCTTTGCCTGGAACAATCCGTGGCCACAGTCCATGAACGAAATTGATCGCGCCGGGTTGGTGGAAGGCACGCCGCAGGCGCACAGCGACGGGCGAATCGACTTTGCCGGCTGGCTGGCGCGCAATGGCGTGGAGCATTTCGTAGACCTGGGGCTGCCGCTTAACTGGCAGATGCCCGAGCTGATCCGTGAGGCGGACGTGGCGCTGTTTCCCAACCGAGCCGAGGGCGGAACGAACCTGGTGGCGATGGAATGCATGGCCTGCGGGGTGCCGACGATCCTGTCGGCCAACACGGGACATCTGGACATCATTTCGGACGAGATTTGCTATCAGCTTCACAACCAAGGCCCAGTCCGAGCCACGCCGTGGTATCCGAGCGTCGAGGGCTGGGGCGAGTCATCCGTCGAGGAGATGGAGGAAGCGCTGGAGCGTGTGTACGCCGATCGCGCCCAAGCGGCCCTCCGCGGCGCCGCCGCGGCCGCCGCCATGCGCCGGTTCTCGTGGGAAAACCAGATCGATCAGCAACTGCGGGAGATCAACCAAGCATGACCGACCAGCCGCTGCCGCCGCGCCGCGTGGCCATGACTCTTCCGGTGGACGCCTGCACCGGATGGGGCGTGTATGGATTGAACGTGGCGCTGCAATCGCTGGCCCGCGGGGTCATGCCCGTCCTGCTCAAGGCCCCCCATTGGACCAGTCTCAGCCCCTTCCACGGCGGAATTCTCGCGGCAGCCGGCCCGACGCATCAGCAGGTGACCCAAGCCATGGCCGAGCGCGCCGGCCAGACCCTCGCTTTGAATTGCCCGCTGGTCATCGCCTTCGGCAATCAATTCCAGGGCCCGACCCTGCCGTGTGCCGTCGAAGGCACCCGCAACGTGGGCATCGTCGTGTCCGAATGCTCCAAGCTCACCCCGCAGGCCGTGGAGGTGGGAAAACGGCTGGACCACATCGTCACCGGCTCGGCCTGGAACGCACACATCCTGCGCCGCCACGGCCTGCACGGCGTGGCGGTGGTCACCCAGGGAATCGATCCCGCCCTTTTTTTCCCGGGGCCGCGGTCCGGCCTGTGGAAAAATCATTTCGTCATCTTCTCCGGCGGGAAACTGGAGTACCGCAAGGGGCAGGACATCGTGATCGCCGCGGTGCGGGCGTTTCAGCGGCGCCATCCCGACGCGATCCTGGCTCTGGCGTGGCACAGCGCCTGGAATGAATTGATGGAAGAAATCCCCTCTGCCAGCCTGGTCGAGGGCGCACCCGCCATCGGCCCCAACGGGCAGATCGACTTTTCCGCCTGGCTGCACCGCAACGACGTGCACGGCTTTCTGGATCTGGGAATGCCGTTCAACTGGCAGGTGGGTACGCTGCTGCGCGAGGCGGACGTGGCGTTGTTGCCCAGCCGGGCCGAGGGAGCCACCAACTTCGTTGCCATGGAATGCCTGGCCAGCGGCGTGCCCACCATCCTCTCGGCCAACACCGGGCACCTGGACATCATCTCCGACGACATCTGTTACCCCCTGCGTGAGCAAGGCCCCGTTCGGCCCACGCCCCGCAGCCCGGATGTCGAGGGCTGGGGCGAATCCTCCGTGGATGAAATCATGGATACGCTGGAGCGGATTTACCGCGACCGCACAGACGCTCGCCGCCGCGCCGCCGCGGCCGTCCAGGCCATGCGCCGCATCTCCTGGGAAAACCAGGTCGGGCAACTGCTGCAGGAATTGGCCTGAGATCCGCCCGCAGCGCCGCGCCCCCGCTCGCCGGCCGATCCCCGCCGCTTGGCGTCACATCTCGCGCAAGTCATAGCTCTTGATCATGGTCTGCTGGAAATCGGGATAGGCGTTGAGATCGTGCTGGGCCAGATCCAGGCCGTCGTATTCATCGGCTTCGGTGCAGCGGAGACGCCTCACCATGCGCAGCAGCAGGAAAAACGCGGCACAGAGCACGACGCTCAGCAGGCCGATCAGCGCCAGGCCGACCAGCTGCGCCCCCAGGCGATGCAGGCGCTCGCTCGGCGTCAAAGCCGTGGCCAGCGTGCCCAGCAAGCCACCGGCCAGGCTGACGGCCAGCAGGCCGGAGGGGTCGTCGATCTTCCAATACAAATCCAGGCTCACGGCCAGCCAAGGCACCAGCACGCCGGCCACAGCGCCGGCCAGCACGGCCGATGGAGAGGTGAGCTGGTCCGCGGCACCGCTGATGCACACCAACCCGCCCAGCAGGCCCGCGTGGACCAGGGAAACGTCCAGCTTGCCGTAGCGGAATTGGCAATACAGCATGGCGGTGATGGCGGCGGCGGCGCCGGCCAGCACGGGATTGACCGCCGCCGAATCGGACACCCACTGGCCGCGCAGCAGAATGCACCCGGCGATCAGCGGGGTCCACAGCGCCAGCATCAGGAAGATGCCCAGCGACACCAGGGGTCCGCTATGTCCGGGCAGGATGTTGGTGGACCCGTCGCGGTTGTATTTTCCCAAGCGCGGGCCGACGGCCATGGCGGCGATCAAGCCGCATAGCCCCGCCGACCAAAAGACGAAGCTGCTTCCTGCCACGTCCACGAACCCCCTACCCAGCAGCCAATGCGACCAGGCCAAGCGCCACGCCAGCGGCGTGATCACGGCGGTCATGACGATCGTGCCGGCCAGCCACACGATGCTGCGCGAGCGCTCCAGGGTCGGGCCGACGGCGATGGCGGCGGCAATCACGCTCACGGCGGCGCAGAAAATCATCGGCACGTCGAATCGGCCGTCGATGTCGAACAGACGGTGCCAGGAATGCCCCAGGACCGCGCCACCGATCGCCCAGAAGGCCAGGATTCCGACGCAGGTTTCCGCCACGGCGCGGAACAGGGTGGACAGGGCATTCTTCGACCGCGACTGGCCGCAGAGATACATGGCCAGGCCGCCGCGGAGCAGCAGCACCGCCGCGCTAAGCATGACCCACCTGTGCATATCCATGCGCCTCTGCACCGGCCGGCCCATCGCCGGCCTGAGAATCGTTGTACCGCATAAAAAGGCCGGGGTACAGCATTTGTGACCTTGGGGCCTGATGAATAGAATCTCGACTTAACCGGCTGGTCCCAAGCCGGATGAGCGGACCGATGAGCCAAATCCATCCCACGGCGATTGTGGATCGACTCGCCGAACTGTCCGACGACGTGCGCATCGGCGCCTACAGCATCGTGCAGGGCGGCGTGACGCTGGGCGCGGGAACGATCGTGCACGAGCATTGCCACATCCACAGCGGGTCGACCATCGGGCGCAACTGCCGGATCGGGCCGGCGGCGTTCGTCGGCTTGCCACCGCAGCATCTCAAGCACGATGGGGCCAACACCAGGCTGGTGATCGGTGATGAGGTGATCATCCGGGAGATGGTGTCGCTGCACCGCTCGATTTACCCCGGCCCCGAGCATGCCACGCGCGTGGGCAACCGCTGCATGCTGATGGTCGCATGCCACGTGGGGCACGATTCCGTGCTGGGCGACGACGTGATCCTGGCCAACGGTGTGCTTTTGGGCGGACACGTGACCGTGGGCAATCGCACGTTTCTGGGGGGCGGGGCCACGGTGCATCAGTTCGTGCGTCTGGGCCGTCTGGCCATCATCGCCGGCAACGAGGCGATCAGCCACGACGTCCCCCCGTTTGCCGCGGCGCGCTACCGCGGGCTCAAGGGATACAACGCCGTCGGATGCAAGCGAGCGGGCATGTCGCGCGAATCCATCGCGTCCATCCGCGCCGGATACCGTTGCCTGCACACCATCCGCACCCTGCCCTTGGTCATCGCGGCCATGCGAAAGCTTCCGCACACGCCGGAGCTGCAGGAACTGATCGACTTTGTCATGACGCCCAACCGCGGGATTCTTCCCAGCGTGCATTTCCTGCACACCGGGCAGGCCGGCCCGGAATAATCTCAGAATTGCATCACCGAATGCACCGGACGCGGCGCGACCTTGGCCCGGCCGTTGAGGGCGGTCAGTTCGATCAGCACCGCGATGCCCGCCAACTTGCCGCCCAGTTGATCCACCAGGTCGCAGCAGGCTTTCATCGTCCCGCCCGTGGCCAGCACGTCATCCACGACCAACACGCGCTGGCCCTTCACGATGGCATCCGCGTGAATCTCCAGACTGTCCTGGCCGTATTCCAGGTCGTAGGTCATGGTGACGCGTTTGTAGGGCAGCTTGCCCGGCTTGCGGATCAGGCCAAACCCGGCCGACAGGCATAGCGCCACCGCCGTGCCGAAGATGAACCCGCGGCTCTCGGCCCCGACCACCAGGTCGATCCGCTTGCCGCGGAACGGATTGGCCATCAACTCCACCGCCAGCGCCAACCCCGAGGCGCTGGCCAGCAGCGGCGTGATGTCCCGAAACAAAATGCCCGGTTTGGGAAAGTCGGGAATCTCGCGGATCAAACGCTTCAGTTCGTCGATCATGCGGGAAAATTGTAACGGGCGGAGCCGGTTTATCACAGAAGGCGCCGCGGACGGCGAGGTGATTTAGCGGCGAGCCGTTCAGCGCTGCTCGCCGCTGGCCGATTGATTCATTTTCCGCGCGTTTTGGAGCAACTGATCCGCATCGGCCGGCCAGTGCTCGCGCGGCAGTTTCTCAATCTGCTCGTAAAAATACTGCGCGGCGGCGTAATCGTGCTTGGCCTCGGCATCCAAGCCGTTGGCGCGCAGGCGCATGGCCAGGGAATCCAAATCGCTGGCCGAAACCGCGGGCGTGCCCGAGGGCACCGCGGGCTTCTCCACCACCGCCGGTTTGCGGGACGAATCGGACGGCGACGGCGTCGCCTCCGCCGGCGCAGCCGGCGGGGATACCACCGGCGGCTTCATCGCCCACGGCGGCCGATCCGAAGCATCCACTTTCAGCGGCTGCGGGGTTGCCACCGGCGCCGCGGGTGGAACGGCGCGCTTCAATAAATCCCAAAGCGGCTGGCGCAGGGCGGGAACGAACATCAAGCCGCCAGCGGCGAGCACCGCCGCCCCGCTCAGAACCAGGGCGATCGGCGTGCGGCGGCGGTCCCGGCGCGCCGGGAGCGGCGTCCGCGCGTCGGAACGCGGATCGAATTGCAGGCTGAACGCCGCGGCCAGCTCACGCGCTGAAAGAATCTTCTCCCGCGTCTGCTGTGGGCGGGACCGCGATTCCGGCCCGGCGGTATCGGGCGGCTGCAGGCCGGCCACGACAGCCATCGTCTGCGCCGCCGACGGCGCCGGCACCGGGGGACGTGCGGGGCTGCCGGGACGATTGATCCCCAGCGGCTCGGTCGAATCTGCCGCCGTCGCTTCGGGAAGCGCCGATGACGGCTCCTTCAGCGGCCCGTTGGCCGAAGTGGATTTGGGGCTGACGTCCACGTAAAGCGTGCGGGCGGGAGTCTCGCCTTCCAGCAGGGCATCCGGATTGGGCGGCAGTTCCTGCGGTTTGTTGCAACGCGAACAGCTTTGCGCCGCCGGTTGCACCGCGGCGCCGCAGTAATAGCACAGCCCAAACTCGCGGCTGATGCCCTTGACACGGGCCGCGGAACGCCAGAACTGCTGGGTGGTCGGACCGCGAATGATCGACCGCGGCGTGACCTGGCCCTTGCGGATCAGGGCCAGAAGCGTGGCGCACTTCATCCCCGGCGCCGATAGATTGCGCGATTGCAGCACGTACCACGGCCCCAGGCGGGCGCGGGTCGTCTGACGCGTCTGCGGCGTGTTCTCCATCAGGCAGCGCGGACAAGGCGCGTCGGACCGGTCGCAGATCGTCCCGCAAAACGGGCAGACGAACTTGCCCGCCGTGGCGGCGTTGGCCTGCGGACCTGGCGACTCGCCTTCGGTTGGAATGGCGTCGGTCGACCGACTCATGGTCTGCACTTCTTCTTCTATTGCATCTTCCCCGTCCAAGAAAAGATCTCCCATCAATATGTGGTTACCGCGGGCCCGCCATCCCTGATCCAACAGGCCGCGAAAATGTTAGCCTAGCGAAAATCGCCGCGCCCGTCCATGTCCCGTACCATGGTTGGCAAGAAATCCTTTTCCCCGCGGGCCGGTTGCACCCAAGCGGACGCCGGCTGCGACATGGGGGCCACAGTCTGATAATATGGCGGCTATGGCGGATTTGTCTTACAGAACGGCCGGTGAATCCCACGGCAAGGCGATGATCGCCCTGGTGGAGGGAATGCCCGCGGGGGTGAGCGTCGATGCCGCGTTGATCGACGCCGAGCTGCGCCGACGCCAGGGCGGTTACGGGCGCAGCGGGCGGCAGAAAATCGAGTCGGACCACGTCGAATTTCTCAGCGGCGTGCGGATGGGCAAGACGCTGGGCTCGCCGGTGGCCATGCAAATCGTCAACAAGGACGCGCGTCTGGACGATCCGGCGGCCACGCCGCCGCTGCATCGGCCCCGGCCGGGACACGCGGACTTGGCCGGGTCGGTCAAATGGCTGACGACCGATTGCCGCCAAACCCTGGAGCGCGCCAGCGCCCGCGAGACGGCCGCGCGCGTCGCCGCCGGCGCCCTGGCCCGGTGTCTGCTCCGCGAGTTCGGCATCGAGGTGTTCGGTTTCGTCCGCGCCGTCGGCACGGCCCAAGGGAAATTCGAAATCACGGAGCAAAACTGGAAACAGTTTCTGGCCCAGCGGGATGCCTCGGAAGTGTATTGCCCGGACGCGGCGGCGGACGCGGCCATGAAGCAGTTCATCAACGAGCAGAAAATGGCTCGGGACACCGCCGGCGGAATCGTCGAGGCGCACGTCTTCGGCTGCCCCATCGGCCTGGGAAGCTGCATGAGCTCCGATGGGCGATTGGACGGGCGCATCGCCGCGGCCGTGGCCAGCATCCAGGCTTTCAAGGGCGTGGAATTCGGCCTGGGTTTCGAGGCCGCCCGCCGGCCGGGGTCCATGGTGCACGATGAGATCGGCTTCGATCCCGCCCAGCGCGACCAGCCCAGCCTGGGGTTCGTCCGCGGAACCAACAACGCCGGCGGTCTGGAAGGCGGAATGACCAACGGCAAACCCGTCGTCGTCCGCGGCGCCATGAAACCCATCAGCACCCTGGGCAAACCCCTCAAAAGCGTCGACCTCAACACCAAGCAGAGTTCCGAGGCCGGCTGGGAACGCTCCGACATCTCCGCCATTAGCGCGGCCTCGGTCATCATGGAAAACGTGATCGCCTTCGAGATCGCGCGGGCGCTACTCGAAAAATTCGGCGGGGATTCGCTGCCGGAAGTGCGGACCAATTACGAACAATTCCTGGCCACGGCGCGCAAGCTGCCCCTGTCCTAAACAGCCAATGTCCAGTCCCGTCTTCGGCTTTCTGGCGTTCACCAGCGGCTCCTACGAAGGAGCGATCCTGCGCGACATGCGCTTGGCCAATGCCCTGCACCGTCGCGGATTCAAAGTCGTGGTCTACTGGATGATGGAGACCAACCGCGAGTTGGTAGACCCAGGCATTGTGCAGCGCGTGCTGAGCCGCAGCCTGCGCTACTGGCGAGCGCGGCCCAGCGGCTTGCTCAATGCCCTGGCCAAAATCCTCGACGTCTACCACCCGCAAAGGCGGCGGCGATTTGCCCAGCAGCACCCGAATTTCGTCGCGACCCTGCTGCGCCATTTCATCTCCGCCGTGTGCGACGGCGACGACGGCGCGGTCCGGCGGCTGGAAAAATTCATGGCCCGCGACGGCGTCACGCATCTGCTGCCCACCTTCGTCATGACCTGCCCGCTGGCCCTGGCCGTCAAGCAGCGCGGCAAGCATCCGTTCGACTACCTTGCCACGTTCCAAGGCGAGGAAATTTTCGCCAATTACGCCCAGGTCGCCGGACGGCTGGAGGATTATTACGCGCAGCTTCGTAACTCTGCCGCCGCCAGCGGCTGGCCGGCCGTCGTCGTCAGCAACGATTACGCCCTGCGCTTGCGCGATGAAGTGGGACTGGATCCGGCCCGCATGAAAACGATCTACCCCGGCATCGAATTGCCCCTGGCGCAGGCCAAACCACGCTTTGAAATCCTCACGGAGATTCTGCCCCTGCGACCGGATGTTCCCATGGTCACCTATTTCGGCCGGCAGGATTCGGAAAAAGGCATCGACCTGCTGCTGTACGCCACCCGTATGCTCCGCGACCGCGGCGTGGAGTTTCAATTGGTCATCTGCGGCGGCTCGAGCTTCGGCTGGAGCTACCAGGACGTGTGCAAGCAGATCGCCCGGCACCTGCGCCTGCACGTTTTCTGGAAGCGCCGCGTCAGCGATGCGATGCGCGCGGCCCTGTACGCGCACAGCCGGTGCGTGGTTTATCCGTCGATCCACCGCGAGCCGTTCGGCATGGTGGCCGCGGAAACCATGAGCCACGGAACCCCGGTGATCGTGCCGGACCACGGCGGCATCATGGAAGTCATCGGGCAAGGCGAGCGTGTCGGCGGGCTGAGCTTCAAGGTGTGGGATACGGCGGACCTGGCGCGGCAGATCGAGCGACTGATTGTGGATGATGCGCTGTACGGTTCGCTATCGGCCGCCGCGGCCCAGATCGCCGCCCAATTCAGCGTGGAGGCGATGACGGACCAAGTGCTGGCGCATCTGGGCCTGCCCAAAAGTCCGCCGTGATGGTGCTAATTGCGGGCGGCCGCCGCTTCACTGCGGGCAGCCGCTTCAATGCGGGCGGCCGCCGCGGCGCGGGCGGCAAACAGCTTCTTGGCTTCGCCCACCAGATAAAAGCTGCCGGTGATGCAGATCAGATCCTCTTTGGTGACCGCGCGATTGGCGATCGCCAGGGCCTCCTGCAAATCCTCGGCCACCTGCGCCATCTTGCCGTAGAGCTCGACGTACTGTGCGGCCAGTTCGTTGGGGTCGGCGCTGCGCACGCTGTTGACTCGCGTGAAGATCACCTTGTCGGCGCCGCTGCTGATGCGGTCGAGCATGCCCGGCACGTCCTTGTCGGCGCAGCAGCCGAAGATCACGACCATCGAGTCGTAGGGGATGTGCTGGCCGATGGCCCTCATGACGGCGTCGAGGCTGGCGGCGTTGTGCGCTCCATCCACCAGGACGCGCGGGGTTTGGCTGAGCATTTCCATGCGCCCGGCCAGGGTCACTTTCGCCAGGCCCTCCATGGCGCGGGTGTCGTTGATGGCGATGCCGCGGCCCTTGAGCCGGTCGATCACCGCCAGCGCCAACCCGCAGTTGATCGCCTGGTGCTCGCCCAGCAGGGGAACCGCCAAGTGCTCGAATTTGCTCTGGGGCGTGGTCAGGCAGATGCGATTGTGCGGACCCTGCATCCGGCTGGATTCAAAGCGGTAGCTGAATTCAATGGTCTTGCCGGTGAAATCCAGGGACGCCCCGACCTTGTGGGCGACCTTCACCAAGGCGGCCTCGGCTTCCGGGTCCTGGATGACGCTGATGGCCGGGATGCCAGGCTTGAAAATCCCCGCTTTTTCCGTGGCGATGTGCGTCAGGGTCGGACCAAGCTGAGCCATGTGATCGCGGCTGATGCTGGTGATGGCCGTCACCTCGGGCCGGATCACGTTGGTGCTGTCCAAACGCCCGCCCAGGCCCGTTTCGACCACGGCGATCTCGACCTTCTGGTCGGCGAAGTACTTGAACGCCATGGCGGTCAGAACGTCGAAGTAGGTCGGCACAGGCCGGGATCGGTTCACGATCGGGGCCATGATCCGCACCAGGCGGGCGAAGTCCGCCCGCGGAATCATCTGGCCGTTGACGGCAATGCGTTCGCGGACATCCACCAAATGCGGGCTGGTGTAAAGTCCGACGCTGTAGCCCGAGGCCTGGAGCATGGCGGCGATCATGCTACAAGTGCTGCCCTTGCCCTTGGTGCCGGCCACGTGGACGCTACGGAAGCGGTCCTGCGGGTTGCCCAACTTGCGCAGCAGCGTGCGCATGCGGTCCAGGTTGAAATTCTCGCTGTTATAGCGGACGATGCGGAGGCGCTCGAAATCGCTTAGAGTGGAGAGGAACCGCAGAGCTTTGGCATATGTGCGTCCGCTGGAGGGCCGATGCGCACCGTGGCTATGCGACCGCTTTTTGAGGTCGATGATGACCGGTTTGCGGACGTGCAAAGAGCCATGTCGGCCCTTGGCCGACGCGGCCTTTCGACCGGCGGCCTTGGCCCTCAGTTTCTCTCGAACAGGCATACTCTACCATTTTAGCAATTCGGTAAAGTGCTTTCAACTTTACACTTAAAGGACGACAGCAAAACCATTTATAAGTTTTCCACCGGTTATCCACAATAGGTAAATGTTAGGGCATATGAACGATCGGTCGGGTATGCAAGTAGCTGGGAAAGATGTTCGATCCGTTGCATTTGTAAGTCTCGGTTGTCCCAAGAACTTAGTGGACAGCGAGCGGATGCTTGGCCTCTTGGCCGCTGATGGATTGATCGTCACTGATGACCCTGCGGAGGCGGATGCCATCGTCATCAACACCTGTGGGTTTCTCGAGGCGTCGAAAATCGAGGCCATCGGGGAAATCCGCCGGGCGATTGAGCTGAAGCGGCGGGGAAAATGCCGGCGAGTGGTGGTGGCTGGCTGCCTGGTTCAGCGGCACAAGACTCAGCTACTGACCGAAGCACCGGGAATCGACCGCTTGGTGGGCGTGTTTGACCGCGAGCAGATTGTCGCGGCCGTCCGGGGCCAGGACAATCCCCGCCAGCCGCACGGCCATTTTCTGGGCAAGTACCACGATCTGTCCCGTCGATTGACCGCCCAATCAACCGCGTTCCCCGACGACCGCGCCCGCCTGCGCTTGACGCCGCGGCATTACGCCTATCTTCGCATCAGCGAAGGGTGCAACCAGGGGTGCGCGTTTTGCACCATTCCCTCCATCCGCGGGCCGATGCGATCCAAGCCCGTCGAGCAAATCCTGGCCGAGGCGCGCGAGCTGGCGGCCGACGGCGCCGTGGAGCTGATTCTGATCGGTCAGGACACCACCAGCTACGGCACGGACATCGGCTACGCCCCGGGGCTGTGCGGGCTGCTGCAAACCCTGGACCGGCAATTGAACGACGTGCATTGGCTTCGGCTCATGTACGCCTATCCCTCCTGCTTTACGGACGAGATGATCAGGACGTTGGCGCAGTGTGATCGCGTCGTGAAATACATCGACATCCCGCTGCAGCACATCAATGACCGGATGCTGGGTCTGATGCGTCGGCGGGTGACGCGGGCGCAGATCGAGACGCTCTTGGACAAGCTTCGCCGCGGGGTGCCGGGGATCGCGATTCGCACCACCTTCATCGCGGGCGCGCCAAGCGAATCCGAGCCCGAACATCAGGAGTTGGTGCGTTTCGTGCGCGATTTCGGTTTCGACATGATGGGCGTCTTTGCGTTCAGCCAGGAAAGCGGCACACCCATGGGCCGGATGGCGGGGCAACTGGACCCGAAGCTCAAGCAGCAGCGCGTCGAGGAATTGATGCTGACCCAACAGCAGGTCGCCTTTGCCAAGGCGAAACAGCGGATCGGGCAAAAGATTGAAGTCCTGATCGACCGCGTCGTCCGTGACGCTCAGGAAATGATCGGGCGGAGTGCCGCTCAGGCGCCGGAGATCGATTCGGTGACGCGCGTCGCCGGCCAGACGGCTTATCCGGGGCAATGGATGGACGTCAAGGTCGTTGGGGCCGAGGGTTACGATTTGGTGGCGGAGGCGGCGGCCCGGAAGCTGCCCCAGCTCAACGTCCTCCGGTAATCCAGTGCCGGATTTGCCTCAATCGGCGCGGGGGGCGTCCCGCTGATATTTTTCCAAACGATAGTAGAGTGTGCGCAGGCTGATGCCCAGCTCGGCGGCGGTGGCGGCGCGGTTGCCGCCATGACGCTGCAGCACCGCCAGGATGTGATTGCGTTCGATATCTTCCAGCGATTCGCTATCGGCCGGCGCCGGCGCGACGGGCGGCGGCTCCGGGGGCAACAGCGGAACCACCTTGGGGCCAACGAGCTTGGCGTGTCGCTGGCGAGCGCGTTCCAGCGCCTGCTCGATGTGACCCAGCGGGCACGGTTTGGTCAGAAAATCTACCACGTCCAGATGGATGGCCTCCTTGGCCGCTTCCAAGTCGCCAAAACCGGTGAGAATGATGACCTGCGTTTGCGCCCAGCGCTGGCGGAGGGTTTGGAGCATTTCCATGCCGCTGATGCCGGGGAGATTCAGATCCAGCAGCACGATGTCCGCCGGCGATTTCTCCATGGCGCGCAGGCCGCCTTCCGCCGTGGCCGCGGTGGTGGTGGTAAAGCCCATTTCGGTGATGGCCATGTTGAGCATCTCGCGCACGCGCGGCTCATCATCGACGATCAGGACGCGTCGGCTGGAATTCGGCGGCGGAGCTGCGGAAGATTTCATCGTGCCTCCAATTCGACGCGGTCCGGTTGGGCTTTGGCAGCCGGGGCGGCTTCGGGGCCCTCGCCTCGCCGGGCCGCCGGCAGACGCAGGGTGAAGACGCTGCCGCGATCCGGGCCGTCGCTGGCCGCGATGATCTTGCCGCCGTGGCTTTCGATGATGGCGTGACTGATGCACAAGCCCAGGCCGGTGCCCGGCTCACCCACGCCGCGCTTCTCCGTGAAAAACGGCTCGAAAATGCGCTCCAGGGTTTGCGGCGTCATGCCACGTCCGTTGTCGCGCACCTCCAGCGCCACCCAATCCCCCTCGCGCCGACCCACCAGGTCGACCCGCCCCTGGCCGGGCTTCACCGCCTCCATAGCGTTGGTCAAAAGGTTCAGAAGCACCTGCTTGATTTCGCTGATGTTGGCGCAAATCTCCAGCGGCTGGTCCGGGTCGAACTTCAACTCCAGGTGCCGATTGTGAAACGGCTTGAGCCCGTCGATCATGCCGCTGACTTCGATGGCCAATTGCCGCAGGGAAAACTTCTCGCGGTTTGCCTCCAGGCCGCGCGCCATCGACAGCAGCTTGGAGATGATCTGCTTGCAACGGAAGGCCTCGTCGCGGATGACCGCCATGGCCCGCCGGGCATCCTCGGCCGCGTCCGGGTCGAACCCACGCGCCAGGCGGTTGATCGTCAACTCGGCGTAGCCGGTCATGATGTTCAGCGGATTGTTGATCTCGTGCGCCACACCCGCGGCCAAAAAACCGACGCTGGCCAGCCGCTGGGAACGCACCAGTTCCCGGCTGGTCTGCTGCACCTTCTCATCCAGACTGTGATAAAACTCGTGCAACTGCCTGGCCATTTGATTGACGTCCCCCATCAACTGGCGGAACTCCAGATCGCCGCTGACTTCCAGCGGCGGCGGGAAATCCCCCCCACCAACGCGACCCACCCACCGCCGCAGGCGTTCCAGCGGCCCCATCACGCTGTTGTAGTGCCAGCGGCTCATCAGCCAGGCGCTAAACAGGATGGTGACCGACAACCCCCAGACCAGAATCAGGGCGATCTGCAACGTCCGGTCGGCCAACTGTTGCGCCGCGGTGGTGAATCCACGAGATTCCTCCGCCGCCCGCCGCATGCGGTCCACCGCCGGGTCCAGGTCCGCCGGGGAAACCAACCCGCCGGCCCTGGCGTCGATCGCCTCCTGAATTTCCGAGCTGACGACCAGACTTTTATCCAGCACATCTTCGCGCACTTGGCGGTCCCACGCGTAATACTCGGGATAGTCGCGGCGCATCGCCTTGAGGCGGGCGGCATCCGCCATGCCCTGGCCCAGGAGATCGTCGGCGGCATCCTTCAACAGATCCTGCGCGCGGGCATAGTCGGCCGCGGCCAAAGCGGAACGCGACTCCTTCAATACCTCGCCGATCAGAAGCAGATGCGTCAGCTCCGTGTTCTGGGTGAACACCGTGCCCACTTGCTGACGCAACGTCAGCAATCCCCACAGCGCCGAGGCCGCGAGCAGTCCCACGCTCAGCAGCAGGGCCACGTTCCGCGAAATGATCTTTCGCCCCAAAGTCATGCGATTTCAGAGTGTAACCACGTCACATGGTAATCAACCCAAAAACGCTTGCGGCTTTTTGCCAAAGTTTGCATGGGCGGTGGAAGTCCGATAACTGCCGCGGCGCGGCGGCCTTGGCGCCCCTTCCGCGCTGGGCGGCGAAGGACCGGCTCTACTTCTGGCGGAAGACGATTCGGCCCCGGGTCAGGTCGTAAGGCGACAGCTCCACCTTGACCTTGTCGCCGGGCAGGATGCGGATGAAGTGCTTTCGCATCTTGCCCGAAACGTGGCCCAAAACCTCCCGCGACGTGCCCCCCTGCTCCACGCGCAGCTTGAACATCGCGTTGGGCAACGCGGTGGTGACGGTCGCTTCGACTTCGATCGGTTCGGACTTGGCCACGATGGCTCTCCGATGGCTCTGCGGTGACGAACTGCGGTCCGTCACTGGGGTTAATGTAACTTACCTTGGCCGCCCCGACAAGCTAGCAGCCCGCGGCTGTTTTTCTATACGCCGCACGGAATGCTAAGATGCTGGGGCGTTATGGCCAAGCGAGATTATTACGAGGTGCTGGGCGTCTCCCGGTCGGCCTCGGCGGATGAAATCAAAAGCGCTTACCGGAAACTGGCGCGCAAATTCCACCCCGACGTCACCAAGAACGACCCAAGGCTGACCGATCGCTTCAAGGAAGCGCAGGAAGCGTACGACGTGCTGTCCGATCCGGCCAAGCGGAAGAATTACGATGATTTCGGCCATGCGGGGGTCGGGGCGATGCCGGGGGGAGGCGGCGACCCCTGGGAGGCCTTCCGCCGCGCCCAACAGGGCCGCGGCGCCACCCATTCCTGGCAAGGCGGACCCGGCGTCAGCGTCGAGGACTTCGACCTGGGCGGAGCCGATTTCGCCAGCATCTTCGAGCAGCTTTACGGCGGCCAGCGCGGCGGATTCCGCGGCGGGCGCGCGCGGCCCCGCCCCCAGCCCGAACGCGGCGCGGATTTCGAGCATCCCGTCACCCTCACCTTCGAGCAGGCCGCCCGCGGCACTCACCTGCCGTTGCAGATCAACCGCGATGGAAAACTGGAAACCATCGACATCCGCATCCCCGCCGGCGTCAAGGACGGCAGCCGCGTACGCGTGCGCGGCCGCGGCCAGCAAAGCCGCGCGGGCCCACCGGGCGATCTCTTCATCATCACCACCGTTTCACCGCACCCCTATTTCCGCCGTGAGGGACTGGACGTGCATTTGGATTTGCCCATCAGTCTGTACGAGGCCCTGTTTGGCGCGAAGGTGGATGTGCCGACGCTGGACGGCCGCCGCACCCTGACCATCCCGCCCGGAACCAGCAGCGGAGCCAAGCTGCGCATCCGAGACCACGGCATTCAACGCGGCCAGGAAAAGGGCGACCAGATCGTCATCGCCAAGGTCATCGTCCCCAAGAATCTGGACGAGGAGGACCGTAAAATGATGGAGCGACTGGCCAACAAACATCCGCTCAATCCCCGGGCGGATGCGGGATGGTGAACGATGCCGTTGACCCATCGATTTGCGAAGGGATCGGAGCCCCGCATGTACATGCGGGGTTTCGGCGAGCCCCGCATGTACATGCGGGGTTTCGGCGGCATCGCGCGCCTGCGATGCCGCCGCGGGCTGTCGATCTGGCCGGCGGTCGGGTTCCTGATCCTTTTTACCCTTATTCTGCTGGGGGTGTGCTGGTGGTACCTGCTGCCGGCCATGGACGCGTACAAGCACGCCAACGCCGCACAGCGGCGCATCCTGTCCCTGCACGCCCTGCTGCTGATGTCGGCGCTGCTGGTGATCCTGGGGCTGATTCTGGTGCTGATGTTCCGCGTCGGGCGCCGTCTGTTTGGCCGCCCCGCCGGCCCGGCCAAGCCGACCCCGTACGTCGATGCCTGGGCCGAGTCGGCTAAGCGCCTGCAAATCCCCAAGGAATAGCCCCCGATGGAAACCCGCCCCGCCGCGCTCCTAACATAATGGCGCAAACCAAGGAGCTTTGCCTGAAATGAGCCATCCGCGAGCGGCCACCGTCGGTCAATTGAAACAAACCGGTTACGCCCCCTGCTCGGTCAAGGACGAATTACGCCGAAACGTCATCCGCAAGCTGCGCGGCGAAGAAGAACTTTTCCCGGGCATCGTGGGATACCGCGAAAGCGTCATCCCGCAGATCATCAATGGCATGTTGTCCAAGCACGATCTGCTGTTTCTGGGCCTGCGCGGGCAGGCCAAGACGCGGATTCTGCGCATGCTGCCGTCGCTGCTGGATGAATGGATTCCCGTGCTGGCCGGCACGGAAATCAACGATGACCCGATCCGCCCCCTGACGCGCACGGGCAAGCGCATCATCGCCGAGCAAGGCGACAAGGCGGTCATCGAGTGGGTGCACCGGGACGACCGCTATCACGAGAAGCTGGCCACGCCGGATGTCACCATCGCGGATTTGATCGGTGAGATCGACCTGGTCAAACACGCCGAGGGACGTTACTTGTCCGATGAATCCACCATGCACTACGGGCTGATTCCGCGCAGCAACCGTGGGATCTTCGCCATCAACGAGCTGCCCGATTTGGCGCCGCGCATTCAGGTGGGATTGTTCAACGTTCTGGAGGAGCGGGACGTGCAGATTCGCGGCTATCCCATCCGCCTGGAACTGGACGTGTGCCTGGTCTTCAGCGCCAATCCCGAGGACTACACCAACCGCGGGCGCATCGTCACGCCGCTGAAGGACCGCATCGGGTCGGTCATCCGCACGCACTATCCCGAAACCGTCGCCGAGGGAATCCAGATCGCCGAGGAAAACGCCTGGCTGCAGCGCGACGGCGAGTCGGCCTCGCCCAGCGGCGTGAAGGTCGAGGTGCCGTGCTACATGAACGAAATCGTCGAGGAGATGGTGCGCCTGGCGCGTGCCAGCCCGCACGTCTCGCAAGCCTCCGGCGTCTCCGTGCGCACCAGCATCGCCAACATGGAAACCGTCGTCAGCAACGCCGAACGCCGCGGCGTCTGCACCGGCGAAAAACGCGTGGTCCCCCGCGTGTGCGATCTGAACAACCTGGTCGCCAGTTGCCGCGGCAAAATCGAAATGACTCTGGCCGAAGAGGAGGGAGCCGAGGACAAACTGATCCGCTCCCTGGCCGGCGAGGCGGTCAAGACCGTCTTCGACCGCTACGACGACGTCGATGCCCACGACGACATCTCCGAGCAGTTCAAGGGCAACCTGACCTTCCCGGCCGGCGATGATCTGTCCGCGGAGGAATTCGTAGCCAACATGAACCAGATCAAAGGTCTTCCGCAAGCCGCCGCCGCCTTGGCCCGCGAAATGCAGCTAAGCGCCTCCGACCCGGCGATCCTCGCGTCCATGGGCGAATTTCTTTTGGAAGGCCTTTACGTCAACAACCGTCTGAGCAAATACAATTCCAAGGGTAAGACGTTTTTCAAGCGATGAAGCGATTCGCCGCGATCAAGCCGATTCGATCGGCGTCGAGACCGTGTCCAGAGTACAGCTCGCTCAGGCCGGAGTTTTGCATTCTCGACAAAGTTGAGGGTCACATTTCCCCCGGGCCGTTTCACGAACTCGCCTTATCCCCATCAGATTCCATCGTCAGACAATAATCGTGGAAGCCGACGGAACGCCAGAAAGCGATCGCGGCTTGATTGCCGACCAGCACGTCGATCCTAATGCGAGGGACGTCCGCCCAGGCGTTGCGGCGCAGCCAGGTGATCGCGGCGCGGCCCACACCGCAGCGCCGGTGTTGTCGACATACAAAGAACTGCCGTAAGTAAATATGGTCCGGCTCCCGGCGGAACAACGCGTAGCCGCAGGGCTCGCCGCCACGAACAAACAGGATCGCCGTATAAGCGCCCGACAGCCAGTCGGACATCCGATGCTCAAGTTCTGCGATCGACATCGGGTTTCGGTGGCCTTCGTCGTCGATGAGTTGCTTGTTCATTTGGGCAATCAGGGGCGCGTCCTGAAGTGCAGCGATCCGGTAATCCATCGCTTCTGGCCATGTGCGCGCTGACATAAGGCCGTTCCATTTCCGGCAACGTGATCGCGACGCTACGCCCCGTAGTCCGGCGTTACCGGGGACCATAAACAACACTGCATTATGCACAGGGAACGGTTCAAAATCCCGTCGCCAGCCGCCCGTCTGAGCGATCTGCGAAAACGGAAAATCGGAGTGGCCGGACACCAGTCGAACTTTTTGCCGGTTTCTGCGCTCAAATCAGGGGTTTTTGACTGCCAGGCATGGCCAATTCAAAGGGGTCGGGAGTCTTTGATGGGATGGATCCGCTGACGGCCGCGCGGGCGCAAGGTCGATTCCAGTTCCAATCGCTTGGCGGTTCTTCGTTCCCATCGCTCATCCCCATAGGGGCGACGTCGCTCGACGCATACGTGCAGCGATTGCAACTCCGCCGCCGTCTCGGCTCGGTTCACACACGCCATCCAATCGGCCGGCGGGTCCACCGGCGATTGGTTCATCCACAATAACCACGGCGGCGCCGACTTGCCGGCGCGCTTGGCCAAATTGTTCCATGGCCAAGCCGACGCCAATTTTACCAGTTTCGCTCGCAAGGCGTTAGGCTCCACGTATCGGCATGCCCTCAGAAAATGCTCGTCCCGCTGAACGGGAAAACTCTTGAACCGCCCTTGATACAGCGAGCCCGTCCCACCGGCGGTGCCTCGCATAGCCGCCAAATCCCCGCCGATTCGTTGACATACCCCGCCGGTACATCTAGCTTGAATTGCATGTTCCGCCTTACCCGTCACGGCTGGCGCGAAATGCTGATCGGGTCGGTGATTCTGGCGGTGATCGCCCTGGGTCTGGGGCTGTGGAAGCCGCCGTTGGCGCTGGTGGTGCTGCCGATTTTCCTCTGGCTTTTTGCCTTTTTCCGCGATCCGGACCGCGCGCTGCCACAGGACCCGCGGGCGATTGTCGCGCCGGCCGACGGGCGGGTGTCGGATATCACGGATATCGAACACGATCCATTGGTGGGCGGCCCCGCCGTGCGCATCGGGATTTTCCTTTCCGTCTTCAATGTTCACGTGAACCGCTGCCCCTGCGACGGACGCGTGCTGGCGGTTCAGTACCAGAAGGGCAAATTCATTAGCGCCCTGAGCCACGGACGGGCGTCGGCGGAGAATGAATCCAATACCATCGTGCTGGCCGAACCGGCGGGCGATCAACCCGTTGTCATCATCAAGCAGATCGCGGGGGCCATCGCTCGGCGGATCGTGTGCACTATTTCGCCAGGCGATGCGGTGGTCCGCGGGCAGCGCATTGGCATGATCAAGTTCGGCAGCCGCACGGAATTGACCATCGCCAAGCGGCTGGAGCCGACCGTTGCCGTGCGGGTGGGCCAAGCCGTGCGCGGCGCGGCCGACGTGGTGGCGCTTTGGGGCTCTCCGATGCAAACCGTGGCGACGCGGGAGATGACGGCATGAGCAGCACCGAGCAAGTGCCCCCCGCCGCCGCAGCCGCCGGAACCGCCGGTGGCCGAACGCTGGATCGCGATCAGCAGCGCCGCCTCCGCCAGCATCGCCGCCGGCGATTGCGCCGCCACGGCCGACGCGCGTACATCCGCTCGGTCTATTTCCTTCCCAGCCTGGCCACCTTGGGTAATGCCGTGTGCGGATTCGCGGCGATCTACATCGCGGCCATGGTCGCGCCGCGCAGCACGTTCATTGCCCAGCGCGATCCGTGGGCCAATTACCTCGCCGGGCACGGCCTGACCGCAGCGGCCTACCTGATCTTCATGGCCATGGTCTTCGACGCCCTCGACGGACGCCTGGCGCGGTTCGCGCGGCATACGACCGATTTCGGCGGACAGCTCGACAGCCTGGCCGACATGATCAGCTTTGGCGCGGCCCCGGCGTTTGTGGCCCTGCGGCTGTTCAAGCTGGAGGGCCCCGATCTGCCGCTGATCCTCTCGCGCCTGGTGTGGGCCATGGGGGCCATGTACGTGAGCTGCGTGGCCGTGCGACTGGCCCGATTCAACGTCAGCAACAAGCACGGCGAGCAGCACCACTTCAGCTTTCTGGGCCTGCCCAGCCCCGGCGCCGCCGGCACCGTGGCCGCCCTGATCCTCATGCAACAAGAACTGCTGCGCGAAAACGGCCCCCTGCTGCAAGGACTGGCCTCGCTGTGCACGCACGCGCTGCCGATCCTGGTCCTGGCGACGGGGTTGCTCATGGTCAGCAATCTGCGCTATCCCCACCTGGTCAATCGCTACCTGCGCGGCAAACGCTCCATTGGAAGGCTGATTCTGGTCGTGGCGATTGTGCTGATGCTGGTGGCGGCGCACCAGTACACGCTGGGCATCGGCACCCTGGCCTACACGGCCTGGGGACCGGTGGCGTGGCTGATGGCACGTCTGCGCCGATTGCGCCGCCACGAAGTGGCCGCAGCTTGATTTTGGGAGACGCCCATGTCCGATGATTCGCTCACGCGTCGGGAAATGCTCAAGACAGCCGCGGCCATCGGGATCGCCGCCATGGGATTGGCGGCTGAACAGGCGCCGCCGCAAAATCAGCCGTCCACACGGCCCTCGCCGATGATCGGCCTCCAGCTCGGCCCCCAACCCCTGGCTCAGCAGGACCTGGACCGCCTGCTGGACGACCTGCGCCAGCGGGCCGGGGTCAACGCCATTTTCCCGTTCATTTATACCTACGCCGCCCACACGGCCGCCATGCCCGCCAAGGGCTTCCACGGCGGGAACTTCGCCATCCCCCACATGCAGTATTACAAAGGCTCCCCGCTGACGGCCCAGGACATGCGGGCCCCCGACTTCGGCGAAGTCGACGCCCTGGCACGCGCCATCCCCTTTGCCAAGAAACACGGCACCAAACTCTTCGCCTGGGTGATCGAGGACCACGACCATTGCCCCTCGCCCGCGTGGGAACCGCTTTACGAGATCGACTTCCACGGCCGACGACAACTGAAACACCCGGCCGGCCCGTGCTTCAACAATCCGATGTACCTCGCCTTCATCCTCGGCCTGATCGAAGACTACGTCCGCTCGTACGACATCGACGGCCTCATGTGGGGCTCGGAACGCCAGGGCGGATTCTTCAACGCCCTGGGCGCGTACGCCCACGGGTCGAAAGCCGATCCGGCGGGAGCCACCTGCTTCTGCGAGTTCTGCCAGAAGAAGGCCAAGGACTCCGGCATCGACGTGGACCGCGCCCGCCAGGGGTTTGCCGCCCTCGAGCAATACGTCAAAGCCGGCCGAGCCGGCAGCCGACCACGCGATGGATACTTCGTCAGCTTCTTCCGCCTCATGTTGGATTACCCGGAACTGCTTGCCTGGGAGAACATGTGGGAGCGCAGCCGCGAGAGCCTGCAAACGCGAATGTACCAACTGGTCAAGTCGATCAAGCCGCAGCTTCCCGTCGGCTGGCACATCTGGCACAACGTCTCGTTCAGCCCTTTCCATCGAGCCGAAATCGATTACACGCGCATGGCCGGGTTCTGCGACTACATCAAACCGGTGCTGTACAACAACTCTGCCGGCGAGCGCATCCACGGCTTCATCGACAGCGTGACCGGAAACGTCTTTGGCGACGCGACCAAGCCGCAGGCCATGCACATGCTCTACCGCCTGCTGGATTACGACGAGGCCCCGTACGACCGCGTGAGCGACATCGGCTTATCCGCCCAATACGTGCAGCGTGAAACGCGCCGCTGCGTGGACGACGTGGCCGGGACCAACGTGCAGGTCTGGCCCGGCATCGACATCGACGTTCCCGTCCCCAGCAAAGCCACGTGCTCGCCGGAAAGTATCAAGCAAGCGGTTATTGCCGCGTTCAACGGCGGCGCCAGCGGGGTGATTCTGTCGCGCAACCTGCGCGAGATGGACCCGCAACACTTGGCCGGCGCGGGAGCGGCGCTGGATGAATTGGGATTGCGATAAGTCCAGTTCATGCAGGCGATTGCGCGCGTAAAAGGCCATTTTTCAAAAACGATAGTTTTTGGGCTGCGCGCAGGAACGAAAAAGGATTTGGCCCGTCCCCGCCAATGCCACGTTGTTTTTGTTGCAAGCACACGTCAGGGCTGAGCTTGTGGCGGGCTTGGCGGCCAGGAACCTTCACTTCCGTGGGGACCATATGGGGTTGTGTTTTGTTCTCCACTTTCGACGGCGTCCGGCACGGTGAAGGTTGGGCGATGGAGCTGCGCAACTGCCATCGAAAATGGGCGAGGCGGGCTGAAAAACACCGAAGATTGCCCAAGGCAGGGCCTAAGAATGGGCCACAGATGGAAATCAGATGAACACAGATGGGATTTTGGATTTGGGATTTCAGAATCGAGATCCGAGAATTTATCTGTGTGCATCTGTATCTTAATCCGTGGCTTACCGTCTGCCGTGCTGATTTTCGGGTTGGACGTTCGCAAGTATACTGTAGTGTGGGACTCGGATGGCCACGATCGTGGATGAAAAGACTGCAAGGGAGCGAACCCGCCGACTGTTCAAGTTCCTGTCCGAATTGAACAAGCTGGGGAACCCTCTGTGTGCTCGGATCGAAGAACAACCGTGGACGCTCTGGTTGCACGATCTGCCCAATCACCCCTCTGTCCATGTGGGCGTACGCACGACTGACACAAACGAGTCTGAGCCAACGGACGGACCGAATTCCGGTACCGCAGATGATGACATAGTGCTGAGGATCAAGCGGGCGCCCACGACCAGTGCCCCGCCTTTGCCCGAACTGCTGGTCGATTGGCTGAAGCCGACCTGGCAACGGATCGAAGGACCGGTTGAATACCTCGCGTCGAAGAATGAACAGGACAAGGACGGCCAGCCAATCCTCGTCAAGTTCGAAGAAAATCCAGCACGTCCATCGGCGTTCGCGGAATGGAAGAGAAAATGGGACGAATGGTCCACTGCGGAGAAGCCTGCTCGGGAAGCACTGAAGGTATTTGAGCGGGTGTACGCACTCTACGGCCAGATTGAGCGCGAGGCGGAGCGAGTCGAACTATACATCGGCGACGGCGTTCTGGATTGGCCACGCCCCGAGGGCAGTATTTCGCACCCGATTTTGCTACAGCGTCTTCAATTGGAATTCGATCCGCAAATTCCCGAATTCAGGCTCAGAGATACCCCCCACCCCGTCGATCTGTACTCCGCCTTGTTGCGAACGATCAAAGAGATCGAGGGTTCGACGCTGCGGAAGTGCAGAGAAGAAGTTCGGTTCGGCGATTTTCATCCGCTCGAAGACGAGAGCACATCCGGCTTCTTACAGCGGATGATTCAATCCATGCACCCGCAGGGAAAGCTGGTCAAAGGCGACATCGAACGGACAGGAGACCCGTTCATTCGCCGTGATCCGGTGATTTTTCTGCAAAACCGACCGCTCGGATTCGCGACGGCATTCGAAGCGGTGTTGGAGCAACTGGAGCGGGGAGGCGCAGAGATTCCCAAATCGATCCTGAGCATCATCGGGATCGACACCGACGTCCATCTCGTCGAGGAGACCGAGAGCGGGCCGAAACAATATAACGCAAACGAAGACGAGCAGATCCTTTTCACCAAACCCGCGAATTCGGAGCAACTTCAAATTGCCGGGCGGCTAGAGCACTCGGGCAACGTGCTCGTTCAAGGCCCACCCGGAACAGGAAAGACGCACACGATCGCGAATCTCATCGGTCACCTGCTTGCGACGAACCAAACTGTGCTTGTGACCAGTCACACCACGAAGGCGTTGAGGGTGCTCCGCGACCAGATCGTGGAAAATCTGCGGTCATTGTGTGTGAGCGTGTTGGAAAACGACAGCAAAGCAGAAGACCAGTTGAAGACGGCGGTCCAGGGCATCGTCCAACGACTTTCAGAAAGTAATGCGGATCGGCTCAACCGAGAAGCCGAGGTGTGCAGGAGCCAGCGGCACGCCATTTTGGCAAAGATCAAAGAAACACGGGAGAGTCTGCTGCGAGCCAGATCGGACGAGCATCGAGATGTCGTCGTCGCCGGAACGGGTTATTCCCCCTCGCAAGCCGCACGCATCGTTGCCGCCGGTGTCGGCAAGCTTGGCTGGATTCCGGGACCCCTCGGAGCCGGGATGCCGTGCCCCCTCAGCGCTGGCGAGCTGTTGGAGCTTTATCAAAGCAATGCCGAGTTGACGGCAAACGACGAATCGGAGTTGACATTGGCATTACCCGAGCTCGCGGCACTGCCTACACCGAGTCAGTTCGCGGCGATGGTCGCAGAGCGGCACGCACTGAACCAGAGGGACACGGGGAACCCCGATCTTTGGAACCTTGGGAATCAAATCAACCATGAAACCGTTGTTGCGTGTGCTTCGTGTGGTGCTCGTTGGCGGGTGCGAGCCACGGGGCAGCAGAAATCCGCAAAGTGCGGAAGGTGCGGGAATCTCATTCCGCTTCCAGCCGTAGGTTCGGGTTCACGCGAGCGGTTTGAAGCACAAATCGCCAAACTCAAAGACTTGCGAAGGCGGTCTACGAAGGCCGCACAAATCGTTGCCGACGCGGAGTCACAGAAATGGCGACTCGCCGCGGTAACAGCGGGTGCCCGCGGAGGGCAAGAGACGGAAATCTGGACCAAGTTGGTTGAAATGATCCAAGCCGCCCTGGCGAAAGCCGCAGCAGTTCAGGAGTCACGGCTGACCTTCGATCCGCGGCTTGACGCAACAGGAGAGCTGTCCGAGCAAATCAGCGTGCTCGTGGAGATGGAAGAGCACCTCGGCAGAGGCGGTCGCCTAAGCCGCCTTAACCTGGTTTTCAAGAGACGATGGAAACGGGTTCTGACAACCGTGAGCGTCAACGGAAGCCCACCTAAATCCCTCGCTCACATTCAGGCACTTCGTGCGGCGGCAGAGCTTCGCGGATTGCGACACGAACTGTCCCAGCGATGGAGCCGACAAATGGTGCCGCTCGGTGCTCCGCCGCTGGACGGGGTTGGTGAGAGCATCGAAGTCTCGTGTGGTCAGTTCTGTCAGTGGATCGGCGACTGCGTGTCTTGGTGGAAAACGACGTGGCAACCGCTCCACGATGAATTGGCTGCCGTAGGACTGAACTGGAATCGGCTTATGGAAGCCGTCGCCCCCAAACTCGACCAGTTTGGGGACATCCTGCGGCTTAAAGACGCAGTCACGAATCATTTGCCCGGTGCCATCGACGAATGCATCTTGCGCCTGAAATGGGCGATCTCAGAAGTTCAGAAGGCGGCGGTTGCCGACGTGCTGGATCGCGCCGGGCCGGCAGGTTCGTGTGCGTCGGTGGTTGGCGATCTGCGAGAATCGCTCCATAGTCTGTCACCTGAAGAGTATCAAACGTCGTATCAACGACTGGCGGAACTCAGCGGACTGAAATCGACCCGACAGCGTCGCATCGAGCTTCTTCGGAAGTTGGAGCCGTGCGCGAAGACATGGGTGGCCGCCATCCGAGCCAGACAGGGATTGCACGGCGAGGGATTGGCGCCGGGCAATGGTGAGCAGGCATGGCTTTGGCGGCAGCTTGAGCAGGAACTTGAGAACCGTTGCCAAGTATCGATGGCCGACCTGCAAGAGAAGCTCGTAGCGTACCAGCAAGACCTCAATCGAGTCACAGGCGAGCTTGTAGACCGGCAAGCATGGAGCGCACAGATAGCCCGGACCAAACTCCCGCAAAAGCAAGCCCTGATGGGCTGGCTGCAAACGGTCCGAAGAATCGGGAGAGGCATGGGAAAGCGTGTGCCTCAACTACGTGCAGAAGCTCGAAAGCTCATGGAAGCTTCTCGGACAGCCGTCCCGGTGTGGATCATGCCGCTGAGTCGTGTTGCAGAGAACTTCGCTCCTGTTGCCGGCTTGTTTGATGTAGTCATCATCGACGAGGCGAGTCAGAGCAGCGTCCTGGAACTGCTGGCATTCTACCTCGGGAAAAAAGTAATTGTCGTTGGCGACCATGAGCAGGTCAGTCCAGATGCGGTTGGGCAGAATCAGGACGAGGTCAAGCACCTCATCGACGAATACCTGCGAGACATCCCGAATTCTCACCTGTACGAGAAGCAACTTTCAGTCTACGACTTGGCGATGCAGTCATTTCAAGGAACGATTTGCCTGCGAGAGCATTTCCGGTGCGTTCCAGAAATTATCCAGTTCAGCAACCATCTCTCGTACCAAGGGCAGATCAAACCACTCCGGGATGCGACGGGACTGCGAACATGCCCTTATACAGTCGCCCATCGCGTCGAGGGAACGAGCTCAGGGCAAAAAACAAATGAAATCGAGGCCTTCAGCGTCGCGTCTTTGCTTGCAGCGGCGATCGAGCAGAAGGAATACGAAGGTAAGAGTTTTGGCGTCATCTCGCTTGTAGGGGATGAGCAAGCTTACCTGATCGACGAGATAGTGAGGAAGCGGGTTGCCCCCGCAGAATATGGAGCTCGCCGGATAATGTGCGGCAACCCGGCACAGTTCCAAGGGGACGAGCGCGACATCATGTTTCTGTCGATGGTGGATGCACCCGCTGAAGGGCCGCTCGCCCTGCGCAGCCAGCCGATGTTTCAGAAGCGGTACAACGTGGCTGCAAGCAGAGCGCGAGATCAAATGTGGGTTGTTTATTCACTCAACCCCGATACCGACCTAAAACCAGACGATCTGCGCCTGCGGTTGATCCGCCATGCTCTGGACCCCTCTGCCGTTACAAGACAGATCGAAGCGGTTTCTGCCAAAGCAGAATCTGAGTTCGAACGCCTTGTATCCGAAAGATTGATACAGGAAGGATACCGCGTCGTGTCGCAGTGGAGGGTTGGGCACTACAGAATCGACATGGTTGTTGTGGGAACGGCGGCGAAACTGGCCGTTGAATGTGACGGTGATCGTTATCATCCGCTGGAGCAATTGCAGGACGACATGTCGCGACAGGCGGTCTTGGAGCGATTGGGATGGACGTTTGTCAGGATTCGAGGAAGCGAATTCTTCCGCGATCAGGCACGTGCTCTGTCGCGCCTCTTCAGGACGCTTGATCGCATGGGCATTGAGCGGCTGGGGCCGGATTCAACCGTCACAACGCCGACGGAAGATCACGAACTGATTGATCGCGTGAAGCGTCGAGCGGCGGAGATTGCGACGGAATGGAGAGAGGACGCACCATCTTCAGAAGAAGAGGACGGCATTCTTGCTCAACGCACCTCATGAGCGGCGTGCGGTCCTCCTTGTTTTTCACAGAAACGTCCCCGGATCAATGGCGAATTTCTTGCCGAGTCGGCGGGCGTGATCGGCGGTGATGGGGCGAACGCCACTGAGGATCATGGAAACGGCGCTTTGGCTGACGTCCAGGATTTGCGCAAGCTGCGACTGGGTCAGTTGATGCTCCTGGACGAGATACCGAAGCACATCCAGGCCTGAGGCATGGCTGGTCACCGGGTCGTTGTGTTTTTCGTATTCCACCAGCAGTTGGGTCAGCACATAAACGTATTCAGCTTCTCCCCTGTCGTCGTAGTGGTCACGAAACAGGCGGTCCAGAATCTTGGTGGCGGCATCGGCGTCCGACTTGCCGCGAAGCTGGCGCAAGGGAAATTCCCGGATGAGCTGACGATATCTGCCGGAATAAACCGCTGAACGAATGGCACTCATAATTCAGCCTTCCATCTTGCTCTATCGTAGTCCGCGTGCGTCAAAAATCGCAGCGTCATGCAGAAAATGGCTGCGATGCGGGGGTCCGCGGGCTGCCGCCCGCGGCTAGGAGGGATGGGAAATGCACGGACCGGCTCGGGGTGCTGCGCGAGAAAGTGGAGCGGTAGACTGTAGAGAGTAGAGCAGCAGGCAGCAGTAGAGCCTCAGTCGATCATTGCCGGGTCAGTCTCGAAGGCGCGGTATAATTGCGGTCGGTCACCGTTACGGTGTGACACCTCTTATGGGCGCCCGATCATGATGTTGGACCCCGCGGTAGCAAACTTGCGGAAAGGAGAGCACTGATGGCTTGGATCACGAGAATGAACGCGACGGCCGGGCCCCGCGCGGTCCTGCTCATCCGCATACTGGCCGGGGGTGTGTTCCTCTCCGAAGGCATACAGAAGTTTCTGTTTCCCGAGATGCTGGGCGCGGGTCGATTTGAAAAGATTGGGATTCCCGCGCCGCATTTCTTCGGGCCGTTCGTGGGCGCCTGCGAGGTCGTCGGCGGCGTCCTGCTGATCGCGGGACTCCTGACACGACTGGCGTCCATCATGCTCTTGATCAGCATGACCGTTGCGGTCATCTCCACCAAACTGCCCGTGCTCGTCGGCCACCCGATTTGGAGGTTCTCTTTGCCCAAGCTCCCGCAGTATGGACTGTGGAGCATGCTTCATGAAGCACGTGCGGACTTTTCCATGATCTTCTGCGTCTTGTTCCTGCTGGTCGTCGGAGCGGGAAAGTGGTCGATAGACGCCGCGATGGGCCCGCGACATTCCTGACCAACTCCGGAAAATGTATTTATCCTTTTAATTTCCGGGCAGCACGGCGGAGCCGCGAGGGCGACCCCCGCTGGCGATATCAAGAATGCGGTTGACAGGGTCACACCCAGGGCTTTGCCTGGATTTTTGGGCACACCCATCAGGGCTGGGGCCAATCTATTGCAGTGGATGACTCCGGCTGCGGCGAATAAGATTGCCGACGGGTTTTGTTGCAGGCAAAATCGATCATCGATGCGACAGAGGTCTGTGCTCTTGGAAGAACCGGCAGGTGCGTGATGTTCAGCACGAATAAACGGGCGGCTAAAATCCGGCGGTTCGCCTGCCATCCACACGTCGAGCCGCTTGAGGGGCGCGTTCTTTTGTCCGTCTCGGGAACGCCCCAGCAGCTTTCGCCGGCGATGATTGAACAGGCCTACGACCTCAAAAATATCGTCTTCACAACGGGCGGAAAAACAGTCAGCGCCAATGGAGCGGGTGAGACGATCGCCATCGTGGACGCCTTCGGCGATCCCAACATCGCCAGCGATCTTCAGACATTCGACGCCAACTTCGGCATCAGCAACGACAACGCGTCGGGCCAATTCGTGCTGAGCGTCGCAACGCCGCAGGGGGGCGTGGCAACGGATGGCGGCTGGGCGTCGGAAGAATCGCTGGATGTGGAGTGGGCGCACGCGATCGCGCCGGAGGCGAACATTTTGCTTGTGGAGGCTCCTTCCACCAGCGTGACGGCGTTGACCGACGCGGTCGCCTGGGCTGCGTCGCAGACCGGCGTCGTCGCCATCTCGATGAGCTGGGGCAGTACTCCGGAGTTTGCCGGTGAAACCGCTTACGACCACAACTTCACGACGCCGTCGTCGCATCCCGGCATTACGTTCGTCGCCGCATCGGGGGACGACGCCCAGCCCAACTATCCCTCGACCTCGGTCAACGTTCTGGGGGTTGGCGGAACGACGTTGACCGTGGATGCCTCCGGCAATTTCATCAGCGAATCCGCATGGAGCGGCAGCGGTGGAGGCACCAGTCCTTACGAGGGAACGAGCAAACCCGACGTCGCCTACGATGCCGATCCCAATACCGGCTTTCTGGTGTACGATTCGATTCCCTACCAGGGAAATTCGGGTTGGCAGGTGGCGGGCGGGACCAGCGCGGGCGCGCCGCAGTGGGCGGCCCTTATCGCGCTGGCGGATCAGGGCCGGTCGCTGCTTGCCCTGGGATCGCTCGACGGTCCGACGCAAACCATTTCTGATCTTTACAATTTGCCGTCCAGCGATTTCAACCAGGTGAGCGGCGGCGGCTTGACCGGCTTGGGCAGCCCCAACGCCGAGAAGATCATTTCCAGCCTGGTGGGTGGAGGGATTACTTCGGTCAGCCCATCGCCCAGCGCCAACTCGGTCCAGTTAGCGTTCATCCAGCAGCCGATGAACGTCACCGCCGGCAGCGCCATCACGCCGGCTGTCACCGTAGATGTGGAGGATTCCGATGGCCATGTCGTCACATCCGACGATTCGAGCGTGACCTTGTCGGTTCACAGCGGCTCAGGCTCTCTAAGCGGCACGACCACGGTCGCCGCCGTCAACGGCGTGGCGACCTTTAGCAACGTCGACATCACCACCGCCGGCAATTACACGCTTACGGCTAGCGATGACGGCTTGAGCACCGCGACAAGCAACAGCTTCACGATCAGCCCCGCCGCCGCGGCCAAGGTGGTCTATGTTCAGCAGCCCACCAATACCGCCGCCGGCAGCAGCATCAGCCCGGCCGTCACTGTGGATGTGGAAGACCCGTACGGCAACCTGGTCGCTACGGATAGCTCCAGCGTCACTTTGTCCGTGCAAAGCGGCCCGGGCAGCTTAAGCGGCACGCTCATCGTGGCCGCGTCCGGTGGCGTCGCCACCTTCAGCGGTCTGTCCAGCGACACCGCCGGCAACTACACGCTCACCGCCGCCGACGGCAGCCTGACCAGCGCGACGAGCAACTCCTTCACCATCAGCCCCGCATCGGCGGCCAAGGTGGCCTTTGCCCAGCAGCCCACCAATACCACCGACGGCAGCACCATCAGCCCGGCCGTCACTGTGGATGTGGAAGACCCGTACGGCAACCTGGTCACGACGGATAACTCCAGCGTCACTGTGTCCCTGCAAAGCGGCCCGGGCAACTTAGGCGGCACGCTCACCGTGGCCACTTCCGGCGGCGTCGCTACCTTCAACGATCTGTCCATCACCACCGTCGGCAACTACACGCTCACGGCTGCCGATGGCGGTTTGACCAGCGCGACCAGCAACAGCTTCACCATCAGCCCGGCACCGGCGGCCAAGGTGGCCTTTGCCCAGCAACCCACCAATACCGCCGCCGGCAGCGCCATCACGCCGGCTGTCACCGTAGATGTCGAGGATTCCCATGGCAATATCGTCACATCCGACGATTCGAGCGTGACATTGTCGGTTCATAACGGCTCAGGCTCTCTAAGCGGCACGACCACGGTCGCTGCCGTCAACGGCGTGGCGACCTTTAGCAACGTCGACATCACCACCGCCGGCAATTACACGCTCACGGCTAGCGATGGGTCATTGATTTCCGCCACTTCCAGCAGCTTCGCCATCAGTCACCTCGCGGCCTCGCAGCTAAGCATCGCCGTACAGCAAGCTACCGCCCCCGAGTTTGGCATGGTCTCACCTTACGTATCCCTGGCGGTGGCAGATCCGTACGGCAATCCGGTTACGGATGACGCCTCCTCCATCACCGCCTCCATTGTCTCCGGTCCAGCGGGGGCACGAATCCTGGGCACCTCCACGGTGCCCGTCATCAACGGTTATGCGACGTTTAACAACTTGATCCTCAGTCTTCCGGGCGATTACAGTCTTTTGTTCACGGACGGCGATCTGATCACGGCCACGAGCGGCACTTTCCGCGTGTTCAACATCCCCTTGAACGAGCGCTGGTGGTTCGGTTCGATGCCTCTTAGCGTTTCGGTGATCGCCACGCCCGCAGATCAGCCCATCGCCGCCGGGTCCACGGCTTCCGCCTCGCCATCCGCATCCGCGTCTTTCGTCGCCAGCGGCCTCGCATCGCCCAGGGACCCTGCTGCGGTCGCCACCGCGCTGTCCACCCAAGCGACGGATGCGCTGGCAACATCCAACAACCTTCTCGATTAGCGTGCGCGGAGGATGTCAGGGGGACCTCGCAGCTTTTGGGCGGCGCGCGGCAGGTTGTGAAACGGATGGGGTGCGGTGTCCGCGTTTGTCCAGCGCTGTCCGGTTTCTGTGCTCCGGTTTCTGTGCTCAATACGATCTTATGCGGCGGCTTGGCGGTATGATCGTGATCGCTGTCGTATGGAACTGGGCGCGGGCTTGGTCTGACGACGCGGCGGGCACGCCCGCCGGCTAAAAGGAATCCGTTCAGTCAACGCGCCAAGGGCGCTGGGGCAGTTAGCAACGGGGTATTAAGCCATGCTCGATTTCCAAATCGGCGGTTCGGTCTTGGCGGATGCGCTTTTGCGATCGATTGCGTTGGGGATATTTCTTGTGAGCCTTCTGATCGGCAACACGCTGATGGGCTTACTTCAAGCGTTTCTCATTCGGCTGATTTTTAAGGTTCGGGGATGTGGACTGGTATTTTGGGCAATTGCTGCGAATTATGTGTCGGCCATCGCCGGGATCATTTTGATCAACGGATATTCCGACGCGGTCATCGGCTGGGTCGGCGGCTCGTTGCCGATTTACGCCGTCTGGCGAATTCTGCTGGTTCTCGCCTTGGCTTCGTTTCTTTTGACGGTCCTGATTGAATGGCCGTTTTATTGGTTGGCCATGGGTCCGCGGAGCGGCGGTTGGAAGCGTTCGCTTAGGGCGACACTGCTGGTTAACGTCGTTTCGTACATTCTTCTGGCGGGTTGGTATTGGACGGCTAGCCCGAAACCGTTCGATTGGGGGGGGAGCTTGTGCCGTGCTTCGGAGATGACGGCGATGCCGGATGCGCGCGTGTTTTACCTCTCGCCGGATGGCAAAGAGGTGTGGCAAGTGAGATTGGACGGGTCGGCACCGAGCAGGTTCTGCGCCTTGCCAACGCCGGAGCCAAACGGCGTGCTTGGCTTTTGGTCCACCGACCATGCGGGCTACTGGCAGTTGGCCAGCCGACCGGCGTGGAATAAACCGTGGCAGGTCATCGCCGAAGTGGGACCCTGCCGCGCGACCAGCCGCCCCACAGAAAAAAGTGGAGAGGTGCCGATTGGGTGGCAAGGTTTTCCATTCACGGGCGATCTTCAGGTTGAATCCTCGCGTACGTGGGAAATACAGACCGGGTCTGGTGGGGTGGAAGGGGTGCGGGTGCGGGCGGCGAAGCCTATCATGGGAGAGTATCGCTACATCCGGGGGGTGTGGCTACCCTGGATTGCCTGGGGGGCGGCAAGCCCTACCATCTTGCCGAACGATCAAATGGTTTTTCAGCTTGGCGAGCAAATTATGTGGGTAGACCTGAGCCGCAATTTGGCCGCGGGCATCGCCGCCGGTCATGGGCCGGTGGTGACGTTGGATTTGCGGCAACCGACGACAAAGCCAATCGCGCATTGATCCGGATTTTCATGCAGCCACCCCATCCCCCATCACCGCAGCTTTCCGAAGAGAATCTGCGTCAACTGGCCGAGGCGAGAAAGTCGCTGCGGAAAATCAAGCGCGCGATGTCCGTGGCTCGGTTCGATGGTTGGACCATTGGAATTTTTGCCGGATTGACGGTGCTGCTGGGAATCACGGACTGGACAAACATCGTGATGGGCCTGGCACTTGGCACCATCGCGACGATTGAACTGCTGGGGGCCAAACGGCTTGGCCGGCTTGAGCCTCAGGCCACGCGGATGTTGGGGTTCAATCAATTGGTTTTGGGCGCGGGTTTGATGGTTTACGCGGTTTGGCGAATGCACGCGGAAATGACGGGGCACGGCGAATTGGCCGCGGCCGTGGGATCGGATGCTAATCTTGCGCAGGCGCTTGCGCCGTATCAGAATCTGACCAAGCAGATCGCCGTCATGTTCTACGGTTGCCTGATCGCCATTGCGATCCTGGGGATGGGAGCAATGGCGAGGTACTACTTCAGTCGCGGGAAATACGTCCAAAAATATCTGAAAGAGACGCCGGGCTGGATCATCGCGATGCAGAAGACGGGCGCGTCGTTTTGAAGACTTTAGGCCGCGCCGCGGACGTGAGCGCGGCGGGCGAGGCGGTCGACCAGGGCGGGGAATGAGATGCCGGCGTGATTGGCGGCTTCGGGCAGCAGGCTCTTGGGAGTGAAGCCGGGAAGCGTGTTGATCTCAAGCAAATACGGGTTGTTAGCGGCGTCGAGCATCATGTCGATGCGAGCCAAGTCGCGGGCACCGATCACGCGGTTGGCTTCGCGGGCCAGGTCGCGGCAACGCTCAATCACGGGCGGCGGAAGGCCGGTGTCGAAACGGTGCTCGGTGTCGGCGGCGGAGTACTTGGCTTCGTAATCGAAAAATTCTTTTTTTGCGACGATGCGGATGGGAGCCAGGGGCTGCTCTTCGAGAATGCCGACGGTCAGCTCGGGGCCGTCGATGTAATCTTCCACCAAGGCCTGGCCGTGCTTGGAGACGACGGCGCTAACGGCATGGCGGGCGGCATCGGGGGTTTTGCAGACGTAAACGTCGATGCTGCTGCCGCTGTCGATGGCTTTGACGACGCAGCGCGGGGGCAGATCGCTGATAGGGTCGCCGCGATGGATGACGCGGTATGGGGGCGTGGGGAGGCCGGCGGTTTGCCAGGCCTGCTTGGCCAGGACCTTGTTCATGCCAAGGCGCGAGGCGGCGGAGCCGCTGCCGACGAAGGGGAGTTTACGCCGCTCGAGGATTTCCTGAAGCTCGCCGCTTTCGCCGAACCATCCGTGCAGGACGGGGAAGATCACATCGGCGGGATGGTCCAGGCCGCCCAGGTCCCTGGGGGAGATGTCGCTGGGGAAGACGTCGTGGCCGGCGCTGCGCAGACCGTCGATGACGGATTTGCCGCTGATGAGGCTGATCGGCCGCTCGGCACTGGGGCCGCCGTATAAAACCGTGACGCGCATGGGAGGATTTCAAATCTCAAATTTGAAATTTCAAATTTCATCAGGGCCAGATTTGCACTTCGCTTTCCAGATGAATTTCGTTCTTCTCAAAAACCTTTTCGCGGATGAGCTTGATGATGGTCAGGATGTCGTCCGCGGTGCATCCGGGATGGGCGATGACGAAGTTGGCGTGCTTGGCGCTGACCTCGGCGCCGCCGATGCGCAGGCCCTTGAGTCCGGCCTGGTCGATGAGGAAGCCGGCGCTGAGGCCGCGGGGATTTTTGAAGATGCAGCCGGCGTTCTTGGTGTTCAGGGGCTGCGTGTTGCGCTTGTACATCCAGATTTCCTTGGTTTTGCGCAGGATGCGGTGGGGATCGTCCTCCTCCAGCTCCAGGGTGGCGGAAAGGATGTAGGGGGCGGAGATGTTGGTGCTCCGGTACTCGAAGACCAGATCGTCCTTGTGGCGCTCGAAGAGATTGCCCTGGGCATCCATGACCTGGACGTCGAGGACGACCGAGCCGATGTCGCCGAATTTTCCGCCGGCGTTCATGTGGATGCCGCCGCCGATGGTGCCGGGGATGCCGGCGAGGCACTCGATGCCGGCCAGGCCCTGGCGGACGGTGCGGATGAGCAGCTTCTGCATGTCCACGCCGGCGCCAACCTGGACGCGGTTGTTGTCGAAGTGGACGCGGCGCCAAAAATCGGCGTCGAGGCGGAAGACGGCGCCCTCGACGCCGGCATCGCTGACCAGGAGATTGGCGCCCAGGCCCAGGACGTACGCGCGGAGGTTGGACTCGGCGCAGCGGCGTGCGGATTCCTGCAATTCTTCCACGCTACGCGGGCGGATGAGCCAGCGGGCCGGGCCGCCGATGCGGTACCAGGTGAAACGCGACAGGGGAACGTTCTCTTCGACGATCTGTTCCAGGCCGGAAAATGGATTGGCTAACTTCAACATATCAAAGACGCCCGCCGACTAAAGTCGGCGGGCCGCGCAAAATGCCGGGGCGCGTCAGGCGCTTAAATCGCGGCTGATCTCCCAAACGTTGCCAGCGCCCATGGTGACGATCAGGTCGCCGGGCACGGCGGTGTTCCGCACGTAATCGACAATCGCGGAAAACTGTGGCAAGAAAATAGCAGTTTGCCCGCGGGCCACAAGTCGCTGCACCAGATCGATTGAACTAATTCGCTGGCGTTCGGCCTGCGAGTCGCGCACGAAATAGATGTCCGGGACGATCACCTGGTCGGCCAGCTCGAAGCTGGCGGCGAAATCTTCGAGCAGGAAACGGGTTCGGCTGTGCTGGTGCGGCTGGAAGATGCAAAGCAGCCGCTTGGGGGCGTAGCGCTCGCGAAGGGCGGTGAGGGTGGCGCGGATTTCGGTGGGGTGATGCCCGTAATCATCGACGATTGCTGCGCCGTTGCATTGGCCGACGAGGCTCATGCGGCGGTCGGCGCCGGCGAATCGGCTGATGGCGTCGAGGATGGCGGTGGGATCGCCCCGGCCATCGCCGCTACGGGCCAGCGTGGCGTGAGCGGTGGCGGCGGCCATGGTGGCGTTGATGAGATTGTGCCGCCCGGCGACGCTCAGACGCAAGGTGCCCATGGGCCGTTGGTTATACGAGATTTCACCGCGGTAGCAGCCGGCATCGACGCCGGTGAGGCGTGTGGTCCACGCTTGGCCGGGGGCGCCGCTGAGGCCGGCCAGTTCGACGCGGGCGGTGACGCCGCGCAGGGCGCGGATCACCGGCGGATCGTCCCCGGCGATGATCAGGCCGTCGGGGGGGATGGCGGCGGCAAAGTCGTGGAAGCTGGCGATGATGTCGTCCAAGTCCTTATAGCAGTCGAGGTGGTCGGGCTCGATGTTGGTAATGACGGCGATCCTGGGATGCAGGTTGTGGAAGCTGCGGTCGTATTCGCAGGCTTCGGCGACGAAGGCGGTTCCACGGCCGGAGCGGCTGCCGCCGCCAAGCTGCGGTACGGTGGCGCCGATGACGAAGCTGGGGTCGGCCCCGCACTGGAGAAGGGCGAAGCTGATCATGGAGGTGGTGGTGGATTTGCCGTGGGTGCCGGCGACGGCGATGCCGAAGCGCTCGGACATGACCCGGCCAAGGAGCTGGGCGTACTTGATGGTGGGCAGGCCCAGGGCGCGTGCGGCGAGCATTTCGGGATTGTTATCGGGCACGGCGGCGGTGCGGACGACCAGGTCGATGTTGCCGTCCAGGAGCTGGCCGGCCTGATCGCGCGAGATTTTTGCCCCGCGACGGATCAGCTCGAAGGTGGTGGCGCCGGGATTGGGCTCGGAGCCGCTGACGACGGCGCCGGCGTCGATGAGCATGCGGGCCAGGCCGCTCATGCCCGTGCCGCCGGCGCCGATAAAGTGAACCCGTTTGCCCCGGAACTGACTGGCAGCCGACTCCGTTCGCTGTAAAACAAGCGCTGCATCCATGCAACTGTTTATCGTACAGACGGGGGTCAATACTTGCCAGGGACATCAAAAGAATAAATGCTTCAATGATGAATTGAATTCAGCCTGCGGCGTTCAGCGTTCAGCCATGCGGCATGGGGATGTGATATAGTTTCAGAGATTATTGAAAGGAGGAAAAGATGTCGACGGCGGCGCTTTCGGCGGAGGAGGCGGTCCAGCGGCAGTTGCGCACGGTGCAGGATTTGTTCATCAGCCGCTGGGGCGAAATGGGGCAGGTCTGGGGCATCAACTGGACGATGGCGGAGATTCACGCCCTGCTGTACATCGCCGCCCAGCCGCTGTGCACGGACGAAGTGATGGAGCGTCTGAACATCAGCCGCGGCAACGCCAGCATGTCGCTGCGGGCGCTGTGCGACTGGGGAATCGTGCGGCGCATCCACATGCGCGGGCAGCGGCGGGAGTATTTCCAGAGCCTTTCGGACGTGTGGGAGATGTTCAGCATCATCGCGGCGGAGCGCAAGCGGCGGGAGATGGACCCGGTGCTGGCGACGATCAAGCAGTGCCAGGCGATGCTGGCCGAGCCGGCCATCGGCAAGGCGGCCACCCGGTCGTCGGACGTGCGGGCGACGCGGCAACGCTTGACACAGATGGAAGAGTTCGTGCAGACGACGAACAAGATTTTCCAGCAATTCATCAGCAATGCGCGCTCGGGATTGACGCGAGTGGTGAGGGTGCTGCTTCGGGCACTGTGAGTGAATCAAGAGACGAAGAGACGAAGTGAAAGGATGAGCACACTTCGTCTCTTCGTCTCTCCGTCTCTACGTCTCTTCCTCTACTGCGGCGTCAGCAGGCCGGCCAGGCCCCGGGGGGGGCCGGCGAGGTTTTGGGGGATCAGGTTCACGTTGAATCCGCTCTGGTTGTTCACGGCGTCGTGGAAGACGGTCACGGCAATGGAGAAGGTGTCGAATTGGCGAGTGAGGGTCAGGTTGGTGCTGATGTCGTGGGTGTCGCCAAAATTGAAGCTCTGGTTGAATTGCAGGTTGTACTTTCGCGTGAGCTGATACGCGACGGAGAAGCTCAGGACCTGGGAGTCAAGGACCTGGATGTAACGGTCGTCGATGAAGTAGGTGATGCGTTCCTCGCGCAAGACAGCTATGCCGGCGGAGGCGGTGGCCAGTTCATGCTGGTCCATGTTCCACTGGGCATCGGAGAGGACGGCGGTGGTGTCGCTGAGGTGCCAGGTGGCGTCGGCGTTGACGCCCTGGCGCGGGATGGAGGTTTCGGGCATGGAGGGGAAGTAGAGGCCGCGGAATTGCACGGGGTTGAGAATGCCCGGCGGGGGCTGGTTGGCGAAGAAATTGCCCTCGACGTTGAGTTCAAGGAAATCGACGCTGCGCCATTCGCCCGGTCCGCCGCGCTGGGTCTGCCAGCGCTGGTGCCAGGCGAATTGGGCGGCGGCGATGTCGTTGACGCCGTCGACGTCTTGGTCGTAGATGAACAATTTGCTGCGGTCCAGGGTGGTGCCGGCGGCGAAGAGATTGACTTCCGGCTGGATCACGGTGCGGATGCGGTGGATGTCGAACAAATCGGACTCTGCGGAGTCGTCGATTTTCCAGAAGGCGGTGGCGATGCGGAAGCCCCCGCCGCTGTAAAGGCGGGTTTGTGCGTCGCCGCTGGGGCTGTTGCTGTAGGTGGTGACGCGGCCCAGGACGTAGGGCACGATTTTGAACTGCCCGGCGGCAAAGGGCCAGTCCAGTTCCTGGCGGCTGTCGGCGCGGTAAACGGGACCGCCGGGCGTGCCGGTCATCCCCTCGGAGGCGATGCCGGGCGAGAGGCCCGGGCCAAACCCCTGCTGCAAGAGCGATGCGTGGCTGTTTTCAAAACTGAGGCGCGAAGCGCTGTTGTCGCTGAAAAAGCTGAGGTGGTCGTCCAGGAGGCTGTCGCCGATGCGGCGATAGCCGATCTCGGGCATGCGCTGGATGTCGAACTGCTCCTGCTGGCGGTCGGCGTTGGTGATGAATGGGGTGGTGTCGAACTCGCCCAGGAAGGTCAGGGCTTCGGTGTCCCTTTGGCGCTTGACGTAGAACGAGGCGTCGTAGGGCATGCCATCGTCGAAGTCGGGCTGGTAATACTCCTCGAGGAAGGTGGGGTCGGAGACGTAGCCGGCGCGGATCTGCACCTGCCAGTCATCGGGGAAGAAGTGCTGGTGCTCCCAGAGGACGCGGCCGCGGAGCTCGGCGGGCGGCTGCACGTTGGTGCGATCGCCGCCGAGCTGATCGATTCCGCGGTCGTCGATGATGTAGCTTTTGAAATCGCCCTCGAAGTTCCAGGGTTGGCCGGTGGTGGGCGTGATGAAGCCGCCACCGTAGAGCGCGTCCAAGCCGGTGCCCAAGCCGCGGCGCGAGAAATCGTCCAGGCGAAAGGAGAGGTCGAGGTCCTTGGGGTGGGGCTGGCCGAGGGTCTCAAACAATCCCCATTGGCTGGTGAAGCCCGTGCCAAAGCGCTGGGAATTCTGGGTGGACAGGGCGCGCAGGGGGAAGGGATCGCTGCTGACGGTGCCGGCGGCGATGGGGAGGTAGAAGACGGGGAGGCCGAAGAAATCGAGCGTGTCGTTGGTGGCGACGAAATCGTTGTCCTCGCCGCCGCTCGGGCGGACTTCCTGGTGCACATAGGCATCGCTGGCGCGGACGCTGATGCTCGGGGTGGCGAAGGAGCTGGTGGTCATTTCAACGTGTTCGGCGGTGAATTCGCCCTGGGCGAGCTGGTGCATTTTTTCGGCGCGGACGATGACGGGGAGTTGCGTCTTGGGGTCCAGGGTGTGCAAGACCACGCCGGTGAGGACGGCGCGGTCGTGGACAAAATCGTAGTAGGCGCGGTCGGCGGTGAGGCGCTGCTCGGCCCTGCCGCCGGCGGCGGGCGTGAAATTGATACGCACGTCATCTTCCAAATAAGCGGCGGTGATCTTGCTGCCGACGTTGGAGAGGTTGCCCAGCGTTTTCATCTGCGCGGTGGTCACGCTGGTGAACAGGACGATACGGCCAGCCAGCAGTTCCAAGAAGTCGCCGTTGTCGCGGGCCTGGGTGAGGGTGACGCCGCCGCTGAGCACAACCGCGACGGTGTCATCCGCCAGGGCCATTTGCTCGGCGAAAGGGGCGTGGAATTCGATTTGGCCGCCGGTGGGATTGATGATCGCGGCGCCGGGTTGTGTCGCGGGGGGCGGGCCTGGGAACGGGGCGTATTGCGTGGCCGGCGACGTGGATGGTCCGGACGTCGCGCCGCCGGAGGCGCGAATGGAGACGGCGCGGCGGAACAGGGCGGAGGCGGAATCATCCTCGGCAAGGCGCTGGGCGGTGATGCGGATGGTGCCGCGGACGACGGCATTGACCAATAACTGAGTTCCGCTGCGCGACAGGTGATTGTTGGTGGCGGTCAGGGATGCGTTGCCGATCAGTACGATGTCGGCCTGCTGCTCGCCCAGGAGGCCGCCGCTCTGGGGCCAGAGCCAGATGACGGCCTGGTCGGCGGCCAAAGAGACTTGGTCCATCTCGATGGTCACAGGGCCCGGGACCTCGATGACGTGGGTTTGGCCTTGGCTCCAGGTGTAAGCCTTGTCGGCGCTAATCAGGAGTTTTTCGCTGACGGAAGCGGATTGGCCCCAAGCGGAAGGTGACGCAAGGAGGGCAGTCAGCAGCGCCCAGCCGAGGACCGCCCTGTTCCCTAGCAACGGCGCGCCTCCTTTGCGACGACGTGGCGGCATTATAGAAGTCACGGTGGCAGCGTCAATTGCGGCAAAACGCAGCCGCCGCCCGCCCGTGGGCCTAGGATAAGATTTGGATTGAACCGCGCCTCCGGCGAGGTTTATAGTACATCGTGGGATCATTCGGGAGCTTTATGTTGAAGCGAGTTTGGGCAACGCTGATTGCGTTGCTGGCGGCGATATTGGTCAGCGCGGAATACGGACCGGCCAAGGTGGATTCGGTTGCGCTTCAGAGCACGCGGCCGTCGGATGCCGGAGCGACGACCCAGCCGGCGCCGACCAGCCGGCCGGCGGCGGAGGTTCGCAAGCGGTTTCCCACGCCGGCGGAACTGATGGCGCGGTTGAAGCGCTGGCGCCAGCAGGAGGAGGTGCTGCCGAAGGTGGCGTACTTCGAGCTGGGTCGGCCGCTGTTGGAGAAGCCGGCGGATTTCTCCTGGTTTGCCAATCCGCAGAGCACGCTGACGCTGCAAGGGCTGGTCGACCGCCTGGAGCAGGCGCGGCAGGACAAGCAGATTCGCGCCGTGCTGATCACCCTGGGCAATACGGGGTTGAATTTGTCGCAGGCGATGGAGGTGCGGGCGGAACTGGATGCGTTGCGGCGGGCGGGCAAGCGGACGTTCGTGTATGCGGATGCGTACGACACCACCAGTTACCTGGCGGCGTGCGGGGCCACGGACCTGTGCATGCTCGAGGGGGGCGAAATCATGATCCCCGGCGTCGGGTTCGAGGCGATGTTCGCCAAGGGCTTGCTGGACAAGATCGGCGTCAAGGCGGATTTCGTGCAGATCGGCGAGTACAAGGGCGCGGATGAAGAACTCACGCGCACCGAGGCCAGCCCGGAATTGCGCGGGGAACTGAACAAGCTGGCGGATTCGCTCTACGGGCAGATCATCGACACCATCAGCCTCAGCCGCAATCTTTCCCACGCTCAGGTCGAGCAGATCGTGGATGATGCCCTGATCACCGGCAGGGAGGCCAAGGACCGCGGGCTGGTGGATCACCTGGTGCAGATCGACCAATTGCGCGACCTGCTGGCCGACGAGCTGGGGCAGAAGGTGAGCCTGGTGCGTCATTACGGTGAAATGGACCGGGAACAGGTGGATTTATCCAGCCCGTTTGCATTTTTCGCCATGCTGTCGCGGCGCCCGCCGGCGGCGACACGGGATGGAATCGGCCTCATTTACGCCGAGGGGGTCATCGTCGACGGCCGCAGCGAGGAGGGGCTCTTCGGCGACGCCGGGACCATCGGGTCGGACGATCTGCGGCAGGCGCTGCGCGTCGCCCAGCGCGATGCGAAGATCAAGGCGGTGGTGATCCGCATCGATTCCCCCGGCGGCAGCGCCCTGGCCAGCGAGGCGATGTGGCAGGCGGTGCGGCGCCTGGCCAAGAGCAAGCCGGTGGTCGTTTCCGTCGGGTCGATGGCGGCCAGCGGCGGGTACTACCTGGCGTGCAGCAGCGACGACATCTTCGCCGACCCCACCGCCATCGTCGGCTCCATCGGCGTCGTCGGCGGAAAACTCGTCTTCACGGACTTGTTCACCAAGTTGGGATTGAACACCGAATCGTTCGAGCGCGGACGCAACGCGGACCTGTTCAGCTCCAGCAAGAGCTGGGACGAGCGGCAGCGCCGGCAGATCACCAACTGGATGCGGCAAACCTACGATCAATTCACCGAGCGCGTGATGGCCACGCGCAACGGGAAGATCAAGGACATCGATGCCGTGGCGCGGGGGCGAATCTTTTCCGCCAAGCAGGCCAAGGACCTGGGGATGGTGGACCAGATCGGCGGCGTGCGGGATGCCATCGCCTACGCCGCCAAGCAAACGGATTTGAAAAGCGGCGAGTATGACGTTCGGGTTTTGCCGGCGCCCAAGACTCTTTCGGATTTGTTCAACGGCGCGGCCACCGATGATGACGACGATGCCGCCACGCCGATCCACCCGAGCATGGAGATGGGCCCCGACGGGCTGCTGGGCGCGCTGGCCGTCTTGCCGCCGTCGATTCGCCAGGCGCTGGGGCAACAGTTGCGGATCCTGGCGCTGCTGCAGCAGCGGCCGGTGGTTCTGGCTTGCCCGTACGTGCTCATCGTGAGGTAGACCGCGACAGGGGCATCCCCTCCGCGTCCCAGCGCCTTTGCGTTGGCCGCCGGGGGGATTTATCCTGGGGGGATCGAACCGATCGGCCAGCTCCAAGGATTGGTGAATGTTCAAGTTTGGTAAGCGGGCCGGACAACCGCCCCGCGAGCCCGAAGGTGAACGTCGCGAGGTCCGCGTCAGCACCAAGCTCTGCACGGACCGCTTCAACGGCAAATACCCGCACGTCGGCATTTACGATTGCCGGCAGCGCAAGGTGTGGGTCTGTAAGCCGCTGGGGGGGCAGGCGATCCGCACCTCGCACGCACGGCTCATCACGGGGGCCGACAACGCGATCTCCACGGTCTGGAAGGATCGGTTCTTGTGCTATTGGCTCTACACGCCGCGGAGCGGCGAAGGGTACATCTTGGGCTATCCGATCGACTGGGAGGAAGCCCACCTGCTGATCCGGATCGATCCGCACTGGGATTACGACCGGCAGCGGCTGGTCCCGCCGGAATTGCTGGATCAGGTCAACGACAACGTGGAGCGGCAGATTCGCCACGGGGAGCGGATCGCCGAGTTTTTCAGACAATGCGGTCTGGATTATCCCGTGAACGTGCACTACATCGGCCAGCGAGCGGCGGAATCGCAGTTCTACGCCCGGCGGATCGAGCCGGCCAACCCCTAGTGCCAGGGCGCCGCGGCCTGTCGCGCGGCATTTTGGTGATTGATCTGCCCCGTCGGATCGGGTAATTCTGTGTCAACGAGCGGTTGTGGGCGAAGGGCATGGCTTGGCAGTTGGGTGTTGTAACGCCACATCGGCCGCCGGGATTTTTCTGCAAGTTTAGGGCCGTCGGGTGTCGGAATAATCCTGACGGTAAGCAAAATTGGCGGGGATGGTCATTCGTCGTCCGATCAGCGGCGGTTGTCCGCCTGGCGACGAGCAACAAAAGGAGCAGGTCATGAGACACCTGAGTCGAGCGATCGTATTGGGATTGGTTGCGGCGTCGCTGATGGTCGGCCGCGCGTATGCCGACGAGAACAAGGGCACCAACACGGGCAAGGAAGCGGTCAAGCCCACGGAGAAGCCGACGGGCGTGGAGACGGCGCAAATCGCCGGCGAGCTGGCGGCTTGGGCGCGGGCCAATCACGACGCGGTGGGTTTGGCCACGGCCGCACGCGTGCTGGCCATGGATCCGCCGCGCACCATGGAGAATCCGAGCAAGAAGGTGGAAGGCAAGCCCACGGATCAGCCCAAGCCCGTGGTGGGCGAGTTCACTCCGGCGTCGCTGATCAAGGAAGCCAAGGAGATGGCCAAGGATGACAAGGACGCCTTGGCGGCGGTGGAGCAGATCGAAAAGACGCTGCCGGCCAGCCGCGGACATCCGGGCGGGGCCATCATCGATCGGGACACCCTGCCCCCCGGCGGATCGGTGACTTACACCATCACTTTCAACGGCAGCGAGCCGATGGAAGTGGCGGTCTTCGCCAGCGCCCCGGGCATCATCGACTGGCACGTGTACGACGAGAACGGCAACGAAATCCAGTCCCAGGCCAGCGATCACTTCGTCAACATGCCCAAGTGGACCGGACCGTTCCGCGTCGTGCTGCAGAACCTGACCGGCGCGTACCAGCCGTATACCTTCGCGACCAACTAGGCGCGATGACGGTGAGGGCCGACGGCATCCCTGCATGAGGAGCCGGCACACATACGCGGCGTTGATCATCCTGCTGGCGACGGCGGCCCCGTCGCCAGCTTTTTCTTCCACGACTGCCCCCACGACTGCCCCGGCCACGGCGCCGTCCGAGATTCCCCTGCCGAGCATTCCCGATCAAACGTTCAACGTTCTGACCTATGGCGCGATCGGCGACGGTGTCGCCGACGACACGGCCCACATCCAAGCCGCCATCGACGCCTGCAGCGCCGCCGGCGGCGGAACCGTGCTCTTGCCCGCCGGCAAAACCTTCGTCAGCAATCCCCTGAGCGTTTCCAGCAACATCAACATCCAGATTGACGCAAATCTGGATTGCCAGCTCAGGACGCAATACTCCGATCCCAAAAAGAGCTTGATCACCTATTCCAACGCCCATGACGTGGAGCTGAGCGGCAAAGGAATCATCGAGGGCCGGGGCGGCGTCGGTCCGCCGACCGGCGGAGGCGGCGCGACGGGCGGTTGGTGGGGCACGAACAAGAAGAATACGGCGAAGGTGCGGCCGCGGCTGGTGCGATTCAGCGGTTGCACGAGGGTTTTGGTGCGCGACATCACGCTGCGGAATTCGCCGTCGTTCCACATCATCTTCGGCCCAACGGCGACGAACGATGTCACCATTCGCGGGGTCAAAATCTTCTCCCCCTCGTCCGAGATTTCGCAGGTTCCTCGGGGCAGCCTGGTGTCGCACAACACCGACGGCATCGACCCGCTGGGGTCCAACTACCTGATCGAAAACTGCGACATCAGCGACGGAGACGACAACATCGCCATGCACGTCGAGGCCAACAACATCACCGTGAAAAATTGCCGAATGGGCACGGGCCACGGCATATCCATTGATGCCACCGAAAATGGCGTCAACGGCGTCTACGTCAGCAACTGCACCTTCGACGGCACGACCAACGGGTTTCACCTTAAAGCCGGCAGAGATAAGGGCGGGTTGGCGCAAAACATCAGCTTCTGTGACATCACCATGCACGGCGTGCGACACCCGATTTATATCAACAGCTATTACATGAATAACGGCGACAACCTCCCGAGCGATCCCGCCAAGGACAACGGACAGGACGTGACGGCGACGACGCCGATCTGGCAAGACATCACGATGCGCAACCTCACGGCGGGCAGCCCTCCCGCGGACGGCGTGGCCGGCATCATCTGGGGTCTGCCGGAGATGCCAATCCGCAACGTTTCGCTAATCAACGTGAAGATCGCGGCGCCGACGGGCCTGGTGGTCAATCACGCGCGAAACGTCTCGTTCGACGCCGACACACGGATCGTTGTCGGCCGGGGGCACGCGGTGTTGGCGACGTCGGCTTTGATCCTCTCCACGCCGTACGATGCGACGATTTTGCCCGGCGGGTTCGCCAACCAGGACGTGGGCGAACCCAAAATTCCGGCGGGAATTTCTTCCTCGCTGTACGATCCGGACACCGGCACTTGGACGATCCAGGGCGACGGGGCGGGGCTCGGCGGCAACCGCGACCAATTCAACTATTCCTACCAGAGCGTCAGCGGCGACAAGACGATGACCGCGCACTTGAGCAGCCTGGCCGGCGGAGGCGCGGCCGGGCTCATGTTCCGCGCCGGAACCAAAGCGGATGACCCGTTTGCCGCCGTCGTGCAGAGCAGCGGCGGCCAATTGACCTTCCAGTGGCGGCCGGCCGCCGGAGCCGCCGTCTCTACGGCCCCGCCGATCAGCGCTGCGCCGGTGCAATCCGTCTATCTCAAGCTCAGCCGCGCGGGCGACAGTTTCGAGGGTTCTTGCAGCAGCGACGGCCGCCATTGGAAACCGATTGGCCCCGCGGAAGAGATTCCTGTGCTCAACAGCGGCGATTTGACCGCCGGACTGGCCGTCACGTCCAACTCGGATGGCAGAACGGCCCCGGCTGTTTTCGACCACGTCGCGATTTCTCCCTGAACGTGACCTAAGGCAGTTGCCTTTCTGAACCGGCGGCTTATACCGTGGGGATTTATGAGCACGCTCACCCAGTCACCGGCCTACCAGGCGCTGCAAAAACACTACGCCCAGATCGCGCCCAAGCACATGCGCGATCTGTTCCAGGAGGATCCGTCGCGGTTCGACAAGTTCTCGCTTCGCGTCAACGACATCCTGCTGGATTATTCCAAGAACCGCATCACGTCGCAGACGATGCGGCTCCTTCTGGACCTGGCCCGGGAGGCGGAGGTGGAGCAATGGCGCGACCGCATGTTCGCGGGGGAAAAGATCAATTTCACCGAAAAACGGGCCGTGCTGCACGTGGCGCTGCGCAACCGGTCGAACCGGCCCATCCTGGTCGACGGCCAGGACGTGATGCCGGCGGTCAACGGCGTGCTGGACCACATGCGGCGGTTCACCGCGGCGGTACGCGGCGGAACCTGGAAGGGATACACCGCCAAGCGGATCAGCGACGTGGTGAACATCGGCATCGGCGGCTCGGACCTGGGGCCGGTGATGGTCACACAGGCCCTGCGCCCCTACGGCTCGGACGCCTTGCGCGTGCATTTTGTCTCCAACGTCGACGGCACCCACATCGTCGAGACGCTCAAAGGGCTTTCCCCGGCGACGACCCTGTTTGTCATCGCCTCCAAGACGTTCACCACCCAGGAGACGCTGACCAACGCGCACACGGCCAGGGGCTGGTTCCTGGCCGAGGCCAAGGACCCGGCGGCGGTGGCCAAGCATTTCGTCGCCCTCTCCACCAACGCCAAGGAAGTGGCCCAGTTCGGCGTCGATCCGCAAAACATGTTCGAGTTCTGGGACTGGGTGGGCGGACGGTATTCGCTTTGGTCGGCCATCGGCCTGTCCATCGCCCTGTTTATCGGGATGGAGAATTTCGAGCAGCTTCTGGAAGGCGCCTTTGCCATGGACGAGCATTTCCGCACGGCGCCGCCGGAGCAGAACATGCCGGTGATCCTGGCGCTTTTGGGCATCTGGTACATCAACTTTTTCGGGGCCGCAACGCACGCCCTGTTGCCGTACGACCAATACATGCATCGCTTCGCCGCCTATTTCCAACAGGGCGACATGGAGAGCAACGGCAAGAGCGTCGACCGCGACGGCCAACGTGTCGAGTACAGCACCGGCCCGGTGGTCTGGGGCGAGCCGGGAACCAACGGTCAGCACGCGTTCTATCAACTGATCCACCAGGGCACGCGGCTGGTCCCGGCGGATTTCCTGGCCCCCGTCCAGAGCCATAACCCCATCGGCCGGCATCACCCCATCCTGCTGTCCAATTTCTTCGCGCAGACCGAGGCGCTGATGCAAGGCAAGACGCCGGAGCAGGTGCGGCAGGAACTATTGGCCAGCGGCATCGACAAAGCGGAATTGGAAAAGCTGCTGCCGCACAAGGTGTTCGAGGGCAACCGGCCGACCAACAGCATCATGTTCCAGAAGCTGACGCCCACGACGCTGGGCTCGCTGATCGCCCTGTACGAACACAAAATCTTCGTGCAGGGAATCATCTGGCGAATCAACAGCTTCGATCAGTGGGGCGTGGAGCTGGGCAAACAGTTGGCGCAAAAAATTCTGCCGGAACTGGACGGGCCGGGCAAAGTCACGAGCCACGATTCATCCACCAATGGGCTGATCAATTTTTACAAGAGCCATCGGCCGAGGCGGGCGCCGCCTCGGTCGACGGCGTAGCCAGCGGCACCGGCGGGGACAGACGCCGCACCAGCTCATCGAGCAGCCCCGCGTTGGCCGGCGGAAAGCGGAAGTCGCGCAGCTTCGCTGGCTCGACCCACTGCAGACGCTGGCATTCGATCAGCTTGGGCTCGCCGGAAAACTCCGTGCATAAAAACGGATGCAGAGTCAGGCGTACGTGCGGATAGTCGTGGGAGATGGGGACAAGTTTTTCGGTTACGCCGGGGGTGATGTCCAGCTCTTCACGCAATTCGCGCGCCAGGCAGGCCTCGGGGCTTTCGCCGCCTTCGCATTTGCCACCGGGGAACTCCCAAAATCCGCCGAAGGTATCGCCGGGTTTGCGCTGGCAGATCAGGATGCGACCGGCCCGAACGACCACGGCAATGGCAACGTCAATCCGCTTCATCAGTGGTCTTGGGCCTACTGTAGCGTGGCGGCGATAAACCAGGAAATCCCAGCCAAAAAGCGGCGGCCAAACCCCCAAGAAATCCCCCGCCGTCGATATTTATAATATCATGTATGCCAATGACTTATGGCGAAAATTAAAACGGATTGGCGCCCCCGCTGACGATTTGACACGTGCTAGTGGCAAAGTTATAGTCACTGCACTGTTGCTGGAAACGGCAACCCAACTTCGAGTAAAGCGGCTTTTGGCCGTGGCGCACTTCCGGAGGTGGATAGGAGCCACCCCTCCGGAAGTCTTTTTTTGCCCACCTGAGGCGGGAGGGACCCCATGAAATCGCCGCCCCCCCACCCGCAGCAGCCGCCGCCCCAGCCGCCGTCACGAAACCAGTTCATCGCCACGGTGGCGGCCAATACCCCTCTGTGCCGCGAGCATTTTCGCCTGGCGTTGTCCGTGCCACGGTTCCCCCCCACCGCTCCCGGGCAGTTTGTGCAAGTCGCGTGCAACGACGTGGATGCACAAGACCAGCCGCTGGGCGAGTTTGACTGGCGGCCGGGTATGCGACCGGAGCGGCTCCATAGCGAGATGCTATCCCCCACCGCGATGCTTCGCCGGCCATTCTCCCTGGCCGGACGCCGCGACGTCCCCGGCGACGCCGGCGGCGCCGAGCTGGACATCATCCATCGCGTTGTCGGCATTGGCACGGCGTGGCTGGCGAAGCTGCGCGTGGGCGATCGCGTCGGCATCCTGGGGCCGCTGGGAAACGTCTTTGTGCTTCCCCCTCCGGGCGGAACGGCACTGCTGGTCGGCGGCGGCGTGGGCATTCCGCCGATGCTCTACCTGGCGGCGCACCTAGCCGGGTTGGCCGGGCGCAAAGCCGTCGCCCTGGCCGGCGCCGTGACGCGGGAGCTTCTGCCGCTGACGATCACCGCCCCGCCGTCGGCCGCCGCCCAGCCATCCCAATGCATCGCCGAATTCGCCGCCTGCGGCATCCCCACCGTGGTCGCGACGGATGACGGCACCTGCGGCTTCCGCGGTTTTGTCACGCAAGCCCTGGAAGTCTATCTCGCCAGCGAATTGCCTCGCGGCGGCGTTTTGCCGATCATTTACACCTGCGGCCCGGAGGCGATGATGAAACGCGTGGCGGATATCGCCCTGCACCGCGGCTTGCAGTGCCAGGTGGCCGTGGAACGCGCGATGGCCTGCGGCATGGGAACCTGCCAAAGCTGCTGCATTCGCGTGAGGAAGAAGGACCCGGCCAAGCCGCCTCTGCCCGGCAGCGATTGGTGCTACCGCCTGGCCTGCACGGACGGCCCGATCTTCCAGGCCGCTGAGTTGCTGTGGTGATCTATGACGACCATCGGCATGCACTACGACGTCATCCCCGGCAAGGAGCAGGAGTTCGAGCAGGGATTTGACGACGTGCTGGAGAAATTGAAACAAACGCTCGGCCACGTCGAATCACATTTGTTCAAGAGCGTGGCCGCGCCGGGCAGTTACCTGATCATGAGCCAGTGGAAGAGCCGCGAGGATTTCGACGCCTTTTTGCGCAGCGACGCGTTCAAGCAGGTGACCGCCTGGGGCCGAGCCGAAATCCTACGCGGAAGGCCGAAACACAAGATCTATAGCGAATGACAAGGTGAATTTGCGTGTCTGATTTATCCGTCAATCTCGCGGGGGTGAAGCTGGCCAATCCGGTTCTGACCTGCTCGGGAACGTGCGGGTATGGGGCGGAATACGCCGATTTTCTTGACCTCTCCAAGCTGGGAGCGTTCGTCACCAAATCCATTACGCGCGAGGAGCGGGCGGGCAATGAGCCGACGCGAATCGTCGAAACGCGAGCGGGGATGCTCAACGCCATCGGGCTGGCCAACGTGGGGCTGGATCGGTTTTTGGCGGAGAAGGTGCCGGCCATCCGTAAGATGCCCTGCCCGGTGATCGTCAACGTCGCGGGGCACAGCACGGATGATTACACGCAAACGTGCGCAGCGATGGACGGCTTGGACTGCGTGGCCGCGGTGGAACTGAACGTGTCCTGCCCGAACGTAAAGGATGGGTTGACGTTCGGGACGCATCCGGGGCGGCTGAAGGAGTTGACCCGGGAAGTGAAAAAGGTGTTGCCGCACAAGCCGCTGATCGTCAAGCTCTCGCCCAACGTGGAGGACATCACTCAGACGGCGCGGGCGGCGATCGAGGGGGGCGCACAGATGTTGTCGATGATCAACACGTTCACGGCGATGGCGATCGACATTTACAAGAAGCGGCCGCGGCTGGCGAACGTAACGGGCGGGTTGTCGGGTCCGGCGATCAAGCCGATCGCCCTGCATCTGGTCAGCCGGGTGTACCGGAGTGTTGCCAAAGCCGCCGGCGTGCCGATCATCGGCATGGGCGGCGTGCAGTCCTGGCAGGACGCGGTGGAATTCCTGCTGGCCGGAAGCAGTGCCGTGGCGGTAGGAACGGCCCTGTTTGTCGATCCGGCAGCGCCGAATAAAATCTGTCTGGGACTGGCCGATTACATGACGCGGATGGGGATCGGCAGCGTGGGCGAACTGGTCGGGGCGCTGCAGTTGCCCGGCGATCAGCCCAAGCTCGATCCGTATCCGTGATACGGGGAAGGCGTATGAAAAGAAGCATTCCGATTGCGCTGGTGATTCCCGTGGAGCAGGAGTATTGGCGCGGGGTGATCGCGGGGATCATCAAGTTTGCCGGTACCGCCAGGCCGTGGCTGCTGAGCCGGTTCGAGGCCAACGAGGCGGATTTCGAACGCTTGGCGTCGATGGAGGCGGCGGGGATCATCGCGGCGGTCAAGTCGCCGGAGCTGGCGGGACGGCTCAGATCCCTACAGACGCCGTGCGTGAACGTCTCGTCGGTCCTTGCCGAGGCGGATTTCCCTTGCGTCTGCGTGGACGACGCGGGGATCGGCCAACTCGCCGCCAGCCATTTCCTTCAGCGCGGGATGCAGAACTTCGCGTACGTGGGGATGGCGCAGCGCGGGGATTTCGTGCGGCGATGCGACGCTTACGTGCAGCGGCTCAAAAAGGAACGGATTCCGCAGGTGGCGGCTCACGATGCCGCCGAGGCCGACAGCAACCAAGCCCGTCAGGCGCTTGGGCGGTGGCTGACGAGTTTGCCCCGACCGTGCGCAGTTTTTGCGGCCAATGACGATCTGGCCCGGCGGGTGATCGACGCGTGCCGGGAAGTGCCGCTGCACGTGCCGCGGGACGTGGCGGTGTTGGGATGCGGGGATGATTCGATCGTGTGCGGACTGGCGACGCCCAAATTATCCAGCGTCTCTTTACCGGCCGAGCGGGTCGGTTACGAGGCGGCGGCGCTGTTGGAGAGGTTGATGGCCGGGAAGCGGCGCGGCTTGGAGTCCATCGTCTTGCCGGTTTCCAGCGTGATCGGGCGCGCCTCCAGCGACGTGGTGTCGGTGCAGGACCCGCAAGTGGCCGCGGCCCTGCGGTTCATCCTGGCGCGTGCCGGCGAATGGATCGGCGTGCGCGAGTTGCTCCTGGCGATGCCCATCCAGCGGCGGTCGCTGGAGCGGCGTTTCCGCCAGGTGCTGGGTCGCAGCCCGCTGGAAGAAATCCGCCGCGTGCGCCTGGAGATTGCCCGCGAGCTATTGGCGACGACGGACCTGCCCATGCCACTGGTGGCGCGGCGATCGGGGTTTTCGGACGGCAAGCAACTTTCCACGGTGTTTCGGGCCGAAGTGGGCGTGACGCCCACCGCGTATCGCGCCAAGTTCCGCATCGCCGGGGCCACGCCGGCGGACGAAGGCTCTTCCGACGACGGTCCGCCCGCGGATGAATGACCGCGTCCAAACGGATGAACGCCCTCGCGATGATTTTTCGTCCAAGCCTGGTGGTGAAGCGGATTCTGCGCCGCCTTCCCGGGTTGTCGCTGAGAACGCGGTTGGACCTGGATCTGCTCCCCCGCCCGTATTACGCGTACGGCATTTACCAGGCGGCGATCGAGGCCAAACGGCTGGGGCACGAGCGTATGTCGGCGATCGAATTCGGCGTGGCGGGGGGAACGGGACTGGTCGTCATGGAACGATTGGCCGAGCTGCTCGGCCGGGCGGTGGGCATCGACATCGAAGTGTACGGTTTCGATTCCGGCGGCGGCCTGCCCCCACCGGCCGACAACCGCGATCTGCCCTACGTCTGGAAAAAGGGATTTTATAAAATCGACGAAGCCGCCGTTGCCGCCAAACTGCGGCGGGCGAAGCTGGTGTTCGGTCTGGTGTCGCAAACCGTGGGGAATTTCGTGCGGGAACAGAACCCGGCGGCCATCGGGTTCATCGCGTTTGATCTGGATTATTACACTTCGACGGTGGAGGCGTTCAAGCTGTTCGACGCCGCCGGGCCGGAGCATCGGCTGCCGCGCGTCTTCTGCTATTTCGACGACATCATCGGACCGGACGAGGAACTGCATTGCCAGCACGTCGGGGAACTGGCGGCCATCGTCGATTTCAACGCCGCTCATCCCAAGATGAAGCTGGGGCGGATTTTCGGGCTGCGGCACAAACGCATCTTCCATTCCGGTTGGTGCGATCAGATGCACGTTCTGCACGATCTGGACCATCCGCAATACGCAACGTACCTGTCCGTGGAAGCCGACAAACAGGAACCCCTGCGCTCCCCGGCCGGTCGGATTTGAAAATCCCCGGGACGGCGTGCGCCGGATGGCGGACCCCCATTACGAGCCCCCGCCAACGCTCGAGCATTCGATCAGGCGTTGGGCTAGGTATTGCACCGCGTGGCGGCGGCGCAGGCGGGTTTGCGCGAAGCGCTGCGCTTCGGCGGCGATCGCGGCGCAGCGGTCCGGATGTGCATGGGCCCAGTCGAGCTGCGAAATCAAATCCGAAAGGTCTTCGCGGACCGGGATGTAGTGCACGTACGGCTGCAGCTCGCTGAAATAATATTCGTTCCAGCGCCGCTCCTGGACGAAGAGCGGCCGGCCGGTAAACAGCAGGAGTTTGAGCCGGGCGGAAAACCCGCGTCCCTGAAGGTCGATCAGAAAGCGATACTGGCAATGATCCGCCGGGGAGATGAAGCCTCCGGCAGGCTGCCAGGCGGCGCCGGCGTCGCGGGCGTTTTGGGGGGCCAGCCAGGTCATCGGGCAGGCGCATATCCGCGGGTCCTTTTGCGCCATCTCCACGAATCGCTGCCGCGTGGGATGCGTCGCGGCGTTGCCGATCCAGAGCAGGCGTTCGTCCACCGGCGGGATTTTGGATTTTTGCAGGATTTGCTCGACGGTGGATTCGTAATCGTGGATGCCAACCTCGGGCCAGGCCCAGAACAGAAAATCGGGAATGGCGATCACCCGGCTTGGCCCGCGTTCGCGACAATAGGCGAAACATCTCTGCGCCGCGTCTTCGGGAATGGGAAAATCGCCGGTCAGAATTCCAATGGAGAAGGAATGTCGCAGTTGCTGGCGGGCGATGGGCAGGGAATCGTGCAGGAGATGAGTCGTCGCGGCGTTGCGGGTTTGGAATCCGCCGCGGTCTTCGAACCGAAACGTGGAATCGTCGGCCCGCCAATGCAGGAGGAGATTGAACCCGCGAGCGGGCGGCGCGGCGGGTTTGGGTGGGACAGGTCCGATAACCGTGGCCACGGAGGGCTCATCGGCGATTTTGGGGCTGAATCTTCACTTTTAGGCCCGATAACAATCCTTCATCCGCTCTGTGCGTTCGTGCCGATGAACAGCGGGACGGAGGGCCAAGCCCATGCCGACGGAGCGGCGGATGTATGACTGGCTGATTGTCGGAGCGGGGTTCAGCGGCGCGGTATTGGCCGAGCGCATCGCCACGCAGTTGGATCAGCGCGTGCTCGTCATTGACCGCCGGCCGCATGCCGCGGGCAACGCCCATGATTTTTTGGATGCGGCCGGGGTCCTGGTGCACGGCTATGGGCCGCACATTTTTCACACCAACGCGCAGCGCGTCTGGGATTACCTGTCGCGATTCACGGCCTGGCGTCCGTACGAGCACCGCGTGCGGGCCGCCGTCGAGGACAAGCAGATTCCCGTGCCGTTCAATCTGACCTCGCTGGCCATGCTGTTGCCGGCGGCTGCGGCCAAGCGTCTCGAGGACAAGCTCCGCCGGTGCTACGCGGAGGGTGCGCAGGTGCCGATGCTGAAAATGCTCGAGCATCGCGACGCGGAGCTGCGCCAACTCGCCCGGCACGTCTACGAGACGATTTTTCTGGGTTACACGATCAAGCAATGGGCCCTGCGTCCGGAAGAGCTGGCGCCGTCGGTGACCGGGCGGATTCCCATCCGCATCAACCGCGATGACCGGTATTTTCTGGATCGGTTTCAGGCGATGCCGGCCGACGGGTACACGCGCTTGTTCCAGCGCCTGCTCAACCATCGCAACATCCGCGTGGAATTGGGCGTGGATTGGCGCGAGTTGCCCCGGTCGGTGCGGTACAAGCGAATGGCCTACACCGGCCCGATCGACGCCTTCTTCGACTATGCCTACGGCCCCCTGCCCTACCGCAGCGTCCGGCTGGAGTTCCAGACGCTGGAGCAAGAACGCGTGCAGGAGGTGGCGCAGATCAATTACCCCGACGGCCAGCCCTACACCCGGCAAACGGAATTCAAGCACATGACCGGCCAGCGCCTCGCGTGCACCAGCCTCAGCCGCGAGTTTCCGCAGCCGCACGTGCCGGGACAGACCGAGCCGTTTTATCCCATCCCGCGCCAGCAGAATCGCGCCATCTTCCAGAAGTATCGGCGCGAGGCGATGAAGCTGGGACGATCGGTCGTGTTCTGCGGGCGCTTGGCGGATTACCAGTATTACAACATGGACCAGATCGTGGGCCGGGCCCTGGGGGTCTTTGAACAGGAGATTGCGGCCGATGAATCGCGTCTGCGCCATCTTGGTGAGCCGGAACCGAAAGTCGCTGCTGCGTGAAACGCTTTTCGCCCTGGCGAACCAGACGCGTCCGCCGCAGGCGATCGTGGTGGTGGACAACGCCTCCACGGACGGCACGCCGTTGATGCTGGCGCGGCAGTTCCCCCACGTCGCCGTGCTGGCCATGCCGCGGAACACCGGCAGCGCCGGCGGATATCACGTGGGCATCCGCTGGGCGTTGCAGCAGGGATTCGACTGGGTCTGGACGCTGGATGATGATTCGGTCCCGCAACCCGGGGCGCTGGCGGCCCTGCTGCATTGCCACGAGCGGTTCAGCCCTGACCGACGGCCGTGCCTGCTGGCCAGCAAGGTGCTGTGGACGGATGGCTCGTTGCATCCGATGAACGTGCAGAAACCCAAGCTGTACGATGCCGACCTGCAATTCACCGCGGCCGAGCAGGGGGCGATGTCCATCCGCTTCACGTCGTTCGTTTCGATGCTGGTGCATCGGCGGCTGATCGAGGCCCATGGCCTGCCCATCGCCGGGTATTTTCTGTGGAACGACGATGTGGAATTTTCAGCTCGGCTTTTGCGCCACGAGTTCGGCGTGATGGTGCCCGACAGCATCGTCGTGCACAAAACCCCGAGCAAACACGTCCCCGCCACCAGCATCGGCGGAAAATACTTTTACGAAGTCCGCAACAAACTGTGGATCATCCGCCACAGCAGCGCCTTTAGCCGCGGGGAAAAATGGTGGATGGCCAAGAGCCTGCTGAGGCGAACTTGGCGACATCTGCGCCAGTCGCGATTCTCCCGGCAAAGCGCCAGCGCGATCGCGCGCGGATTGGCCGCGGGCCTCTGCTCGTCTCCGCAAACCGCGATCCCGCTGCCCACCGGCACGAAAACGCTTTCCCTGGCAGCGTAAAGGCAATGACGAAACCAGAAACCAGAACCAAATCCGAAACCAGAATGGAGGTTTCGCCATTCGGGTTTCGGGTTTGATTCGTCATTCGGATTTCGCACTTTCGGATTTCCCCGTGTGCATCTCGCTTCATTGGCGGCTAAAACATTGACCCGTGAAATTCCGCGGCATCTCACGCAACGTCATCGCCCTGGGCTGGGTCAGCTTCTTCACCGACCTGGCATCGGAGGCTCTTTATCCGGTCATGCCCCTGTTTTTGGTCGGCACCCTGGGAGCGTCGCCGGCGATACTCGGCTTGGTCGACGGACTGGCCGAGGGGATCAGCAGCGGGCTGCGCTGGCTGGGCGGGGCATTGTCGGATCGGTTTGCACGGCGAAAGCCGTTTGTGTTCCTGGGCTACGGCATCTCGGCCATCAGCAAGCCGGTCATGGGCCTGGCGCAATTGGCGGTCGGTTGGCCGATGTTTCTGATCGGACGCACGGCCGACCGATTCGGCAAATCCCTCCGCACGGCCGCCCGCGATGCCCTTATCGCCGATAGCACGGAAGCACAATTCCGCGGCAAAGCGTTCGGGCTGCACCGCGCCATGGACACCTGCGGCGCGATTTTGGGCCCGCTGATGACCCTGCTCATCGTGGCCGCCCTGGCCGGGATCGGCCCAACCCTGCACGCACGATGGAACGGCGCCGGGACGGGAGCGATCGCGAAACTTCCGCTTGGCTGGCTGTTTTTGTTTGCCGTGGTTCCCGGCCTGATCAGTTCCGCGTTGGTCCTGATCAGCGTGCGGGAAATCCGGCCAACGGGAAAAACCGAAGGCGACGCACCGGGGCGGCCCGGGCGGCCGGCGATTTTCCAGTCCTTCCCGCGCCCCTTTTGGCACCTGATCATCGCCAACGCCGTCTTCTCACTGGCCAACAGCAGCGATTCGTTTCTGCTCCTGCGCAGCGGCGAGCTTGGGCTGGGCTTCGCCTCGGTGGTCCTGGTCTACGCGTTGTACAACGCGGTATACGCGGCCGCCGCCACGCCGCTGGGAAATCTTTCGGACCGCATCGGCCGAAAGCCGATCCTCGCCTGCGGCTGGATCGTCTATGCGATCGTCTACGGGGGTTTGGCCCTGTGGCACTCGGCCGCTGCCCCGTGGGTCCTGCTGGCAATCTATGGACTTTACCAAGCCCTATCCGAAGGAGTCTCCAAGGCGATGGTGAGCGACCTGGTTCCATCGCACCAGCGAGCCGGGGCGATTGGGCTGTTCTACACGGTCAGCGGATTTGGGCAGTTGCTGGCCAGCCTGCTGGCCGGCGCGATCTGGAACGTCCGCCCCGGCGGCATGGTCACGGCCCTGGGCGTCGGCGCGGTTTTTGCCCTGCTCGGCGCCGCCGTGGCGAGCAGCATCCGAGTGACGAAGCCAGAATGACGAAACCAGAAACCAGAATCAAATCCGAAACCAGAAGCCAGAATTCACGTTTTGTCATTCGTCATTCGGATTTGATTCGTCATTCGGATTTCGAGTTTCGGGTTTTGCCGTGCGTTCCAGTCGCCCGGCCGGCCGACACGTCAATAAATCATCTGCGGAGCGATAAACAACTCCCCGAAGAAAGCGACAGAGTGAGTGATGGCCGCTTTCCCCATTTCAAGAAAAACCTTCCTAATCCTATCCGTGCCGGAAACGCGGAAAACAGCTACGTCCCCTTTAGTCCGTCTTGGCCGGCGCGATCTGGAGCGTCCGCCCCGGCGGCATGGTCATGGCCCTGGGCGTCGGTGCGGTTTTCGCCGTGCTCGGGGCCGGCATGGTGAGCAGAATCCGAGTAACGAAGCCAGAATGACGAAACCAGAAACCAGAATCAAATCCGAAACCAGAAGCCAGAATTCACGTTTTGTCATTCGTCATTCGGATTTGATTCGTCATTCGGATTTCGAGTTTCGCATTTTTGCTCTACGTTCCAGCCGCCCTGCTGGCCGAGACGTCAACAAATCATCTGCCCAGCGATAAACAACTCCCCGAAGAAAGCGACAGAGTGAGTGATGGCCGCTTTCCCCTTTTGAAGAAAAACTTTCCTAATCCTATCCGTGCCGGAAACGCGGAAAACAGCGACGTCCGGCTCTGTCTCAATCCTGCCAAGTTCGGCGCATGTTAGGTAGCGCGTTCTCGTTTGGCTAGGTACAAACTGCAGGATGGAAACCTGTCGCTCGCCACGG
>Ga0208687_1000139_pt1 | contig 74656 bp, 64 predicted proteins | sample June2015DPH_6_10_FD_184695 | JGI IMG/M metagenome (GOLD analysis project Ga0208687, IMG submission 184695) | Peatland microbial communities from SPRUCE experiment site at the Marcell Experimental Forest, Minnesota, USA - June2015DPH_6_100... | ecosystem: Environmental > Terrestrial > Soil >...
TACTGCGACTTTTGCGATTAACACATTCACTATTACTGCTGTTGCTGGAGCTAATGGAACGATTAGCCCAAGCGGTTCGGTAAGCATCAACTATGGCGCCAATCAAAGCTTTACTGTAACGGCGAGTACTGGCTACCACATTGCTGATTTCATGGTGAATGGCACTTCAGTGTTGGGTAGCGCGGTTGATGGTAAGTACACTGTTTCTGATGTTACTGAAGATACGATGATCTCTGTGAGTTTTGCGGTTAACACTTACAGCGTCACTGTTAACGTGGGTACTAATGGTTCATCAAATCTTGCTTCTCAGACGGTTAATTGGAATTCTACGCTGGACTTTGTCTTTACGCCTGATGCAGGTTACCATGTTTCTAACGTCCTGGTAAACGGAACTTCTGTCGGCACTGCTAACTCTTTGAGTATAACGGTTACTGAGGATACTTCTGTCGGCGTGAGTTTCGCGATTGACACTTTCGCTATCACTGTTACTCAGGGTGCTAATGGCCTGATTACTGGTCCAAGCTCTGTTAACTATGGTGCTTATACGGCTTTCACGATTGTTCCGTCTACTGGCTACCACATCGTTGATGTCGTTGTGGATGGCGCTTCTAAGGGCGCGGTTAGTTCATACACGATAAGCAATGTTCAGGCAGCTCACATGATTACTGCGATCTTTGCGATTAACACGTACACTTTGACGGTGACTCAGAGCGCTAACGGCGTCATTGCTCCTGGAACAACCACTGTTAACTATGGCTCTAGTCAAAGCTTTACTATAACGGCGAATGCTGGCTATCATGTTGTTGATGTCGTTGTGGACAGCGTTTCTCAGGGTGCAGTTTCATCTCACACCTTCACCAATGTTCAGGCAGCTCACATGATTACTGCGACTTTTGCGATTAGCACGTTTATTATTTCTGCTTCTGCTGGTGCTAATGGAACGATTAGCCCAAGCGGTTCTGTAAGCATCAACTATGGCGCTAGCCAGACCCTTACCATTACGCCTAACGCGAATCACCATGTTGCAGATGTCTTGGTGGACGGCTCCTCGGTTGGGGCGGTAACCTCGTACACCTTCACTAATGTTGTGGCTGCTCACAGGATTACTGCGACTTTTGCGATTAACACATTCACTATTACTGCTGTTGCTGGAGCTAATGGAACGATTAGCCCAAGCGGTTCGGTAAGCATCAACTATGGCGCCAATCAAAGCTTTACTGTAACGGCGAGTGCTGGCTACCACATTGATGATGTAGTTGTGGATAGCGTTTCTCAGGGTGTAGTTTCATCTCACACTGTCACTAATGTTCAGGTAGATTTTACGAATCTTCAGGCATCTCACATGATTACTGCGTTCTTTGCGATTAACATTACATAACAACGACAATAATTGGAATAGTATCCAACACTACCATAGTTCCCATCACACTCGAAGGAAACATAACTGCCCAGCAAATGTTGGGTAATGTCACAATCACACCAAACCAACCCACCGCGTCAATCACAGTGTCCTTCACAAATAACAGGATCAAGCGGAACAGTGGGCTTTAGCAACATGACCCTTCCGAAAACTGCCCTACACTACGGCACAATCCCAGTCATATATAGGACGGCACGTTGGCTCCAGACCAAGGCTACGCACAAGACGCCAACAACTTCTACGTGTGGTTCACAACGCAATTCAGCACACACCAAGTGACAATACAGTTCGCAGTACCTCCAATGCCGTCAGCTATATCATTAGGACTTGTGCTTGCCATCGTCATAACCGTCGCCGCAATCATTTTAATCTTCATAGTGATAGCCATCAGACGTAGAAGACGAAAGCCTGAAACGCCACCAAAACCTGACAGCGCATTACCAAAGCCTGAAACGCCCATTTAGAAACGCCCGTTTTTGGGCTCATTTTCTTATTCTCATTTTTTTATTTTTATTATTCGAATTTTAAGTCGTAGCCTGTTTTCTTGCTGTAAGAAAGCAACCATGCTCATGAAAAGAACCCAGCGTCTTATTCAAAATTGTGGTTCCGTTTGAATGGTTCCAAATTGCATGTTAAAGAGGCAAACGGCTTGTTGAGTAAGCTGCATTGTTCTTTCTGGACAATTAGTCAACACTCTGAAAGTTGTATTTCTGTTGCACAATTTTCCAATGTGTAAGGGATTCGGTAAGGTTTATTAAGCATATATTGAGTGTTAATATTCAATACTGTTAGGTGTTGTAACAGTTGCCTAAAACAAAGGTTCATATCCTAAACCCGACTCAAATCAATAACCGAGATTCTTCTGCAAACAAAGAAGCAACACCAAAACTGAATACTAACCTCTTTTCTATCTCCAAAAAAATCTCAGGAGCTTGTTAGACATGGCTAAAGTCAAACCAAATGAACACATATTCGGATTACGACTAACTTTTCACAGCATAGGCATCAGCTGTCTAGCAGGAGCTGTCTTTCTACAAGTTCTAGTGTTTATGGATATCGCCTCTCAAGGCTTCTTCATGGGCGTAGAGAAAAACCCATTGATACTATACTCCGAATTAGCTATTACCTTCTTCTGCGTCATTTACCTCCTCCACCTATCTATCTCTAGAATCCTCTCACTTCTAAATTCAAGAACAAACTAAAGAAACCCACAACCCTTTTCTTTTCTCTTTCAACGCCATGACAGACTCACATCATAAAAAAATAAACTCCAGCAAACAATATATTAAGTTCATGGAGGCTGCTTCTCCAGCGCGTGAGCTATAATCATCGAGAGTTCCGATAATCAGGTTATGAAGTATTTGAAAAAAATTTGGTTTTCAAACTGAACATCTGGGCGAAATTTATTACCTTGCAGTAAAATGACCATTTCAATTGCAGAAGCTACTGGTTAATTCTTCTTGAGATATTTTTAGTTGATTAATTTTGAAAGATTATAAATTCGATGTATGTATTTAGCTCTCGTTTTTTATCTTAAGGGTATTTGTGTGTGCTCAGCCTACCTACCCGGTCTACTAGATGAGCCTAATATGCTTCAAATATGATTCAACATAGATGTGCATAGAACGAAGACCGCGCACTTTGCATGCAGAACGGTGCTTTTCAACATGGAAAAGTCAGTTTTTTAATGTAGAAAAAAAGCGCTAAAGAAGAAAAAACAAGAGCTAAATATACACAATTCGATTTTTATAAAAAGCCTAGCAGAATACCTGCCGCGTATTAATCGGAAAATCTTGCGGGGAACGGCAACGTTATGCCCTCGATAATGAAAAACACTTAGTTTAAGCCAATCCTCTTTGCTTCCCTGTTCAACTTTCATTTCTCGGATTAAACTGCATTCAGCCGCTGCTTCATTCGAGTAGTATTTTATTTGGATTTCTTCTCCAAACCGCTTATACACATGCACACTGGGGTTTAGGTCCTCAAACAAGTCTCCATGTGTAGTGGCAACAATCACAGCCTTTCCTTGTTGACGCGCAATTTTCTGCAAATTAAAAGCGATAATCTTCGCTGTATCCCTATCTAGGCATGCGGCGAACTCGTCCATCAGCCACCACTGCTTCCCACTCTCGATGAGCTTGGCAATTCTGTAACGGTACTTCTGTCCATCACTCAATTGATTGTATGTACGCAGAAAAAGGAAAGCATCATTCAATCCAACTCTGCTCAGTAATTCTAAACCTTCTTCTACTGTTGCGCCGACTGTTTCAATCAAGGGTTTTTCAGGATCCACGGTAACCTCGGATAAATCAACGCCTTTCAACAAAAACAGTAAACCCAGCATTGCCCCTCATATTTAAATCACCATGAAAATTTTAGGTCTGAACTGCACAGTAAGCCTAAAACACCTGTTATTGTGCAAATTATCATCTCAACGCCACCCGAGGCGGCTCCAATAATATAAAGTTATAAAACATTATTAGCGTAGTGACTGAGAGAACGCTCTCACTTATTCAGCCCAGAATTAGCTTGGAGAGAAATAGATTGATAGATAAAAAAACAATCGATTTGCTTAAGCTCAGGGCTTTTTTACTTAAGAAAGCGAGAAGTTGGCTTGATAATAATGGTTACCTTGAGGTTATTCTGTGGTTTAAAAAAGATAATTCGCACAGTGGAAAATGCCTATATTCTTTAACGGAAAAAGGCATGAGAACATTAGATATTTACAATGTTCCATCTGGAAAATGTTTAAACGCAACTGCAGAATCCAAGGGTTAATACAGCAAACTTGGGGTAAACACTAAAAATGAGTGACAATCTGGTAACAAAATTGGCGAATCCAGCACCGCTAGGACTTTTAGGCTTTGGCGTAACTACTGTTCTGCTTAACCTAGTTAACGCAGGCGCTTTTCCTCTGGACACAATGATTTTAGCTATGGGCATAGCTTACGGAGGATTAGCACAGGTTATTGTTGGAATAATGGAGTTCAGAAAAGGCAACACTTTCGGTACTGTAGCTTTCATGTCCTATGGCTTGTTCTGGTGGAGTCTCGTGATGCTTTTGGTTTTACCGAAGCTTTCGTTCCTCAGCGGATTCAGTGCTCCTTCTGCGACTTCAATGGCGGCATATTTCCTGATGTGGGGAATCTTTACCTTCGCAATGTTCTTTGGTACATTGAAGGCTAATCGCGCTTTGCAGTTCGTGTTCATGAGCTTAACTATACTATTCTTCATGTTAACAATAAGCGAGTTAACTAACAACCCAGTTCTCTTCGGAAACGTAACATTCAATACAATCACTGGCATCGAAGGCGTCATCTGCGGCTTAAGCGCAGTATATCTCGGAATAGCTGAAATCTTAAATGAAGCCAACCATAAAACAGTCTTGCCGATTTACCCTACAAGCTAAAAATAACTAAATTCTTTTTTTATTTTCTAAATAAAATGACTGAAAAACTTATATTCTTTAGAGTTTACCCTTCCCAACAATTTGGTTGAGCGAAATGTCAGAAGCTAGTTTACCCTTCGACGAGAAGTTTAGTCCAAGTATTGCAAAATTTTCTGATGGAGAAAAACGAAAACAAGAATGGAAGAAATCAATAAAGAATCCGCAGGAATATTGGGCGGAAAAAGCAAAAGCTATCGATTGGTTTAAGCCATTCAGCAAGGTCCTTGACGATTCGAACCCGCCGTTTTACAAGTGGTTCCCTGATGGAGAACTAAACATTTCCTACAACGCCTTGGACAGGCACATGAAAAGTAACCTTAAAAACAAGCTTGCCTACATTTGGGAAGGCGAAATGGGAGAAGTAAAAAATTACAGTTACTATCAACTTTATCGAGAAGTAAACAAACTTGCAAAAGCCTTAAAAGAATTCGGCATCAAAAAAGGCGACCGCGTCGCAGTTTTCCTTCCCGTTATTCCCGAGTTGCCAATAACTTTGCTTGCAACAGCAAGAATCGGTGGAGTCCACATAGTAGTCTTTTCAGGATTTAGTGCTGAAGCATTAGCCGACAGAGTAAATGACAGCGGAGCAAAAATCCTAGTAACAGCAGACGGTTCCTTCCGAAGAGGAAAATCAATCGCCATTAAAGACAACGCAGACCGTGGATTACCAAACATGCCTAATATTGAAAAAGTTATTGTTGTTAAACGGACTGGTCAACCTGTTCAGATGAAGGAAGGTAGAGACGTATGGTATAGTGATGCTCTTGCAAACGCAGGCGCAGACGCCTACGTGGAACCAGAAAGCATGAAATCTACCGACCCGCTATTCATACTTTACACTTCAGGAACTACAGGGAAACCGAAAGGTGTTCAGCACGGGATAGGCGGATACCTTGTTTGGGCTTATTGGACGCTTAAGTGGGCTTTTAACCCAACTGACGAGGATATTTTTTGGTGTGTTGCAGACATCGGCTGGATTACTGGACACACATACAACGTTTATGCACCATTAAGCCTAGGCGTTACCGCATTCCTTTTTGAGGGTACACCTGATTACCCCGCGCAAGACCGATGGTGGGAGATAATTGAAAGGCATGGCATAACCATCCTCTACGGTACGCCAACCGCGGTGAGAATGTTCATGAAATTCGGTGAACAATGGGTAACAAAACATGACCTAAGCACCCTACGCATTCTAGGCTCAGTAGGCGAACCAATAAACCCTGAAGCGTGGAAATGGTACTACCGCGTCGTTGGCAAAGAAAAACTCCCAATAATTGACACCTGGTGGCAAACGGAAACTGGCGGATTTATGATTTCCCCCGCCTCAGGAATAGAACTCACACCGTTAAAACCTGGCAGCGCAACGTTCCCGATGCCGGCAGTCAACGCTGACATCTACGATGAGAAGGGACAGCCAGTACAAGCAGGCAATAAAGGTTTTCTAGTAATCAAATCGCCATGGCCTGGAATGTTGCAGACAATTTGGAAAGACCCCAATCGATTCAAGCAAACTTACTTTGGCAGGTGGCCAGGAATATACTATTCTGGCGACTATGCTGTCCGAGACCCTGAAGGCTACTTCTGGCTTCTTGGCAGAGCCGACGAAGTTCTCAAAGTTGCCGGACACCGCATAGGAACAGTAGAGCTTGAAAGTGCATTGGTTGCGCACCCAGCAGTTTCAGAAGCGGCAGTAATGGGCAAAGAGGACGCAGTGAAAGGCGAAGTTCCAGTAGCATTCGTTGTTCTGAGAAGCGGTTTCACGCCGTCAGAAGAGCTTCGTGCAGAACTCATTAAGCAGATTAGAACCGCAATAGGCCCAATAGCCACTCCAGACGCTGTTATTATAGTTAATAAGCTGCCCAAGACGCGAAGCGGCAAAATCATGCGCAGACTACTCAAAGCTGTACTGGTCGGAGCACCGCTTGGTGACACGTCAACACTTGAAGACGAAGGCTCAATTGAAGACATAAAAGCAACATACAACGAGCTGCGAAAACAGGTAACTAAATAAACAGTCCTTAATTATTTTAAGTTAGGGCTAACTTTAATGCGTCTAAAAAAGTGTTAAAAGTGGAATTTGTGGCTTTTCGTTTGCACTTCTGAATTGAATTCTTGTGCTAACTGCTCAAGAAGCGTTCGTTGCTGGAAAGTAAGTTTTTCTGGAACTGACATGCCTATGCGTACCAGTATGTCGCCTCTGCCATAAGCCCTGAAACGCGGCATACCTTTTCCCCTCAACGTTATAACTTCGCCTACCTGCGTTCCTGGATGAATCTTGACGGTTGTTGGTCCTTCAAGGGTGGGAACGGTTATTTCAGCGCCTAATGCTGCTTGTGGATAAGTGATTATGGCTACGTGCCATAGGTCGTCTCCTTCCCTTATGAATTGCTGGTGTTGCTTAACGTGAACGATGACATAGAGGTCGCCTGGTTCGCCATCGTTAGACGCCATTTCTCCTTCTCCTCTAAGCCTAAGCTGATAGCCTTCATCTATGCCCATTGGAACTTTAACGCTGATTTTACGGCGTTTCCTAACCCGTCCTGAACCACGACAAATACTGCATGGCGTTTCAATCAGTTTGCCTTTTCCTTTGCATGTTGGGCAAGCAGTCACTTGCACGTACATGGCGAAGCCGCTTTTGCGCATGTTTTGCACTTGTCCCGAACCGCCGCATCTTGGGCAAATTTTAGCGGAAGTGCCTGGGGCAGCGCCTGAACCGCCGCATACGTCGCATTTTTCGGTTCGTGGGATTTCGATTTCTTTTTCGGCTCCCTTTGCTGCATCTTCCAAGGTTATTTCAAGGTCATAAGCCAAGTCTTGGCCTACGTTGCTTCTTTCGCCTCCGAATCCCCCGCCGAAGAAAGTTCGGAAAATGTCGCCGAAGCCAGCATCTCTAAAAATGGAGTCAAAGTCGGCGCCTCTGAAAATGTCTTCTGATGTGTATCTTTGGTCAAAACCTGAATGGCCGAGGGTATCGTATTGTTGTCGTTTTTGGTCGTCGGAGAGAACAGCGTAGGCTTCAGAGATTTCTTTGAATCTTTCTTCTGCACCTGCTGACTTGTTTCGGTCTGGATGGAATTGCATTGCTAGTTTTCTGTAAGCGTCTTTAATTTGGTCTTTTGATGAGTTGCGTTGTACGCCTAGAACTTCGTAGTAGTCTCGTTTTTCAGCCATTAGATTTTACCGCTAAATCAGCATCTATTATTTTATTTGACTTTGTAATCTTCTGAATCAACCACTTTCTCTTCACCATATCCTTCAGGGCCTGGACCTTCAGGACCACCAGTTGGAGGCGGTTGCGGTCCTGCTCCTGCTTCTGGTCCTTGTCCTGGTTGTTGCTGTCCCTTCTGTTTTGCGTATTCTGCTGCTGCTTGCTGGTAAACAATTGTACCGACATCCTGCAGAACCTTTTGGAGCTCGTCAGATTTTGCTTTAACCTGCGCCATGTCGTTGCTTGCTAAGGCATTTTTCAGTTCTGTTACCGCTGCGTCAATTTTGCCTATTTGTTCCTGTGTAATTTTGCCTGTAAGATCTGTCTTTGTTCGTTCCGCCGTGTAAACTAGGCTGTCAGCGTTGTTGCGCAGTTCAGCTTCTTCCTTTTTCTTTTTGTCTTGCTCTGCAAATTGGTCGGCGTCTTTGATTAAACGCTCCTTTTCTTCTTTAGATAGCTTGGTGGATGCGGTAATCCGTATTTTTGATTCTTTTCCCGTGCCTAAGTCCTTAGCAGTTACGTTCATTATGCCGTTCGCGTCAATGTCGAATGTCACTTCTATCTGTGGGACCCCTCGTGGTGCAGGCGGCAAATCTACGAGGTTAAACATGCCAAGTGAAACGTTGTCCGCTGCCATTGCACGTTCGCCTTGGAGCACGTGGATGGTGACTGCTGTCTGGAAGTCTGCTGCTGTGGTGAAGATTTGGCTTCTCTTAGTTGGGATGGTCGTGTTCTTGTCCATTACTTTAGTGAATACACTGCCCATGGTTTCAACACCGAGCGACAATGGTGTAACGTCAAGTAAAAGTAGGTCTGTGACTTCGCCTGTTATAACTGCTGCTTGAATAGCTGCTCCTATGGCAACGCATTCCATGGGGTCAAGTCCACGTTCAGGTGGTTTGCCTAAGATTTGCTCAACAAACCTTTGAACAAGTGGCATTCTGGTCATTCCACCGATTAAAATGATTTTGTCGATTCCTTGCGGCGTCAGTTTTGCGTCTTCAAGAGCTTTCAGAAGGGTAGGTTGTGTTCTTTGAACGATTGGTTGCGCTAAGGATTCCAGTTTTGTTCTAGTTAATGTTAGGTGTAGGTGTTTTGGTCCTGAAGCGTCTGCTGTTAGAAATGGCAGGTCGATGTCGGTGCTCATTAGCGTTGAAAGCTCGATTTTGGCTTTTTCCGCTGCTTCTTTAAGCCTGGGCATTGCCATTCTGTCGCCTGAGATATCTATGCCTGTTTGGCGTTTGAACTCGCCTAGAATGTAGTCCATGACTGCTTTGTCAACGTCTGTTCCGCCTAGTTGGGTGTCGCCGCTGGTGCTGAGTACTTGGAAGACTCCTTTGCCGAAATCCATTAACGTGACGTCGTGTGTTCCGCCGCCGAAGCTGAAAACGAGGATTTTCATTTCTTGCTGCACCTTGTCTATGCCGTATGCGAGGCATGCAGCTGTGGGTTCGTTGATTATTCGCATAACTTGGAAGCCTGCGATTTCTCCAGCATCTTTGGTGGCTTGACGCTGGTTGTCATTAAAGTGTGCTGGAACAGTGATGACTGCTTTGCGCATAGTGCCGCCAAGGTAGATTTCTGCGTCTTTCTTTATTTTTTGAAGTATAAATGCTGAGATTTGCTGTGGACTGTACTCTTTGCCGTAAACGTTAACTTTGTAGTCGGTTCCCATTTTGCGTTTTATTTCAAAAATTGTTCCTTCAGGGTTGGTGGCTGCTTGGCGTTTTGCCGGTTCACCTACCAAGAGTTGTCCGTCTTTTGTGAAGGCTACCACTGATGGGAACATTTTTCCCGCCATTGTGGGGCCTTCTGCGCTTGGGATAACCGTGGCGTGTCCGCCTTCATATATGGCGGCTGCTGAATTGGTTGTTCCCAAGTCTATTCCTAATACTTTTTCACTTGTTTTTTGATTACTCATTTACTTTTTTTCCTCCATTTGATTACTTTGATTGTTTTTTGATGGTTTGACTGCTACTTTGACGATGGTGGGTCGAATCACTTTGCCCTTCATCATGTATCCTTTTCTTATTTCTTCAATTACGGTAGAGTCCGCTACATCGTCTCGCTCTACAGCGGCAATAGCGTTATGACGTGTGGGGTCAAAAACTTTGCCCTCTGGGCTTTCTATTGGAGTGACACCTTCTTGCTCAAGAACCTTTCTGAGCTTCTTTAAAGTCATTTCCACGCCTTCTAGCAAGGATTCGGGCGATGTTGAGATTTCTCCATTTTTGACAGCTAACTCCAGCTCGTCTACAACATCTAATAGTTGAATGACTAAGCGTTCAGTGCAGTAATTCTTGGTCTGCTCCGCTTCCCTATCAAACCGTTTCTTAAAGTTATCAAGGTCAGCCTGCAAATACCTAAGCCTAGTCAAATAGTCTTCTGAACGCTTCCTCTCGCAATCCAGAAGCTGCGCTAGGCATTCAACAGACTGCTCTTCCTGATCATCAACCATCTTACTCTATGCTCCTCTTGTTCAAAAGCAATCTAACAATCAAACAAAAAAATTTTTCTATCCTTAAAAGGCTTTACATCTAAAATGTACGATAGTTAAGAAAAAAAGCACTAAAAATTGTAAAAAATTTAGTGACTTTTCGACTAGTGTTTCAGCTGTTTCTTAACTTGTTCCTCAGCCGCTTTTACCGTTTCCTGCAGTTTGTCAGGTTTTGTTCCTCCGCCTTGAGCAAAATGGGGTCTTCCGCCGCCTCCGCCGCCAAAAATCGGCGCCACCTCTTTCACTATTTGGTTTGCGTTTACGCCTTTTTGCACCGCGTTTTCTCCAGCCATAACCATGAGTCTGCAGGTTTTTCCGTCAGAACCATAAAACAGCGTTACGGTTGCTTCGTTGCGCTTTATCATTTCAGTGGCGGTTTGTACCATGCGGTTAACGTCGATTACTTCGCCGAAGTCGCGTTTAACAATCGCTATTCCGTCCGCTTCAACGGTTGCTTCGCATGTTTTTGCCTGCCCAACTGTGCTCTCTTTTTCTGCTAATTCTTTTATTAGTCTGCGTTTCTCAACATTAGCCTCTTTCAGTTCTTTCACGATTTTCTCAGCTGTCTTATCCAATTTTTCCACAGGAGCCGTCAAAGCTTCTGAAACTTTCCACAGCAGCGTTTCCTGTTTCTGCACTGCTTTTAACGCTTCAAGCCCGACCGCGTAACCTAAACGTTCGACGCCGTCTTGAACGCGTTCAGTGTAAACGATTTTTACAAAGCCGACCTCGCCGGTGGTTCCCAGATGTGTTCCAGCGCACGCTTCCACGTCCCAGTCGCCAGTTTTCACCACTCGAATGTCTTTGCCGGGTACTGCACCGCCTTGGTAGAGTCTGAAGCCGTAACGTGCTTCCGCCTCGTTGCGCGGCAACCAAGTTGTCTCAACCTTCATGTTAGCTGCAATCGCCCCATTCGCCAACATCTCAATCTTATGAACCTCTTCAGAACTCAATCTTCTGTAATGTGAAATGTCAAGCCGTGAAGTTTCCAAGCCCTTCTGCGTACCAGACTGCCAAACATGCTCGCCCAAAACTCGTCTTGCAGCCCCATTGATCAAATGAGTAACCGTATGCGCCTTCATCAACGCGTAACGCCGTTCCCAGTCGAGAACGCCGTGAACAGTGCTGCCCTCCTTGAACGTTGGCGATTTGCCGAGTTTGTGCACTATTACTTTGCCAATCTTTTGGGTATCAACCACATCAAACTTTGAAGCGCCAACTGTTAGCCATCCGTGGTCTGCTGGTTGGCCGCCGCCTTCAGGGTAAAAGCATGTTCCATCCAACACCACGTATTTGCCGTTTATTATTTTGAGAACTTTAGCGTCGAACTCTTTCATGTACGTGTCAGCATAGTACAGTTGCTCTGTTGCTGGTAGCTGCTCTGCCTCTTTCTCGAGTGTTTTTTCTGCTTGGGTTTCTTCCTCTTCCGCGGGCTTGGTTGCTTGCATGTGACGTTTAGCGATTAGCGCGTAAAAGTTCTCCGGCAGCTCCACTTGCACGCCTTCTTTCTCAGCTGCCTGCTTTACGATTTCGGGTGGAAGCCCATGCGAATCATACAGTTCAGTGAGCGTGTCCATGGGTAGTTTGCCTGTGCCTTTCGCTTTCAACTCGTTAGCTATTCGCTTGACCATGCCTTCTCCGCGTTTGAGCGTGTCTTCGAACTTTTCCTCCTCAACTTTGAGCATTTCGATGATTTCATTTCGCATTTCTTTGATGTGTGGGAAGTCTTTCGACCAGCAATCAACCTGCATATCAACGATGTCGTAGAGTTTTGCTGGCTCCATGTTCAGCGTACGCAGTAAACGGTAGACTCTGCGGAACAACAGCCGTGCCAAGTATCCTTCTTGGATGTTGGATGGGACAACGCCTTCGGAAAGCATGAAGCTCAACGTTTTAGTGTGGTCAGTTACTGCCCAAGCGTTCTCTATGGGAATGAGCACTTTATCAAGCGTTTCCATGTCAATTCCAGATAACTCTGACACGCGTTTTCTAGTGACAAGCCGATTCGCGTTTTTGTCAACGCTAACCAGACCAGAATACTTCGCTACACGAGCCAGAAAATCGTTATCGACATTGGTTATTCCCGCCATGCTGAGAACTTTATCAAGCAAATTCCCGTAAATTGCTTGGAACAGGCTTGGGACTCCTTGGCTAATCCAAGTGAAACGGTCAATGCCATATCCAGTGTCCACCGTGCGAATAGGCAACTTCACGAATTCTTCGCCGACAACCTTGTACTGCATGAAAACCAAAGTGCCAACCTCTAATCCGCGAACGATGCATTCCACGTCTGGACCAGCGTTGCCGCCGCCAACCCACACATCCTCCTTGTAGATGACCTCCTCAGATTTTATGCCAAGCACCTCAGTGGCGAAGCGGTGGTGAAAACGCACTGTTTCATCCTTCCAGTACACTTCTTTGTCAGGATAGTTGAATGCGTGTGCTCCGCCCATCTCGAAAATGGTTAAGTGCCTGCCAAAAGTTGGTCCAGTATTAGAAATATCCGTCAGCCTGATGCATGGCTGAGAAATCACCAGCGGGTTTGCAGGTGGCGGCGAAATCCCCTCGGTCACGTAGGGCTGGAAGTCAATTATGCTTGCATGCGTTAAGTAAATGTCTTTTCGCCATCTGGCAACAACAGGATAAGGCTTAATCCGCGTGTGACCTTCCTTCTCGAAGAAAGAAAGAAACGCCTCTCTCATCTCGGAAAGGCTAAAACTTTTCTTAGTGGCTGGATTATTAATGAAAGTGTAGTATCCGCACTCGTCGGAGCTGGATTCGCCGCAAGTTTCCTGCTCAGGGTTCTGAGTCCAATAGTATTCACCGCATTTTGGACAATGCTTCCTAACGAAACCTTCCTGTTTAAAGAATGGAAGAGCATAATCTTCTGCCGTAAACTGTTTCAAACTTTTGGCACCCCGTTTGCTTGATTGTTTTCTTGGCTTTTAATGGGTTACGAGATTCATGCATTTAAATAATTTCGCTCAATTTTCAAACTAAGAAGAATGCCAACACTCAATCATTGGTTTTGGCTCATAGTACTGTTTTTCCAAGCCATAACGCCTTAATGGTTTAGTGAGATGTCTCTGTGACCTTGTCGAAGTCACGTATAAACCAGCGTTAAGCGTTCTAGGTAGGGCTGATTTTTTCTTGGTTAAGCCGCTATATTGCGCTCCGCATTTTTCACAGCGGAACCCTTGGTTTTTGCCCATGGACTTCAAGCGTTTACCGCAGCCTGGGCAGAGCGGATTCTCGAATACCGTTTTCAGCGCAAGGTTTAGGATGTTAATTTTTTCAAGGTTAATTGTTAACGGCTTGCTTGACGTTGGCTTATGCACTGCACCATAAACTTCAACGCTGTCGCCAACGATGAGTTCTCTTGCGATTTTCCGAAGGCTGCCAGTTGGTTCGTAAGCGGCGCAATCCACTTCCGCCAAATCATCCTTAATTGAAAAGATAACGTGGCGCAAGGGAACTATCCGCGGGTTCTGAGCAACAACGCCTTTAACGATAACTGAACTGTAAGGTTCAATTCTGCTTAATGCTTCAACAGGCTTTAGGTGGGCATCGGTGCCTTGGTTTGAACGGAAAATAACCCAGCGCTCAACAACTTCAAGCGGCTTAACCAGCCCGTAAGCTTTCTTCACTATTTCTGGCGATTCGCCTCTAATTCCGAAGAGAATTGGGTCTGGACCCCTCGGAGTAATGATTATCCTGTGCTTCTCTGAATCCACATTGTTAAAAGTGTAAGGCTGCAACTCCTTGTCCATTTCAAAAATTGATGCTTCATCAACTTTTCTTTTTGAGCCCAAATTTTCTGGTGTTCTGTAAGCTATTAGCTCGTAGGTGTGGTCGCAGTTGAGGGTTTCGCCAACGGCTGCCAACGCGCCAATGATGCCTCTGCAAGAGTTAAAGCCTAACGCTTCAGCCCCAAACTTCTTGATTAGCGCCATTGCTTCCTTGAGTTTTACAATGCTTGTCTCTGTTTTTTTCGCAAAAACCCCGAGATCCTCGGGGATTTCTTGTTCCTTCAAAAAAACTATTCCAGGATCAGTGCCTTTCTCTTTGATGGCTGAGTTTTCTTCCCATAAAGTTATAGCTGACTCTTTTATTTGCTCTTCAAACGTGGCATCGTACTTGAATCTTAGGCATAGGGCGCCGTTGCCTCTTGTTTTCCAGGGCACGTTAGGATTAAGCCTGATCAAGCCTGGATAATCAATGAATCCAACGTGGAACTTTTCAAGCTCTTCAATAAGTAATGCCGCAAGATAGGTTGTGCAACCTCCCTTCGTTGAGTCTGTATCGTCCAGCCCAATGTGCATTACCTGTTGCCTATTCAAAGCAGTTGCTCTCCAAGCTAAATTAGAGAATGAAGCCGCGAAGGTAAAAAATATTGTTAGTCAGAAGCGAAGGTTAGTCTATTAATTATTGAAGAACGGGGTTTTGTTCAAAAATTACTTGCTCTTGCAGTGTTGTCGGATGTTTTTCGCTTATTATCATGGTTAGTTTTGAGTTTATTTTGCCGATTTTCTCGATTCTTTTTGTTACGATGTATTTGAGTTTCTCCATGTTGTCTGCTTTTACGTTTGCGATTATATCATAGACTCCCCAGAGGTGATGCGCTTCTTCGACACCTTCAATTTTTTTTAGAGCTTTCAGTACTTGATTTTCGGCTCCTATTTCGGTATTTAAGAGGACATAAGCTGTTGGCATTTTTCTTAACAAACTCCTTTCATTTTGGGGGATGGGCGGTTGGATTCAGAGGTTTGGAGGATCTTTCTTGTTCAAGGGGAACGAAAAAAGGCTCAATGTGTGTCCAAGCTTCTTCATCCAACCTATAAAAAATTCTGTGCATCTGTTCACGGGGAGAGTTTCTATTATGATGTGGCTCCTCCCTGGCTTATCTTCGTGGATTTGCACGTTTACTTTCATTCTCTCACTGCTCCAGACGCACTGGAGTGCTAGATGAGTTGTACAAAATTTAAAATTATGTGACTAGCTTGATACAGTCACAACTTAACATTCATTTTGCGGAAGTTTGGAAGTTTTTGTTTGTTAAGCTTAATTTTAGCATAGTGGTTTCTGGCATGGACCTATAGTTCTTTTCCGTTTTGAAAGTCGGTTCCGCACCATGGGCATTTAAATTCTACTTTTATTAGTTATCGTTTTTACGTTTGTTTCTAGGTAATTTAAGGCTGTGTATGTATCATAAAATAACAATCGCGGTTCTTTGAGGCTATTGTGAACTACCACCCTACAAGTAGGGTGGCTTCTCCAATCTAAGAGCAGTTGGAGTTCGGGATAGTTCACGCATACCCCCGAACAAAGGCATGTAACCTAAGTTCCTCTCAAGCTTCAAACCGATATTGATAGCTCCGTTCAAATCAGCATTATACTCACCGTGACGACTACAAACGAAAAGACCCTGCGTCTTTCTGTTGCCTTCGAGACCGCAAACATGACAATCCCTGCTTGTGTACGCTTCACTCGTCGTTACTACGAGTACGCCCTTCAACGTTGCCTTATACGTTATCATCTGCGTCAAACGATAGAACGGCATGTTATCAACTATCCTTCGCATTCGCCGCCCCTTTTTCTGCGCCCTCTGCCGAATCCCCGTCAAGTCACCAAGCACAATTATGGCGTTTTCACGTTCAGCCTCATCCACAATGTCGCGACTAATCTTATGCAAAACAGCATCAACTTTACGATGCTCTGTGTCCTTGATTTTCCTAATAGTACCTAACGCTTTCTTCTCGCCAAGTCGTTTGCGAAGCCAAGCATAATGCCTACGAAGCCCACGAACCTTCCTGCCATAGAAATGCGGATGCGAGACCACCCCATTGGAGAGCAACACGGTTGTTGCAATGGTTCTCTCACCCAAATCCACAGCAAGAATCCTGCTGAAAGCCAAATTCGCCTCAACCTCAATTTTAATGGCTACGTTGAGATAGAATTTTCCTTTGCGACGATACAATTTCGACTCACAAACCTTGAATTGCTCTGGAAAAGGTCTATGCGGCTTGATTGCTACCCAAAGCTGCCTCGTATTCTTGTTTGGGATTTTAGCCCAGAACTCAGAAACACTGTTGCATACTCGTTTAATTTTAAGAAGGTCATTTCTGATGCTGAGCGGATACTCCTGATTAGGTTTAACTGTTTTGTAGAATCGCTGTGCCTGCTGTTTGTTCGCAGAGTACAATCCAGAGTCTTCTTTGGTTTGCAAGAAATGTTGCAGGTTGTCGTACTCCGTGTTGAGAAATTGTTGTTTCCGCTTCGTCAATGATGTTACTCCGCACTGTATCGTCAGAGAGGCTTCCATGTTTTCGAATCGATGTATTGGGTTTATTTAGTTTATGTGCAAAACAGAAGTGCCAGCTACAACATCAACTACCACCTCGTCTGGTGCCCCCAAAGTACAGGAAACCAATTCTGGAAAAGCAAACTGTGAAATCCAAGCTACTACGTTGGAACAACAGGACCGCCTAAGCAGACATCATACAACGACATAGAAGAACAAACTATACAAAAACACAATTCATCCTACCAACAAGTAGGGAGGTCTTCTTGCTGACTTCTCGATAAAAGAAAGGGAGTTTAAGTGATTTTATTTTTCTTCAACGACGATCATTGTTAGAGTTGACCGTACTTTGTCTAGTCGTCGAATGCGCCACGTTACTATTTCTTTTAATTTATCCATGGTGTCTGCTTTGACTCTTGCTACTATGTCGTAGACTCCGTAAACGGCTGATGCTTCTTCAACACCCTCGACTTTTTTGAGTTCTTTCAGCACGTCAGATTCCGAGCCTATCTCGGTATTTATTAAAACAAAGGCTGTTGGCATATCAATCCAATCCTATAATAACTGAGTAGTTAAGTGTGCATTAAAATGTTTCCTAGGAAGCACTCAAGTTACCGTTTGATTGTCATCTAAAATATATAGAAATTGGGAAAATTAACGTTCTACTTCTTTCGTATAATTTTTATACCTGCCCATTGCAAGGCTCCATAAGACACGAGGAGCCGGAACCATAGGCTCACAACCCTTGTCAGCAAAGTGACAGAAACACTCAGTGCCGCGGGGATTCCAAGTGCAGTAAATGAAATACTCATGATTAATTCAGGAAACCCGAAAAATATTACTCCCACCGTCTGAAGCGTCCCAGTTAAGGTGAATACAATGAGCACTTTATCAACGGGCACGGGGTAACCTAATGCAATAAAAGTCAAAAATATAACAGATACTTCGAAAATAAAGCTTATAACGGCATATATGATGGGTTTAACTAGCGCTTTGGGATTAGCCTTCAATTGTTCCATGCCTAAATGAAATTTACCCAACACCTCTTCTGCTTTAAGCATGAAATTTTGAGGGGCCCACCTTTTTCTGAAAAAAGATGCTATGCGTATGCCCCAGTTTAGCAAGGTTTTGGTTGCTTTTGGCTTAAGGCTTACGTAGTAAACGATCAGTAGGGATAAAATTGAGAGAGCTAAGACAAGGGCAATTAAAAAGGTAACGATGAAAGGCAAGGGATAACTAATAAGTACTAATCCTAAACCAAGACCTAAAGCAACAACAGTGATTGTTAGGGTAAAAATTTTTTGTCCAACGACAGAAGCGCCTATTTTTCCCGAAGCTTCATTTGAGTCCTTGGTTAAAAAATAAGTTTTAGATATTTCCGCAGACCATCCCAGTTGCGGAACTGTTGCGTCAAAAAATAATCCAACCCATGTTAACAACAAAGCCTTTCGTTTGCTGATTTTTACGGATAAACTATTTAGCAAGTTACGCCAAACGAGCGAAGAGAAAAATGCATACATAAAATATGATACAAAAGCAGTTGCATAATAAGCAAGATTTGTCCTTGAAAGTATGTCCACAACTTGTGCTGGATTGATGAAGAAGTAAAAATAAAGAATGAAGGCTATTAACCCTAATATTAAAACTGTAAGAATCACGTTTAGACGCAACGGTCTTTTAGCTGTGTTCATTTAGGTTTTCAAGCCTTTGATTAAACACTCAGCACCTAATCTATTAAGCGTACCCAACCTGTTAAGTCACATTTTTCACTTTATTTCTTAAGCATAATCGGAATCAGCAACCAAAGACGCTTAAGCTAAGAACTAAAAGAGCAAAAGGCTGATCAGTAGATCCGTAAGTGAGTTAAGCTTTGTGTGCTCTACTGCCTACCGGGTAGGTGTAGTTATATACGTTTTGACGGTACATTTTGACGGTGCAGTTGGGCTGGCGGTAACGTTTGAGTGGTTTCTTGGCTTGGATTGCTTGGGCTTCTGCGGGTGAACACTTTTAGGCGTCGTTGAAGGCTTTCAAGCAGCCTTAAGCTGGCTTGCAACTATGCTTAGCAAGTAAAAGCGTTATACCCAAGCAAGTGCCAGACACTTTCGGAACTACCGCTGATGACTTGTCTGGTAGGAAAGTTACATTTTAGTTATAGGCAAATTAATTTCCGCATTGTAGAGCAAAAATAAGAGAGTGATAGTTGCCGGCGTTATTCTTCCATCATTATCAGCGTTAACGTTGACCTGACTCTGCTTATGGTTCTTACTTTCCGCGTTACCGTTTCCCTAAGTTTTTCCATTGAATCAGCTGCTATTTTAGTAATAATATCATACACGCCATAAGAGTAGTATGCTTCTTCTACGCCTTCAATTTTTTTAATTTCCTCAAGAACTTCTTCTTCTGAGCCTGATTCAACGTTTATCAATACAAAGGCTTTAGGCATTTCTATCTCCACCCATATTTAGTGATCACTTAATTTAAAACATTTTTGCAACAAAAGACAATTTTCCAATCAAAATTTTTATTCTTTTATGTCTCATGTCAAACAAAGTAATGTTGATTCAGATAAAGTTGAGATTGGCCACTCTTTAATGTCTGAAGAACATGGTCCAAACGACCTTGTTAAGTATGCCCGTTTAGCTGAGGATCAGGCTTTACTTTTGCAACCTCTCAGACCATCCGAAGAAGCATGTGGAGGCTATTAAGAAATACTCGGATGCTGGTTTCAAAAAAGGGCTTCATGATGCTGGGTGCAATCAGGAAGGTGTCTTTAGGTTTTATATGGAGAAGGTTATTCCACAGCTAACGAGCTAAGCAGGTCAGCACAAAATTCAAGTTTTAAGGGCATAGTTTGTTTTTTATTCAGAAATAGTCTTAAAGTTGATTTGATGATAGTATTTTGCGTAGTTTGTATGCCGACGAATTTGCCGCCTGAAGCGTTGGATAAGTGGGAGGAGGTTGAAGCTGCCCATACTCCCAGAGAGAAGATGGAGAAGATGCAGGAGTTCCTTAGCTGTGTTCCTCAGCACAAGGGCACGTTGAAGCTGCGGGGTCAGATTAAGAAGAAGATTGCTATTATCCGCAAGGACTTGGATGATAGGAAGCGGAAGGGCACGGGGAAGGGTGGCGGAGGACCGAAGCTTTTTGTTGAAAAGGAAGGTTCAGCTCAGATAGCGTTGATCGGCATGACCAACGTGGGTAAGAGCTGCTTAATGAGCGCTACAACGAATTCAAAAGTGCTTGTTACGCCTACGCCTTTCAGTACACATGAGCCAGTGCCGGGTATAATGAGTTATTTGGATGTACAATTCCAGATTGTTGAAGCGCCAGCGGTAATGGAAGGCAGTGCGGATGGACGTGCAGGGGGTCATACTACGCTCGGTTTAGCGCGGAATGCCGATGGCGTGATTTTGATGGTTGATTTGTCTCGTGACCCGGTTGGGCAGTTAGAGCTGGTTTTGGGCGAGTTGGAGAAAAGCCGAGTACTTGTAAGTAAACCTAGTGGACGCGTGGACATTGACCGCCGCCATGCTGGTGCGGCTTTGCGTATTATCCTTGTCGGTAAGCTTTTGGATTGTTCAATGCAAGATGTTGAGGATTTGCTACGCAGTTACAAAATAACCGACGCCATAGTGCGAATCAGCGGTGATGCAAGGCTCGATGATGTGGAGGACGCTATTTTTGAGACCACGACATATAAGCCGGCGGTGGTTGTGGCGAATAAGTTGGATTTGAAGGGTGCAGCGGCGAATCTGCGTGATTTAAAGCAGTATGTGAATGGGAAGATGCCTGTTGTCGCCATGTCATGTGAGCTTAAAACTGGTATAGACGAGTTGGGGAAGGCGCTTTTTGATTCTTTAGGTGTTATTCGGATTTACACTAAGGAGCCCGGCATGAAGGTGCACAGTGACCATCCTTTTGCGCTTAGGCGCGGAGTCACGATTAATGATTTGGCGAAGAATATTCATAAGGAGTTTGTGTCGAATTTCTTGTTTGCGATGGTGTGGGCTAAGCGTTTGCCATTTAGTCCTAAGAAGGTTGGTTTAGGTTTCGTTTTGGATGATGGGGATATAGTAGAGATTCATACGAGAGTATAACATTACTGATGCACTGTTCATGCTAAGTTTGCTTGCGTTTAAGTTCCATTTTTTACTTTGGTGGTCAATGTTTACCTTTTTTTTGTTTACTCCGTAGTTGATCCAGTTTCCCAACAATGCTCAAAGTATTCTTAATATCATTTTTGGTAGCTGCCACCGCTGCAAAATGTGGCTTCTTCTCGATCGAATTTGCTAAAATTGGCGACGATAGAGCCTAAATATCATGCAAAACAGTCTCAAACCCAATTGAAAAACAATAAACTTAAATTATCAAACGTACAACCAATACCCTGAGGCTTTAAGGCCTTAAATAATTGAAAAGGAGAAAAAAAGAAAAAAATGTCTTTTATACAACTAGGACGCAATAAATCGAGAATCCAAACAATCGCAGCAATAGCACTAATGTTTTTCATGGCATCTTCGCTACTATTCGGCGCTAGCAACGTTAAAGCTCTAACCATAAGCACCAATCCAAGCTACTGTTTCGTCGCTGCTAATCCAAACCCCCTCGGTGCCAATCAAACAGCGCTTGTTGACTTTTGGATGGCTGATGTAACCACATTAACATTCGGTAACGCAGGTTTCTTCTACAGTGGTGTAACCGTAGTAATAACACAACCTGATGGAACCAACGTGACAAAAGGACCATACACGCTTAACTCGCTTGCAACAGGCTTCTTTGACTTCACCCCAACAACCACAGGCAACTACACATTCCAGATGATCTATCCAGGACAAACTTTCGCGGCAATAAATGTTGCCTATGCAGCATGCGTGAGCCCGGTATACACACTTGTCGTGCAATCCTCACCGATAGCTGCTTATCCGCAAACCCCCCTGCCAACCTCTTACTGGTCACGCCCAATCAACGCACAGAACTACTTGTGGAGTACAGTTTCTGGTAACTGGCTGATGTGCTCTTGGAACCTAACCGGCTCCGGAGAGTCTATTGCCCGAGCTTTCGACGACGGTTCAGCTTATGTCGGAGAAGGCGTGTCACCTAACAGTGCCCACATCCTATGGACTAAACCACTATCCGCTGGAGGTCTAGTGGGTGGAGAATACGGCAGTACACCATACTATACAGGAGCATCTTACGAGATGTACTTCCAACCACCAGTAATCGAGAACGGAATACTCTACTACAACACAATAATCGGTGGAGAACCTAGCACGGAAACTAACACCCCAAGCATCACCGCAGTAAGCCTGCAAACTGGACAGACCCTCTTCACTATTCAAGATGCAACCTTAACCTTCGGGCAAATCTACAACTACGTTTCACCTAACCAAAGTGGAGCTTTCGCTTACCTCTGGTCAGTATCAGGCAGCACCTGGAAAATGTACGATGCAACAACAGGCAGCTATATCTTGACACTCGTCGGCGTTCCCTCAGGAGCTGCCATGCCATCATCCGACGGCAGCATTCTCGTCTACTCTTTGACTGCTAACGCTAATGGCTATGCACTATCACTATGGAACTCAAGCCAAGCTCTAGCCATAGATTCAACACATAACCCAGCGGAATCGAACGACTACTGGACGTGGAGGCCATACTCATGGACAACTGGATTTGCCGACGGTATTGTAAATGCTACCGGAACAACTGTGGATTCCTCTGGGATTTTACAGAGCACTAACGGAACAATGTGGACAGTAGAAGAACCACAACCAATAGCAGGTGCAGTATTCACCCCAGCAAGCATATACGGTCCGGCGAGTTGGAGCCCCGGTCTAACCTTAACCCCTGTATTCAATCAAGGCGGTTGGTTTGACGGAAACGACATAGTTGCTGCAGCAATACCAGGAGGAATTATGAATGCTTTCTTTGGAGTGACATGGAACATAACCAGCACAACACCAGTATATATCGCAGGTTACAACATGGCAACAGGAGCCCAAGCTTTCAAGTCAACACTAACACCACCCAGTGGTCTGCCAAATGACTTCGGAGCCACCATCGAAGAAACATACGAATTCAACGGCATCTACTACGTCTTCGTAAAGCAAACTCTGCAGTGGGCAGCATGGGACATCCAAACAGGCGGTGCGCCAATATGGGTTAGCACTCCATACAATAATCCATGGGGCGCTTATGCTCAAAGCGGCGGTGAAATGGTTGCTTACGGTCTCTTCTATGCAGCAGGTTGGGATGGTATGATCCACGCCTACAACGTGACTACCGGCGTACAAGAATTTGAGTTCAGCTCTGCAATCGCTGGCTACAATACACCTTATGGTGTCTATCCATTCTACGGCGGTATAACAGTGACAGCTGACGGCAAAATCTTTGCTCAAACTGGACAGCACGGTAACGGTGTAACAACAATGTACCAAGGACAAGCACTATACGTTATCGACGCAACTACTGGAAAAAGCCTCTGGAACATGACGGGCTGGTTCAACAATGGCGCACTCGCTGACGGCGTATGGGTCGTACAGAACAACTACGACAACCAAATCTACGCTTTCGGCCAGGGTCCAAGCGCTACAACAGTCACGGCGTCAGCCGGAGTCGGAAACACTGTAACTATTCAGGGAACAGTTACTGACCAAAGTCCTGGAGCTATCGGCACCCCAGCAATCGCTGATCAATACATGAGTACATGGATGGCTTACCTTTACGAGCAGCAGGCACTTCCAAGCAACTTCCCATGTGATAAAGCAGGCGTTCAGGTTACCTTTACCGCGTTCGATCCAAACCACAACACCATCACTATTGGCAGCGCAATAAGCGACAGCAACGGACACTACGCCTTAGAGTGGACGCCTCCATCTGGGACTCCAGGACTATACACTATCACTGCTACATTTAACGGCACAGACTCTTATTACGGCTCACTTGCACAAACCTCAATAAGCACAGCACCAGCAGCAACATCAACCCCAGCACCTACAGCTACCCCAACATCAGTCGCTAACCTGTACTTTGTCCCCTCTGTAGTCGCAATAATAATTGTGATACTCGTAGTCGGCGCTGTACTAGCATTGCTTACGCTCAGAAAAAAGCCATAAAACTGTCAACTAACACGCGATTCTCTTTCCCTTTTTCTTTTTTTAATTCAAGTTTACGAGTGGTATTTATTTTGCTCTTACTGAACCGTCACATTTTTAGTTAATGCTTTTAGGGTGAGAACGGGCGGTTAGGGTACTTTGCTATTTAAATTTGATGAACAACATGGAGGCTTCTTGTGATTTACGGCGCCAGATAAGGCGGCATCGCCGATGTGGCTGAAAGGATTGGTAAAGGTACAGTAAAAAAGGCTAGAATGTTGACATTATTGGTTGCGGGAAAAGCCTTCAAGCGCTTAGTTTATGCGTTCTCTTTGTTGTTGAGAGAGATATGTGAGCTGGGAGGGTTGAACGTGGACGTATGGTTGGGTTTTAGGAAGACTGGGTAAATAGTTAGCGTAAGTACGAGTGTTTAAGGGAAAAAAAGGTTTCCGTGAAATAGAAGAAAGGGTAGAAACTGAAGCTAAGATAGCTTTTTATCTGCTTGATTGTGCGACGCGTTCAATTTCGTTGCGTTTGGCAATGCCTGCGCTTTTGATGTCTTTGTTTGCTGCCAAAATCAGTTCGTCTGCGAGTGTTTCTTGGATGCTGCGTGGGTTGTTTATGCTTGCGGCTCTTGCGCCTTCACTTATGTGGCGTATGGCGAGGTCGATTCTGCGTTGTGGTGCGACGTCGACGGATAGGTGGTAGACGACTCCTCCGTAGCTGACGCGTGTTGTGTCTTCGCATGGCGAAGCGTTTTCGACGGCTTTAACGAGGATTTCTATGGGGTTTTTGCCTGTGCGTAAGTTGATTATTTCGAATGTTTCTTTGACTATGTTGGTTGCTTTGGCTTTTTTGCCGCTGTTTTTGCCTGAGCGCATTAGGCTGTTGATTAAGCGTTCGACTATGTTGACTTTGGCTTTGCGGAAACGTTGGTGCTCATGTCGTCCCATGCTGTGGGGGGCAACCATTGGTGTAAGGTTGAGGTAGCGCTGCAAACCGATGTCTTGGACTGAGATGTCTTTGAATGTCCATTTTTGGAAAAGTTTGATATCTTGAGGTTGTGCTACTGTTTGTGTGCTCATGAGCATTACCTTGCTGGTTTTTGTTTCCGTCCGTAGACGAGCTCGTTTAGAGATACGCCGTTAATCATGACTACTTTCCAGCGTACGCCGGGGATGTCGCCCATTGCGCCGCCTCTTGTTCCGCCGATGCCTTCCACGACGACCTCGTCATGTTCGTCAACGACGTTGAGTGCGCCGTCTCCCGGAAGGAAAGCGGTGATGACTCTGCCGTTTTTGATAAGTTGTGTGCGGACGCATTTGCGGATGGCGCTGTTTGGCTGTTTTGATTCAACGCCTACTTTTTCTAGAACGATGCCCCGTGATTGAGGTGCACCCTGCATCGGATCTACTTTTTCGTCTAGCCTAAGCATGCGCCTGTTAAAGTAACGGTCAGACCAACGGAAATTCTTCCGTTTCTTTTTTAGTTGCCTTGCGGCGAATTCGCCTCTTGGAGACTTGGAACCCATACTTAAGATATTCCTTCTTTTTGCACATCCATAGTCAATATACCAATATATAAACAAAACGAACCAAAACACACGTTTAGGTTACAGTGCTGCTTTGAAGTTTCCACATTTCAGTTTTTTCATTACTCAATTACATCTGGAAAAATGACCCATGATTCCCGTTCAAATTAAGGAACTGTGAAGTCTTCGTCTGTTGATTCTCTGTGTGAAAAACCGTCTGCTAACTTGTTTATTACGTATATTGAGAGACTTATATCGATACTGTTAGGTTAAGTTACCCAGCATAAAATGCGCTTTTTTTACGTTCGCAATAATAACTCTTTATCAGTAAATTTCCATTTTTTAAATCTCTTTAAGAAATCCATTCCAAGAAGACTGCAAGCGTTAGCTATTTTTTGCCTTGTCATTAAGGCAGGGTCAGTTGGAGCATGGCAATGGATTTCATCTAGTCGAGTACCCTTGAAATCGTTTCTTAGATTGAATAAACCAAAATATGCATTATACATCAGAATGATGTTTGGCAGAATGTATGGAACAACATTCCCGTTAGCAGTTGAAACTGGATTTGCTGAGTTTAGGCTTGAACAATTTAGACCTAAGCGGGTTGCATCATCGCTCAGGATTGTTGTAGTTGTGCAACCTGTATCAACAAGGAAATGAACAGGTTTAGGCTCGTTAAACTGATCACAATAAAAATATGCTAAGAGATGTGCATGACGAAAATCGTCTAGCAGTGCTACTATTTTCAACTGGATTTCCTAAAAGAGAAGGCTTGTTGGATATTGGCTCAGGTATTCAATGGCAAAATTATCCACTTGTTCGTTATTCCTAGATATAGAGCTCATGAGCGCCTCAATAGTGTTGGCTACGTAACGCACCGATTCATTTTCGACAGCAACATACTGATTCGGGTACTCATTGCGCAGTTCTTTCTTATGGTTGATGATCCACCTGTAGTCTTTTTGTAGGCGACAGAACCTTTGGGTTAGTGCATCATTTAGACTGAAGTCTGGTCTTTTGTCGATTTGAACAAGTGTCATACCTTTTTTCCGCTTCCCTTTGGGTTTTACATTAAGCGCTTGCTCGCTATTTAACCCTTTTCTATTTGCGATAGGTATATTAAAGTTTACGATATGTCCTTTAAACATTTCTGCGTACAAAAAAATACCGCCACAAAACTTCATCTATGAATAAAATATGGGATAATACCCTATAGCGTTTTGTGGCTGTGTAAGCACAGCAACAAAATGAGCACTAAGCCACTATCAACCGAAAGTTTACATGGAAAACAAATAACCGACAACTTTACAGAACCCAAATTAACAATATTTTTAAACATGGAAAACCAGATTCAACGGCAGTGTTAAAAACGGTTACAGATTACGACACGTTAGTAAGTCTGATGGTTACAAAGCGTTCATATGTTAAATTCCAACCGTGCTTTCTGCCAAAAGGAACTTCCTGTAAAAAGCTTATACATTATTTTGAATTTTTATCGCCCATCATGTTGATAATGCACGGTTCAAGAATATCGAGGTTAAAATTCTCAACAAAACGGGTGAGTGATGTTGATATTATATGCGTTTCTTCAAAAGCAGCCTTTTGGCCGTTAGAACAATTATACAAGAAATTGAGAGAAAACCTTAAGGAGGATAAAAATGCTATTGACGTATCTATCATCACCTATTTGGAGCTTGCGTCAATCATTACTGAGGGATCCTCCTCATTAAGCAGTTCAATTGACAATGGCTTCTCAGTAATATATATGAGGGAAAGCAATGAATTACCTAGCTCTTACTAATTATTGGATTAAGCTACATAATGAAAAATATCCTGAGTACCTAATGAGTAGTAAAGAACCAAGATATGCAATGAAATCTTTTTTCCTAAATTCATACTGCTTTTTAAAAGCTTTAGGAGGCGAATGGGCGTCTTACATTGAAAGGTACGATGATCTTTTTAGACGTGATCCAAGCAATGATTTCTATGGGAAGCGAGACCCAACAGACACCAATCACCAAAGAGATAATTCATTAGAATGGTCAACTGCATTTGAAATTGCTAAGGAAGTAGGTTTTCCGCATAACGAGTCGGCAAAAACAAAATTTCTACGATATTCGAACCTATATTTATCAAAAGCAATGGAATCAGGCGACCTTCCATGGACAGATTTTATGTTATCTTCTGCCATTGCCAATTTACCAAATGAATATCCAGCAATCCAAGAGTGCTTCTCGTCACGAGCGGAACAATGGCTAAAAAAGCAAGACATAAGCCCACACCAACTTATTGCATATCTTAAAGGCATTAAGAACTGCCAAGGTAATGACACAATAGTCAACGAAATTTATGTTAGACTACTCAATTGGATTGAAAATCCCGCTGGCACAGCAGATAAGCAGATATTAATTTGGGCTAGATTGGTTGTAAACATACAATCGTTAGGGTGTTTAACTGAAGATACCCAAAATAAAATAAAAAGGAATTTTCTTGATAGTCTCAGCAAGGTTTATTCATTATCATCGAATTGGCTTAATTCTCCATTAATACTCCAAGCTTATTATGAGTGTGCAAGTCCGGAATCAAGAGACGATATAAAAAATGCCTTAAAAACCACTTTATGCCCATCAAATTTTCTAAAGTTTCGGGAATTATTCCCTTTTCTTAAGTTAATGGACGAGGCAGCTGAAGTTAATGAAACCACGCAAATAAAAGAGAAATGTAAATCAAGTGTTTCTAAGGCAGAGTGTGAGGCTTGTATAAATAAGAAACAAGAGGATTGCTGGATAAGAGTTATTTCAAAATTGACAAATACTAAACCAGATTTACATTCTGGATATGAGGTTGCAGATAAAGTAATTTATTCACTACAGCAGGGCGTATACATTGTCATTAAGGCAACACCCATTTTAAAGCAGATTGGTGAGGGTGATGTGCTATTCCGTCAATGTGTTTCATTATTTTCAAGTGACCATGCATTAGTTCTTTACCTTAACCCTTTTCAGACTGCACCTTCGGTAATTGAAAACATCAAGCAAGCTGCATCAGATTCTAAAAAAAATCCTAGATTCGAAGTAATCGACCAAAAATACATTCGACAAATATATCGAGAGTATGCTACAAAATTTCTTGAATTTAGCCAATGACCAACAGGGATATAACTTTTTTATTAATAGAACAACTACACAACCCATTAAAAAAGCAGGCTTCCGCCAGATAGGTTCCAATGATTTATTACATTCGTCTATTTGTGACATATGAGTTGAATTAATAAAATTGATTTTTTAGAAAAAGCTTTTAGTTCATGCCTGAAGCATGTGGTAGTTATTGAGAGGCGATTTGGATGCAGAAGAAGTGTCCGGTTTGTAAGCAGGTTTATACTACGTTTGATAGTAAGAAGAAGTATTGCAGTGACGCTTGCGCTAAAAAGGCGGGCAAAGCAAAGTAAATCGTGCGCCCTCGTTAGGCGCCTATATTTTTAGGCGTTAAATAGGGTTCTTCATGTTTTAAAGTGACAGGTACCTATGAAGTTGCGTGACTAGTAACAATGTACATGCGTGACAGGGAAAAGAAGCCCTAAACAATCCCTGTTCAACAAAATCAGCCATAAACAACCGCTGAAAAGACCAAAAAAATTTTCTGCAGCCATGCAAATCGGCTAAAAACTATAAGCAACTAGCAACAACAGTGCATTATTGCTGAAAGCGGCGAGGCCTACTGTAACAGGTCAGACTGCGAAAACGCGGTTAATCTAGTCATGACTGAGCGCGCGTAAGTCCAAATAACACCTAACCACTCCGCAAAAGGTTTTAATGTAAAATCATCGCCACGTAAGCAAGCGATAAATTGATACAAATCCCTCATTACCCTAACAGCCTTGAAAATCTTGTTAAACACCAACTACGCAAATTAGAAATATTCGTAGCGCTATAATATTATTTAGGCGATTCAGAATGGACGAGTACGTTAAGGGACCTGAGCCTGACAGGTGGCATTGGCGCAAAAACTGCAAGCAGTACCCCCGCGTCGTCATGCAAAGACGCTCTTGGAGACCGCGTTCTGACCTCTGCGACGAGTGCCTGGACATAGAAAGAATCGAACTTCGCAAAGTAGCAGCAACATAAACCCAGTTAATCCCTAAAATCGAGATTGCAAGTTAACAATGAAGCTAATGCCTTATGCCCTAACCATAAGACCAAACAAATGGCAGAAAAATCAGCAACGGAGAAGAGGGAAAAGCTAGCTTTTAGAGAAGTCTCAAACAAAAAAACGTAGAGGTTAAGGATCTAAAAAAACCTATCAAGCATATCTCAGAAAACTCTGACCATTTTCGGGACAAGGCAGCGCACTACGACTTTTACATCGTGAAAGTCAATGTTTAATCTCAAATCTGAAACACAATGGAAAAAGAGAAGCGGTTTTTGGGAAATTTTTAAACTACGTATTGGATTGGGACTACGACAAATTGCGTGGTTTCCGCGCGCTCTATTTGAGCGTGGACGAAAAGCCATTCAGAAAGCTTTCGGCATTCGCCGGGGTTACAGGAGAAACTTTTTGCCGTTGCATCCCACTTATGGCAGGCAGAGCAGGGAATCTCCGAATTGTTGCTCATACCAATCATGAATATGTCAGTCTAGAATTGATTTATCTGTTATGAAGCAGCAATTAAGAGCACTTGTACAGGTTCAAAACTTTACGAAGCCTAAGGAACTGAGGTTTAGATTGCTTGGCTCGCCGAGACTCAGGAAAGCACTGGCTCGCATTTTTGGTTGGAAGGGACGAAAGTTAAAAGCTTTTGCTGAACCGTGTATCCCGTCTTACAAAAGCTGTTTTCCTGAATCTAATCCAAACGTAGTTTTTCAGTGGTTGGTTGGATAAGGAGGCTATAAACCACTCCGAGCACCTGAGCCCCACCAAAATCATCAGCATGCTTTTATTTGTGACGCAAGAACTATCCATTAACAAAACCCAAGAACTCCAGCCGATGAAGGCAAGCTGTATGGTTGAACTCAGAACACAAGAACAACGATTACTCTCCGCTTTGGAATCACTAGGCGGAAAAGCTTCAGTAGAACAGTTAATTGATGCTTGCAAATTCCCAGATACAGCAGTCATGCGCACCGCACTAACTATTCAAGAAAAAAACCTTATCAGCATACAGGCGGAATACCAAAGCGTCATCAAACTGACCGCTGAAGGAGAACAATACGCGAAAAACGGCTTGCCCGAACGCAAACTAATCCATGCCGTGGCAGCACTTGGCGGAGCGGCAGACCTGAAAAAAGCGGCACAGCAAGCGGGAATCGAACCGCAATTCATCCAAATCGCGCTTGGCTGGGCAATAAGAAAAAAATGGGCAATCTACACCTCGCAAACCAACACTATACGCATCTCTGAACCGCTTTTGCATCAAGCGTTTATTGCGGACGGCTGCGACGAAACACTACTCAAATGCCTAAACGACAAGCACCAACATCAAGCAGCACTAGAAGACCTAAGCAGCGAACTGAAAGAGGCAGCTGAACAACTAAAAAAACGCACGCTAGTAACCATTGAACCTAAAACCACACGCAAGCTCCAAATCACTGAAGAGGGCAAAAAAGCAGCATGGGAAAGCAAAACAGCACCACAAGAAATCACCCAACTCACACCAGAACTTATAATCACGGGAAAATGGCACGCCTCAAAACTGCAAAAGTACAATATTGAAGCTCCTGTAGCTAAAACTTGGCCAGGGAAAAAACACCCATACTTACAATTCCTTGATGAGGTTCGGGCAAAACTTGTTAACCTTGGCTTCCAAGAAATGACAGGTACCAACGTTGAAACCAGCTTCTTTAACTTCGACGCGCTCTACGTGCCGCAGGACCATCCAGCGCGTGAACCAAGCGACATCTACTACATCAAAGACCCTCAGTACGGCGACATAAGCCAATACGCAGAAGCTGTGGAACATGTGAAGGAGACGCATGAGAACGGCTGGAAGACAGGTTCAACAGGATGGGGATACAAGTACTCACTCCTAACTGCCCAGCGATTGATTCTTCGCGGACACGGCACATGTCTAAGCGCAAGGACATTGGAGAGCAAAAACTTCCAGGTTCCAAGCAAACACTTTTCCATCGCCCGCGTTTACCGCCCAGAAATAACCGACAAAACGCACCTGTCAGAGTTCAACCAGGTTGAAGGCATAATCATAGATGAAAACCTAACCCTGAAAGACCTCTTAGGCGTACTCGGCAAGTTCGCCATGGAAATTGCTGGAGCAGACAAAGTCCGCTTCAAACCGGACTATTTCCCATTCACAGAACCCAGCGTGGAACTGAGCGCCTACAAGGAAGGCTACGGCTGGGTAGAATTCGGCGGTTCAGGAATCTTCCGCCCAGAAGTGACACTGCCCCTTGGCGTAAAAGTGCCAGTTATCGCTTGGGGACTTGGCGTTGACCGCCTCTTTATGATGCGTGCAGGCATCGATGATATACGGATGATTTTCAGCCAAGACCTTGATTGGCTAAGGAGAAAACAGGTGACATAAAATGCCCACAATCGACGTTGAATACCAGGAGCTTGAACGCTTGCTTGGCCTTGGGCTGCAGGGTGACATGGCACGCTTGGATGAGATTTTAGTCTATATCAAGGGCGAGGTAAAGCTTTACAGTGAACGTGAAGGCGTCGTCAGCATCGAAATGAAAGACACCAACCGTCCTGACCTTTGGAGTGTTGAAGGTTTAAGCCGAGCCTTGCGCGGCTACCTCAACCAACAAAAAGGACCCAAACAATACGCAGCCAGCAAACCAGTTATAGAAGTAAACGTTAACGCAAAACTCTACAACATTCGCCCGTTCATCTGCTGCTCAATCATAAAAGATATTCACCTGACTGACCCGATAATCCGTGGGCTCATGCACTTACAGGACAAACTGGACAAAACTTACGGCAGAAGCCGACAAAAAACATCCATCGGCATATACAACATAGACCTGATAACTCCGCCATTAGAGTACACGATTGCCAAACCGAACGAGGTAAGCTTTGTTCCGCTGGGCTTTACAGAAAAATTGAGTTTAGCGGAAATCCTTGATCGCCATCCTAAAGGCATTGAGTATGGCGACATAGTCAAAAAACACCATGTCTACCCAATGCTGCTTGATGCTAAGGGCAACGTGTTGTCTTTTCCGCCAATCATAAACTCAAACGACCTTGGCAAAGTCACCGAAGAAACACGCAACCTGCTTGTTGAAGTTACAGGCACCATGCACAAGACAGTGTTAAACACGCTTAACCTTGTCACTTCCGCCTTGATTGACCGCGGCGGAAAAGCTTACTCGGCAACAATCCATTACCCACAAGAATCAGAGTACCCAGAGAAAGAAGTGGTAACCCCCGATTTTAGCAGCAGGTGCTTGTCTTTGAGTGTCGAGTACACGAATAAGCTTTTAGGGCTGAAGCTTTCGGCACATCGCATTTCTGAGCTTCTGTTAACGGCAGGCTTAGGCATCGAAAAAACGCAGGATGACAGCGTAGAGGTGCTTGTTCCATGTTACCGCGTGGACGTAATGCACCAAGTCGATTTGATTGAGGATGTCGCCATCGCTTATGGCTATAACAATATTGAGCCGCTTTGGCGCGAGTTGCCCACAACCGGGCGAGCAAAACCAGATCAGCGATTAATCGATATCGCACGGGAACTTATGGTTGGTTTAGGCTACCAAGAAATCTTAACATACACGTTGACTAATCAGGAAAGCCTGTTTGATAAAATGAACAGGGAAAAAACCACGAATGTGGAACTTGCTAACCCCAAAGTGGTAACCATGACGTGCCTGCGCAACTGGCTGCTGCCAAGCCTCATGGAGTTCCTCAGCAACAACCAATCCGTAGAGTTCCCCCAAAAAATATTCGAACTCGGCAAAGTCACCCTGCCAGACGAAGCAAAAGAGACTAGAACGAGAGACGAAGAATGGCTCTGTGCCGCAACAGCACACGCAAACGCTAACTTCACCGAAATCAAATCTGACCTCGACGCATTTTTTGCTAATTTTGGGGTTGAATGGCAAATAAAAGAAACCGCTCATCCAAGCTTCATCGAAGGCAGAATCGGCAAAATAATAGTCGGCGACGTCGAAATTGGCATTATCGGCGAAGTTAATCCTTTGGTGCTTGAGGCGTGGAAACTTGAGAACCCAGTGGCAGCTTTCGAAATTAACCTGCAGAGAATTCTTGCGAAATAAGTCTGCAACTTCTGGTAAAAGTTTTGTAGTAGTTAGATAGGAAAAAAGGATAAAGGCTAATTCAGCGATATGGCAATAGGGTAATATAACATGTCTCTCAGAGTCCAAATAAATCCTAAAGTGAAAGAGAAATTCAGAGAAGCAGCCATGAAACGCTTCGGCTACGGAAAAGGAGCTCTAAGCAAAGCCGCCGAGGAAGCCATCCTTAAATGGCTTTCAACAACCGAAAAAGAACCCGCCAACTTCGAAGGTGACCCCGTAAAAGCCATAGAAGGGCTACTCAAAGACGTAAACGTAGACTCAGTAACCCTGCAACATGAGACCCCAAAGCTCTGGGCGAAAAAAGAGCTAACCCATGTACCTTGTTGACACTAACATTTTTCTAGAAGTCCTTCTGTCTCAAGCCAAAAAGGAAGAATGCGAAAAACTCCTTGACCAGTTCAAAAAAAGCAAGAAACTAGGGATAATAACCGACTTCACTGTCCATTCTATAATCGTAACCATGTACAGCTATGAAAGACTAGAAGCACTCAAGGTTTTCCTCTCAAGCCTCACAGGCTACAAAGGACTACGCATCTACCCAACCGACTTAACAAATGAAATCAAAGCCACAGAATTAGCCACACAAAACAAACTCGACATGGACGACACCATCCAGTATGCAATTGCACTTGACACAAACGTAGAAGCCATAGTATCATTTGACAAGCACTTCAACAACCTCAAGATTCCCAGAAAAGAACCGCATCAAATAACCTAAATCCCTAAACCTACTCAATAGTCGCAACTAAAAAAAATCTAGAACCATGAGAGGGTTCCGTTTTTCCTCGCCCTTTTCAGGCACCACGCGTAAATAACATATCCTAACGGAACAATTATTGCGCACATTAACGTTAAGATCAACAGGTTTGGAAGAATCATCTGTATTGTCCAGCCTGTAAGCACAAGCCTGATGCACGTGAAAAAGTAGTATGGCGGAAACACATAAGAAATTGCTTGCAGCGCAGCCGGCATAACTTGCGGCGGAAACAAAACGTTTCCGAACAAGCTTGTCGCTATGGTTATGAGCGCTGTCACTGGGTCGCCTTGCTTGGTTAAAATAAGGATTCCCGCACCAATCATGCTAAAACCAATGAATGTGCCGATGCCTAACGCTAAAACAATTATTGTTCCCAAAATGTTAACACTTAAAATTACCCCGAAAATTAGCACGGCGACGGCAAGATATATTATAACTACGCCAGTGCTCCATATGAAGCCCCAAATAGAACTGCCAACGATGAATGTTGTTAAGCTTGTTGGCGAAACCAAAACCTCTTCCAGCGCCCAAGGGTTGATGGTTTTTTGGACCAATGTTAGGCTTTGACCAAGGTAAGTGTTAAAGGCTAATCCGATAAGCAGGTAAGCGGTTAGGGTCACATGGTCGTATTGGAGCACGCTTTGCATGCTTGCGTTTGAGCCCAAAAAAGCGAATGATAACGCGCCAAACAACCCAGTTAAAATAAGTATAGCAATGTTAGTCTTGTAAGTGGAGAAGCTGATGGCGTCGCGCTTCATGAAGAAATAAATTTTTTCCAGTTCATCCCACATAGTTTATGCTCTCTTGATTAATTCAATGAACGCGTCTTCTAAGGTGGGTTCTTCCCGCTTGAAATTTACTAACTTAATTTTTTGTTCAAACAGAAAATCGAAGATTGATGGGAGCAAGTCAACACTTTTCAGCTCAACGCGCAATCCCTTCTGGCTAGGCAGTAAGTCTTCGTCGGTTTTTTCAGTTATGCTTATTACGCCTTGCAAAGAACGCATTTGCTCAATCTGAGCCAACGTTATTTCCTCAAGTATTAGGTAGATTAACTCTTCATTTTTGATTTTATCTCTCAAAGCGTTCGGAGTGTCGCAAGCCACGATTTTTCCCTGCTTCAGGATGCCAATTTTATCGCAGATTTGCGCTGCCTCCTCAATATAATGAGTAGTATAGAGCACTGTTTTGCCTGTTTCCTGAACGGTTTTTTTGACAAATTCCCTAATGTTCCTTGAAGAAATAGCATCTAAACCAGTCGTTGGCTCATCAAGAAGTATTATGGGCGGGTCTGGGAGCAGTGTTCTTGCGAGTGCGAGTTTTCTTTTCATTCCGCCAGAATATTTCTGATACAACTGAAAAGTGCTGTTTTCTAAATCCACAAGCTTTAACACTTCCAAAATTCGCTCATGCCGTTTCTGTCTCGGCACATTATAGATTGAAGCGAAGAATTCGAGGTTTCTGTAACCATTCAGCCTCCAAAAGAAGCCTCTTTCTCCGACACTGAAAAGAGTGCCAAGTGACCGTTTAACCTTCATTTGCTCCTTGATTATATCATAACCGTTGATTAACGCGGTTCCACTGTCTGGCGGAAGAAGAGTGCACAACATTTTGACCAGAGTTGTTTTTCCTGCTCCGTTTGGTCCAAGAAGCCCAAAAAGTTCCCCTTTCTTAATTTCAAAATTGAGGTTGTCAATAGCTTTTACAGAGACTGTTTTACGATTATAAAATTTGGTTTCAGAGGTTTGAATTTTTGATTTAAATGTTTTCGTTAGGTTAATCGTTTGAATAGCGTTTTCGTTCTGCAACCATAAAACCTCTTTGCCTTGATTAATTTGATTGATTCTTATCTTGATGATGCCCTGCAAGCCTAATCAATATTGCAACAAGAAGCAATCAATTATAATTTCAGTTAGCGTTAGCGAACAATTAAGCATTTCGACATGGCACGTTAGCCTCATTTGATTGTAAAATCAACACTTGCGAAAAAATTACAGACTCCATTTAGCACGAAAGCATCCGGGGCTGAAACCTATTTGGACCATATACTAGACCGGAGCGGTAGGCTGTGCGCACACATAAAAGGGGAGATAAATCAATGGTTGTCAAAAAATTCCAAATTTTGAATCCTTTTAATAAGCTAACTAGAAAAAGAAAAATCAAAGTTTGCTCCAGAAAGACGTTATTATACACCTAAAGATTTAGCATTTCAGCAAAGATACCAAAAAAACAAAAAATGTTTTACCTGAGCACTTTCCTAACCCTCTACCTCTGCAAGACCCGCGCTGGCTTGTCCCTAAATTAAGTTAACGTTTATTTTTGGGAGCCTCGTATTTTTTGAGTGACGTCCAAGCTTAGGAGGTGAATCCCAGCGGGACAAGATGAACACGAGACTCTAGAAGCTCTCTTCAGAAACGTAGACTTAAGTTTTGCTCATAAGATCTTGCAGGGTTGCTTTCACATCGATGGACCCGGCAGACTCCCAAGAAACCCTTTGGGAGTTTTCAGAGCCTTCATCGTCATGCGAATGAAGGGTGTTCGCAGCTTAAGAGAAATGACAAGACAGCCCGACACAGACCAAAGGCTTAGAAAACTGTGCCTAATCAAACCAGCCCAAGCAAGCTATCCAAGAAGCGTTCTCAGCAGGTTCATCCGCAAGGTCGGAGAAGACAACCTCACCAGAATAATCGAAGAAAAAGTCGTTAAGCTCTTGAAACAGAACGGCGCGAAAGAAGTTGACGCTGTGTTTGACGCTTCCTTCATAAAGGCGTGGAGCACGCGAGACCCGCTGGATAACAGTAGATCAAAACTTTAGAAGGGCGGCTCCCTAGGTTCTTTGAGGTATAATTTTGAAGAACACTAGTTTTATTGGTTTTGGAGCCGTCCCTCGCAAGAGGGATAGGGCTAAGGCATATTTGTACTTTAAGAGCCAAGCACAGTCGCTCTTTGATTTTAGAGAAGCCAGAAACGCAGAAGACATCTTCCGCAAATCATACAGAGAAGCGGTACTTTGTTTGAATGCTTCGTCTTCATATAGAAATGCGTAACGGACACCACTGTACTCTGGATGCCTAAAATACCCGCCTACCCACCCCGAACCACGCACGCACACTACAAGGTGAAACAAGTAACTAATCAGTCAAATTCTCGCTTAATGACATCTTTCGCAAAACGCTGCAGATAATTAAACCTTGTTCGCATATCTTCTAAATCCAATCTTTTTTGAACTTTAAACGCTGTGATAATGCTGTTATCTTGTTTGACTAAGTCACTGGCTACGGTTTCTCGGAATAGGTGAGGCCAAAATGTTTCGCTTGTATCTCTTACTATATTGAAGACTGCTCGGTCGCTAAGGTGGCGATCAGGCATAATGATGTATCCGAAAACAATCTTGCCAGATGGCAGCCAAAACTTGGGCACTGGATTAAGAGAACGCAGATAATCTAAGTAATTCAGGATATTTTGGGTTAAGGGATAAGAAATGGGGAGCGCCTTTAACGCTTTGGACTGCTTAGATGGTTTGGTCTCTGTGGGTTCCGCTAACATGCTCGCTCATTGCTGTTCGCTCCCTTCTTCAGGTTCATTTACTATGATGAGGTACACTGTTTTGCCGAGGTATTCTTTTGGGCAGGTTACTTTTGCGCCTGTTCCGTAGGAAATGACTTTTCTTTTTAAGAAGCCGATGATTCCGGTGACTTTGATTTCGGTTGCTGGCTCAAAAACTATTTTCTTAGGCATATATAGCTGATATTTATACATATAAAACTATCATTCCCCCGAAAACCTAACATAGTTTTCACACACTCTGAAATGGGGGCGGGTCCAATTGCCGAAAATTGTCAAAGAGTCAAGAAACCACTGGAAAATAGGTTGAGCAACTCTGCAGTCTACAGGGCTGAGTTGGACCGGACTTACCCAAAAAGGGGATGAGCCGACTAACTGGGGTTTCTTTTGCATCGTTAATGTCTTATGCTAAAAACGCACTCCCAACTTTTGGCGGAAGGGTGCGAAATTTAATGAAAAAAGCCGTTTAGCCTCCGACTATGATTGGCATGATCACAATCTCATCTAGGTCCCTGAGGGTCGCGTTGAGCCCACCTACGAATTCCATACGCTTGCCGTTAACCAAAACGACCATGCTGGAGTTTTGCAGGTTTACTTTTATGCTTTTCTCCCTTTCAAGTTTCTCAAGCACTTCTTTCATTGTGGCTCCGTTTTGGAGATAAATCCACACGTCTTCCATGCTGAATTCTTCGTGAAATTTTCCCACGAACTTTATGTGAACCCTCATCTCGACCACAAGTAACAAAGGATGAAGGGAAAGATGCTATTTAGGCTATTCCCAGCTGATTGGCAACCTCTGCGAGTCCCAGCGCCTCAAGCTTTTCTTTTGTGGGTATTCCCTGCTTGTTCCATCCCCTAACCAAGTAGTAGTCTTGGAGTAACGTGTCGAGCTCGAAGACTTGCCCCTTGGAGGGCTCCCTAGGCACAGGCTCTTTGAGAATTCTATCGGGCATAGTGTCTTGGTTAGCGTTGAAGCCCTCCCGAATGTTGAAGGCCCTTTCAAGGTTGAAAATTCTCTCGCCCACAAGCCACAGATACTTTGGATTCTTAAACTTCTCTATGCCCGTAGCCGACTCCAGAAGTTTGCTATAAAGATCCAGGGTTACCATTTGACTGCTGAGGGGAAACGTACAGAAAATCGCCGTTTCAGCCGCTGCGGTCTCGTCCTGCACGTATTTGGTTATTTCACCCTTGCCTTCAACAGCGAGCGGGTCCACTTTCCTAGGTATTCCCAGGATTTCGAACTTGTTCCAGCCTATGCAGTGACTTGCCCCTATGGGGGAAGTGGCAAAGTTAAGCCCGTGGGCTTTAACAGAGCGGGGATCATAAGCGGGAAGTTCCATACCTTTAACGTGCATTGCGTACTTTTCAGCGCCCCTTCCTATGATTTCGGCGGCTCGCTTTACGCCTTCACCTAGCAGGTTGCCTATGCCTATTCTAAGGGCTATACGTCTCACAAGCTCCACCATAACCTCTGGGTTACCCCATCTGAGCTCAAGCCCATCTGTTTCGCTTTTGTTTATAATGCCCTTCTCGTAAAGTTCCGTAGCAAATGCTATCGCGGATCCAGTTGAGACAGTGTCCAAGCCGTAAAGATCTGAGAGCATATTGGCATAGGTTATGGATTCTATGTTGCTGTTTCCTAATGTGCCACCATAAGACCAGTGAGTTTCATATTCTGGAAATTGCCATGCAATGCCAGCGTAGGGTCCCTTGCTGATCTTGAAGGTTTTCCAACACCTTATCATGCAGCCGTAGCATCCATTATGCTTAACCACGTAGCTCGCCAGGATTTCAGGCGAGAATCTGCTGACCCCTTCAAAGGGATACTGTTTGAAGTTGTATGTTGGAAAATTTCCCATAGTATAAAAGAGATACACATCGCCATTCGTGCCGAGACTTTTGAAGCCCTCGAAGGCTGGGCTTTCACGGTAAAGGGTTATCTGCTCTTTCACAGCCTTATCAAAGGCGTTCTCGTCGTAGATCTTCGGTCTTTTAGAGCCTCTCACCACTACTGCCTTTAGGTTTTTTGAGCCCATTACTGCTCCGCCGCCACCTCGCGCCGCCGTCCTCATGTCATCAGACACTATAGCTGAGAGTTTGACAAGCCTCTCACCCGCAGGTCCTATCAGAGCCATTCTAGACCTTTCATCCGTCTCTTCACGGATAAAATCCCTAGCTGCCAAGGTCATCATACCCCAAACCTTATCAGCGTCTCTAAACTCTACTTTGTCGTCATTTATCCATGCATAGACAGGCTTTTCAGATCTGCCCTCCACAATTATCGCGTCATAACCTGCGAACTTGAGTTCCGCCCCGAAACCCCCTCCAGCAACACTTCTGCAGTAGATATTTGTAAGCGGAGACTTGAACTGAGCAATCCACCTGCTTGCAGACTGCGCTTTAGTGGCTGTTAATGGACCAATGGTGAAAACAAGCTTGTTGCTTGGGCCTAATGGCTCCACTCCCTTTGGCACTTCATCAAAGAGTACTTTTATGCCGAAACCACGGCCGCCAACAAAAATCTCAGCCAAGTCCTTCTTTAATGGTTCTATCGTGTATTTGTGGGTTGTCAGGTCTATTCTCAAGATCTGCCCCATGTAGCCAAACCAAGAATCAGGTTTTTGGTTCATATGCGACCCTCCACTGATTAAACTATTTCATTACCACTTGGACTTAAAGCGCGCGCCCTCCAAGTGGTACGTGTTTTTCCAGTTTTCTTTTTAGAGTGCTTTCTCCTGGGTCCAGGGCGGGTCACAATTCCATAGATCAGCAAAATAAATCCTACCAGCGCCACCAAAATTCCTAAGAGGGAATACGGGTAGACCGTTTGGTTTATATTCCCGAGCTTTGTTACATTGCCCGAAATATTTACAGGCGTTGTTTCATTATTTATAATTTCTAAAAATGAAGCGTTCGTTCCAGCAATTGCGACCTCTTGAGTGAAGCGCGTTCCATTTTGATTAAATAAAAGATTGGTCCAGCTCTCTCCTCCTGTAACATTGTTATAGATAGGTTCTCCTATCATCAATGTCACGTTATCCGAAGCTGTCACGTTCAATTTCAAAAAGGTTCCACCTTGTGTTAATTCCGTATAATCCCAACCAGTCTCGTTCTGCGGACTTAACGTTGAAGGCGTCAAAGGATCCCACTTATCTAAGGTGACTTCTTCAGGTAAAGATTCTGGATGTGAATAAGTCAAGACAATTCCCACTGTTAGGAGAATCACGGCCATTACGACACATGCTTTCCTGATTTTTCTTCTCCCTCTATGCATAGCGCACCCTATACTTGAACCGTAATGAATTTAAATCTTATTATAGCAAAAGTTAATACAAGACTTCATGTGTAACTGCCCTTCAGTAGGTGTTTTCGGAGTGATTTTAATCTGTTTGCATAATTAAATACTCGTAAACTGGCATGCGAATTTAACTATACTCCCGTACTGGCAAGACAGACTCGAAATGGACGAGTTTGCACGACGCAGGAGGGCTTGATATCGTTCATCGTTCATAAGAGATTCAACATCATTAGGAATCTCGTCGTAAATTATTTTTGCAGCTAGCCCAGAGCCACCTATGTATTTTTCTTGAATTTCTTGTGAAAGATTTCCTATACGAACCTCATCATTTGTTAAGTTTACTCGTAAGATTTTGCCATTTGTGGGTTGTCAGGTCTATTCTCAAGATCTGCCCCATGTAGCCAAACCAAGAATCAGGTTTTTGGTTCATATGCGACCCTTGACTGAGTCAACTATTTCATTACTACTCGGACTAAGCGCGCGCCAAGCTGCGCCAGCGAGTTGAAGCTGGATGGCATTCGCTAAAAAGCCTTGTAGGAGACCTCGTCAGAAATAGAACAAAACAAACCATCAAAACAGAGACATGATCAAAAATCATCTGCTAAAACCTCATTTGGACAATCTGAGGAAGCACGGGTTTTGAGCCAAACCATCATGCCGATATGTTTATATGTGCATAACGCTAACTCTCTGAAAACAGGCGTGCAATCGCATGAAAATGTTCATCGGCGGAAAATGGGTTGACTCGGTGTCTGAAGAGGTGTACTCTGTCATTAACCCCGCGACTGGCGAGAAGATCGATGAAGTTCCGAAAGGAACAAAGGAAGACGTAAAAAAGGCGGTAGATGCGGCTAAAGATGCCTTCAGAAGCTGGTCGGAGACCCCTCCATTTGATCGAGGGAAGATTTTCTTCAAAGTTGCTCAAATGGCTAGAGAACGTGAGAAGGAACTATCTACTTTATTGACGATGGAGCAAGGGAAGCCGCTACGAGAATCCATTTCTGAGATCAATAGATTTGCCAATATCTGTGAATACTGCGGAGGCATGGCAACGAATTTGCAAGGGTCATACATCCCTCTGAAAGGAAGAGGGAAATACGCTGTCGTCATCAAGCAACCTATAGGCGTCTGTGGAGCGATTCTTCCTTGGAACAACCCTGTTGTACTCATGGCTTGTAAGGTGCCCCTCGGTTTGATCACTGGGAACACTTTTGTGGTGAAGCCTGCAAGCACCACTCCATTAACAAACCTAAAGTGTGCTGAAATCCTGGAGAGCGCAGGGGTTCCAGCAGGTGTCCTGAATGTTGTCACAGGTCCAGGTAACGTGGTTGGCGAAGAAATTCTTGAAAACCCAAATATTCGCAAAATCTCATTCACCGGTGAAACCGCCACTGGTAGGCATATAATGGAAGCCGCTTCAAAGTGCATCAAGAGGGTAACCTTGGAACTCGGAGGAAGCGACCCGATGATCGTATGTGACGATGCAGATATTGACCTCGCCGTCGAAGCAGCCGTATCCGGTAGATTCGCAAACTGCGGGCAGAGATGCATAGCGATTAAGCGCCTCTACCTTTTTGAGAAGATTGCAGAAACCTTCACTAAAAAGTTTGTAAAAAGAGTTAAGGCAATAAAGGTTGGAAATGGACTAAACCCTGAAACAACCATGGGTCCTCTCAACAATGCCCAACAGAGAGAGAAGGTGGAGGAGCTTGTTGATGACGCAGTCAAAAGTGGCGCAATGGTTCTAACTGGAGCCAAACGTCCTAAAGGCCCCGAGTTTGACAATGGCTTCTTTTATCTCCCATCAGTCTTAACTAATGTCAGAGAAGATGCGAGGATAGCTAAAGAAGAGTGCTTCGGACCGGCGATACCTATCTTCAAAGTTAAAGACCTTGATGAAGCCATTGAGAAAGCAAATGACACAATCTATGGGCTTGGTTCATGCATCTGGACCAACGACGTGAGGAAAGCTAGCATCGCAGCTGAAAAGCTTGAAGCTGGGGCAGTATGGGTCAACACGCGCATGGAATATGCTCTTGAAGTGCCTCGCGGAGGAGTAAAACAGAGTGGTCTTGGTCGCGAACTCGGCTTCGAAGCTCTTCAATACTACACCGAGACGAAAACTGTGCAGATGGACATCATGGCAAAGGAGAAGCCGTGACTATCCAAAATATTTCAGGTAGAGAGGAGATTGATACTATGTACAATTTAAAAATGTGGATCAACGGCGAATTTGTAGAGGCGCAGTCAGGTAAGACCTATTCTGTAGTCAATCCGGCTACTGAAGAAAAGATAGCCCGGTTACCTCAGGGCGATAAAGCCGACGTCGACAAAGCTGTCGCCGCCGCCAAAGCGGCTTTCCCCATCTGGTCGAAGAAGTCGCAGATGGAGCGAAGTTTGATCTTAAATAAAGTGTCCGATATTCTCCTGGATTATTCTGATGAGCTGGGAAAACTGGAGTGTCTTGATCACGGTATTCCGATTAATTCCGCATTATGGATGGGAAAAATGCCCGGTTGGGCTATTAGAGGGGCCGCAGAAATGGCTAAAAATGTTATGGGAGAAGTAGCGCCCCGAAGCTCGTCAGCTTTGATTTATATGCAGCGTGAACCGATCGGCGTTTGCGGCTTGATAACTCCTTGGAACGTACCTTTGGTCATGGCGGCATCAAAGCTGTCAGCCTGTTTAGCAATGGGTAATACCTGTGTTCTGAAACCTCCCAGCATCGATTCCGTTTCTACCCTCAAGTTGGCTGAAGCGCTGGCTAAGTCGGACTTACCTAAAGGCGTAGTCAATATTATTAGTGGTCCAGGTGGGTTAGTGGGTGAAGCTCTGTCTGCTCACCCTGATGTGCGGATGGTAAGTTTTACCGGCAGTTCAGAAACAGGAAAGAGAATCATGGAAGTGGGCAGTTGCAATATGAAACGGTTGACCCTGGAACTGGGAGGTAAGAATCCCTTTATTGTTCTGGAAGATGCCGATATTGATTCAGCGGTACAGTGCGCCGTCCATTCCAACTTTTTTAACAGCGGGCAGATTTGTGCCTCACCGGGTCGGTATTATCTTCATGAGAAGATCTACGAAGAGTTTGTCGTCAAATTCACGGTTGCAGCCAAAAAGGTGGTAGTAGGCAATCCCATGGACCCAAAGACACAAATGGGACCAGTGGTCAGCCGAGAGCACCGGGACAGGATCGAGGACTACATTAAATCCGGCGTCGAGGAAGGGGCCAAGCTAGTTTTGGGCGGAAAAAGGCCGACGGCACCTCCTTTAGACAAAGGCTATTACGTGATGCCCACCGTCTTTACCGGTGTTACATTGGATATGAGGATCGGTCGGGAAGAGACCTTTGGGCCCGTAGCTTATATTATGGATAAATTCTCATCTGAAGAGAAAGCCCTAGAATCGGTCAATGATAACAATTACGGACTATGCGGATCGGTGTGGACGAAGAATACCGCTAGGGGCATGAAACTGGCTGAGGGGATCCAAGCCGGAGTAGTCTGGATCAATGAGCACATGCTAATGTCCCAAGAAATACCTTGGGGAGGAATCAAAGAAAGCGGCATTGGCCGGGAAAATACGTCGCTCGCTTTAGAAGAATATTCCCAGTTGAAAGTGGTCTATGTGAACTTAACCGAGATGAAAAATCGAACCTGGAAATGGGTCCTAGAATAAGCTTTCAATTAAAAATGGGAGAGATAAATATGCAGTTGTTTCAACTTTCATTGGAAAGCCGCCCATCTGGGAACCTAGTAGATGATTATTTATTTGTCTTAAAACCTTACACCGAGAGGTGTTCCAATTCTAAAAAAGGAGGAAAATAAAGTTCAGGCCTTTACTAATTCTATTGCATTAGCTGGACACACCATAGCACAGAGACCACAACCTATGCATTTCTCGGAGACCACTATTTTGTCATCCTTCACGTAAAGCGCAGCGCAAATATTGTCAACGCATGTCTTACAAAACGTGCACTTAGTTTGATCAATGTGGGCCCTAGCGAGTAAATCCTCGGCTTTGTCAGCTGTTCTAAGCTGTTTAATCCCTACTTTTCGAATTTCCTCTATACTATCATACCCTTGTTCTGTCATGAATTTCTGGATAAACGCAAGCTCCGACCTCAGAAAGCGATTACCTTTAAAGAAAACAGCAGCGCATTGCCCCACAGCCGCAGCCCCAAGCATTATCATCTGGATTACCTGCTCTGCGTCCATTATGCCTCCCATAGCCAGTACATCTAAATCTGGTACATACATGCTAAGAGCGGCAACATGTTTGCGTATAATTGGTCTTAGTGGATTACCTCCATAACCAATAAATGGGTTTCCGATAGTAAACGGTAACGGTGTTTTCCCTTTATTGTAAATATCTGGTGGTGGAACAGTGACACCCATGTTGGAGGTGGTTATAAAAGAGGCCCCAGCATTTTTTACTCGGTTACCAATTTCTATCACCCTAGGGAATCCAGTTTCGGGTGTTAGTTTAACTCCTACTGGAATACTTACCTCGTGAGTAACTTCTTTAACTACCTCCTCTAAGAACTGCGGAGAGTCGCCCACAATGCCGCCCATATTTGCGAATACAAATTTCCCTTTTAAAAACGCGTCTATGTTTCCGCTGACTGTAGAAAAGAAAGGGCATGATACGTTTAATTCAATCATATCAAGACCTGCTTCTTCCGCTTTCTTTGAAGCTATGGCGAAGGATTCAGGATCTCCTGCAGCTTCGATATTAGCGATTAATGGAACATCTGCGGGTTTATTTTTCTTCAACATTTTGATAATGGGCATTTTGAGTTCCAAGGATTTTGCAAAGCCTTCTATTGGAATACCGTAGGGTCCCATGGCGCCTAATCTGTGTAAGAAACATCCGTCTCCATCTTTCATCCATCGTCTAACAGGCTTACCACCAAAGTGTTTCCGTATAATTTCCTGCCCATCTTTTGATGAGGCTTCGCTTTTCTTTTTTAGGAGAAGTTCATCCGGTAGATAGCAAAGTGCTCCCACCGAAATGTATCCAGCACCTGCTTCGACAGCTTTGAGCAATATTCTGGCTACATCTTCGTCAGGTATTGAACTGCCCATAAATGTTGCTATCGCACCAACACCAATTGGACTAGGAAGTTTTATCCCTGCAAAGTCTACGGATAACCGCTCATCTCTTATCAATTGATACAATCCCCCAGTTTTCTTGGAACGACAAATCATTGAGGTTATATATTAAGTTTATCCAATTTCGATTTCGGGCTCTGTCTCCAAATTCGGTTGTGTTTGTTCAAACTCATCAATTTAAGATGGTTCAGTTTTGGTCATTCGTCACGAATTCTGTGATTTAGAGACAAAAACAACAGTTTTGAGACAATTTAGAGACACAGCCCCAATTTCGTATTCCGTTGTATAGTGATTCGGATCTTCAGATTCGTTAAATGACCCCAAATTAATGTGTTTTTTTATTTGTGTTTCTCGAAGAACATTATCCGATATTTTCCATACATGAAGTCAACGCGCTTTATCATAACCGTTTAATACTCATCTAATTTTCCTGCTTTCCTAAAAACCATATGTTTACAAGTTAATAAGTTGCTTCGTCCTTCAAACTATTATCTCAACCTCACCGAATAATACGAGGAATAATAGTTCAACCTTAGCCACAGGCTCTGTTATTTTGAGCATTCAATGATCTGCGCTTACAGGAAGTTTGGAGGGACTTAACATTTTGAAGTGGCAAGCAAGTTCTTCCCACAGCACTTTAAACTGAACCTCAGATGTAACTTATGCTTTCTAAATATTTTGGCTACGTATACTAATGAATGACCAGTTCTGGAATGTTCAAGTATCTAAAAGGAAGAGTAAATTAAATGAAGAATAAAGTAAATGTGTTGTGTGTAATAAAACGTAACGTTAATAATATATATGGTTTCCAATTAATATCCCGTAAATAAAAGGAGTGTTCCAGGCTTGGATTTAATTCGAGTTAAGGCTGTAGATTTGTTTGATTTCTGTTTAGATGTTCTTAAATGTGTAGGAGTGAAGGAGGATGATGCAAAAACGATTGCAGAGAGTCTTATCTTGGCTAATCTTAGGGGGGTAGACTCACATGGTGTTGCAAGGTTGCAGGCCTACGTTGAAAGGGTTATTAAAGGTCTTATAGACCCACTAGGGCCGATAGAAGTTGTAAGGGAATATGGAGCAACCGCGCTTATAGATGCCCACAATAATTTTGGTCAAATTGCAGCTATGCGAGCTACTAATTTAGTAGCCGAGAAAGCTAGAAGATTTGGAGTTGCGTCTGTTGGAGTTAGAAACTCTAATCATTTTGGTATGGCTGCATACTATGCGCTGAAACTTACTGAACAAAAGCTAATAGGTATAATTTTATCGAATGGCCCACCAGCTATTGCTCCATGGGGAGGAAAAACATCTATGGTGGGCACTAATCCTATTTGTATAGGTTTTCCTGCTGACAAGAACGATTCAATCATTTTAGACATGGCTACAAGTACTGTGGCGCGAGGTAAGATACGATTGGCAGCTCTGAAAGAAGAAAAGATACCTGAAGGATGGGCTTTTGATGAGGAGGGAAATCCAACAAGTGACCCTATAGCCGCTCTTAGGGGCTCTCTTGCCCCCATAGGCGGACCTAAGGGTTACGGGTTAGCTCTTTCACTAGATATAATTGGCGGATTAGTTACCGGTTCAAATTTTCTGCAAGATGTTAAAGCTCTTGATGATTTCAGCGGATCTTCGGGAACAGGCGCCTTTATCGAAGCTATAAACATTGAATCCTTTATTTCTTACCAGGAGTACGAGGAAAATATTACTAAGTATATAAAAGAGATTAAAGGCTGTCCTAAAAAAATTGGAGTAAATGAAATATTTTTACCAGGAGAGATTGAAAGAAGAGAGCTTGAGAGGAGAAGTGAACTAGGTATACCGCTAAGTCAAGAAGTTTTACACGAATTAAAGAAATTGGCTGAAAAATTCGGTGTTAAATTTTTTGTTTAACCAGAAATAATTTTGTGCTAGAATAAACTGATTATGTCCAGTTTGACACAAAAGGAGAATGCCACATTTAAATTTCAAGCTCTTTCAATTTTTCTTCGGATGGTTCACCATCAGGCGTCCATCCTCTAATTTCGTAGTACTCTTTTAACATAAGACTCAAGTCTGGAACATGCTGCTGTGTACCGCCATTTTGTGGTTCCAAGAGTCTTTTGGGAAGGTTATCGTCTCTTGATGATGCACACCAGTTACAATTGAGAACCCGCTTTAATGTGAACGAGCGCTCTCCTATTTTCATAAAATCGTCTACACTCATTTTTTTGCCTGTTACAAGTTCAAAAAATGTTGCAATTTGTGTAAGGCTAAGACCAGCGGAAGATACATACTTACATATCGTCAACAAATCGTAAACTTCCATCATATCTTGCATTTTCTTAACCATCAAGGCTTTTCCCCTTGACTGAAATCTGTCACCCTGCATGGTGATTCCAATTTCAGGCGCGAGTCTTCCTCTATCAGGGTTGTGAGTATAAGCAAGATGGCAGGCGCCTCTATTCATTGTTGCATAACTCAAAGCTTGACCAAAAAAGGCCCGGGGATTATGCGCCGGAGCCTCCAGCCCTTTAACGTGAACGGCAAAATCTGCCGATTTCTGATTTAATTGCTTCGCTGCTTCTTGCACCCCCTTCGCTAACAAATCCCCTATTCCTTTTCGGTAGGCTATGAGCTCAATCAACTCTACTATGTTATCGGACGACCCCCACTTGAGTTCCAGACCCCCAGTATCATTTATTGTAATGAGACCTTTTTCGTAAGCTTCAATGGCGAACGCTATGACCCCGCCCGTTGATATGGTGTCCGTTCCCAATCGATTGCAAAGGTCGTTGGCTTTTGCAACTAGCGGAAGATCATCATTAAGCAAGTTTGCCCCTAACATGCATAAGGTTTCGAATTCAGGGCTGTCTGCCTTAAGACCAGCATACTTTCCCTCTTTTATAGAGATTGTCCGTTTGCATCCAATAACGCAATTGCAGCATGGAGTAATCTTATCCAAAATTGTCTGTGTTAATTTCATGCCGCCAATTCTTTCTATCTTGTCCTCATCCCACACACCGTCTCTGTGGTTTCTTAACGGAATATTTCCCATATGATAATAGGATTCCATACCTCCTCCTGTACCGTACTTGTGAAGACTCTGGGCGGTCGGACTTTTCGATAACTGTATCTGCACCTCTTTTGCGAAATTTCGCAGTTCATCTTCTCTGGCAACTGGAATTTTCTTTGTGCCTTTGACCGCTATAGCCTTCAAATTCTTTGATCCCATAATAGCCCCCATGCCTGCTCTTCCAGCCTTGCCCACATCAAAGACAATAGATGCATAGTTTATGCAATTTTCACCAGCAGGACCTATCGCAGCAATCTTTACTGTGTTATCTTTAATTTCTCTTTTTATCATCTCGTATGTCTCGTAGACATCCTTTCCCCACGTTTTTTCCGCGCTCGTGATTGTTACAGCGCCGTCATCTATCCATAGGTATGTGGGAATTTTTGCCCTGCCACTGATTATAATTGAGTCAAAGCCTGCTTTCTTAAGATTCGGGCCAAACAACCCTCCCGCATGAGATTCACCCCAAATTCCGAGCGGGGACCGGGCACAGACAGATAATCGTCCAGATGATGGAACAGAAGTTCCTGTGAGTGGCCCCGTGGAAAATATGAGTAATGCATCGGGGTTGAAGGGTTCAACATCGTTAGGAACATCGTTGAAAATTATTTTTGCGGCTAGCCCAGAGCCGCCTATGTATTTTTCCTGAATTTCCAGCGAAAGATCTTCAATATGAACCTCTTCGTTTGCTAAATTTACCTTTAAGATTTTACCCATGTATCCAAACAATTGAAGCATCTCGAATCAATTATAGCGAGCATAAAGCCATGATTGAGATAAAACATTCGTTTATTTGTTTCTTGCTCTCTGTCTTATGGACTTTTCGTCTCCGGGTGGAGTGTAAATCCATAGAAAACGAAGCTGTTCTTCTCCTCCGTTTTCCATTGTATGTGTTTCGTGGGGGGGTAAGTAAATCACGTCGCCTGACTCGATTATTTGTTGTTCTTTCGCGTTTGAAACCTTAGCTTTCCCTTCCAGGATAACGATTGTTTCTTCACCTGTGTGCGAATGCGGGGCTCCTTTTTCGCCAACTGGATAGACGGTTATACCCAATGCAACATCTTTTGAGCCTAAAACAGGATCCATCATTATTTTGGTTACCTTCCCTGATGGGGGAGGCGCAGGAAATACTGGTGCTTCCTCTTTTCTAACGATTATCATTTCTGTCCCCCGCTACCTATTGGAGAAACTCCCGGAGGATACTTCGATTTCAGCTCTTCTATAAATTCTGATAATTTGCTAACAACAGCATTTACTATTTTTTCGCCTTTCTCTCTGGTCGCTTTGGTGGCATCACCGAGGATACCTAATTTGTAGACGTCGACTTGAAAGTGAGAGCTTGTAATGTTATGGCCAGGAAAGCCGCCTTCTAAAGATATCCCGACGGGTCCACCGAACCATTTCTTATCAACAACGCTTGGTGCAGACTCTTTACTGGCTTTAGTCATATCCACGAGCTCCGGATACAGATATAACGCTACTGCGGTTTCGGTCTCATCAGCATGCACAAAGGGGGTTTCACAGACTTCACTTATAGTACTCCTGATAAGTTCCCACCAAGTGGCAATCGCTATAAAAGCTCCAGTTTCCAATGCTAACTCGTGTAAAGCTCCAACATAAACCCACTGTTGACCATGCCCATTAACCACTATTATTTTTTTAAAGCCATTCTTCACAAGTCCTGTTATAACATCTTTTGCAAATTGCTTAAGTACATCTGATCTAATAGGAATTGTCCCTGGAAAGCCATATTGCATATACATATGAGAGCCATACCATATTGGTGGGGCAACGAGAGTTCCTGTTTTTTTTGCTACAAGCTCCGCTATTTTCTGACTATTTAATGAATCTGAACCGACAGGACAATGGGTACCATGCATTTCTACTGCGCCTACCGGTAACAGTATGATGTCACATACTTTTGTTTGCTCTTTTATTTCCGGCCAACTTAACTCTTGGTATAATACACTCTTTTGTTTCAAAAACTCTTCACCGCTGATTATTTAGGAATGGCTAAACCCTTTGCTCCCTTTTTGGTTTGAACTGCTTCTGGATAGTACTTCTTCATCATACGATCAACCAACACTGCCTGAATTGCCATTCTTACGCCTTCGTCTTTTGTTGTTGGCACGCCGTGACTTACGAGGGCTGAATTACCTGTTTTTAGATGTATTGGTGCGCCTATTCTAACCATGTCTGGCGCCTCGTAGGTTCTTATCATTCCGCCAGTTGAAGCAGGATTATCTACATGTATGTCAATTGGAACCTTAACAGACTGTCTTAACGCAGCAATCATCGGCAGGGTCAAATCCCTAACAGGATTTATGGAGTTTGCACCCAACATTTCCAACACCTTAAACGATATAGGATTTCCGTGTCCACAGTGAGCTGACAATTTGAAACTCATATCCTTTGGGATTTCCCCGTCCTTTCTCATTTCATTCAGTAACCAAAGAAGCCCCTCATCGTAAACAACTATCCCTCTACAGCCAAGTTCTATAGCTCTCTTGACATCCTCAACGGCTCTGACAACCTGCTCCATTCCTCTGAGCCTGTAGCCAATTCTACCCCCTTCAGCAGTACCTGTTGCTCTTTGAGGGCTAAGATCATACTGCGCCCTAGGACCAACTGATAGGTTAAGTTCAACCTGATAGTCTTTTGCAAGTTGTATGTACGTCTTTAGTTCTTCGTCGGTGTGTATCATAATTCCGCGTGTTTCATCGATTCTATTTATGACCACGCCATATTTCTCAGCAGTCTCAAGGATTGCCCTAAATGTGTCTGCCGAGTTAACGGTGGGCACTTCTAGTCGGTATTGCGCGCCATCAGAAAATCTAAACTTTGATTCTGGCAGTTCATAAAGGTCGTGATCTGGAAAACCCTTTTTCCCTAAATATGCTCGTGTTTCTTTGCCGATTAACATAGGTTATATCACTTTTGAGAGCTTATTGACGCTTAAACGTATATTTAAAGTTTAGCACGCATGTGTGCTAATCAATTTCGTTTTTAATGTTTTTTATTCTGTTCTTTTGGCTCGCATACCCGCGCACACTTTCGGAAATTTTCGATTTCATGTGGAATAACTCAAAAACTAGTCAGTAATCTATTACACCCTTTTCTTTAAGTTGTTTCAACTTTTCCTCGCTTAAACCAACAAGGCGTTTCAGAACTTCTTTAGTGTCTTCTCCAAGTTTTGGCACACCTTTCCAGATTTTACCAGGAGTTTTTGAAAATTTTGGGACTATCCCTATCTGTTTCACTAACGTTCCTGTCGTAAGGTCTAGAACTTCGACTATATCGCCTCTCTTAAGCCAATGTTCATCTTTCAAGATATCATCAGGAGTCGATACTATTGAACAAGGCACATTGCATTTATTGAAGTACTCTTCCGCCTCCTCTCTCGTGTGATTTTTAAGATACTCGCCGAGTATTCTGTCAAGCTCTCTTCCCTTGGAGCTTTTGATCGCCTCGGGAGTTCCAGAGCACTCTTCATATGAAAAATCTTCAGGATTAATACCTGTAGCATCGGACAGAGCTTTTATAAACCTCTGATAGCTGAGCGGCCCAACTGCACCTATTGCGACCCAGCCATCCTTTGCTTTGTAGAGTCCATAAGGTTGTTGGTTGAAAACCCTGTGAACCCCCTCTCCTTCCCTCAAAACACCAAGATTGTAATACATTGTATGATACATCTCGATGATTCTTGCATTAGCTTCAAACTGTGCTGCATCCACGACCTGGCCCTCTCCAGTTTTCTGAGCATGAATATATGCTGCTAACGCCCCGATAACTCCAAAAAGGGCTGTAACGTAATCTCCTATGTACAGAGGCAATCTGTAAACTTCGTATTCAGGAGTTGAAGCCAGTCTGCACCATCCTGAATACGCCTGCGAGATTATATCATAGCTGCCTCTTTTACATTTTTCTGGATCTCCACCAAACTCTGGTCTACCATATCCGCTAATGTGTACTATTGCTATTTTTGGATTAGCTCTAAAGATGTCTTCATCTCCTATTCCGTACCTTTCCTCGAGCCAAACTAGATTTTCGACGAAGATGTCAGACTGCTTGATGAGTGCGTAGAAAATCTTCTTGCCCTCATCAGATTTTATGTCGAGTGTGGCACTCAGCTCATTTCTTCTGACGCAGACGAACTCTCCACCAATCTTTTTACCATTAGCCTCATAAAAAGGAGGAAGCAATCTCATAACGTCGCCAGTACCTGGCCTCTCGATATGTATTACTTCTGCCCCAAGATCACCAAGCAAGGTGCCTGCAGTAGGACCAGCGACGATGCTTCCCGCAACTAATACTCTTATACCACTGAGCGGACCATATCCAGGTGTAAAAAGAGGAGTTGAGATTCTCTCGACAGCCATAGTCTAATACGCCTTCTTAAGGCAACACCAGTACCTTACCTTATCTCCCACCCCTCTAATTCTGAGAGTTTCCCAAGCGACTCTGTCGCCAATTTTTAGTTCCTTATAGTTCACATCAAACATTATTCCAGAGATTTGTATACAGTTTTCCGGATAGTCTCCAAACCTGACTTCTCTTGGCTTGTTAATACTGTAAAGCGTGATTCGACGACTAAGTCCTTCCAGCATCATGCCTCACTTCCGAATTGGGTGATTCCAGCTCCTAGGATTGCAACGTTTCTCAAAAATTAACTTCCTCTAGAATTGAGATTTTCTTTTGTACATGAAGGCTTGAATACCTTCAGCCACGTTGTCTGTGAGAGATATGTCGCCTGAAACTGCAGATTCTATTAAGCAACCAGTTTCTAGAGAAGACATGACTCCAAGAGCCACGGCCTTCTTAAAGTACTTGACAGCAATCTGAGGCAGTTCTGCTACTTTTCTAGCAAATTCAAGAGACTTCTCTTTGAACTCTGCACTAGGCCACACTTCGGAGACTAGGCCGAGTTCGAGTGCTTTTTGTGCATCGATGTTCTTTCTTAGAAGTATGATTTCTTTAAGCTTTCCTACACCAACTAGGTAGGCCAGCCTCTGTGTTCCACCCCATCCCGGTGTTATTCCAAGATTGAGTTCTGGAAGTCCAAGGAAGGCTTTATCACTCATCACTCTCAAATCACAAGCCATTGCCAGCTCAAAACCTCCTCCAATTGCTGGACCGTTTATTGCGGCGATTACGGGTTTTGGATTGAGTTCAATCCTTCTGAAAACTCTGTGACCAGTTTGGCTGGATTCAACAACTAGTTCGGGTCTTCCTGAAGCAAATATCGAGATGTCTGCTCCAGCACAGAAGTTATTACCCACTCCTGTAACCATCACTGCTCTTACTTCCTCGTCTTCTTCCAACATATTAAGGGCGTCGTTGACCTCTGAAAGGAAAGTTAGATTAAGTGCGTTTGCTCTCCTTGGTCTGTTGAGATTTATAATGCCGACATTTCCTACCTTTTCAACCAGAACAAACTCATAGCTCCCTCTTCCGTATTTATAGAACCCTTCATTAGTCTTTCTTCCAAGTTTGTTTTCTTTGACCATTTTCTCAAGTACCGGATTAGGCTTGTACCTTTCCTCTTTGTATTTTTCGTAAAGCTCTCTCAGTTTTGCTACTATCCCGTCAATTCCTATCTCGTCAGCCATTCTAAGCAAGCCCCTTGGATAGTTCAGACCGTTTAAAACTGCAAGATCTATTTCTTCCGCTGTTGTAATATCTTTTTCAATCAACCACCCAGCTTCGTTGACTGCAGGGGCGACGAGTCTAAGTAGGTCAAATCTCGCTCCCGCTCTCAGTGGCACTTCGTTCGTCTTCCCTCCGCTCCAGTCGTAGAAGCCCTTACCGGTCTTCTTTCCATAGTGGCCTGCGTTGTAAAGTTTTTCAAAGATGGGAGCCGGCCTATATGTTTCTCCGAGGCTTTTTCTGAAGTACTCCAAAACGTGGTAGCTAACATCTATGCTTCCGCCTCCGAGAACATCATGGAGCTCGAAGAGCCCCATCGGGAGCCCCATTCTGTACTTAACTGCTGAATCAATTTCCTCTACTGTTCCTTCACCCATTTCTAAAGCCCATGCAGCCTCGTTTGACATTGTGACGAAGATTCTGTTTACTATGAATCCCGGGGCATCTTTTTTAACGTGAACTGTGATCCTATTAGTCTTTTTCGCAAAATCTTCGACAATTTTCACAGTTTCTTGGCTGGTCTTTTCACCCCACCCAATTTCAAGTAGTCTGAGAACTTTTGGTGGGTTGAAGAAGTGCATCCCTATAAACTTGTCAGGTCTTTTGGTTGCACTTGCAAGCTCAGTTATGCTCAGAGACGATGTATTTGTAGCAAATATTGTATGCTCTGGAGCATACTTTTTAATATCGCTAAAGACCTTCTTTTTGAGGTCAAGTATCTCAGGAACAGCCTCAATTACGAGGTCCGCATCCTTTACAGCCTCAGCTAAACTTGTCGAAGTTTTTATTCTCTCCATTATACTTTCTACACTTTCCTTTATGTATCCCCCCTCATAACTGCTTTTGAGTCCCTCTCTTATCTTTTCAACAGCTCTCTTCAGTATCTCTTCACTTACGTCTATCAATTTTACATAGAAGCCCTGTATCGCAACTACTTCTGCAATCGCGCTCCCTATGGCGCCTGCCCCGACAACGGCAACATTCCTAATATTCAACATTTGTCACCTATAATCAGTTTCTATTAATAAACATGAAGAGCTAATAAAAGTTATTGATAAAAGAAAGCGCGCATAAGTATTCATTAATTAGCGCGCCTATGAGAAGGTAACTTAGCTTTCCCTTCCCACACATGGGCAACGCGGAAAACCAAGGTTCTATTCATACTTGTGTTCCTCCTTTCTTCCCTCTGAATGGTCGGCTAGCAGGGGCCATGTGGTTCTAACAGGTGCAGTTTGACCTTTGAACTTCGAGTACAAGATCAGCTCGCTGACAGAGTTTCAAAGCTCCCATTAAACGTGTATTGCTGTTTAAAATACCTCTCCACGCTAACGCCCGAGAACTTTAAGGTTGCAAAGGAGAGGACTGAAGAGCTCTTTGAACTCTTCAAAGAATTGGACGAGATTACAGGGATGATTGATAAAATTTAAATTACAGCTCTGATTCATTTGAGGTAAGACGAGGTGTATATATGCCAGGTGTCAGGGACAAAGTTGCCATAATAGGTATGGGATGCACAAAGTTCGGCGAGCGGTGGGATAAAAGCGTTGGAGACTTGATTATAGAGGCTTGTTATGAATCCTTTGAGGATGCTGGATTAAAACCGAAAGACATTCAAGCTGCATGGCTTGGCACTGCATGGAGTGGAGAGCTTGGTCGCACTCTAGCCTATCCTCTTAAGATAGGCTTCATCCCAATAACGAGGGTTGAAAACAGATGTGCTAGTGGCCATGACGCTTTCATTAATGCCTGTTATGCTGTGGCATGCGGCGCCTTTGATCTTGTGCTAGTATGCGGTGTTGAAAAACTAAAGGACACGGGGCTGCCAATCCCAGGTGACTATAACCCCACGCAACTCTACACTAGCAGGGTGGACACCGGCTTTCTACCTGCAACTGCTTGGGCAATGTTTGCCCTAAGATATTTCCATCATTACGGCATCCCTGTCGAAGAAGGTAGAAGAATCCTAGCTAAGATAGCAGTTAAAAACCACTTTAACGGCTCTTTATCACCTAAGGCTCAGTTTCAGCGTAGGATAACCCTTGAAGAAGCCTTGAATGCACCTGCGGTCGCGTGGCCCCTCGGACTTTATGATTGTTGCGGAATAGCTGATGGCGCCGCGGCTGCTATACTCACCCGTGCAGATCTGGCAAAAAACTACAGGGATGATTATGTGCTCGTTAAGGGAGTTGGCATGGCATCTGGCATGTATCAAGGTCAGGTTATGGACGATTGGCCCTTTGTACACGTTGAAGAAACCGTTAGGGCCTCCAGAATGGCTTATGCCGAAGCTGGGATTAAAGATCCGAGGAAGGGGATAGACTTGGCCGAGGTACACGACTGCTTTACAATCCATGAACTTGTGATTTATGAGGACTTGGGCTTCATTCCAAGAGGTAGGGCAAGAGAAGGTGTGGAGGCTGGAACCTTCGAGTTAAAAGGTGAACTGCCAGTCAACACTGACGGCGGACTTAAGTGCTTCGGGCACCCGCTTGGAGCCAGCGGAGTTAGGATGATATATGAAGTTTACAAGCAGCTTCAGGGCAAAGCAGGTCAGCGTCAGGTTGAGATAAGAAATCAGATGGGACTTACACATACATGTGCCGGCACTCCAATCGACTCTCATACAGCCGCTGTGGCCATACTTGGGTTAAGGGGGGCGTAAAATGGTTGGGATAGTCTCTTATGGTGCTTATATTCCAATATGGAGAATGAACCGAGAGTTATTGGGCAGGGGAGTTTCAGGCGAGAGATCCGTGGCTGGCGAGGATGAAGACAGCTTGACAATGGCTGTTGCCGCAGCCATAGACTGCTTGGGCGACCTCGATCGTGAGAACATTGATGGCGTGTTATTTGCTTCAACGACATCTCCATTTAAGGAGAAATGTGTAGCCAGCACTATTGCTGCAGTTCTGGATTTTCGCCGTGATGTTTTTACGGCGGATTTTGCCAATTCAATCAGGGCTGGGACAAGCGCTCTGAAAGCCGCGCTCGGCATGGTTAAAGCCGGAGCAGCAAGGCAAATACTTGTCACGGCGGCGGACTGCCGTTTAGGGGCTCCTAGATCATCTTTTGAACGGACCTTCGGCGATGGTGCGGCCGCCCTTCTTGTAGGAAAAGAGAATCTGATCGCTGAATTGGAGGAAGAGCATTCCATTTCAGACGAAATATATGATGTGTGGCGAAGGGATGTAGACTTGTACGTTAACTCTTGGGAGGATCGATTCATCTATTCCTATGGTTATCAGATGGCTGTTAACGAGGCGGTTTCCGGTCTGATGAAAAAGGCGGGAGTAGAGTCAAAAGACGTGAAAAAGGCAGTTTTATCCACTCCGGAGACGCAAAGAGTGGTATCTCTAGCTAAAAATTTAGGATTTGACCCGAAAACTCAACTTCAGGACCCGTTAACTGACAAAGTCGGGGATACAGGCACAGCCCAGCCTCTAATGCTGTTTACGGCGGCGCTTGAAGAAGCCAATCTGGATGATAGATTCCTATTGGCTGGCTACGGTAACGGATGCGACGCTTTCCTGTTCAGGGTTAGGGAGGACATAAATGAAATTAAGGGCAAAAGGCGGGGAGTCAAAACGCATCTGGAAAGGAAGATGATGGTGCCCAATTACGTTACCTATCTCATGTGGCGTAAACTTGTCCAAACGCCTAGCCCGCGTGTTCCCATGTCTGTATCTTATCCAACAGCCACCGCCATATGGAGGGATCGCAAACGCATATACTCATTACACGGAGTAAAATGTAGGGTGTGCGGTACTATTCAGTATCCCCCTCAACGCGTCTGTATCAAATGCCGCGCCAAGGATGACTTCGAAGAGGTTAGGCTCTACAGTAGAAAAGGGAAGCTTTTCTCATACTCCTTTGAATTCATAAGAGGAGACGTGCCTATAGGCTTAGTTAACCTTGAGGGAGGGGGCAGAGTTTTCGTGGAGTTAACCGACGTAGAGCAGGGCGAGTTGAAAATAGACCTGCCGGTCGAGTTGACTTTCAGAAGACTCAATCTATGGCGCGAAGACGGCATGTACGGATATTTCTGGAAAGCAACTCCGATTAGAATCCCATAATCTATTCTATTTTTAATAATATAGTTTGGGATCTATCGTTAGATGGTTTAAAAGGTTTAATGCATGAAGGTAGACGTCAAGGGCTAACGCTGGGATTTAAAGACGAAAAATTAAAAAGAATGGAGCTTAATTCAAGTTATCTTGAAGTCGGTGTGGACTTTTAGTGCTTAGAAGTCGACTTTCTTTCCCTCATATATGTAGGTAAAAAGTTTTCTGGCTTCTTCTAGGTTTAAGGGTCTCGGGTTTGCTCGTAGAACTACAGATTTGATGACCTTACTGGCTAAATCGTCTAGTTTCTTTTCGAATTCCTCCTGGGGTATTCCTGCTTCCTTCAATGAAGCTGGCTCTTCAAGTTCACGTTGAAGCTGCCTGAGGGCTTCCACAAACTTCTCCAAAGCTTTATTATCTGTCTTAGCTTCGATGCCGACTGCTTTGGCGATTTCAGCATACTTTTGCATGGCTACTTTAGCGTTATATTCAACCGAGTACGGCAAGATAATAGCCATTGCTCTTCCGTGGGGTACGTGAAGCACTCCGCCAGTAACATGGCCCAAGGCGTGAACTATAGCTACATCAGAGTTGCTAAATGCCATGCCCCCCATCGTTGCTGCCATATGCATTTTCGTTTTCGCTTCAATGTCCTCGAGATTTCCGTAGGATCTTCGGAGATATTTGAAAACTAGCTGTATGGTCTTAATTGCTAGGGCGTCTGAAAAGTCGTTTCCTACGGTGGCAACGTAGGCTTCTACGGCGTGGGTTAAGGCGTCAAAGCCTGTCTCTGCTACGAGTTTTCGAGGCATCGCCCTTGGGAGTTCAGGGTCTACTATGGCTATGTCTGGAACAAGCTCTCTATTGGCCAGTTCCATTTTCCTCTCTTCCGCCGGGTTAGTTATCACAGTTGCCCAGGTTGCTTCCGAGCCTGACCCGCTTGTTGTCGGTATACCGATCAACCTTGCCTTCTTTCTCAATCCAAGCTTTATGAAGGGGTTTATGGACCCTACTTCTAAGTCCGGTCTTTCGTAAAGCACCCAGATAGCCTTTGCCGCGTCTATGTTGCTTCCTCCACCAACCCCTACAATGAGATCTGGCCCATAGCTTCTAGCAACTTCTGCCCCTTTTATCACCGTTTCAACTGATGGCTCAGGTTCAACCTCCAAAACTTCTGACCCTATTTTAGCCTCTTTCAGATAATTTGTAACCTTATCTGCAAAACCCATCTTCTTAACAGTTTTTCCCGTGACTATTAAAGCTCGATTCCCCTCGACCTGCTTTAAATATTCTAAAGCTCCTTCTCCTGCAACTATTTTTCGGGGAACGGTGATTTCCCACATCTGCTGTCCTCCTGGAAATCGTAGTGGTTATCCTCTGTATATAAGATTTGTTGACTTGCGACGTTGTGCTTTCGCAGTAAGCCTATGTAAATAGAGGAGATGCATCTTGCGGTTTATCGAAAATCTTGTATGAAGTTAACTATTACTCATTGACAAAACAAATGCCCACTTTATAATTATGCCCTGATGAAATTCTAGGCATAGGAGTGGAAGCTACAATTTAACTCTAGGGTGTTCTTTTAATACCAGTTTTTTCATCTAATGACTTTTCTAAGGCTTGAGTGTTATTCCACATATCAGCGTGTCAAACCAAGTAGCATCATTAGGCCTCCAAGTCCAGAGCAAGGATAAACTGTTTTCCTTATATTTCCTATTTTTCTTACATTGCCTGAAATGTTGACGGACTGGTGCCCTCGTTTTTAATTTCCAAGTAATCAGCGTCGGTTCCGTTAATGGGAATTCTATCAGTGAAGAGTTTTCCAACATGGTCGAATAATGTGCTTTTCCATATTATCTCGCCTGTGGTTTCATTATAACTGAAGTTTTGCTTTTTGGGTTCTAAAGCTTTTTTTTCGCGGTTAGCGACTCTGTCTCCAAATTCGGTTGTGTTTGTTCAAATTCATCAATTTAAGATGGTTCAGCTTCAGTCATTCTTCACGAATTCTGTGATTTAGAGACAAAAACCACAGTTTTGAAACAATTTAGAGACACAGCCGCGTTAGCGCAAGTTTTAAATAGTAAGTGCGCGGAGAAATAGGGTTCGGAGACGAATAAAAGTTCGGAGACGAATAAATTATGTTGGATATGAAAGCTGTCACTAGATTGCAAACAGTAATAATCATTGCGGTAATAATTATTGCAGCTGTGGTAGGCGGGGCCTCCTATTATTTTCTGGTCAGTAAAGCCCCTTCTACGTCTAAGACTTCAATAACTGTCGGTTGGGTGCATAGCATTACTGGGGTCCTCGCGCCTCAAACTGCCATGTTTGACGTCTACTACAAGCAGATCATTAATACCACTAATGCACAGGGCGGCCTGTACGATCCGGATGCTGGTAAGAAGTTGCCCCTTAAGTATATAGAATACGACGATCAGAGTGTCGTTAGTAATACAATATCTTTGACTGAGAAGCTCATAACGGTTGACAAAGTTGATCTTATCTTTCCATCGGTTAGCACAGCCTTCAATTATGCGGTCTTCCCAATTTACCAAGAGTACCATTTTCCAGTGATTGCTACAACGTTTGGCTCAGACATAGCAGCTAACGAAATGACGAATGGCGAATTATCATATTGCTTCAGCGTGCTTGGACTTCCAAGTCAAACAGGCGAGCAGGTGCTTACAATCCTCCAATACATAAACAAAACTGTTGATCCGGGACAATGTAACAGTGTGGCAATCATCAACGATGATGGCCAGCATGGCGTAGAGTACGGTGGAGCTATATACAGCGCTCTTAACTTGGCAGGATTCAGTATTCCAGTTCACGAGACTTACCCATCAACCATCGCTGATTACACTCCAATAATAAACGATCTCAAAGCGGCAAATCCCGATGTCGTAGTAAATTGCGGTTATGAGGGCAACTTATTTACAGCGCAATGCATAGCAGAACATTACAATCCAAAGCTCATATTCAATGGTCCTGGTATGGAATGCCCAGGATTGGTATACGGTCCCTTTGGATTTACAAAGACAGACCTCATAGGGTTAATGCAATACGATGGTTGGCCAGCAACAGCTTACACCACTCCGGCGCTAGCGGCTTGGGCTGCTTCCGAGGCTAAACTAACTGGCATGTGGCCATTCCCTGCCGCAGCTGTGTTCTACGCCGCCCTTCAAATACTCTTCGCTGCAGTCAATAAGGTTGGCCTAAACCATGTAGCGCTAAGAAATGCACTTGCAACGGATACCTTCACCACCATAGTAGGTGCGACTCATCTCGTCCAAGGCTCTAGCATGCAATGCTCACTCGCGAATGGAACTATATGTCAGTGGCAAGGCCAAGAACTGATGCAAGTCGTTTGGCCGCTGAGCGCTGCGTCGGCAACTATAATCTATCCGAAGCCCGCATGGTGATCTTAGCGCGCGCTAAAGGGATAAAGTAGTGATCTCCTCCTTTTTTTTGATTGTGATAAGCGTAGTTATCGGAGGCGCGATTTTAGGTGCCATATTTTCACTTATTGCCGTTGGTCTAAACCTCCAATATGGGGTTTGTCGAATACTGAATATAGCTATTGGGGACTTTCTCATGGTTGGGGCTTACGTGACATTTTTTTTCTTCAGTGTTTATGGCGTCAACCCTCTTGTTTCTCTTGCGATAAGCGGGCCCATAGTTTTTGGCTTGGGCATTCTACTTCAGATGACGGTTTTTCGTAGAATAGTTCATTTGTCAAAATCCACGGAGGAGCTTGAAACCAGGTCGCTTTTAGCATGTTTCGCCCTTCCATTCATAATTGAGAACGTAATTGGAGCTATATTCGGCGGAACCCCTATAGGGGCTTCTTATCTCAACGTAAGCGTAAATATCTTAGGGGGAATGTTCCAGGTGAATATGATAGTGGCTGCGGTTATGTCCGTATGTATTAGCTTAGTTATGTACTTGGTGCTGCGTTTCGCCAGCATAGGCTTAGCCATGAGAGCTATAGCTGAAGAGCCAGCAGGCGCTCAACTAGTTGGAATCAACATTTTCAAGATTCACGCAGTATCCTTTGGCATAGGCGCTCTGTTTGCCGCTTTAGCTGGTTCAATGTTGGTCATGATCTACTCAAACATAACTCCCTATATAGGGCCGCAGTACACTTGTATCGCTTTAGCGGTCATCATTGTAGGTGGTATGGGAAGTTTTATCGGAAGCTTGCTTGGTGGATTTTTTATAGGATATGTTTATTATATTTCACTGGTTGTAAATCCCCTAATAACGTTAGCAGTTGTATACTCCTTCATAATAATCGTGTTAATAATAAGACCTAAGGGATTTTTCGGGAGATAACTATGCTAAGGGGCAAAGGCGTAAACCTAACAATAACTCTTCCTATTGTGCTAATTCTTGTAATGTTGGTGGCTGCTCCACTCTTTGCAACAGCTTACTATTTATCGATTTTAACAGATATTCTCGTGTGGTTGGCACTCTCAATAAGTTGGCAATTCTTCTCAGGTTCCACAAACTACATTTCCTTGGGGTCTGCGGCTTTTTTCGGAGTAGGACTGTATTTTGCCGCTAAATACTTGTATCTTAGCGTCGGAACGGGTCATTACCCTATCTTACCTTTTCCGGTCGTTGTGCTTTTAGCAGGTCTAGTAAATTTTGTATTGGCGCTGGCTATCGGCGTTGTTACTCTGAGATTAAAGGGAATATATTTTGTGATACTCACTTTCGCCATCAGTCAGGTAGCAATGAACCTCATCTCATGGTATGAAGCAGCGGTAACGGGCACCCTCGGGACAATTATCCCCGTTTTCTTCAACGCTCAAGCTATATATTACACGATGTTAATATGCGCTAGTGCGATACTTTTATTTGTGGTCCTATTGCGCAGATCCAAGTTTGGTCTTGGATTGAAAATGATAGGTGAATCTGAAGAAGCAGCTGCCCACGTAGGCGTGAACACCGGCTTATATAAAATATTAGGATTCGCCATAAGCGCCATGTTAATGGGCTTTGTGGGCGGATGCTTCGCGATAAGGCTACCATATGTTAATGCAGGTATGGCCTTTGACTTTTCATACTCTTTGTACCCTGCTGTAATGACGCTGCTTGGCGGGGCTGGAACAATTTTAGGCCCAATAATAGGATCAGCAACCATCACGTCGCTTAGCGATTATCTCAGTGTGACTCTAGGTAGTTACTTCCTGATAATTCTAGGGTTAATCCTAATAATCATCATCGTGCTCATGCCGAACGGAATAATGGGAATGGTTGAAAAGGCAAGAACAAAAGTTTGGTCTTGGATTAATGAGGAGAAAGCTAAAGCCCCAGAAATGCCTCCTTAACATACTTGTTTTTTAAGAGCTCCTTGCTCTCTCCATGCAAAGTTATTCTGCCTGTTTCCATTACATAGGCTTCGTCGGAAGCTTTTAAGGCATAATAAACATTCTGCTCAGCCAGCAAAACGCTGAGCCCCCGATTCCTAAGTTCTTCTACCGCCTTGAACACTTCGCTGGTTAGCTTTGGCGAAAGACCCTGTGAAGGCTCGTCTAAAATAAGCAATACCGGATTTGACATTAAGCCACGTGCTATGGCCAGCATTCTCTGCTCTCCACCGCTAAGCGTCATGGCCAGTTGATTCTTCCTTTCCTTCAACACCGGAAAGATTTCATAAACCATTTCAAGGCTCTCCTTCATTTTAGCCTTAGCCCTAGAGCTATAGGATCCCAATATTAAGTTTTCACGAACAGCCATATGAGAGAAAAGTTTTCTGTCTTCAGGTACGAATGATATCCCTAAATCTACTACACGGTAAGGTGCTAGTCCATTGATTTCGTTGCCATTAAAACGTATGACACCAGACGATGGTTTATAAAGGCCCACTACGGTGCTTAAAAGAGTTGACTTTCCAGCTCCATTTGCACCTATTAGAACTGCTATTTCTCCCTTATCGACTTTTATGGAGGCATCCCAAACTACTTGTAATCCCCCACGGTGCACATTTAACTTTTCAACTTCAAGCATAAGCCTCGCCCAAATAGGCCTCAATAACTCGGGGGGTCTTAACTATCTCTTCTGGTTCTCCTTCTGCTATCTTCATTCCTTGTTGGAGTACTATGATGCGGTGTGATATCTCCATTATTGCACGCATGTTATGCTCAATCATGAAAATGGTTATGCCTTCTTCGTCACGTAGCTCCCTGACTATCTTAATCATGCTTGCTGTCTCGCTGGGGTTTAGACCCGCCATTACCTCGTCTAGCAGTAGTAGTCTAGGCTTTGTGGATAGCGCCCTTGCTACCTCAAGCATCCTCAGCTCAAAAACCGTTAAACCGGAAGCGCGTTTCATGCTCTTCCCGGTCAGCCCGACCTTTTCCAGTATTCGATTAAGCTCTTGCCCAACGTCAGAAAAACTTTTATCCTTGGTGCATCCAAAACGAGCAGCTGCCAAAATGTTCTCATAAACAGTCATGTTTGGAAAGGGCTTTGGTGTCTGAAATGTTCTGGTTATCCCTAATTTACAAATCTTATGGGCTCCAAAACCAACTACGTTTTTCCCTTCAAACTTTAACGTTCCCTTAGTCGGCGGAAAGGTACCCGAGATTACATTAAAAAGTGTGGTTTTTCCAGCGCCATTAGGACCTATTAGCCCAACTATTTCGCCTTCGTCAACATAGTAATCTACATTGTTTAAAGCGACCAGCCCCCCGAACCGCTTTGTTACGCCGATCCCTTCGATTAGCTTCAATGCACCGCCTCTTTCTGTAAAATCCATGCTTCAACTATATATAAACTTAGCGCGCACCTTCAAACGCGCTACACACTTGCCGTTAGCAGACAAACCGGGCTACCAAGACCCTCGTTGGGACGACGTTCAAATTCTCGTTATCATTAGCGATGAATGGAAGTGGCAAAGATCTGTGGAGGGGGATTTGGCTCATCATATTTGTTACTGAAGAGTTTATTGTTAAGGGAAATACCATGCCTTCTTCTTTGCTGTATTGTCTACCTGCACCGATTTCATCTCGATGTAGCATTCAAGACCCTCAAAGCCGTTTTCACGGCCAAGGCCGCTCTGCTTTACGCCCCCAAAAGGCACTTCAGGTTGAACTTCCGTGCACATGTTGACCCACACCGTCCCAGATTGAAGCTTTTCAGCTGGGCTTTCATTAAATTTATACCTTCGATGCCAACTAACTTTAAATATGGCGTGTTTAAACAGATAATTTCTTGATTGCCAAGGCTAATCATGAGGAACCTTGGTTCAACGCACGCGTTAAACGTTTGGCTTCAATGAGATTTCAATAATATAGGTAAGGGGATGTTGGCTTGTTTAAGTTCGAAAAAGAGCAAAAAGTCTTTAATATAGCTGGAGTGAACATCGGAGGACAGCCAGGCGAGTATCCAACGGCTCTCATCGGAAGCATTTTCTACAGTGGGCATAAAATAGTCAGCGATCATGTGAAAGGCGACTTCGACAAAAAGCAAGCTGAAGCTTTAATCAATAAAGTGGAGGAACTGTCTGAGAAAACAGGGAATCCATACATTCTCGACGTTGTCGGCGAAACTTCTGAGGCCCTAATTAAATACATCGACTTTGTGGCTGATATAACAAAATGTCCATTTCTCGTCGATGGAGTAACTTCCCAGATTAGAATGCCGTCGATGAAGCATGCTGTGGAAATAGGGCTTGCAGAAAGGGCCATCTACAACTCCATAGACTTTCACGTCTCAAACGAGGAAAATAACTTTCTTAAGGATTGCCGTGTGCAAAATGCTGTTTTGATGGCTTTCAACCCCAAGAAACCGTGGGCTGATGGAAGAGTAGACGTTTTGAAGGGCGAATCTGGGCAAAAAGGCCTTTTAAAGGTTGCTGAAGAAGCTGGCGTACAGAAGGTTCTGGTCGATACTGCGGTCCTGGACATGCCCAGCATAGCCATATGCTCTAAAGCCATCCAACTTGTAAAAAGTGAATTCGGGTTGCCTGCTGGCTGCGGGGCGGCTAACGCTGTGACCACATGGAAAAGGGTCAAAAAGGGCGAGTTTGGTCCCCTAGCATATGAAGTCTGTTCCGGTGGTTCCGGGATACTGACTCAAACAATGGGCGCCGACTTCTTGCTGTACGGACCTATAGAGCTTTCTGAGACCATGTTTATTGCGTGTGCTATGACAGACGCCCTTATAGCCTACGGAGCAAGAAAACTAGGAATAGTTACCAAAACGAGAAACCATCCACTCTACAAAATTTTTTAGAATTTCACTTTCTCTTTTGCAGAGTGAACGACTATTTACTGACTTAAAATTGAGGAAAAAGAGGAAAGAGTGATAGATAAATAGGCTGATGCTTCGGGACTATGGGCTGTTATTTGTATGCGCCGAATTCTTTCGTAGCCTCAATCATCGCCTTGACGTTTTCAGGTTTTGCCTCGTCAATGACTGCTCCATTCATCATTATGAAGCCGCCGCCTTCGCTGCATGTCTCGATGAGCTTTTTTGCGTAATCTTTTACCGCCTGTGGAGTTCCCACGGTCAGAAGTGATGTTGGGACATTGCCGCAGATGCAGGCAGAATCGCCGATGATTTCCTTTGCTTTAGCCATCTCCGTCTGGTCAAAGCCCCATAAGGTCTTGCCCTTTGGCAAATCATTTTTGATCAGTTCTAGACGTGAATTGTAGCTTCCCTCTGCGTATAGAAATGGTACGCATCCCTCGTTGATCAAGCCCATCATAACTTTCTTAAGAGTGGGCCAATAGAATTCTTCGAACTGTTTATTGGAGATGAAACCGTCAGCGCCCTTATGCAGTGGTATAAACACTATCGGATTCCCGTTAGCCTTTGCAGCGGATGCCCCCATTCTAATCATTAGCGGTGTAAAGATCTCCATAGCTTGGAGAAGCTTGTCATGCCGCCTATACATGTCCAGCATTATTCCCTTGGTTCCCCGAAGGGTGTCACCTATTGTGTCGAACGGCGCCTTAGTGCCTCCGCCGAAGATGTCTGGGAATCCAGCGGCAGTGACCTTCCTTTCCGACGCCACAACGTGTCCAATCCACTTTAAGGATTCGTTTCCAGCCTCCATAAGTGCTTTAAGAGCAGCTTGGATGCCCGGCATGCCGAATGGTGTGAAACTAACAGGCGTGAAGCCTCCATACATTTCAAGCACATTGGTGAAGGGCGATAGCTCCTTGAAAGGTTCTATGGCGCCGAATATGCGTGGGAAGTAAGTAGCCAAGAAGAAGTAAGTTGGATCCTGAATCAAAGCGTCATATTCGTCGGCTTTCATGTACTCTCCTTCGATGCATTGGTATGAATGCTGAGGTGCTACCCCATGGCCGGGCCAGGCATACAATTTATAGTCGAGGATTTCAAAAAATTTTCCAGGACCAGGTCCTATGGCGCCACAATGCCCGTCCGGTTCAAAATCCGACACGTATTTTTCGAACGCTATCTCGAGTTTACTATAATCATGCATTATGTCATATGGCGTTAGCCCTGCGTAGTAGGCTGGAAAAAAGCCTAAAAGCGCAAAGACAGGCACCCTGTCTGGCGTCTTCTTATACTGAATAGCATCTTTTAATCTAGTTACTCTCGCTTTGTATGCTTCCTCAGTTTTTTCGTCCACAAATTCGACTTGTGGTGAAAACCAACGATTGAACAGTTCTTCTTGCTTTTCTTCCATTCCCCCTCTCCTCCTAGACATCTACAACCCACTTTTTAGCTAGGGTTACAGCATCTATGGCGTCTCTGCCATAGGCGTCGGCGCCGGTATACCTTCTTATCTCTTCGTTTATCTGGCCGCCGCCTATCATAATTTTCACCTTCCCCCTTAAACCAGCTTTTTCCATGGCCTCCACAGTCTTTTTCATGGAGTCAAAGACCAATGTCAGGAACCCGCTTAAACCTACGATGGTGGCACCAGTTTCCTTTATCTTCTCCACAAATTTCTCTGGTGGAATATCCACCCCTAAGTCGTGAACTTCGAAACCGTTGGCCTCAAGCATAAAAACTACTATGTTCTTGCCGATGTCATGAATGTCTCCCTCTACGCTGCCGATTATGACCTTTCCTAAACGTTTAGCTTCCTTGGTTGTCGCTAGCTTGGGCTTTACCTTCTCAGTTACGACCCTCAATATCTCGCCAGCGTATAGTAGGTCGGATATGAAGTATTCATTATTTGCGAAGTGTTTGCCGACGATTTCCATACCACGGCGAACATCTTCCAAGATTTTGAAAGGATCTTCGCCTGCATTCAGCTTTTCTTCAACAATCTTAAGCGCCTCTTCCTCTTTCAAGTCTGCTAACGCAGTAACAAGGTCGGAGCTTTCCATCAAAGATTCCTCGTTGGCTATTATCTCTGTGCAGTCAATAAAAAGCTTGCTCCCTAGGGGAAAATGCAGAATGCTCCAAATACAGAATGCCCCTTGCTTTTCACAAAAGTTATCTAGCCGTAGGGGTAAACATTGTGATGAAACGCAAATGAAGAATCTCATCGCGGTTACGTTTGAGCCGACGGGACGCAAAATAAACGTCAGGCCGGGAATCAGTCTGCTTGAAGCGGCACATAAGGCAGGTGTAACCATCAGATCCGAATGTAGCGGGAAGGGTGCATGTGGGAAATGCCGTGTCATAGTTCGAGACAAGAGCGCTGTCACTGAGATAACTGGAGACGAAGATAAGCATTTATTACTTGGGGAAATAGACTTGGGCTATAGGCTCGCATGCCGCACCATCTTGAAGAAGAGTACAAAAGTGATGATTCCTGAGGAAAGCAGGATTTTGGCACGTAAAATTCAGGTGAGCGGCTTAGAGATACCTCTGCAGCTAAAACCTTACGTAAAAAAGATCCGGTTAAAATTAGCCAAACCCACTTTGCTTGATGCCAGACCAGACCTTGAGAGATTGATAGACCACGTAAAAAATGCTTATGGATTCGCTGAGCTAGAAATAGGGTATGAGGCCTTAAAGGAGTTGCCCGACATTCTCCGCCAGGCAGAATGGGATGTCACCGCCGTCCTCTTAGGCGACCGTGAAATCATATCTGTGGAGGAAGGCGACACCTCAGACAAAGTCTTCGGATTGGCTGTGGACATAGGCACCTCCAAGATTGTCGGCTGCCTAGTAAACTTGGCAACGGGCAAGACCCTAAGCACGAGCTTTGTTGAAAATCCCCAAATTACTCATGGCGAAGATGTAGTTTCTAGGATAACCTTCTCAGCGAATGATGCTGATAAACTGCAAACCTTACAAAAGCTTTTGGTTGAGGGAACAAACAGCGTTTTAAGTTACACATGCGCTCAGGTAGGAGTTCATCCCCAAAATGTCTATGAAGTGACAGCTGTTGGAAACACGGCTATGCATCACTTTTTTTTGGGAATAAATCCCAAATATGCTGCAATTTCTCCATTCACACCAGCCCTTAAGCGCTCAATAAATGTTAAGGCTAGAGAACTGGGAATAAACATATGCCCAGAAGGCAATGTCCATGTTCCGCCAGTTATTGCAGGGTTTGTGGGCGCAGACGCCGTTGCCGATTTGCTGGCAAACTGCGTTCACGAATCAGAGGAGCTTTCTTTACTCCTTGATATCGGGACAAACACCGAGATTTTCGTAGGAAACTCCGAAGACATTTTATCATGCTCTTGTGCCTCCGGACCAGCTTTTGAAGGAGGCCAAATTAAGCATGGAATAAGGGCTGTAACGGGCGCCATAGAAAAAGTGTCCATAACATCAGACTACAAAGTTAAATACAAGACAATTGATAACGAGGGCCCACGGGGATTATGTGGCTCTGCGATGATTGATGTTTTGGCGGAACTGTTCAAGCTGGGCGTTATAAATGAGCGTGCAAGATTTAACGCTAATATTAGAACGCCAAGGCTCAGAAGAGCCAACGATGGCCTAGAGTTTGTTCTGGTGTGGAAGGAAGAAAGCGGAACAGGCTTAGATATAACCATCACCCAAAAGGATATTAACGAGATACAGCTTGCCAAAGCAGCAATATTCGCCGGATGCTCGATTCTGATGGACAAGAAAAATGTTGAGCTAGAAGAGATCGATGGCCTTCTCGTTGCAGGCTCTTTTGGAAGCTATATCAACCCAGAAAATGCAAAACTGATAGGTTTAGTGCCGGATGTACCAACCGAGAAGATAAGGTTTGTTGGCAACACTGCTTTGTCCGGCGCAAAAATGTTACTAATATCGGAGGATGCCCGAAAAACTGCCGACGAACTGTCGAGAAAAGTGCGCTATATCGAGCTTGCAAGCGAGCCGGAATTCAACAATGAGTTCGCAGACGCTACTTTTATTCCGCATAAGGACATAAATCGATTCCCATCTGTTAAAAAAGCATTGGGGTGTTAGCCCTCTCTGGATTTTACGCACTTTACGCGCATGGTTATTCCTAAATTAATTTCCGAAGTACCTGATACTTCTTGATTTGGATTGTTGTGATTGTTTGAGGTTGCGTCAGCTATAAGAAGCATAATTAGTACGCAGAGTTGAATGAAACCGGACTTTGGCTAATCCTCTCAGATTATGCTGCGTGAGGCTGGTGAAGTTCTTGAGTCTGCTAAAAACTCGCTTATTGCCACACGTTTCTTGTAAGCTCTTCTGAACCTTTGGGAACCGTGACTCCTGAACTTCCTGTCAATCCTCAGAATCCCTCTAACGCCTTTGCGTTGATTCTTCGGATAAGGAATAACCTGCAAAGCTCCACAATCTAACGCTGTTTCCCTCAAATTTGCAGCGCTGTACTGTGAGTCGGTCAGAAGCTTTCTTGGCTTCACGTATGCTGCTGCCTTTCTAAACAGGCTGATGGAATGCCCATCTTTCGCGGCGTCTTAGACGTAAGGGCAAAAACGGTAACAGATGACATGTGCATAACAGCTGCTCAGAAACTGGCAAAATTCGCAGAGGAACGAGGGATGCATGAAGAGGATATTCTGCCAAGAATGGAGGAATGGGAAGTTTTTCAAGAGAAGCAGTAGCATGGCATTGAAATCCATAGAGCAAGGTTTAGCAAGAATCAAGCCAAGTAGACAAGAGCTTCATAAGAGAGCTGTAGCAATAATCCAAAACGCCAGAGAATCCGTGAAACTGCTAATGAAAGAAGGCTTAATAAAACAGTCATTACCTGAAGAAGAGTTATTAGAACAATAGTAATCATGAACACCGCTAAGCTTACGCCTTTCACCTAGAATCAGAAGAATTATTGCGTGTTACTGCGAACTTGCGCCTCGGAAGAGTCATTGAAAGCATGAAAGCCTATATGTTTCCTCATAAAGCAAGTTGACTTGCTTTAAATCTCAATTTTGTGGGCGCAATTGTTGGCAATTTTTTGACGCAAGATTTATGGGTGAGAAACTTTAATAACTAGCGTCTTCGCATGGAGGAAGAACGCTGAAGAATCAAACAATTGAAGATGTTATAGAAAACACGGCTGTTAATTTGTTGCGATTGGCTGTTGTAAAATTGCCGCAAGACGTAAAGGAGGCTCTTAAGAGGGCGTACCGAGAAGAAGTGAGTGAAACAGGAAGGGTTCAACTCGAAGCCATATTGAAAAACATCGAGTTGGCTGAGAAAGAGAACACATCAATATGTCAAGACACAGGCGTAATAATATTTTACGTCAAAGCTGGCGCCCAAACGAAAGGCTTAGATAAAGTTGAGTCTGCGCTCAGAAACGCCGTGAAAAGAGCCACTAAGGAGATACCGCTACGTCCGAATGCTGTGGACATATTTACCCAAAAAAACAGCGGCGACAACACGGGAAAGTTCATACCATACATAAACTGGGAGATCGTACCAGGCGACACAATTGAAATAACTGCATTTCCGAAAGGGGGAGGCTCAGAAAACGTTTCCCAGCTGGGAATGTTAACACCCGGCGAGGGTGTAAACGGCTTAAAAAAATTCGTTATAGGCGCGATAATCAAAGCCGGCGCCATGCCTTGCCCACCAACAATCGTGGGCGTAGCAGCTGGAGGAGGAGCAGACATAGCCATTAAACTGGCAAAGATGGCGGTTCTTAGACCACTTAACCAGCCCAACCTGAATCCAGACTTGGCAAAAATCGAGAGAGAACTTTATGAAGACGCAAATTCAACAGGCATTGGGCCCATGGGACTTGGCGGCAAATTCACTGTTTTAGGTGTGAACATAGACTATGCTCACAGACATCCAGCGTCTTATCCAGTGGCTGTTGTCTTCCAATGTTGGGCAGCGCGGAGAGCGACAGCGCGCATATACTCAGATGGAAGAGTTGAATATTTAACGCATATTGTTGAGTGAGGTGAAACATATTGGCTGTTTTCAAGTTAAAGACTCCTATTTCCGAGGAAGATGTACGCAAACTGAAGGTGAACGATGTTCTCTACATATCTGGCACTATGGTCACAGCGCGAGACGCAGCCCACAAAAAAGCATTGGAACTCGTCAAACAAGATAAACCCTTACCCATCAACTTAGAAGGCTTGGCAGTTTTTCACTGCGGCCCGATAATGAAAAAAGAAGACGACAAATGGGTTACAGTGGCTGCTGGACCAACCACAAGCAGTCGAATGGACCAGTTTGAAGATGAATTCATTAAAAACTTCAAGGTTCGTGCAGTCATAGGCAAGGGTGGAATGGGCAAAAGAACAACCGACGCCATGCAAAAGTATGGAGCAGTTTATGGAGCCTTCACAGGCGGGGCAGGAGTACTAGCCGCAAAGTGCATAAAGAACGTGAAAACAGTGGAGTGGCTCCCAGACTTGGGCATGCCTGAAGCCCTGTGGGTCTTTGAAGTAGAAGAGTTCGGTCCGTTAACGATTGCAATAGATTCGCATGGAAACAACCTTTACGAAGAAGTTAGCAAGAAGGCGGAGGAAAGCCGAACAAAGATTTATGAAAGATTGGGTGCGTAACTCAAGAGCGCGGCAAAATCCTAACGAATCCAGGCGGAACACGATTTGGAGCGCGCACCTATGTGAAGTCCCTATTTATTCCTATTGCAAGCACCAAAGGGTGGGCGACGGTCGAAACAAAGCTGTTCTTTGAGTCTAGAATTAGCCCGCTCAATCGAAGACCTCAGCCTGTAAACCCGCTTCTCGTAAGCTGGCCCATGAGTTCTAAAGTACTTGTCCACTCTCAACAGTCCTTTCTGCTCTCGCAGTTGATTTGTTGGAAAAGGAATCACCACTCTAACACCCAGGGAGGATGCTTGACCCCTCAGGTTTCCGCTAGAATACTGTGAATCGGCAATAATCAGTTTCACACGGCCTTTTGCGCGCGCATAAGTGTTCATTAATTGTTTTTAGGCTGATTTCTTCTAATGAAGCTTGTTCTTGGTTTAGTTAAGTTTTTAGAGATGAGAATGTCAATGGATAGCTGAAACAAGCCTTAATGGAGGTGAT
>Ga0208687_1000140_pt1 | contig 74240 bp, 63 predicted proteins | sample June2015DPH_6_10_FD_184695 | JGI IMG/M metagenome (GOLD analysis project Ga0208687, IMG submission 184695) | Peatland microbial communities from SPRUCE experiment site at the Marcell Experimental Forest, Minnesota, USA - June2015DPH_6_100... | ecosystem: Environmental > Terrestrial > Soil >...
CCCAACGGTATAGTAAAGACCACAGTTCGCCTTCCATGGCTGACCTCCTTGTCGCGAAACAAAAGGCCAGTCTGGAGGCGAACTTCTTTTTCTGTAAAGAGTTATTCCGCTAATGAAAAAAGTTGGGAGTACCAGGGGAGGGGGAAATGCGGGGACGCGCGGATGCGCGCACGCGCCGGTTCGCAGCTAAAAAATCCTACGCCTTTCCCTTCGCGATCTTCGCGTCTTCGCGGTTCAATCTGCATTGATAGTGATAGCCCACAGGCGGTTGTAGGTTGCTCTAACGGAATTCGGCAAAATCGGCATAAGGCGCAACGGATGCGTTGCGGATCGCCGCGGCGGCGGCGGTCGGGCGCAGGCAGAGCGTCACCACGTTGGCCGAATCCGGGCCGAAGTTCAGCCAACAGTCGGGCAGATAAAAATCGCGCTGCGGGCCGACTTCCCACCAGCGGCCGAGCAAACGGCCGTTCAAGTAGATCAAACCGTTGCCGCGAGCATCCAGGTGCAGCTTCCACGGCACCCACACGTGCTCCTCCCTGACGGGCAGATGGAAATGCAGGCGCAGCCAGAGGAGATTCACGCTCGGCTTGGCGGAGGCTGGGGTTGTGCCTATCGGGGCCGTTTGCCAAGCGGAATCGTCGTAGGCGGGATCAAACCATTTTTCGCGAAGTCCCGTTGTGTCGCCGGAGATTTGCCATCGCAGGGGCAATGGGGTTGGGGGATTGCTCGGCAGGAAGCCGACTTCGCTGATGGAGGGATCGTGCGGGCCGCAACGCGCCTCCATGCCCGCTCCACTGTTGGGACGGCCGCCGTTTTCGTAAAGCAACAGAAGCTGATTTTCTCCCCCCGCCAGAGCCGGCAGAGGGCTGGCGAGCATGTGCCGTCCTCGGCGCTGGATGTCCAGCGGCGCGCCGTTGAGTTGCGCGATGAGGGAATCCTGCTCGGGAAGTCCGCCAAAGAACATTAACGGCTTGTCGCGCGGCGCAGATTGGAGGTCGGCGCGATAATAGACGTATCGACGGTCGAAGATTCCTGCGTCTTCCACGCCGCCGCCGGGGAGCATCGGGCGCCAGGAATCGGCCGGCGGGCCGGGGTCCACCTTTAGACGCGCCTCGGTGATGGCGATGGGGCCGGGAAGTTTAGTAGGCCGCTGGGGGGGTTCGACGGGGGCTGGATACCATTGGCCGTGCGAGCCGGCCGTCACCCCCGGCGGAAGATAGAGCACCTTCGCTTCGAAGGGATTCAGATCGTACGGGATGGTGAGCCGCAGGGGATGATCGCCCCGGATGGCGAGGTGCAACTGGCCGTGCGCTTCGGCCGATCTGCGGTCATTGAAGAGGAAGATGTAACGGCTGGCGTCCGGGGTGCGGCGGGAAATGACGGTCAGATCGTCCGGCGCATCGACGCCGGCGGCCGCTTCGGCGACGGATCGCGCCAGCTTGGCGCCATGCTCGGCCAGAAAAACGCCCATGGCTTGCACGGCGAAATAGCGCGGCCCGACGCCGCCGCATTCGCGGATGGGGGCGGCATAATCGTAACTGGTGGTCTTCATCGCCGCCGCCCAGTCGCCCAGGTTCGTGCCGCCGAAGGCCATGTAGAAATTCGTCCCGCTGTACCCGTGCGCCCAGGCCAACATCGCCACGTGCGTGATCTGCTCGGGGGTGAACCCCTGGTCCTGACTCATTTTCTTGTCCGGTCCGATTTCCGAAAACCACCCGCCCTGAAGCTCGGTGATGATTCGCGGCTTCTCGGGCTGATAGGTTCGCAGCATGGTGATGTTGTGCAACTCGCTGGCCGGGTCGTAGCCGGGATACGTGTTGCGGCATTCGATGACGTTTTGCCTCAGATAATCGTCCTGGCGAAACAGCGGATCGTCGCTCATGCAGGTGATCAGGGGCACGTCGATGCCAAAATCCCTGGCATCGTGCGCCAGGGCCAGAAGCTCGTGCAACTTCACCTGTGCGTCGAACGGGGCGTAAATGTATTCGTTTTCAAGCTGCCAGAGGATCACACCCGGCTGGCCCGGCTGACCCGGCTGGCCCGCGAGGCGATGGGTGATCTGGAACGGGCCGACCGTCTTGGCGACGGCTTGGTACCAGTGCCGGCACCATTGCAGGTAGGTCGGCTCGTCGCTGCGCAGCCAATGACCTTCCTTGACGCCCGCGGGACGCTTGGTGACCAGCCACTGCGGGTAGCCGCCGCCGTCCCACTCGGCGCAGATGTACGGGCCGGGACGCACAATCACGTAAAAGCCGAAGCGGTTGACGGCCATGTCGAGCCAGTCATAAAAATCCGTCATGTCGATCTTCGAGAAATCATCCGGGCTGGAAGGCGGCGTCCGCTCGTGCCAATTCCATGGGACGTAGGTTTCGACGGTGTTAAACCCCGCCTCCTTGAGTTTCTGGAATCGATCGGGCCACAGCGGCTTGGGGCAGCGGAAATAGTGAAACGAGCCGCTGAAGAGAAAGACGTCGTTGCCGTCGATCTGAAAGCACTGGCTGTCGTAGGCGATGCGTGGCGACGACGGCGCGGGGTTGGACGTCTGGCCCGGCGCGATGGTCGCCAGGGTCGCCAGAACCAGCGCACCGCACAGCCAGAATGCTCGCATCGCCGTTTCTCCTTCACCGCAATCTATCGTGCGGACCGCAGCATTGCGACGCAACGCGCGGTCGGAGCTGACCGACCTCCATACCCATCTCAAAAACGCTGGCTATTCGAAATCAATCAAAGATAACCACGGAGGCACGGAGACACGGAGGTCAACTCGTTTTCTCAAGCCATTAGCTTTATTCCAAGCTTCAAGATTTGTAGGTTGGTCCATGGAATGAAATGAGCGCCTCCGTGTCTCCGTGTCTCCGTGGTTAATCCAAAGTCTTCGGGAAATGGTGCGGAGTTCGCGAACTGAATCATTCACCTTGACTTTTGACGGCAGGTCCAAATACTGGCCTAATACGACTCGTTCGTCCTTAAAAACCCGCGCCGCCGTAAATCCATGCTAACACTCCTGTTGTTGCTGATCCTGGTCCCGTTCGCCGCCGGCGCCTGCCTGTTGGGTGTTCGGTCTGATCTTCTGCGCCGGATTCTGGTGGCGGCGGTGACGCTGGCCGTTTGCTGCGGCACGGTGACGTTGGTCGTCCTGCCCACCGGCGTCAAGCTGATGGGGCCTTCGCTGCATCACCACTGGTTCAGCCTGGCATCGCTGGCGATTGAAATCGCGATGGCCCTCTACGTGCTCTACGTGGGTGTGCGGGCCAGGCATCCGCTGATCGTGGCCCTCATCCTGGCGCAAGCCGGGCTGATGATCTGGTTCGAATTCAAGCTCGGCTCGCATCTGGAGGTGGCCGGGAATCTGTTCGTGGACAAGTTTGCCGTCATCATGGCCTTGATCAACGGCGTGGTGGGCGGCGGCATCTGCCTCTACGCCCTGGATTACATGCGCCAGTATCACCAAGGCGCGCATCCCGAGATCGCGGACCGGCGCCCGCTTTTCTTTGCCCTGCTCTTCGTCTTCATGGGCGCGATGTTCGGCCTCATTTTCGCCAACAACCTGACCTGGCTGATGATTTTCTGGGAGATGACCACGCTGTGCTCCTTTGTGTTGATCGGATACACGCAAACGGACGAAGCGAAACGCAACGCCCTGCGGGCGCTGTGGATGAACCTGGCGGGCGGGCTGGCTTTTGCCGTGGCGATCGTCCTTTTTTGCCGGCACAGCGGTAGCGGTGAATTGCAGACGCTGATCGCATCCAAGCCGTCGCTGGCGCTCTTGCCGGCGGCGCTACTCTGTTTTGCGGGGATCACCAAATCGGCTCAATTGCCTTTCTCGAGCTGGCTGCTGGGGGCGATGGTGGCGCCGACGCCGGTCTCCGCCCTGCTGCACTCGAGCACGATGGTCAAGGCCGGCGTTTACCTGGTGCTGCGCATGGCGCCGGTGATCGCCCACACGCGCGTGGGACTCATGGTGGCTTTGGTGGGCGGGTTGACCTTCGTGATCGGTTCGTTCGCCGCGATCACCACCAGTGAAGCTAAGCGGGTTCTGGCGTATTCAACGGTTGCCAACCTGGCCCTGATCGTGCTGTGCGGCGGGCTGGGGACCGCCGAAGCGGTGTGGGCGGGCGTGCTGCTGATTATTTTTCACGCCGTCGCCAAATGCCTGCTCTTCTTGTGCGTGGGCGTGGTGGAGCACAAGTTGCACAGCCGCGACATCGAGGCGATGTCCGGCCTGATCCAGAAGATGCCGCGCGTGGCGGTGATGATGCTGATCGGCATGGCCGGCATGTTCCTGGCGCCCTTTGGCATGTTGATCAGCAAGTGGGCCGTGCTCAAAGCCGTGGTGGATGCTTCGCCCACGCTGTCGGTCTTTATCGTCTTCGGCAGCTCGGCAACCCTGTTCTTCTGGGCCAAATGGATGGGCAAGCTGCTGGAAGTCTTCCAGCCCGGCGAGCCGGTGAAAAGCGAACTCGCCCTGGGTGAATCCATCGCGATCTACGGCTTGGCCGCGGCGACGTTTTGTGCCTGCCTGTTCTTTCCCCTGATCTCCTCCCGCTTCGTCGAGCCGTACGTGCAGGGCGTTTACGGTCAGTCCGCGTCCCTGGGCCAGGGCAACCTCATCATCATGGGCCTGATGATGGTGATCGTCCTGCTGTTTCCAATCAGCTTCATCCACTATGGCCGCGGCGTGAAGGTCGTCGAGCCGTATATGGGCGGAGCCAACCTTCCCAGCAACGTCGGTTTCCTGGGATCGGCCGGAGCGACCCAGAGCGCCGTTACGCATAATTATTACTTGCGCGCCTTGTTCAACGAAGCGTGGCTTTCCCGCTGGGGCGTGATCTTTTGCGCGGGCTTGCTGGCCGCGATGGTTGTGGTGGCATGGCTATGAGTCACTGGTTGCCGCTGGTCATTTATCTGGCGATCGGTCCGATCGCCGGAGGATTGCTCGCCGGATGGGACCGCCGGATTTCGGCGCGCATGCAGTCGCGGCGCGGGCCGCCCATCCTCCAGCCGTTTTACGACGTGCTGAAGCTCTGCCAGAAGCAGAACCTGGTCGTGCGGCGCGGGCAGAATTTCTACGTCCTGTTTTTCCTGCTGCTGGTGATCTTCACCGGCGGCCTGTTCTTCGCCGGGTCCGACCTGCTGCTGGTGATTTTCGCCCTGACCCTGGCGGCGGTCTTCTTCGTGCTGGGCGCTTACACGGCCAGCTCGCCCTACAGCTTCATTGGCGCCGAACGCGAATTGATCCAGATGATGGCCTATGAGCCTATGATCCTGCTGACGGCGATCGGCATGTACATGGTCACCAAAAGTTTCTCCGTGCACGACATCGCCGCCCACGGCACGCTGCTGGTGCTGGCGCTGCCCGGGATTTTTCTCGGGTTTGTCTACGCCCTGGAGATCAAGTTCCGCAAATCGCCGTTTGACCTGTCCTCTTCGCACCACGCCCATCAGGAATTGGTGCGCGGCATCACGACCGAGTTTTCCGGACGGGCCCTGGCCATGATCGAGGTGGCGCACTGGTACGAAAACGTGTTTCTGCTGGGCTGGGTGTACCTGTTCTTCGCCGCCTGGCCGCTGCTGGGCGTGGCGGCGTCGCTGCTGGTGTTCGGGTTCGTCATTTTTGTCGATAATGTTTTTGCCCGGCTCAAATGGCGGGCGACCATCCGCGGCGCCTGGGCCGTAGCCCTGGCGCTGGGCTTCGGGAATATTCTGGCCCTTTCACTGCTGCATCATTGGTGAGTTCAACGATGGCCGGCTTCAAAAAATCGCCCTGGATCATCCACTACGACGCCTCGAGCTGCAACGGCTGCGACATCGAGACCCTGGCGTGCCTCACGCCCCTGTTCGACGTCGAGCGCCTGGGCGTGGTCAACACCGGCAACCCCAAGCACGCCGATATCTTCGTGGTCACCGGGGCGGTCAACGAGCAGAGCAAATCCGTCATTCGCAACCTCTACGAGCAGATGCCCGAGCCGAAGGTGGTGGTGGCCGTGGGCGCCTGCGCGTCCACCGGCGGGATTTTCCGCCAGTGCTACAACATCTGCGGCGGAGTGGACTGCGTCATCCCCGTGGACGTGTACGTTCCCGGCTGCGCCGCGCGCCCCGAAGCCATCATCGACGGCGTGGTTCGAGCCGTCGGCGTGCTGGAAGAGAGGCATCGCGCCATGGCCCAGATCGGCGACCGCATCGACCAGACGCAGTACCTGCGGGCCGAGAAAAGCGACGCGCCGCAAATCCTGGCGCTGCAATACGTCGCCTACCAGCCGGATGCCCAGGTTTACGGCGAGGCCAACGTGCCGCCCCTGCAGCAAACCCTGGAGGAATTGGAACGCGACTTTGAGCGGATGGTTTTCGTCAAAGCCGAGGTCAATGGCAGGCTGATCGGATCGGCGCGCGGTTGCGCCAATCGCCAGGCCGCCGAGCTGAGCCGGGTCATGGTGCATCCCTATTTCCAGGGCCGCGGCATCGGCCACCTCTTGCTGACCAAAATCGAACTGGCGTTTCCCGGCGTGCAATCGCTCCAGATCGTCATCGGAAACAAGAGCGAGCAAAATCTCCGTTGGCTTCAGCGGCAGGGATACCAAGCGGTCCAGACGGAGCCTTCGACGCCCGCCACCACGACGGTTCATTTGCACAAGGAATGCAAATGAGCCAAGAGAGCATCGAACTGATCACCGTTGAGCTGCTGCTGGACAAGGTCAAAGCCATGCGCCAGCAGGGATATCGGCTGGTTCAGATCAGCGGCGCCCGCCTGGGCGAGCAACTGGAGCTGACGTACAGCTTCGATCGCGACAGCCGCCTGGAAAACCTGCGCCTGCATCTGCCCGCCGCCGACCCTCGCGTGCCGAGCATCAGCTCGATCTATTCATGCGTCATGCTCTACGAGAACGAATTGCACGATCTGTTCGATATCCAGGTGGAAGGCATGGCGGTGGACTTCCACGGCCATTTGTATAACACGGCGATCAAGCACCCGTTCGGCGGCGCCTGCGCCCCCGGCGCAGCGCCCGCGCCCCCCGGCGCCGGCACCGGTGCCGGCACCGGTGCCGCCCCAACCGCAACCAAGTGAATCCCCATGGCACGCACCGTCATTCCCTTTGGTCCTCAACATCCGGTTTTGCCGGAGCCGATCCATCTGGACCTCGTCGTCGAAGACGAGAAAGTGGTCGAGGCGCGGCCTTCGATCGGCTTCGTCCATCGCGGGCTGGAAAAACTCGTCGAGAAGAAGGACTTCCAGGAATTCGTTTACGTCGCCGAACGCATCTGCGGCATCTGCAGCTTCATTCACGGGCAGACCTATTGCCAGGCGATCGAGTCGATCATGAACGTCGCCGTCCCGCCGCGCGCCCTGTATCTGCGCACGGTCTGGGGCGAGCTTTCACGGATACACAGCCATCTGCTGTGGATGGGCCTGATGGCGGATGGCATGGGGTTTGAAAGCCTCTTCATGCATACGTGGCGCGTGCGCGAAAAGGTGCTCAACATCGTCGAAGCCACGGCCGGCGGCCGCGTCATCTTCGGCTCGTGCAAACTCGGCGGCGTGCGGCGCGACATCGACGCCGAAGGCGTCAAGCAAGTGCTCAAGGACCTGGAGCCCATCGAGCAGGATATTCGCGACATCACCAAGGTGTTCCTCAACGACCGCTCGGTGAAGGCGCGGCTGTGCGGCGTGGGCGTGCTCTCGCGGCAGGACGCTTACGACCTGGGCTGCGTCGGCCCCACGCTGCGGGCCAGCGGCGTGGCCCAGGACATGCGCAAGCTCGGCTACGCCGCGTTCAAGGACCTGGACGTTACGCCGATCACGCGCACGGATGGTGACTGTTATGCCCGTTGTGCCGTCCGTTGCGAAGAGCTGTTCCAATCCATCCAGCTTATCCGCCAGGCCCTGGCCCAGATTCCCCAGGGTGAAATCTCGGTAAAAGTCACCGGACAACCCAACGGCGAAGTCATCACCCGCACCGAGCAGCCACGGGGCGAAGTGGTTTATTACGTCAAAGCCAACGGCACCAAACACCTGCAACGCTTCCGCGTTCGCACCCCGACTTTCGCCAATCTCCCCGCCATGCTAAAGTTATTGCAGGGCTGCGAATTGGCCGATGTACCGATGTTGGTGCTGACCATCGACCCCTGCATCAGTTGTACGGAGAGGTGAAATGCCCTACTTCGAGATGTCCAGGTTGGCCCTGAAGTGGGCGATGTCCAGGCCGCCGACCACCCGCTACCCCTTCCAGCCGCGCCGCGCCATCGCGGGATCGCGCGGCCAGTTGGTTTTCACCAAGGACAACTGCACCTACTGCACCGCCTGCGCCCTCAAGTGCCCGACCAGCGCCCTGCAGGTGAACCGCGCCCAGAAGAAATGGGGGATCGACCGCCTGCGCTGCATCACCTGCGGCTACTGCGTCGACATTTGCCCCAAGGACTCGCTAACGCTTTCCACCAGCCACGGCACCCCGTCCGTGATGCGCAGCCGCGAATCGCATAAGAGCAGCTAAGCTAGACCGGTTTGCAGCTCAGCATACACTGCTGGCGTTGGCTCCGTACGAAAGACCCTTGGCCAATCCGTGCCGCCTTTTTCGCGTGGAAGGATCGGCCAATCGTTTTTAAGAGCATTGCAACGCGGGGGGCGAGGAAAACCAGATCAGGCCCCAACAGTTTTCCCTCGCCCCCCGCACCCCCCACTCTCTTCCTTTTCCCCTCAAACCGTCCAGCACGGAAAAATGCGGGATACACGCGCGGCGTGCCGCCGGCACTTGGCGCGGTTTTTGGTAATTTCTTGGACGGTTAGGAGAAGGAGAGAGGGTGGGGGTGCGGGGGCGGGAGAGAAACTTGAGGACTTGATGGTTCTCTCCCGCCCCCGCATTCGCATTGATTTCTTCTGCAATCCGTCCTTTACAGTTGGCGCAAGATTTAAGTGTACGCGGACCTGCGACCCGCTCTGGCCGCTGAGCCGGGTTGCCCCTATTCCCTGTAACTCCGCCGGTCGTAGAGCTTCCGCAGGAGCCAGATTTCGCCCTGGTGATTGGCCTCGTCATGCAGGCCGTGCAGGATTGAGCCGCGAACTGTTCTGCCCTCCGGCCCATCGCCGATACGAACCGAAAGCCGATCTTCGCCCAGCCCCCGCAGAGCGCTCAGCAAACGCTCCTGCTGCCCGATAAGCGCGGCGACCACTTCCGCCAGCGGCGGCCAGCTCTTCACCGTCCCTGGCCGACTGGCCCAACTGAACATGTCAAACCATCCCGCCGGGTAGCTGGGCGCCGCGCCCGTTGCCGGTGCAACGGCCAAATGCTCGACGACGACCAGGGCGTGCCCCGCGTGCCAGAGGATCGTGTTCTGCAGCCCCAGCGGCGCAAAGTGCGCCTGCCTGGCATCCACACCCTCCAGCAGCCTCAGCGTCTTGCCTCGTACTTCCGTCAGCAACAATACCAGTGATTCATCGGCCATGGCGATTTCTCCTGAAGACGGCCTTCGGCCCCGGCGTCCATTGGAGCAATTGTACACATGAGTGGCGCCTGTAGAATATTTCGGCGCTGGTGCGGCCATCCACGACCCTGTGGAAATAAAGGAAAACGCGAATGAGCGAATACCAATACGTTGCCTTCCGAGCGATCGACGCTCCCGTGAGCGAAAAGAATCTCAAATTCATGCGGCAGCAGTCATCGCGCGCCGAAATCACTCCCCTTTCGTTCGAAAACGAATATCACTTTGGCGACTTCCATGGAGACGCCCTCGAGATGCTGCGGCGTGGTTACGATTTCCATTTCCACTATGCGGATTTCGGGGTTCGCAAACTGATGATCCGACTTCCAAACGGCCTGCCGGACCCTGCCGCGGCAGAGCCATACCTCGAGCAAGACTCGCTGCATTTCTTGAAGGACAAACAAGGCGGAGGGGGTATTCTATGCCTCGAACCCTATCTCGAACCGGGCGAGCTGGACGATTTGTGGGAATTGGACGGTTTCCTTGATCGCCTGTTGCCGCTGCGAGCCGAAATCCTGGACGGCGATTTGCGTCCGCTCTACCTGGCTCACCTGGCCGTCGCGTCCGACCGTAATCACGATCCCGATAAAGAGAAGGACGCTCCCGTCCCTGCCGGCCTGAACAAGCTCACGGATGCGCAGCGCGCATTGACGAAGTTGTACGGCCTTAGCGAGGCGTTGATTGCCGCGGCGGCCCGGAACAGCCCGCCGCCGCCAAAACGCACGGATTCCGATAGGCATTACGCAACGTGGCTACAGCACCAGCCGGAGGCGACAAAAATCGAGTGGCTCCATCAATTGATGGCAGATCCTCGCGCGGCAGTGCGAAGCGAGATCCTCGCAGAGTACCAGAAGAGCCAGACCACGCCGTCCTGGCCGACGATCCGCTTGGACCGAACCATCGCCGAGATAAGGACGGCGGCCGAAGCAATCCAGCACGAACAAAACCGCAAGCACGCCGAAGCGGCCGCTCGTCGGCGGGCCAAGAAGCTCGCGGAGATGGCAGCCGATCCCACGCGAACCCTCCGCGAAACTGAGGAACTCGTAGAGGAGCGAAGCCTCGAAACCTACCACCAGATTGCCCTGCTGCTGGCCGATCTTCGCGAGGCGCTTTCTAGTACCGATCAATCCAGCTTGGCCGAACAGCACGCACGGAAGCTGAAGGACAAAAATCCGACGCTACACCATCTGACGGCGGAACTGCGAGGCCAAGGCTTCTTGAAAAAGTGAATCCCTCACGCACCAGATGGCCCCTTTGGCCTGGGCGGTGAAACCGGGACGTAGCTAAATAGCTCCACAGAAGAGCGAAAGTCCTCGATTTCAAAATCGCTTGAAAATCCCGCTGCTCGCCAAATCGGGGCACTTTCGCTTCAACGAGGAGCTATTTAGCTGTGTCCCCGTGTCGCTTCGCGCCCGTTTCGCTTCCGGTCCTCGCCAATGTGGTGAAATCCACGCTGGTCGTATAATCATTCCATCCGTATTGCCAAGGCTCGCACCGCCATGCGCCCAGCTGGAATTAATTCCATTTTTCTTCAACTGGTAATCCTGAGCGGACTTCTCGCCGGCTGCGCGCATACGCCGACGGCGCCAGCGCAAAAAGGCATCGCCGCCGACGCGGGTGCGGCGCCTTCTTTGCCGACGTTTCGATACGCCCGCAAACAGGATGTGGAGCTGGACATTCTGGATGTGAAGCCGGGGCCGGACGGTTTTCCCGTGGCGAGCATCTTCGTGCGGAATCTGACGGATGACACGATTTTGATCACCTATTGGCCCAAAGCCCTGCTGGTGCATTGCGGGCCGTTTGTGCAGGCCGGACCCGGCGCGACCACCGCCCGGCGGCAGGAAATTCTCGGTGGATTCGATTACGTGGAATTTGCCCCGGTCGTCGGCCAATGGAGCCAGCAGTCACCCCAAGGCGGCGCGGAACTCTTGCTCCCCCGTTCGCTGCCGCCGGGACGTTATGAGCTGTGGGCCACCCTGAAAATTTCCGGCCCGCGCGAATTCATCGTGGAGTCGGCACATCAACCGTACGAACTACCCCGGCACCGCTGAATAAACTGCCGGACAATCTTTGTGCCGCGCGAGAACCGGGGATGCGGGCGATTGTGGCCACGCTGCTGCATGTTGCCGCGGCGGCGGCAACGCGCCTATCGTTTACTCAATGGGGGGAGAACAAAACGGACAGCTCTGAATTTTGGAGGCGCGGTGGAAATTCTGTGCCGTCGCGTTTATCAGCCGCCGTTTATGAGCCGCTAAATCGCGACCTAGCCGGTCGCAACAGGGCCAGCGCGCCGGCCATGGGTAGCAGCAATAACCCAACATTCGGCTCAGGAACTTCATATGCTCCCATGTCATAACCGCCGCCCATTGGACGGGGGTCGCCCGCAATATCGTGGTCAGGTGCCAATAGCGGGGACCCGGAGTCAATCGCCGGCGACCCCGACAACAATTCCAAATCCGACGCGCTGACGAACTCGGGATCCGCCGAAATATTGCCGCTCACGCCCGTCAGGTCCGGCATGCCTCCAGCATAATTTGCCGTGTTGTTGTAAACATCGTTGTTCTCCCAAGTCGGCTGGTAGCCGGGATAATCGAGCAGGAAGCCGGTGGTATTTCCGTCGAGAATATTGTTGCGACATATGGTCGTCGAGAACGACCCGTATTTGATCGCCACTTCGTTTCTGACAAATGTGTTGTTGATGACAACAGGATTATTACCAGATGGAAGAACGAAATTGATTGCCCGGGTCGTGTTATCCTCGAAGATATTGTTGATGATTGTCGGCGACGAGCCGTTGATAAAACAGACGACGCCTGAAAGGTGTTGTTCGTCGGCGGTGTTATTGCGGAATACGTTGCCGTCGATGATGGGTGAAGCGACGTCGCCGCCGATGGCGGCACCATAACCCCCGGTGGATTCAGTATTGCCGTCAAAGATGTTCCCCTTGATCAACGTGCCGACACCGTTGACCACTACCCCCGCACCGAAAACGGAATTGGCGCCCGTGATCGTAAAGCCATTAAGCTCCGATGCGCCGCCAAGGGAAACGCCAACCCCGCCGGACACGTGAATAATCGTGCTTGCTGGTCCCGCCGTGCTTCGCAGGGCAAGGATTTTACCGCCAAAATCCAAGTTCTGCGTATACACACCAGGCGCGACAAGGATGAGATCGCCATCGGACGCGGCAGAGATTGCAGCTTGAATCGTGGTGAAACTGCCCGGTACAGTTATCGTCGCCGCGGACGCGAACGACGCACCCAAAACTACCAGTAAAATCGTTATACGAGTGACCATCCCATCCTCTCCTTTCGCTCAGCCCAACTACGCTGAATCCCCTGTTGATTGGCCCGTTGAACTGCCGATAGCTCGAACTCCCGTGTGAACTTTGGCCGCGCCACCATGGATTCCCCTTCGGACACGATGTTCTCTTGTTCAGCGCCGAGGGTTCTTCGGGACGACAAAACAGGACAGCTCTGGGGCAACAAAACGGGGCAACTCGAACTTCGGTGGTGCGGTGGAATTTCAGAGCCCTCCGGTCTTTGCGTCTCGTTTATGCGAGCCTCCGTCGCCTGCGTTGCAGCAAAACCGCGCCACCCACGGCGAGCAGACCGGCGCTGGCCGGCTCCGGCACCGCCGTGACGGTGATCGTCCCGTTCGTCTTGGTAAATGAATCCGCGATACTCGAAACATCTTCCAGCGAGCAATTCGATCCGAGTGAAACGTTGACCACCTTGGCCGCCGTTCCCGGCGCAACCGCATAGGTCACATGCGCCAGACCGAACACGTCCCCGCTGTTAATGGTGACCTGAAATGGCAACGTCGTGAGTGTGCTGTCCCCCGCCTGGAACGCGACGTTCGGAAATCCCGGAGATGAGAACGGTGAGCTGAGTACCGCGCCGTAAATATAAGGTTCTGAGATTCCGTTGGTATTCCCGTCCGCGCCGGTGAAGGAGACGCCTGTACCGGATGGAATCGACAGAGCGACATTGTCGGTGGAAACCCCGTCGGGTCCTCCGCTGACCTCCTTCAATATGACGTCGAATGATCCCGTGCCGCCCGACGGCGCGGTGGAATTCAGAACCTGCATGACCAGGTCTGCATGCGCCGCGGGCCCCATGCCGAAAATTCCCAGTCCAGCCGCCAACGCAACGCCCACAACCCGCGCACCCGATGGCCACACCCGATTGCGATCCATTTTCTCTCCTGAAGTGAAGGTGCCCGTTGCATCGCCACTCCCACCCACGTGAGAGGTTGATGCCACGCAAATTAGCCGGCCTGCAAATGGCGTCAATCGAATTTTTCCGTGGCATCCGAACCCTTCGCCGATGCGCGTATCGTTCTAAGTCCAATTCCAAATTGATTACGATTTCCCACCTTTTTCCTGCGGGTTACGCAGAGGCATGGCCGTTGAAAGCCCGCAATTCCCGGCCAGAAATTCGCATTTCTGATTTTGCGACAGTGCCTATCTCAAAAAAGTCGAGAAAATTATTCCGTTCAGGACGGGACATGAGGTCACTATTGATCGCCTCGCCGGGCAGCAGCGTGATTGCAGATCGTGCCAGGTAAAAAGTAGACCGCAGTCCCGGGCGCGCCGGGGGCTGCTCTGTTGCCGCGGTAGCGGCAACGCGCCTATGGTCTACTCAACGGAGGCACAACCATGAAAATCGGAGTGCTCGGTTCGGGTGACGTGGCCAAGGCGCTGGGCGGCGGGTTCCTCAAACATGGGCATCAGGTCAGTATGGGGACGCGCGATGCGGCGAAGCTGGCGGATTGGGCCAAGAAAAACGCGGCGGCGCGCATCGCCAGCTTTGCGGATGCGGCCAAGTTCGCGGAGGTGGTGGTCCTGGCGGTCAAAGGCACGGCGGCGGCCGATGCCCTGCGGGCGGCCGGGGCGGCCAACCTGGCCGGAAAGTGCGTCATCGACGCCTGCAATCCCATCGCGGATGCGCCCCCCACCAACGGCGTGCTCAAGTTCTTCACCAATCTCGATGAATCACTCATGGAGCGGCTCCAGCGTCAGTTCAAGGACGCGCATCTGGTCAAGGCGTTCAATTCGGTCGGCAACGCGCAGATGGTCAACCCGCAGTTCAAAGGCGGTAAACCGACGATGTTCATTTGCGGCAACGACGACGCGGCCAAGAAGACCGTCGCCGCCATCCTGGATCAATTCGGTTGGGAGACGGCCGACATGGGCAAAGCCGAGGCCGCCCGCGCCATCGAGCCGCTCTGCATGCTCTGGTGCATCCCCGGATTTCTGCACAACCAATGGACGCACGCGTTCAAGCTGCTCGTGGCCTAAGCCGGGCTTGGAAAGTGGAAAGTGGAGAGGAGACAGTAGACCGGGCGGCGGCGGAGCAAGTTGGCTGATCTGTGAATTGTGCGTATAGTTGGTGGCGGTGAACACACCGCTTTCGTCGATCATTCTTTTTGCCCTGGCCGCGATGCTCGGGGCCATTGGACAATTCCTTTACAAATCGGGCGCGGATCGAGCAACGGGATCGATCGCATCCTACGTGTGTAACGTTCGTCTGGTGGGCGGCGTCGCCTGCTATATCGCGGTCATGATCTTTTTCGTTGCCGCGTTCAAGCGTGGTGGTTCACTGGCGACGCTTTACCCGATTTACGCCAGCACATTCATCTGGGCGGCATTGATCGCGCTTTACGCTTACGGAACGCCGATCAAGCCTTCCAATATCGTCGGGATGCTTCTGCTGATCGGTGGAATGTATCTGATGGGGCGATGATGGCTGAGGGCCAATATCAGGTTACCGATCGGCGTCCGATTGCCGCTCGACGATTGGCGACGATGCACCGGCTGGCCGGCTTACTGGTACGCGCCGGTGTTTCGGCGAACAGCATATCGGTCGCGGGGATGATCTGTTGCGTGCTCGCCGGCGGTTGCTTGTGGCGCACCGCCTCGGCAGGGCCATGGACGGGACGCGTTTTGTGGCTTGCGGCCGCGGCGCTGGTTCAACTTCGGCTCCTGGCAAACCTGCTCGACGGAATGGTCGCGATTGCGTCCGGAACCGCGTCAGCACTGGGCGAGCTGTTTAATGATGCGCCGGATCGGGTCTCGGATGCTGCAACATTCATCGGGCTGGGTTTCGCCGCCGGGGGACAGCCGACGCTTGGCTGGTCCGCCGCCATGCTGTCGGTGATGACGGCTTACGTGCGCCTGCTGGGCAAATCGGCGGGGGCCGGCTCGGATTTTCGCGGCCCAATGGCCAAGCAGCAGCGCATGTTTTTGGTAACCGTCCTCAGCGTCTTGTGCGCCGTTATCCCGGCGCAAGCACATGATTGGAAACTGGCAGCTTGGTGCCTGGGGATTATTTGCGCCGGTTGCCTGATCACCATGGGGCGCAGGCTTGCCGGCATTGCATCAAACTTGCGAAGGGCCGCATGACTCCTGAAACGCGCCAGCGAATGTTCGGAACGCGCCTTGCGTTCCATGATCCATTCGTGGTGAAGGCGATGCTGGCTGTCGTCGTGCTTCTGGCCATAACGCCGTTGATCATTGCCTTACTCGCCAAGACGGGAAAAGCCAGGGATCGGCTGTTGAAGGATTTGTGGGATCGCTACTTTTCATGGCTCGTTTTGGCGCCCCTGATTATCGGGCCGATACTGCTGGGAGCGGCGTACGCGATCCTTGCGGTGGGCGTGCTAAGCCTTCTGTGCTATCGAGAGTACGCCCGGGCAACCGGCCTCTTTCGCGAGCGAGCCATCAGCATCGTCGTTGTCCTGGGCATCCTTCTGGTGACGTTTGCATCGTTGGATAACTGGTACGCGTTTTTCACGGCGATTTGGCCGCTGACCGTCGGCCTCATCGCCGCTATCGCCATACTTGCCGATCACCCTTCCGGATACATCCAACGCGTCGGCCTGGGCGTGCTTGGGTTCATGTTGTTTGGAGCGTGCCTGGGGCACCTCGGCTTCTTTGGCAATGATCCCAAGTACCGGCAGATCATGCTGTGGATTCTGCTGTGCGTTGAGATGAACGACGTCTTTGCGTACATTTGCGGAAAATCCTTCGGCAAACGAAAGCTCGCCCCGAACACCAGCCCCAACAAAACGCTGGGCGGCGCTTGGGGCGCGCTGGTGCTGACGACGATTTTGGCGGCAACTCTTGGCGGTTTCGTATTTCGCCAGACCGTCCTGGCGCAATGGCAGCACCTGTTGCTCATGGGAACCATGATTGCCGTTCTCGGGCAGTTCGGCGATTTGCTGCTTTCCAGCGTGAAGCGCGACGTGGGGATCAAGGATATGGGCAGTACCTTCCCCGGCCACGGGGGCGTGCTGGATCGCTTCAACAGCCTGCTGCTGGTTTCGCCGGCGATTTTTCACTACGTGGGATACTATCTTGGCGCTGGATGGCAGGAGCAGATTCGTATTTTCAGCCATGCTCAGGGATGATTTGCGTTAAGCTGACGCGCCGATGCAAAATTGGGAACTCAAACCCGCGCGCGACCTCGACCTGCCGTTACATGAACAACTCAAAAGCGTGCGCCGCGAAGGCGGGTTGATCAACGCTTGCACAAACATTGCGTGGTCCGGGTTGGTTGCCGCTTACCTGGCCATTTTCCATCGACTGTCCGTCGATGGCCGACAGTACCTGCCAAAATCAGGTCCGTTCGTGCTGGTGGCCAATCATTGCAGTCATCTTGATTCGCTCGTGCTGGCGTCGGCGGTGCGGTGGCGGATGAAAAGCCGCGTTTTCCCAATCGCCGCCGGAGACACATTCTTTTCATCGCCCCTGATGGGAATTCTCTCGACGTTGCTCATCAACGCATTGCCCATGTGGCGGACCAAGATATGTTCGCATGGGCTGGCGGACCTGCGCGAACGCCTGGCGAACGATCGCTGCGTCTACATTGTCTTCCCGGAAGGCACGCGCAGCCGGACCGGCGCCCTCGCGCGGTTCAAGGCCGGCGTGGGCATGCTGGTCGCGGGTACTTCCGTGCCCGTCGTGCCCTGCCGACTCCATGGCACTTACCAAGCCCTTCCCCACGATCGACGCTGGCCCAAACCCACAAAGTTGCGTCTCAAAATCGGCCAGCCGATCCTGTTTGCCGAGGCCTCCAACGATCGCGAAGGTTGGCAGACCGTGGCAACGACGTTGGAATCCGCCGTCATTCAGTTGGGTCCACCCTCGTCATCTGCAGAGGCGCCAGCGAGATAAGCCGTGTCGCGAACTTTTCGCTTCCGGCCGCCGAGAGGTCGCTCTATTGGTTGGCCTGGGCCGCGTATTGGACGCTGACTAACCCGCATTCCGCAGGGAACACGGCGTAGCCGATGGCGTTGTAGGAATCCGATCGAAACGAAACTGGGCTGCCGTTGATGTGGATGGTGGCCACGCGCCGGCCGGCGGCGTCGCTCAGGGGAACCATGGCTTGAAGACCCTTTCCACCAAAAGCCCTCATAATCGAAAAGGTGAGTCTGCCGGCCGATGCGTTCCAGGAAATGTCGCCGAAGGAGGAATTGCCGCGCCCATCCTCGAAGTCCAGAAGATTCTGGGCGCTCAGGATGGGCACATGGTGGTCCTTCGCCGAGTCGATCACCGCATCGGCCAGCGGATTGATCGCTTCGTCATCGTGGGCGTTTACCGTGAATGCGCCCAAGTATTCCTTGGGGCCGGTCGCATTGTCCAAAAGCTTGTCGATGGTCAAGGGTTCGGATTGGCCGGACTCATCCGTGATTTGGGTCGTCGCCTGGTAGACGTCGATGGTCGTTCCGGTCGAGGTTGCAAATCGCATGGGAATGCCTGAGCCGGTGAAAAATCCGGGGTGGTCCTGCACCCATTGCGGCGGGGCGAAATAATAGCTGGTATCCAGGCGGACGCCGTGGGCGAATTCGACCTGCGGCAGCGAGTCGTAATCGCTCCAAACCGGTCCATGGGTTCTTCCGGTTCGAGATGAGGCCAGACTTGGATAGGTCGCGTTGAAACTGAACGTTTCCGACGAATAGAGACGGTCCAATTGAGCCAAGCTGGTCCAGTCTGCAGGCATATCGCTCGAGGTGCCGAACAGCGCGCCGTTGGTCACTTCAAAATGGAGCGCGCTCTCAAACCCCTGTGAGGCGTAGGACGCCAACGTTGCGTCGGGATTTGCGTAACCGGGGTAGAGATAGGACGTGGCGGTGATGGGCATGCCGCCGGAGTCGCCCGCGGCTTTGAGGCGTTGGAACCTGCCCCCGGTCCCGCCGGAGTTGTGGTCGTCGCCGGTGAGGACGACGACCGCCTTGGCGCCACTGGGAAAATAACTGAATCGCGGCAGCGGCGCGGTCGCCAGGTTCATCCGCACAATCATGTTGGCCAGGAGGCGCTGCGCTTCATCCGCCTGGGGAATGGCGATGTTATTGAAGTCGCACCAATTTTTCTGGGGATCGAAACTGGCCGGTCCGTAGAACAAATCGGCCGATTGCGTCCAGTCGCCCCAAACGGCCCCCGTGCGCCGTTGCCGCGCCCAAGCGGGATTGCCTTGGCGCGTCAGCACCACGGACTTGGCGAGGTCGAACATAAACGCTCCCGCCATGCCGCCATGCACTCCGACGTCGCGGAGCGTCACTGCCGGGCTTGCCAGCGGTGCGTTGGCGTCGTGATAGAGCGTGGCCAGCGCCCGTGCGTCAAGCAGCGCATATTGCCCGGCCTGGCCATGAAATTGCATCGGGGCGCTCTCGATGCCGGCGGCCATGGGGTCGGATCGGTCGACGGCCACGTAGCCTTCGGCCAGGGATGATCCGCGGTCGATCACCCCAAGCAGGTCGCAAAGATTCGCCCGCGGATGCATGGCGATCAGTTTGCCGCCCTGGTTAATCCAATCGGACAATTGCGAAACTTGTGACGAGGTCAGCGGCACGTCGCCGAGAATCGCCAGTTGATACCTGCTCAGCATGGCCGGCGAGATCGCGGATGCGTCCGAAACCGCAAACTCGTTGAGTCCTTCGGCCCGCAGAATCTCGGCGTAATAGGTGCTGAAAGGATTGTCCCCGCCGACGATGACCAGCAGCGGCCCGCCCGGTCCGCTCGCGGGCGACCAGGCGGTGGTGAACGACCAGATGATCGGATTCTCGAGCTGGTTCCCGGCCGCGTCCTCGATCCCGCTCTTGCCACTATTGACCCGCACTTGATAGGTCGTGCCATAGCTCAGAGGACTCAAGGGGTCGAGCGTGACCGTCCTGTTGAACAGATTGTACGACAAGCGAGATGGGACGATGTTTCCGGCATTGTCCAATAGCTGAACCGTTGCCGGCGTCAGGGTCGCGGAATTCATTTTTCCGGCGAACGTGACGCTGATATGCGGGTTGGGTGCGACGCCGACAGCGAGATTCGACGGCGCCTGGTCCACGATCGCGATCGTGGCCTGCCGATCCATCCGCGCTACCTTGAGCAGCGCTAGGCCGGACGCGGCGAGCATGACGACGAGAAGTCGAGCCCAAGTGTGACGCGCTGTCATCGGTCGGTCTCCAAAATCGGCCCAATTCCGCTCGCTGAAAAGGCGTTGTATCAGAAAAAGAGGCCCCCAATATAGGACCATTTATCAATATCGACTTGTACCGGCCGCGAATTAAGCGCGGTCCGGCGGGCTGCTCATCGCGGTAGGCCGCCTAGCCTGTCGGACGTTGCGCGTGATCCGGTGGTGACGGAAGGGATCGATTGAAGGATCGCCCGCGGATGCGGATAATTGCCAAAGGCCCAAGATGACTGAACCCGTTGAGTATCGAACTCCACTTCCACAGGGGCGGAACCTACGGTATTCACCAACCACCGGCAGAGCCGGTGGTTGGTGAATTGCGCGCCGCCGGCGATTCGGCGAGGCTGGCCGACCTAGCCAAGGTCGAAGAAGACCGCAGTGAAATTGCCCGTGTTCCGGGTTTTTGGTTTGCTCTACTGGTCCACTGTTCCACTGCTCTATTTTTGCCTTCGGCAAAAATCGGGGTGAAAGGATTTGAACCTTCGACCTCTTGGTCCCGAAGCTGAGACAATCCATTGCCTACGCCGCAAAAAAATGCGGCTTATGCCTTGTCCTTTGCGGGTCTATAAGCTGATTCTGAACTGACTGCAAACTGTTCCCAGAACTGTTTCCGGAAGGCGTTCGGCCCCAACTCGGCCCCAAAAAATCGGCCAACTTTTTTCTGTTTGAAGTCGACGACACATGGATTTTCAGGCCGCAAACATCCGCGTTTTTCGCCTCACCAACGCGGCTTTGCGCGCATGGAGATACACTGAAATACATCCGAATACAAGGAAACCTGTGTCGCGACACATGTATATCCGCATGACCGGACCCCGGGTGATTCTCAGAAAAGCGCTTCAAGAACAACCGAACAATTGCTTAACTAAATCCCGCTGACCCGTTTATGACCGTACCGAGACCTTGGCCCGATCCGAATTGCATGGCCGCCAGTGCGCTTCACACCGTCTCAAACTTGCTAGTGGATTTATGAAGAAAACTGGGGATGAGTCAGCTCAGCATCCGATTGATGGGAATTGGGTGGAATGGTAGCATCGAAATATGGGGTCGAAAAACGAATTGCCGGCCGTCAGTGCAAATCCTTCGTGTGACGTTCACCGCTTCGATGCAGCGATTTACCTTTTTCTTTTTCTTTGTATTTGCGTTGCCATTTGTTTAGATGTCGTCGGGCGTTATTTTCGATACCAGGTGCAGGAACGCGAAAACCTTTACGCGCAAGTGGACGCGATGTTCAGAAAAGGTGCATGGCATGGGGCATTGTACGTCCATTATGTGAATTTTCCGCAAAACAAGAATTGGATGGCGCGGGATCTTTTTACTCGCGGTGTCTATACGCTTTATCCGCACAGCGTCCTGGCAGGCGATCCTTCGGTGCCCACTTTTTCACCGGATCAATTCATGGCTGCTAATTTCGAGCCAGACCCGCCATGGCTTTTTCAGCACGACATTGGCAGTGAGCTCACCTTTACGCTTCAACCCGATGGTTTAGTCGATACCTATCGGCGATTTGTGTTTTCGAGCACCGAGGACCACTGATGACCACCGCATGGTTATGGTGCTCGATTTATCTTGCGTGTTTGTTGGTGACGGGCTGGGGGGTTTGCAGCCTCATTTTGCCCAATCGATCGCGCATCGACTTTGCAGGGCTTGCGGCTTGTTTGGGACCGGGAATTCTCTCCCTGATATTAATCGCGTTTTCGATGGTGGGTTGGGGGCCAAGTCGATCTATCCTATTATCCGTCGCTTTTGTCTGGGGCATGCTCGGAATCGTCGCACATCGAAATCGAGGAGCTGGCTTCACGGCCAATGCGCCGGCCCTACCCGGATCGACGTTTTCTAAGATATGGATAATTTTGTGTTTGGCCGCCGTCGGCTACGGGATTTTTATCGTCGGACGAAATGCGCTATTTCAACCGGTCATTGAAGGAGACGCGTTTCAAATATGGCAATTGAAGACGAAAGTTTTGGCAACCGTTCCGCTGAAGCCAAGGCCCGCCTATTTTTCCGACGTCACTCTAAGTTACAGCCACCTGAAATATCCGATCCTGGTGCCCATGTTATCCGCGGGCGTTCACGCAATGACCGGTGACCTCAATGATGAACTTGGAAAAGCGCCGGACTTGCTTCTATATCTGGGTATGGGCGCCACGGTCTTCGGCGCCGTGCTGGAATTCAATTGTTGGAGCGCTGCATTTGCGGCCGCGGCTCTTTTGTTAACGATTCCGAATTTTCTAGCCTACGCCGGCGTTGGGATGGCGGATACGGCGTTGGCGGCGTTCTATGCGTGCGCCATTGTTTCCATTTTGCGATGGCAGGCAGAGCGGCGCCTTGCCGATTTGGTCGCAGCACTGTTTTCCACAATCTGCATGGCCTGGACGAAAAATGAAGGCATGGCGCTGGCGATAATCAATGTGCTGGCGATCTTTCTGCTCACACCCCAACCCTTAAAAATGCGGCAGATTCGCCTCGCCGTCCTTTTTGCCTTGGTATTAGGCGCGGCGATTTTGCCGTGGATCGTCTACACCCGGGATTTGCCGGCAACGGATGAGGACTACGCGGGTCGGTTGAGAGTTGCTCAACTCATCGCCGCCGGGAACCGCATACCCACAGTTGCCCAAAGCATGCCGGGCGAAATCGTGGACTGGCGGCGGTGGGGCATATTCTGGATCGCGGTGTTAGCCCTACAGCTTATAAACTGGCGGCGTTTGCGGAATCGATCGATTGCGACGCTTTGGTTTCTATTGATTCTGCAGATACTGGCGTATTTTCCGCCCTATATGGTGACGACGTGGGATTTAGGAGAACTACTCAGGTATTCGCAAAGCCGACTTTTGCTGCACGCCGCCCCCGCTGCCGCTCTAATTGTGGGGCTGCAGCTGCCTCGTGACACTCCAAAGCCCGTCCAAACAGATTGATCAAGGACTGACCGACCGGCCACCGCCGCTTTGACTCCCTCATCTAAATAAAATCGGACGCATCGGATCCCATGCTGGTGCGGCCGTGCGCCGCCACGATCAGATCGATTGGTTTGCACATATCGTTGGATGCATCTCAGTCAAAGATTGTGGGAAATCGTGCAAATCTGCGAGAGGGTTTAATGATGATTAAAATGCCGGCGGCGAACGGCCGCATCCCATTTTGATCGGTGTCCGCACCTTCAGTTCCCGACACGCGAACAGTTGCGGCAGCGTGAATCCTTGCGGCTGAATTTGGAACGATGATCGGGAAGACAACGCTTGGCAAACCAATAGGCCGTGAGCATTACCTTCCGTGGCGCTTTACAGGTGAACATCCTGCAGCTTGCACAAAGTGCATCGCGATCGCGCTACCGAACATGCGCCGAACTTGGCAGGATTGAGACAGAGCCGCTACGTTCCCTTTAATCCTCCCTGCAAAAAACGCGGCTTACCGTCTGTCCGGCGTGCGCTTATAAACTGAGTTTAAACTGCCTGCCAACTGGTCCTCGAACTGTTTCTGGAAGGCGTTCTGCCCCAAAGTCAGATGAGGCCGCCTAAACGCTCAGAGCCGAGTTTTGTAAACTCGGCTCTTTTTGCGGGTTATGAAAATCGGGGTGAAAGGATTTGAACCTTCGGCCTGTCGCCGCGGCGACCGCTCTAAACCACATTGGCCGCAAGCAGTCTCCTCAGCTCTTCGCGGCCTTTACCGGTCTTGTAATACATTTCCCGACGAACGGCCTCCGACCGCGTCGGATATGCCTCTTGATGAATCAGCTCCCACGGAACGCCGTGCCGCGTGGATTTCGATTGGCCGGTATTATGCCGGTGAACGCGGTCTTCCAAATCCGACGCCGATCCGACGTAAAGCCGGCCGGTTAACTTGCTGCGTAACACGTACATGTAGAATTGGTCGGCCATCCGAATCGGGGTGAAAGGATTTGAACCTTCGACCTGTCGCCGCGGCGACCGCTCTAAACCACATTGGCCGCAAGCAGTCTCCTCAGCTCTTCGCGGCCTTTACCGGTCTTGTAATACATTTCCCGACGAACGGCCTCCGACCGCGTCGGATATGCCTCTTGATGAATCAGCTCCCACGGAACGCCGTGCCGCGTGGATTTCGATTGGCCGGTATTATGCCGGTGAACGCGGTCTTCCAAATCCGACGCCGATCCGACGTAAAGCCGGCCGGTTAACTTGCTGCGTAACACGTACATGTAGAATTGGTCGGCCATCCGAATCGGGGTGAAAGGATTTGAACCTTCGACCTCTTGGTCCCGAACCAAGCGCTCTAAACCAAGCTGAGCTACACCCCGTACGCATTGCGACGTCCGGATGGATGAGTCTATCCGCCCCGCTCCGGGAGGCAAGCCGCTTGCTTCGCGGGCCGCCGGCGTTAAGGTATTGCCCCACAAAGGAGAAACGATGGCCAAGCAGTATCCGCAGCCGCCGGAAATGACGATCGATCCGGCCAAGAGCTATACCGCGACCTTCGACACCTCCAAAGGCAAAATCGTCTGCGAGCTTTTCACCAAGGATGCGCCCAACACCGTGAACAATTTCGTCTTCCTGGCCCGCGAGAAGTTCTATGACGGCACCCAATTCCATCGCGTGATCGCCGACTTCATGATCCAGGGCGGCGATCCGACCGCCACGGGCAGCGGCGGTCCCGGCTATCGCTTCGCCGATGAAGTGAAAAACAATCCGCGCAAGCACAAGGTCGGCTCGCTCTCGATGGCCAACGCCGGGCCGAACACCAATGGCAGCCAGTTCTTCATCACGCACGTCGTGACCCACTGGCTCGACGGCAAACACACCGTCTTCGGCCAGGTCAAGGACAAGGCCAGCCAGGACGTGGTCAACGCGATCAAGCAAAACGACGCCCTCAAGGGCGTCACGATTACCGAAGGCTGAGGATCAGGACGGGCGACTGTGGGCCGCGCACCATCGCCGCCACATCGCCCGATACGCGTTTTCCACGTTGCGGGCGAATCGGTCGGCATCCATCAGGGGCGACTTTTCCATCCGCTGACGCAGGGTTGAGCGCAACTCCGCCAGGCGCGGCAGATCGCCCGCCAAGCCCACCGCCAAAGACACAAAATCCTGCGGACTTTGCCCCACAAGCTCCTCGGCTAAACCCAAGTTCTTGCTTTGGCTCCATCCCGCCCGCGACGCCGCCCTCTGACCCACCACGCTCACCACCGGAACACCCATCCATAAACTATCCGGTCTGGTGGTGTGCCCGTTGTACGGAAACGTGTCCAGCCCGATATCGATGCGGTGATACCGCTTCAGGTACTGATCCCGAGGACGATATTCCACAAGCTCCACACGATCCGGCTGGACTTTCAGTTTCTCCAGCACCTCCTGGCGGTGCTGCCCTTGCGGACACAGTAGGATCAGCCGCGAACCGGGCACCGCCGACAGAACCTGCGACCACAATTCCAGCGTGCCGGCGTTGACCTTGCAGAAGTTGTTCAGGCAGCCGAAGGTCACATGGCCAACCGAAAGAGCCGGCAGAGCGTTTACCGGCGGCTGATCCGTCAGGGGATCGTAACACCAGAACGTATCCGGCAGGCGGATGGATTTCTCGACGTAATGGGCATCGGCGTCCGGGCGGGTCCAGGTACGGATCGGTCAGGCGGTAATCCATGGCCGACATGCCCGTGGTGCCGGGATAGGCCAGCCACGCCACTTGCACGGGCGCCGGCTTGCGGGCAAACACCAGCGGCCGACCATCGGCCATGTGCATCGTCAGGTCCACCAGAATGTCGATCTGGTCCTGGCGGATCATCTGCGCGACGTCAGGATGCAATTGGCCCACGCAATCACGCCAAGTATCGGCATAGGCGCTGATGCGTTGCGTGTATTCGTCGGGCTTGGCCACGCTGGCGTAGCAGAAGATTTCAAACTGCCGGTGGTCGTGATGCGATAAAAGCGGAATGGTGAACAACGATTGGCAATGGCCGCAAAAATCGGGCGAGACGTAGCCGATTTTCAGGCGTCGATCCCCAGAACAGTCATTGGTGTGCGGGCGGATTTCCCGAGCCAGCGGCTGGGCAAAACGCTCGTTCCATTCTTGATGTTAAAGACGAAGCGTCTTGGCATCGCAATTCGGGTGAAACTGCAATGCGAACAGGCGGCTGCTGGCGACGTCGGCGCGCTGCGGGTGAGCCGCGATGGCGCGATCGTAGCACTCGATCGCCTCGTCCAGGCGGCCCATGTCCTTCAGCGTCGTGCCCATGTTAATAAGCGCTTCGCTGTAATCGGGCTGGATTTCGACGGCCTTGGCCAACGCGGCCAGGGCTTGCTCCCAATCAAACCTCGCCCGAAGCGCGTTGCCCAGGTTGTACCATCCCGCCGCGAAATGGGGACGCAGAGCCAGGGCCTGGCGAAACGCGGCCAGCGATTCCTTCAACTCGCCCTTGGATTGCAAGGCGGTGCCCAGGTTGTTGTGTGCCATAGGCAACTGCGGCTTGAGCGCGATCGCCGTTCGGCAGGCCGCGATGGCCTGATCCGCTTGGCCAATCAACCAAAGCACACTGCCAAGATTGCTGTAGGCCTCGGCGTAATCAGGCTGCAGGCTGACGACGTGGCGATAGGCGTCGACGGCCTCGTGCAGTTGACCGTTCGCCTGAAGCGCCAGGGCCAGACCGAACCAAGCGTCCGTATGCGTCGCATCAGCCGCCAAAACTTGCCGATACGCGGCGATGGCTTGCTGAAGTTGTCCGGCCAAGCGGAGCTGATTGCCATGGCTGTAAAGCGATTGCGGATCCATCGTCGCTTGTCGGGGTTGTCGTGCCGGGATCATACCGGCCAGGGGACCGGCCCGCTCGCTTCCCAGAACAATGGGTGACGACCCGCGCCGCCTATGCGTTTGCCCTCACCGATGGTGGTGCACGATCACCATTGGGCCATAGAATCCATAGGGAGGATAAGCCCAGTACGGATCGTAATAGTAGTAGTGGACGCGGCGGAAGTAGACAACCTGCCCGACGCTGCGCTTGTCGATCTGCACCAGCCAGCGAAGTTGAAGCGATTCCAGATCGGTGTTGTCGTACGAACGCCCCGGCGGGAACGGAAAATAGGCGCTGAGCGTCGCCGACTGCATCGGCGCCAGCGTCATCGGCTGCGGCGGACGAAGCAACGGCGGACCAAAATTGAGCAGCTCGCCATTGGTCAGCACAAGCGTCCGCGGATCGAAAACCGCTTCCTGCGCGCCGCTGTTTTCCACCTGCAAGCGCACCTCGACGCAGGTCGGAATCCCCTCCTTGGAATCCGCATGGCGGACGCCGATGACGGATGCCTGCACCGTGATCGGCGGAGCCTGCTGAGGCGAAGCCGGCGGAAGCTGCGCCAGCGCCGGCCGCGGCATGTACTGAATATCATCCACGTACTGCGAACACCCGCCCAGGAAAATCGCCACGGGCAGGCCAAGCATGAGAAAAATCTTCCGCAACATGGCACCCTCCATGAAGGGCCGTCAACTACGTTGACCGAACCAATTGTACGCCTCGCAGCCACGTAGACTCCCCATTCCCCATGCTTTGCAGCGACGAGGCGCCGAATCCGCCATTACTCAGACTCGCTTGCGGAAAAGAGGTTAGGGCGGGGCGAGATATGCGGAAGGAGGTGGAAACACGCGATGACTCAGACTTTGGCGGATTTGACAGCGATGTCCATCGGAGTATTCTAGTTCGTTCGCTGCTGCGGCTTGGCCGTAGGAGAGGCGGTGGGAAGCGTCCAATTCGTCGTGGGGACTTGGATGAACGGTGAGGGTCAATTCATTGAAGAATCGGATGCCCGCGCCATGGTTCGGCTGGTGGGCGACATCGCCGCCCTGCGGGCGCCGATGCCGGGCAAAAAGCGGGCGCTGATGGCGGGCCTGTGCAAGTTGGTGGATGCCGACGCGTGGGCATGGATCGTCAGCCGCGCCGCGGATGAGCACAGCAATCCGGCGGTGGCGGCGTTTCTGTACGACGGCCTCACGCCGCGGCAATTCACCGCGTACGTTTCCCTCATGCAAGACCGCGCCCATCCGCCGGTCGAATACCACGCCCTCAACGAGCTGAGGCGAAAGCTCGGTCGATTTACGCGATCGTGGGATCAACTGGTTAGCCCGGAGCAATGGTACGGCCCGCTGAACCAGCGGCTCATCCACGAACTGGGTTTTGAACACGTCCTATATTCGGTGCGCATCCTGGATGACGACGGGCTGTTCAGCGGGATTGCCCTCATGCGCCGTTTGGGACGGACCAATTTCAACCCGAGGCAGCGGCGGATCGTGCACATCGTCCTGGGGGAAGTGGACTGGCTTCACTTCGATCTGCAGTTCAGCAATCAGACGCGCGAAGTGCGACGGCTGTCGCCGCGGCTGCGCATGGTGCTGACGCTGCTGGTCGACGGCAAGAGCGTGAAGCAAGCCGCGCATAGCCTGAGTTTGAGCGATCACACGGTCAACGACTACGCCAAGGATCTGTATCGCCACTTCAATATCCACACTCGCGCCGAGCTGCTGCGTCATTTCATGGTGGGCGACGGCGGGGATATCGGCTGATCGACCCACCCCCCCATGTTTATGGGGGTTGATTCGCTCACCACAAAAACGGGAAAATTCTCCTCGTCAGAACCGGGCGCGCGGCGCATCGGCGCGAGTTGGAATTCGGTCAGACCGGGCGTGGGTGCTGCGCCGCTGTTCTGGGTGGACGTGCGGGACTCCCGGGACAGTTGTGGCGATGTTTTGGGTAGTCCATTGGAATAACGATGCGGCTTCATGAGAAGGGTTGCTTTATGCAAGTTAAGCGCTGCCTTCTAATGGTGTGGGTCCTGTCGCTGATCTGCGGCTGTGCCGAGTTTGAACAGTATCCCCACCCGTATGTGGCCCACAACAAACTTCCATTCACACAGGGCCCGGTCGCCGATCCCCAGGTGAGTTTGCAGGACGAGCCTGGCATCGCCGTGTGCGATTTGCAGTCGCAGGTGGTCTCGCCGGTCGGGGCCTATTTCGTGGAGAATCAGTTGCAGCGGCCGATTGACCTGGAAATCAACGTTGCCGCGCTGGCCGACGTGATCAGCCGAGAGCTTGCGGCCAGCGGCGCGACCACGGTCCGCATCGTCGATCCGGAGCAACCCAGCAAACTGGATTCGAGCAAGCAGCGCAGCATCGGCGCGGTGCTGAGGGGTACGGTCGTGAGGCTGGAATACAGCCAGCACGGGCTGAAGCGAGCTCCATACCAGTTTCTCTACATGACGGTCCGCTTCACGCTGGAGAGGGCGTCCGACGGCCAGGGGCTGTGGGAGCGGGAGATAACGGTCTATCGAAAGATTTCGCCGGATCCATCGGCCACGCAGGCTTCCATGGCGGGGGATGCGATCCGGATTGCGGCTCAACGCCTGGCGAATGACGATTCGTTTCGCTCATCCCTGGGCCAGAGCAGGAAAGGATACTAGGACATGACGAAACACACGGTGGCAGCGGCGGCGGCGCAAAGAATCTGCGCGGCTTTCTGGGTCGTAATCGCGATGACGATCGGGCTGGGCTGTGCGAACAACCGCCTCCCGTTGACGCCGAACCCGATGCCAACCGCCAAGGCGGCCAAGCCGTTGCCCGGGACGGTGGCGATCATGCTTCCTTATGACCTGCGTCCGCAAGTGGAGCATAAAGGAAGTGCGCCGGGCTTGGAATATATCATCTACCTGGTGTTTATCGAGGTCGACGCCGAGCGTGGCAGTTACGTCACCTCCGATGCGGATTATCGACTACCCTATAGCGAGAAGGAAGCGTTGTGGAAATTCGGCCCCGACCCCGTTGTGGCGGCGGCGGTGGGTGAAAGTGTCTTGTTAAGCATCGATCAAGCCCGGGTATTTGAAGGCGTTACTCGCCTTCGCCCACCCGACCGTAGAGCGAGTTGGCCGCTGGCCGAAAAAAACGCTCCACCGCCAATGCCTGTCTCAGTCCCACCGGAACTGAGTGTCTTGAGTCCAGCGGAACAGGAAGCACAGGAGCTTCAATCGCGGGCATTGGCCACACCGCTGCCGCCATTTTCCACCGAGTGGCTGCTGCGCGTCCATATCCTGCACCTTTACGCCAGTCAGTTTTCCACCAACGTCAACACTATCGCGAGCGCCGGCAAAAACTCCACCTATAGTACCACCCAGACGAAAGGCTATGCTCCGTCGGGCAACGCGGTGCTGGCATGCGAGCTTTACCATCGAGGGGAAGGCTCGCCGGCGCTCGTCTGGAAGCGAACGGTGAGCGGAACGGCAACGGGGCCGGCCGTGGGCCCATCCTATCGGGAGCTGACGTTGCGCGCCCTGGGCAACGCCCTGGCCCATTTGACCGGGGACCTTATCGCGGACGCCCCCGGTATCCTCACCCGGGCCAACACCAGTCAGTTCCCCATCGCCTCCGATGCAAGCCCCAGTGACCGCCAGGAGGGATTTCATGCGTCACTTTCCCGCTAAGCTGGTGGGCGCCGCCGCGTTGGCGTTTCTTGCCGCCGTGATGGGCGGCGGATGTGCGGTATCGCCTTACCAGGATGTCGTTCATCCGGAATTTTCCCGCTTCGGCGTGCGGCGTGTCGGCGTGGTTGTGTGGTGTTCGCGATATAGCTCGGAAGAACTGGCGGCGATCAGCCTCGATCCGCTGGACCCGGCGACCACAACCATGGACCGCGTGGACCAATGGGACAAGGCGCTGACTCCCGCCATTACCGCACAGATCCAAACACGCCTCAAGGAAATGGGTTACGAGGCGCTGGACGAGGGATCAAGCGTCACGTTCGGTCCACAGACCCGGACGCGCGACGCGATCGCTGCCATTCGCAGAGATCACCCGGAGCTGGATTCGGTGCTGCTGGTCAGCTACACGATCAGTCAGTTCCATACTTCGAGCGTTCCCCTTTCCGAAGAGCCAGGGGGCGGCGTGGCTGTTTCCAACACCAGTACGTATGAACACCAAGGACGCTACACCTACTCTAGCCAGAGCGATCAGTGGCAGTCGAATTATTACACCCAAATTGGCCACGTGAATCTGCGCGGGTGCGTCAAGCTTATCCTCCTGGCCAACGGGCAGGTGCTTTATGAAATCGGTGAGAGCCGCCCGTACATCGCGTACGCATCGAGCGCGAGCAGAGCCGCGGATGACGCCGGCGGCACCGCCGTCTGCCGTGTTTTTGGCAGCGAATTCACGCGACCGACTGCGCACCGGCACGGGCTGCCGCCCAGAGCCAATTACTCAAACTGAAAGGTTGCAGAAAAGTGCCGACCGCGGTTGATGCAGGGTTGAGATTACCCTGCTGATGTGGGCCATGGTCAGTGCCATCAGACGGCTCCGATTGCGAAAGCTCGCCTCCGAGATTGGCCACGAACCGTGGGGGGCATTCCGGTTGGCCGCCGCGGGAGGGAGGAAAACGGGGATAACGCCAATGCCTCCTGCCGTATCCGTCGCTCCTCCGATTTGACCTGTGGCTGTAAAGTTTCATAGACTTCTGGTCAGCACAAGCGTCCGCGGATCGAAAACCGCTTCCTGCGCGCCGCTGTTTTCCACCTGCAAGCGCACCTCGACGCAAGTGGGAATCCCCTCCTTGGAATCCGCATGGCGGACGCCGATGACGGATGCCTGCACCGTGATCGGCGGAGCCTGCTGAGGCGAAGCCGGCGGAAGCTGCGCCAGCGCCGGCCGCGGCATGCACGTACTGCGAACACCCGCCCAGGAAAATCGCCACGGGCAGGCCCGCCGATTCGCACGCTCGGCGAAACACGCGATGACTCAGACTTTGGCGGATTTGACAGCGATGTCCATCGGAGTATTCTAGTTCGTTCGCTGCTGCTGCGGCTTGGCCGTAGGAGAGGCGGTGGGAAGAGCCCAATTCTTGGTGGGGACTTGGATGAAGGGTGAGGGCCAATTCATTGAAGAATCGGATGCCCGCGCCACGGTTCGCCTGCTGGGCGACATCGCCGCCCTGCGGATGCCGATGCCGGGGAAAAAGCGGGCGCGCGACCCGCCTAGGCGGCTCGGACACGCCACCGAGTCTGTATCGCAAGCACACTCAACGCATCGTAGCGATAAGGAGAAACCAATGAAGGTGCTGAGGAAACTGATGGGCGGCGCAGCCGCGCTGGCCGCAGCGGCGGTCTTTGCGGGATGCTCGCAGAATTTGGGAGATTTCACATTGTTGGCGACCAAAAACGTCGATTTGTCCAACTTCAGTACCCAGGTTGCAGAAAGCTCACAGAAGGTCACCGGCGTAGACAAATCGTCCATTATTGTCTTTGTTCCGACGGGCGCGCCGAATCTGAAGGAAGCGACGGACCGCGCCGAAGAACAGGGAAACGCCCTGGCGCTGACCAACGCCCGGATCAAAATGTCATGGTGGTATATCCCCTACATTTACGGCGAATTCCAGTATGAGGTAAGCGGCAATCCCGTGCCGAGATAACAGGGCATGTGTCAGCCTGAATGATGCGCATTTCGTGGATGATCTTCGCAAAAAGGAGCAATTCACATGGCAAGCAAACGAATCGGTCTGTTGGTGGGCGTTCTATTGTTCGCGTTCTCGGGTTGCTCGACTCGAGTGGGCGATTTCACAGCCATTTCCACCAAGAATGTTTACGCCCACAATATCGATCTTACAAAACTGCCCAGACAACAAGGCGTTGAAGGCAGCGATGTGCGGTTTTTGTTCGGTACCCCCAATATCAAAAACGCAGTGGATCAGGCCTTGGAAAAAGGCGGCGGCAACGTCATGATCGATGTTGTGCTTTATGTTGAAAGCGGTTTTCTGTCCTCTGGTTATCGCGTACGTGGAACCGTCATCAATGTTCCATATACAAGGGACGAGTCGAATCCGCAGCCAGGAAGGTAGCCATCTGACTCAGAATGGGTGATGAACCTGGGATCACCAGCGATCGCCAACGATCGCTGGTGAGCCCGTCTATTGGCCAGCCGCGGGCCGAGGGGATGTCAGGACGCGGGTAACGGGGCCAAGTCTAAGGGGCATCCACAATTTCTCCGTCCGCTGGACTCGGGGCCGCAGGTGCGGACGGGGGCGCTCAGGCTGTGACTGCGGTTTCGGCTAGCTGTTTGACAACCTCGCCAAGCACCTTCTTGGCGTCGCCGAAAAGCATCAGCGTGTGATCCAGCGTGTACAACTCGTTGTCGATGCCGGCGAAGCCGGGGTTCATCGAACGCTTGATGGCGACGACCGTCTTGGCCTTGTCGGCGTTGATGATCGGCATGCCGTAGATCGGTGAGCTCTTGTTGTAGCGGGCGGCGGGGTTCACCACGTCGTTGGCGCCGACCACCAGGGCCACGTCGCACTGGGCAAATTCGTCGTTGATTTCGTCCATCCCCACCAGCTTGTCGTAGGGGATTTCGGCCTCGGCCAGAAGGACGTTCATGTGTCCTGGCATGCGGCCGGCGACGGGGTGGATGGCGAACTTGACGTTGACGCCGCGTTGCGTGAGCTGGTCGTACAGGTCGCGCACCTTGTGCTGGGCCTGGGCGACGGCCATGCCGTAGCCGGGGATGATGATGACGTTCTGCGCGGCCTCGAGGAGCTGGGCCACTTCGTCGGGAGCGGTGGAGCGGACGGTTTTCTTTTCCGTCGCAGCCGCCGCCGATGTTTGGAGTTGCCCGAACGCGCCGAAGAGCACGTTGGTGAAGCTGCGGTTCATGGCGCGGCACATGATGATGCTCAGGACGAAGCCGCTGGCGCCGTCAAGGGCGCCGGCGACGATCAGCAGCTTGCTGTTCAGCACGAATCCCATCATGCTGGCCGACAGGCCGGCGTAGCTATTGAGCAGGGAGATGACGGTGGGCATATCCGCCCCGCCGATGGGAATGATCAGCAGCACGCCGAAGGCCAGCGCCAGCACCAACAGGATCGGGAACAACCATGACCACTGCGGGTGTGCGGTCAAAAGCACGCCGCAGAGGACCGCCATGCCCAAGAGCGACAGGTTCAGGATGTTCTGATTTTTATAGACGATGGGCCGGGTGGGCAGGACTTCCTGGAGTTTGCCGCAGGCCATCAAGCTGCCGGTGAAGGTCAGCGCGCCCAGGAGCACTTCCAGGCACAGAAATCCCATGATGGTCGAAGTGGGCGGCGCGTTTTTGAGATCGAAGAGATAGTAATGGGCCGTTCCGACCAGTGCCGCGGCCAGGGCGCCAAACGCGTGGGACAGGGCGGTTCGCTGGGGCACGGCGGTCATGGGCATCCAGATGGCCATGGGCGCGCCCAGCAGAAAGCCGATCACGAATCCGACGATGATCCACTCGTAGGTGACGACGTGGTATTGCAGCAGCGCCCCGATGATCGCGGCGGCCATGCCGATTTCGCCGATCCGGTTTCCGCGTCGGGCGGTGGTCGGGGCGCTGAGCCATTTGAGTGCCAACACGAAGAAGGCCGCCGCCACTAGATACGTGGCCGTGCTCAGAAAGCTGGTCAGCTTCGAGTTTTCAAGGGGGCTGATGGTGGCCAGAAACAGGTTCATCGTTTCGCCTCGCGCTTTTTGAACATCTTGAGCATGCGGTCGGTGATCATGAATCCGCCGATGACGTTGGTGGATGCCGCCGCCACCGCGCACGTGCCCAGGATCGTCGAAAGCGTCGTCTCCTTGGCGCCGGCCAATTGAATCGCCGCGATCACGCTGATCGCCGAGATGGCGTTGGTCAGGGACATCAGCGGCGTATGCAGCAGCGGGCTGACCCGGTGGATCACCTCCAGGCCCAAAAACGCCGCCAGCATGAACACGAACAGATGAGAACTGATATCAGGCATGGACCATCAACTCCTTGAGTCGCGGATGCACCACCTGCCCGTCCCGGCAGAGCAGCACGCCCGCGATCACTTCATCCGATGCGTCGACCTTCAACTGCCCCTCCTTGGTGACCATGAGTTTCAGCAGGTTGGCCAGGTTAATGGCGTACACCTGGCTGGCGTGCAGGGGGACCGTGCTGGGGACGTTGGTCAGTCCGATGATGGTGACGCCGAATTTTTGGACGATTTTGCCCGGCTCGGTCAGCTCGCAGTTGCCGCCGCTCTCGGCCGCCAGGTCGACGATGATCGATTGGCTCTGCATGTTCTTGACGACGTCGGCGGGAATGAGCTTGGGCGCGCGTTTGCCGGGCACGGCCGCGGTGGTGATCACGACGTCCGAATCGCACACCACCTTGGCCATCAGATCGCGCTGCTTTTGCTGTTGCTCGGGCGTCAGCTCCTTGGCATATCCGCCCGCGTCCTGGGCGCCGGCCGTGTCCAGGGGAATTTCGATGAACTTGGCCCCGACGCTTTGCACCTGCTCCTTGACGGCCGGGCGGATGTCGAAGGCACTGACAATGGCCCCCAGCCGCCGCGCCGTGGCGATCGCCTGCAACCCCGCCACGCCGGCGCCGATAATGAACACCTTGGCCGGCTGGAGGGTCCCGGCGGCGGTCATGAGCATGGGGAAAATCTTGGGGCAGCGCTCGGCGGCCATGATGACCGCCTTGTACCCGGCCAGATTCGCCTGCGAACTGAGGGCATCGATCGACTGCGCCCGCGTGATGCGTGGCAGGAACTCCAACGCCATCGCCATCACGCCGGCCTTCGCCGCCGCTTCGATCAGCTCGACATTGTGATGCGGCGACAGCAGCCCCGCCAGCACCGCCCCGCTGTGCATGCGCTGCACCTGGGCAATCTCCGGCGGCCGCACCACCAGCACGATATCTGCCTGGGCCCACGCATCGGCGTCGACGATTTTCGCCCCCGCTTCCTGGTAAGCCTCATCGCTAAACGCGGATTTCTCCCCCGCCGCCGCCTGCACCAGGATTTGCACGTTCGGTCCGGCCAGTTTCTTCACCACCGCCGGAACCAGCGCAACGCGATTCTCGCTGGAATCGGTCTGATTTGGAACAAAGATGTTCACTGGTTATTTCCTGAAGGAAGGTCTGTTTGCCTTCGTTGTCCAAGCACCCGCCAATCGCGGCTTGCCTGCCACATCAATGGCCGCGATATGATGCACAAATTCGCATGAGTCGCAAGAGGGACGCGGCCATGAATGCCGCACCTCAGCAAGTGCCGCTGGGAAAAGAAATTGCGATGATTTCGCTCGATTTGCGAAATGGGCTTGTCGCCGCGAGCTTTACGCTGGCGATCCGGGGTTCAACGCCAATCCGGACCAGCGGCAGTAACACCCCAACCGCCCTGCCCCTCGAGCGGTGGCCACGTAGCTCGCCCGGCGAACGGGAACGCGTTCGTGCAGGCAACCATCAAGCCGGTAGAATCGCGGCCTGAGGCTCAGCGTCAACCGTCGGTCGTCAAGAAAGCGTTCGCCAACTGGAAACAATCGTTAATGCCCACCTTTCTGCGTCCCCCGTTTCTGCGTTGGTTGAAATTGATCGGTTTGGGACTATTCACCCTTGCCTGTTGGTCTTGTGTTTGCCTCTTCGTAACAGACTGGGTGCGAAGTTACTTGGTAGTAGTTGACGAAGTCATTGTGAGGTCCTCCACCTTGTATCGTCCCGATGGCCCGCCCAAAAAGATCCGCACCTTTGGCGATCTGCCACATAGGCCATGGCTTACGGACGTATCCGTTGTCGTGGTTGACAGACAACGATCGTCTTCGGGAGGTTGGCTGAAAGTTATGTATCGACGCGCCTCTTATGACCTGGGGAACCCAGATGGACGTGGATCGTACGACGATGACTTTTCATCCTGGGGGGGGCTTGGTCCTCAAGTGTCGATCCGTCATCGGGGCGTTGGACCCCCTTTCGTGGGCCCTATTAACAACTGGCAAATACAACTCTCAATGACGGGGTATTGGCAGGGAACGGGAAAAACAGAAACACGCATGCTATTGGCGGTTCCTTATTGGGCGATCACAATTGTCGCAGTGTTCGGCTGCCTAACGCTATCTATGTGGTGGATTAGACGACGTCGTATATTTGTCCGTGCCATTGAGGGCCGATGCCTTCGGTGCGGCTACGATCTCCGTGCAACACCTGATCGCTGCCCGGAATGCGGCACCGTGCCCGCAAGCGTTGAACGGGGTCAGCAGGTTGAACGGGATCGTCACTGATTGCTTGACTTCGCCGATGCGTGTTGGGCGACGCACTGCTCCAACTGCTGGCCCACGTTCTGGATCACAGCGGACCAGTCGCCCAGGGACGTCTGGCGATACAGACGCATCGTCGGATACCACGGGCTGTCGGGGCGATCCAGCATCCATCGCCAATCCGGGGCCAGCGGGAGCAACACCCAGACCGCCTTGTCCCTGGCGCCGTGGCCCGTGCTTCGGCCGGCGGACTGGAATACGTTGGTGCAGGCAGCGATCAAGTCGGTAGAATTGGAGGGCCCGAGGCTCAGCGTCAACCGTGGCCAGCCAAGCAAACGTTCTCCACCAGGAAACGATCAATAATGACCCGGTTGCTGTTCCTAGGAGCTCTTAATTTTATGAATTCCAACTCTAGGTCGATTCAAGAAGCACGATTGGCAACGCAGAAACTTGGATCGTTGATCGGCCATCCGATGGTGGCAGTGCGCCGGGCGTGTGATTGGCAGATGTTCTCGTTTGGAAATTGGCTGCAGCGAGTTGCCAGATATGGGCCATCTAAGGAAAAGCTGGTCAGCGTTCCTGAGTTTGCGTTGCACATTCAATGCAGTTGGAGGATTTGCAAAGATGACCATGTGCTGGTTGGCAGCCAAGATCGTTTCTTCACGAAGGACGGCGAGGTTATTACCGAATCGCAGCCCGGAGAGGTGTTGCTGGACGTCAACGTCCGCCGAATTCGCGAGGAAATGAAGGCTTCGCCCACCGATTTTGTTGTCCAACGAGTAAATGTGAATGCGCTTCTCGATTTGGTAATCCACTTTGCCGGTGGTTATTTGCTGCAAGCTGGCCCTTACGACTCTCTGAAGGGCGATTCCCAAGAATATTGGCGATTTTTCCACAAAACGGAAAAAGGCAACAGCCCTCACCTCGTCGCGACGGCCAATGGAGTGAGGGGATTGTAAGCGGAATTAGCGGACGGAATCAGGTCATTGAACGAGCTCAGAACTGATTGCTTGACTTCGCCGATGCGTGTCGGGCGGCGAGCTGCTCCAACTCCTGGCCCACGCTCTGGATCACAGTGGACCAGTCACCCAGGGACGTCTGGCGATATAGACGCATCGTCGGATACCAGGGGCTGTCGGGGCGATCCAGCATCCATCGCCAATCCGGGGCCAGGGGGAGCAATACCCAGACCGGTTTGGCCATGGCGCCGGCCAGATGAGCCACGGCAGTGTCCACGGTGATGACCAGATCGAGATTGGCCAGGAGGGCCGCGGTGTCGGCCAAGTCCTGCAACTCCGATGTGAAATCCGCCAGCTCCATGCCCGACGGCGGCGGCTGCGCCTGCTTGGCCGCATCCCCCTTCTGCAAACTGCACAGCCAAACGCCCGGCACCCGACCCAGCGGCGCCAGGGCCGCCAAGGGCAATGAACGGTTGCGGTCGTTGGCGTGGCTCGGCCGGCCGGCCCAGACCAGACCGACCTTCAGCCGCCCGCCGGCGGCCGACAGGCGCGCTTTCCACCGCTGCGCCAGCGCTTCATCCGCAAAGAGATAAGGCGTCTCGGCCGGAATCGTTTCCAACACCGTCCCAAAAATCAGCGGCAAATCCAAAAAGGTGCAGTGCATTTCGGCAGCCACGGGATGCCCGGGCAAAAGCAGTTGCTCGATGCCCCGCATGCTTTTCAGCAAGCGGTACAACTCCGGCTGAGACCCCACCACCACCCGCGCCCCGCGCTGCACCAGCATCGGTATGTACCGGATGAACTGAATCGTGTCGCCCAACCCTTGCTCGGGGCGAAGGAAGATCCGCTTGCCCGACAGATCGCCGCCGTCCCAGCGAGGCAGGGCGATGTCCGGCGGCTGCGAGTCGTATTCCTTCACGCGCCAGCGATACGCGTACTGGGTCCACCCCTCGCGAAACTCGCCCCGCGTCAGAAGCATGATCCCGAGGTTGCAATGCGCCTTGACATCATTGCCGTCGAGGGCGATGGCGCGTCGCGTTGCGGCGATGCCCGCATCGCACCGCCCCACGTCCATCAACACCTTGCCCAGGTTGCTGTGGAAAGCGGCGCAGTCCGGTTGCAGCCGCACCGCATGCTCGCACGCGGCAATCGCCTCGTCGCACTTGCCGCTCTGCAGCAGCACATAACCCAGACGATTCCAGGCCGCCAAGTGCGACGGCTCCAGGTCCAGCGCCCCCCGCAAAGCGACGACCGCCTCTTCGAACAGCCCCTTGGCTACCATCGCGTCGCCCAGTTGACCCAAAACGTCGGCCGGCCCGGCTTGTCGGGCGACGAAACCCTGGAAGGCCTCCAGCGATTCCTGCGCCTGCCCCTTCTGCTTGAGCAGCGTCCAAAGGTGATAAAAAACGATCGGCTGGTTGAAGCCGGCGTCGGCCGCCTGCCGATAGGCGGCAATCGCCTCGTCCAATCGCCCGCAGCGGTGCAACTGGGCCGCGCCGTCAAATAGGTCCTGGGCGCTGTTAGGCGGCATGGAGAGCCATGGTTCGGCGGGACTCGCTTCGCATGGGCGATACAGGGCTCGAACCTGTGACCTTACGGGTGTGATCCGTACGCTCTGGCCAACTGAGCTAATCGCCCTTTTCTTCCAAATACTGTAAAACAGCAGGCCGGTGAAAGCAACGCCGCAAGGGATGGGAACGGTCGTGCGGACGTGCCCAAAAATTCGGGCGACCCATTTTTCCTCCTCCCTCTGTACGCAGGGGGAGGAACGAGGTGGGGGTTCTGTTCGAGCGGCACTGGATAACCGGCGCGAAATCATCCTTGCCACCATCGAGCCCCCACCCAACCCTCCCCCGGCGTACCGGGGGAGGGAAAGAGGTCACGTGGCTTCAATTTATGCGCGCCCGAAAAATGGGGCGCCCGCGGTCGTGCACAAAGCCGTCGCCTTGATCGCAGGCGTGCTGATGCTCGCGGGCATGGGCTGCGCTGCGCACCCGGTGGGCCAGCCGATAAGTCAGGATCGAGTGCTCAGCGACGGCTGGCGTTTTGTGCGCCAGGACGTCGCCGGGGCGCAGGCGCCTCTGCTTGACGACTCCCATTGGCAAAGCGTCGATCTGCCGCACACCTACAACGCCCTGGACGGCCAGGATGGGGGAGACAACTATTACCGCGGCCCCGCGTGGTATCGGTTGCATTTGCCGCTGGGCTCGGAGATTGACGGGCGGCAAGTGTATTTGCGATTCGAAGGCGCCGCTCTGATGGCGCAGGTGTACGTCAACGGCCAGAAGGCCGGCGAGCATCGGGGCGCGTTCGCGGCGTTCTGCTTCAACATCACGCCCCTGGTGCACCGCGGCGACAACGTGATCGCCGTCCGCGTGGACAACGCCAAATCGCCGGACGTTCCGCCGCTGGTCGGCGACTTCAACATCTGCGGCGGACTTTATCGCAACGTGCATCTGCTGACGCTGAATCCGCTGTGCATTTCGCCGACGGACGACGCCTCGCCGGGGGTGTATCTCACGCCGGTTCAGGTGGATTCGGATTCAGCGACGGTCCAGGTCACGGTCGAGCTTCGTAACGATCTGGGCCGGTCCCGCAGCGTTGCCGTGCGTTGCTCGATCGCGGATGCCGGCGGGCGTCAGGTCGCGGCGGGCACGGCCCAGCAGTCCATCCCCGCCCGCGGCACCGCCGAGGCTCGGACAACCCTGGTGGTTCGCCAGCCGCACCTGTGGAACGGCCGCGACGATCCCTATTTGTATCGCGCGATCGTCGAGCTGGCTGACGGCGGCCGGACCGTCGATCTCGTCGATCAGCCCCTGGGTCTGCGGCATTTCCGCGTCGATCCGAACTCCGGCTTTTATCTCAACGGCCGCTCCTACCCGTTGCACGGCGTCTGCGTGCACCAGGATTATCTGGACAGGGGCTGGGCCATCAGGCCGGCCGAGATCGAACGCAATTACAGTTTCATCGACGATATTGGCTGCACCGCCGTGCGACTGGCGCATTACCAGCATCCTGAGTACGAATACGCGCTGTGCGACCGCAAGGGCATCGCCGTCTGGGCGGAATTGGCCCTGGTGAACGACATCACCGACTCCACCGCATTCAGCGAAAACGCCGCCCAGCAGCTCCGCGAATTGATCAAGCAGAATTACAACCATCCGTCCATTTTTTTCTGGAGCCTTTACAACGAGCTGGGCCCGCGCACCAGAACCGATTGGCCGCTGGTCAGCCGGCTCAACGAGTTGGCGCATCGGCTTGATCCGCACCGGCTCACCGTGGCGGCCTCGCACTTGCCGACGTGGCATCCGGTGGTCTGGGTTCCGGACATCACCGCCTTCAACCGCTACTTCGGATGGTACCGCCCCACGGCGGCGGACTGGCCGGTGTGGCTCGACACCGTTCACGCGCAACATCCAAACCGCGCCATCGGCATCAGCGAGTACGGCGCGGGCGCCAGCGTCATCCAGCACGAGCCGCCCACCAGCCGGCCGTACACCCTTGGCCCCTGGCATCCCGAAGAATGGCAGGCGGCCACCCATGAAGCCGCGTATCTGGCCATGAAGCAGCGACCCTGGATTTGGGGAACGTACGTCTGGTGTATGTTCGATTTTGCCAGCGACGCGCGCCATGAAGGCGATCACGCCGGCCGCAACGACAAGGGCCTGGTCACCGCCGACCGCAAGATCAAGAAGGACGCGTTCTATTTTTACAAGGCCCAGTGGAGCAGCGAGCCGTTCGTGTACATCACCTCCAGGCGATTCAATCCGCGGCCGCCGGGCCCGGCCGATCTCAAGGTGTATTCCAACTGCGACAGCGTCGAGCTGTTCGTCAACGGCAAATCCCTGGGCGCCCAGAGCAGCGCGGATCACGTCTTTGCCTGGCGCGACGTGCCGCTGCAACTGGGAACGTGCTGGGTGCAGGCCCTCGGCCAAAAAAACGCCCGACAGTACACCGATTCATGCGCTTGGACGATTTCAGCGGTTCCGGCGACGCGGCCCGCCACGACGCGCTATGCCCTGCCGGAACCGGCGACTCAGCCGGAATAGGAGAAACCCATGCTCGATCCGCGCGCCGATAAGTTGGCACGGATGCTCATCCGATATTCCTGCGCCCTCAAAAAAGGCGAAAAAATCCTCATCGAGGCCATCGACGTGCCGCACGAATTTGTCGCGGCCCTGGTTCACCACGCGGCCGCCGCCGGCGGACATCCCCTGGTCTTGCTCAAGAGCAATCAAATCACTCGCGCCCTGATGCGCGTCGGCCGCCGCCCCCAGTGGGACCTGATCGCCCGCGTGGAAAAACTCCAGATGCAGAACGTCCAGTGCTACATCGGCGCCCGCGGCAGCTCCAACATTTCGGAAATGTCCGACGTCCCGGCCCAAAAGCAGAAGCTCTACGAGGCGACGGTGTGGAAAAAGGTGCATACCGACGTGCGCATCCGCAAGACGCGCTGGTGCGTGCTGCGCTGGCCGCATCCCTCCATGGCCCAGATGGCCGAGATGAGCACCGAGGCCTTCGAGGATTTTTATTTCAACGTCTGCACCCTGGATTACGCCAGGATGAGCCGGGCCATGCAGCCGCTCAAACGGCTCATGCAGCGCACCGACCGCGTGCACCTGCTCGGGCCGGCCGACACCGACTTGACCTTCAGCATCAAAAACATCCCCGCCATCCCCTGCGACGGCCGCGTCAACATCCCGGATGGCGAAATGTTCACCGCGCCGGTGCGCGACAGCGTCAACGGCGTCATCCGCTTCAACTGCCCCACCATCTACCGCGGCGCCACGCACAACGACGTGCGCCTTCAATTCAAAAACGGCCGCGTCGTCCACGCCACCAGCACCGCCTCCGACAAGCTCAACGAGGTCCTCGACACCGACGCCGGTGCGCGTTACGTGGGCGAGTTCGCCATCGGATTCAACCCCTATTGCGTCAAGCCGATGAAGGACATTCTGTTCGACGAGAAGATCGCCGGCAGCATCCATTTCACGCCGGGCAACTGCTACGACGAGGCCAACAACGGCAACAAGAGCGCCATCCACTGGGACCTGGTGATGCGTCAAACTCCGGACGTCGGCGGCGGGGAAATTTGGTTCGACGACAAGCTGATCCGCAAGAGCGGCCGATTCGTCCTCCGCGAGCTCCGCGGCCTCAACCCGGAAAACCTCAAATAGCTTTGACAGCCGCGGGCGTGAGCCCGCGGACCCATGCATGAAGATTTCCCTGCTCTATGCGGCGTTTTTCACCCTGGCGGCATGTGGCTGCCAATGCCGCGTGGACGCCCCGCCCATGCGTCTCTGGGACCACGACGCCCCCGGCGCTCTGGGATCGGCGGACCAGGATATTCCGACCTTGACCCTTTATCGCCCCTCCGCGGGAAAAGCCAGCGGCGCCGCGATCATCGTGTGCCCGGGCGGAGCCTACGAGCACCTGTCCATGCGCGAGGGCCCGCCGGCCGCCCAGTGGCTCGGCTCCATGGGAATCACCAGTTTTGTTCTGAAATATCGCATCTCGCCCAGATATCATTACCCCGCCGCGGTGCAGGACGTGCAGCGGGCGATTCGATTGGTGCGATCGCGCGCTTCGCAATGGAACGTCGATCCCAACCGCATTGGCGTGCTGGGCTTTTCCGCCGGCGGTCACGTCGCTTCCAGCGCCGCAACCTCTTTTGACGCCGGCCAGCCGGACGCGCCCGATCCCGTCGATCGGATCAGCTCCCGCCCCGACGCGGTGCTGCTGGTTTATCCGGTGATTACCATGGTCGATCCTTACGCCCACGCCAGATCGCGAAAGAATCTGTTGGGCGATCATCCGGATTTGCAGTTGGAGCAGCTTGCCTCGACCGATCTGCACGTCACGGCACAGACGCCGCCCTGTTTCCTGGTGCATACCGCCGACGATCGGACCGTCCCCGTGGAAAACAGCCTGCAATTTTTCCAGGCTTGTCGCGTCAAGAAGGTGCCGGCCGAGCTGCACATCTTCCAGCACGGCAAGCACGGCTTCGCCCTGGCCGAAGATGATCCGCAGCTTAGCCAATGGACCACCCTCGCCGCCGCCTGGCTAAAAACCCACGGTTTGGTCAACAAATGAATCCCCGCGCCGGGCGCGCTAACTCGCAACTCGCAACCAGCAACTTCCTAGCATCAGGCAGCCCTCAACCGTCCTTCAGCCCCCGCTTGTCCGACCTCTCCATTACCTCAACGCCCCTTCTCCCTTTCCGCGCACTTCTTTTCACCCTCGACCTGTACGCCGGGAGAGGGCCAAGGGTGAGGGTCTAGTCCTCTTACCGCCACATATTTCGCAGGATCAGCGTGGCAGATTTCTTGCCAGAGATTAAGATACAGACGCAGACAGATAAATTCCCTGTCATTCAGGGATGCCACGCCGTCGGAAGTGCAGCGTGGGAATCAGGGTCTGAAGGGGCGGCGCGGCGGACCTACGACACTCAAAACTTATCTCATGGCAGCTAGGGTCCTATGCAGGATTACCAACTTGAACGCCTGAACACGCGATCTTTTGAGCAATTGATCCAAGCCATCGGGCTAGAGATCATCGGGCCTCAACTGATGATCTTCGGTGATGGCCCTGATGGTGGGCGCGAGGCCATCTTTGACGGACCAATCAGGTATCCGGCAACGAAGAGCTGGAGCGGATACGGCATCGTGCAGGCAAAGTTCCGCCAACTGCCAGATTCGGAGGCGAAGAAGAATGCAGACTGGGCAATCAAGCAACTGAAGTCGGAGTTCGCCAAACTAAAGCCCAGACCAAGAGAGAAGAAGCAGGTTCCTCTAGGGGAGCGTGTTTGCCCTGAGTACTACATCTTCGCTACCAATCTCGTCTTGAGCCCGGTTGCAAAGAAGGGCGGCAAGGATCGGGTGCGAGCGATTCTTAATGGGTTCAAGAAGTCCCACGGCCTCAAAGACTATGCCATCTGGGACGGGGATCAGATCCGTCGATTCCTGGATGCAATACCCGGAGTGCGCACTACCTACACCGCTTGGCTGCTGCCCGGTGATGTGCTTTCTGAGATGATGAAGGTACTGGAGTTGGACAAGACCGATTTCCTGTCCACAATTCGGCGCTACCTCGAATCCGAGCTGCTGGATGACCAATACGCGCGCCTGGGGCAAGGGGGCTACACCGACGCCAAGAGCATACCGCTCTGCGCCGTTTTCGTGGATCTGCCGATTGATCCGCCGCGTCCGGCGGAACTTTTGCGCGAAGACAAGTTTTCGCGTTCACAGCCAAGCAACCCGGATGTGGAACAAACGGAAGGCGAGAAAGTTGAGCAAGGACCGCCACGCACCTTTCTTAACCTATTCTTCGAGGAAAGTCGGCAGGTGCTAAAGCCTTCACGCAGGTACCGGCAAACGCCACGCGAAGGCTCAGCCAAGGATCAGCTGGGGCGCATCGTGCTGGTTGGGGGCCCGGGCCAGGGAAAGACAACAGTCGGACAGTTTGCCTGCCAACTGTTGCGAGCTGCATTATTGCGGGCTGCCGGAGGACCTTTCTCACCAGAGGTTTCTCAGGCACTTGAGCGAATCGGGGAGATGTCTCACGGGCTGCCAACGGTCTGCGCTCGCAGATACCCCCTCAGAGTCGATTTGAAGGATCTAGCGGCTCGATTGGTCGCCACCGATGACAACCGAGTCAAAGGGCTATTTGAATATCTAGTCAAACGTATTGGGGATCGCACGAATTCAACCGTCAGACCAGCGGACTTTCGTCGCTGGTTAGGTGCTTACCCTTGGGTGTTGGTGCTAGATGGGCTTGATGAAGTGCCTGCTTCCAGCAACCGCCAACAGGTGATGCAGGTCATTCGGGATTTCGTCAGTGTGGAAGCACATGACGTGGATGCTGATCTAGTAGTGCTTGCCACTACCCGTCCTCAAGGGTATTCAGAAGAGTTCGATCCGTCGCTATACCGCCATGTCTCACTCGCACCGCTCGACCCCGAGCAGGCCCTGGAATATGGCTTGCGATTGGCCACCGCGAGGCACCCGGGCCAGCCCACACGTGTCGATGAGCTAACTTCTACATTGAAAAAGGCTACGGCGAACCCCGCCACAGCTCGGCTAATGCAGTCGCCCCTCCAGGTGACCATTATGCTCGCCTTGATCGAGGGCGGGGGCGAGCCACCCGAGCAGCGGTGGAAATTGTTCCACGATTACTACGACGTGATCTATCGCCGGGAGAAGGAACGTGGAACTCCATTTTCCCTCATTTTGGCCCGTCACGAGCCCGATATCCATTGGATCCACCACCGGGCGGGATGGGTTCTTCAAAAGCGAAATGCCGCAGCCGGCCAGACGAGCGCACGGCTTACTCATAAGGAGTTTGAAGACATCGTTGACAGCCGTCTGGAGAGCAGTGGACATGACGATGCTGCGAAACGGCGTGAACTGGTTGAGGCCATACGCTTGGCGGCTACCGACCGCCTAGTTCTTCTTGTCGGAACGACCGAAAAAGCGATTGGTTTTGAAATTCGGACGCTGCAAGAGTTCATGGCAGCGGAACATTTTTTCGACGGCGGTGAATTATGCATCCAAAGAACACTTCACGATATTGCTCCATACCCTTATTGGCGTAACGTTTTCCTGTTCGCAGCGGGACGTGTCTTCTTCGAACGGCAGGAACTCATAGACTCCATTATTGCGGTCTGTGAAGAGATGAACGATGCTGCCGACGATGCAGCTCAGCGAACGATCCTTTCCGGATCGCGCATCGCGGTGGCATTGTTGAAAGACGGTGCCGCACGCCACCGGCCCGCTTCCGTTCGAATCATTGCACGATGTGCTGCCCGTGGATTCGAAGTTTGTGACTTAGCCGATGTTTTCGCATTTCACGAGTTATGCTCCGGCGAGGCCGAGGAAGTGTGTAAGGAGGAGCTTTCAAGGAGCCTTGCAACATCCGGTGGCACCATTCCCGAGCGCAGTTGGCTCATCTGCGCACAACTTGCTGGGGCGGGTAGGCCATGGGCGCAAGAGTTGTTATTGAGGCATTTCCCATGGGATGTCCCTCAGGCCTACGACTTTGTCGCGCGGTATGGGCGCAATTTCGATGGCGCGCCTCCGGCGTTCTGGGACCAATTTGCCCGCACCACGGTTAATTATCCGCTGCGTTCTCTCGCTGTCGATACATGGAGGTCCGAACCGCACAAGGGTTTGCTAACCGAATTCCTCCGACAATTCGTTGCCATATTCGACAACACTGCTGCACAAGAATGGCCATTGCTCTTCGGTAGAGAGGCAACGGGACTCTCCGTTAGAATTAACGGACAAGAAAGCCTTGAGGTTTGGGCAACGATTCAATACGACGGCGCGAGCTTGCGCAACGGTCACCCTGAGTGGCAAGTTTGTCAGGCGATCTCAGCGTTTGCTCAGGATCCTATTAAGGCGAATCTGGTGAAACAGTTGGCTTCGATTTCTCGGATTGATCCTGACTCCACCGCCTGTGAGTCATGGCAATACTACCCTTGGCAGGTCGCTGTTTGTGTACGGGCCAGAAAGGCTGGACATTCCTGGGACGAAATCATTCGCAGAGTCGATGCCGGCGATATAGGGACGGAATCAGACTGGACTCGGTGGGAACAGCAGAAGGAAAATGGCATCAAAATTTCTCAGTTGCGCAGCCAGGATGCTTTGCGCATTTCAGATGAATTCCAGGGAACGATGTTGCGGGACGCCAGTTGGATATTCAGCTACGGAAGTCCATGGCCGCTCGACTTTGTCGACGCACTTGCTAACGCACTCAACCAATGGCCGGAGCTAAGGAATCAACAGCGCGTCGTAAGGTTATGTTGCTTCGGTATTTACCGGGCCGTGCTCGAATCGGGCGCGGCAAACCATAAAGTCATTGCGCGGTTTATCACGACCTGCTCTGAACAGGGTGCCCCGATAACGGCCCCAATCTTGGCTGCGATTCTTCTCGGTCCGTTTACCCCCGCGGAGAAGCGGGATCTCCTTGGGAAAGCAGGTACATGTGCATTCACCAACTGGTTTTGGCATGATTGGCCGGAGATAGCCTCTAACGCGAACGAGATGCTTTCCGCAAATTTGGGACAGATGCTGGCATCCGACGACTGGTGGAATGTGCTCCGCGCACTTTCATTTCTTCCACCTCTCGACGCTCTGCAAGGAGTACCTGAAGCCCTTATCGAGCGCCTCCGCGCGCGGGGCGAGGTATTTGGAAAGGCAGCCTCCAGTCTCAGAATCAACAGTCTACGTTGGGACATTTCCGATGCATCGCACGTCCTTCGCGAAAGTCTAGCCATAAGCCAGGACCATCCAAAATATTTAGACCAACTAATCGCATTCATAGAATCGGCAGGCAAGCGTGGGCCGCACTTGGAGGCCTTCCTCATCGAATTGATTAAACAAGATCCTTCGGATTTCACGCCCGGATTGCTGGAATGGGGGAAATTTCTGCTGGCGAAGTTGGTGGCGCGACGTCCAGCCATCAGCACGTTGCAGGATCCTGCCGAACGCCTAAAACAATCGCGCTCGTGAACAGCCGCATTATTTCAACAACAACTCGGAGTGGAGGAAATGCAAAGGGGAAATTCAAACCCCCTAAATTCTTTCCGCAGCCATCTGATTTTCATCTGTGGTCCATACTAACGGCCGAAGTTTGGCCAATCTTCCCGAAAAATCAGCCCGTCAAGGAATGAAACCGGACGCGAGCGCGCTCTCGACTTGGCGTATTTGTCTTGGCGCCCTTCGCGGCTTCGCGGTTCAGTCGCTTCGTGCTAGGCGGTTAAATGAGTGGTTCCTAAATTCGCGGCTTTCGCAAGATTTCCGTCAAAATCGCCTGCAATACGCGAAGATCAGTGAAGATCGAACAAAGACGCTGCGAATTCCGAGGCTCAAAGCAGCCCCGGAGAGGCCGGAAATGTCGATTTGTGGGGGCGGCCGGATCGTAGCTCCGCTTCCCTAAAGCGGTTGTCGATGGACTGCCAAAACGTGCAATTACAGTTCGAAGCGCAACATGGCGAAGTAATGTTTCTTTTTCAAAAATCGAACCTAAACCCGCGCAAACACGCGACTACACTGCTCTTACCCCGCGCTGATCGCGGTGCTTTTGATCCCTGGCAGCCTGTGGCAAAAGACCCGCCAGGCGATGCGCCGCGCCATCGGCCGTGAGACTTCTCCCACAGGCGGTTAAGCTTGCGATGGATGCCCCAGCTCGTCCCCCTGCCCATCGACCCGGAGCTGCCTCGCATCACCCGTGCCCTCAACGAAGCTCGCTCCCTGGTGATCGTCGCCGAGCCGGGGGCGGGGAAGACCACCCGCGTGCCGCCGGCGATTCTGCGCGCGGGATTGCTTTCGCCGCAGCATCCCAATCTGGTCATGCTCCAGCCGAGGCGCGTCGCGGCACGCGCGGCCGCCATGCGCATCGCCCAGGAAAATGGGTGGACCGTCGGAAATGAAATCGGCTACCACATCCGCTTCGAAAAACACATTGGCCCGCAAACACGCCTGCGCGTCTTGACCGAGGGGATTTTGACCCGCCAGCTCATCGGCGATCCATTTTTGGATGGCGTCGGCGCCGTCGTGCTGGATGAATTCCACGAGCGATCGATCCACAGCGACCTGGCCGTCGCCATGCTGCGCGAACTGCGGCAAACCGTGCGGGAGGACCTGCTGATCGTCATCATGTCCGCGACGCTCGAGGCGGAAAAAGCCTCGCAGTTTCTGAGCTGCCCCGTCGTTGCCGTTCCCGGCAGAAGTTTTCCCATCGACATCCAGTACCATCCGCACGCCGCCGTCCCGGCGACGGCGCGCGTGGTCCGGGCCGTCGAAACCGAGCTGGAGCAACCCGGCGGCCACATCCTGGCGTTTCTTCCCGGCGCCGACGAAATCCGCCGCGCCATCCGCCAGCTTGAGCCGGCCGCCGCCCAATATGACGCCCAGCTTCTCCCGCTGCACGGGAGTTTGCCGAGCGGGCAGCAGCTTCTGGCCCTGGCGCCGTCGCCGCGCCGCAAGATCATCCTCGCCACCAATATCGCCGAAACGTCGCTGACCATCGACGGCGTGACGGTGGTGATTGACAGCGGCCTGGCCCGCGTGCCGTGGTTCGATGCGGTTCGCGGTCTGGATCGCCTCGAGCTGAAGCGCATCAGCAAGGCTTCGGCGACGCAGCGAGCCGGCCGCGCCGGCCGAACCGCGCCGGGCCGATGCGTGCGACTTTGGTCGCAAAAGGAGCACGCCGCCCTGGAGGACTTTGAATTGGCCGAAGTGCATCGCGTCGACCTGTGCCCGGCCGTGCTCGACCTGCACGTCTGGGGCAAGCCCGATCCCCGCGCTTTCGGATGGTTCGAATCGCCGCCGCAGTCGGCCATCGCCTCGGCCGAGCAGCTCTTGCAGATGCTGGGCGCGGTCGACGCTTCGGGCGTGAGCGACCTGGGCAAACGGCTCATCAAACTCCCCGTGCATCCGCGCCTCGGCCGTCTGTTGTGCGCCGCCGCGGACGAAGGCTGCGCCCAAGAAGGCGCGGCCCTGGCGGCCCTGCTGTCGGAAAAAGACATCCTCCGGTCCGCGCCGCCGGAGGCGCAACCCCGCGGCCCGTCCGTCAAGGCCGATAGCGACCTGCTTCTTCGCCTGGACCTTCTGGAGAATCCCCGCGAGGAGCGCCTCGATCCCCTGGCCGTGCGGCAAGTGAACCAGGCGCGTGCAGAACTGCTTCGCCTGGTGCGCCGACTTGGACACCAGGCTCAGCATCGTCCGGCCCACCAGACGCTGCTGAAGCTGATCCTCTGGGCCTATCCGGACCGCGTGTGCCGTCGGAGGACGGGCGATCCGGCTGCCGCCGTGATGGTCGGCGGCGGCGGCGTGCGCTTGGCCGGCGAATCCGCCGTTCGCCTGGGCGAGTTCTTCCTGGCCCTGGACGCCCGGCACGAGGCGCGCATCTTCGCCCGCGAGGCCCTGGTGCGCATCGCCAGCGCCATCCGCCCCGACTGGCTGCCGGAGATGTTCCCCCAATCGATCTCGCGCCGCCGCAACGTGCTCTTCGATCCGCAGCATGGACGCGTCGTCGCCGTCAGCAGCGTTTGCTATCGCGATCTGACACTATCCGAGGAGCGGGATTCGGCCGTCGATGCCGACCAGGCCGCCCAGGTCCTGGCCGCCGCCCTGCGTCCGCGTGCCGCCGAAATCTTCCGCTCGGATGAATCCGCCGCCGATTTGCTCGCCCGCGTGGCGCTGCTGCGAAAGTGGATGCCCGAGCATCCCTGGCCGGCGTTTGACGAAGCCGAGCTGGCTGATGCCCTGAGCGACGCCTGCCGCGGCAAAAAAAGCGTCGCCGAGTTGACCGGCGGCAATCTCGTCGCCGCGTTGGAAGCTCGCCTGATCCATCCCCTGGATCGCCTGCTGCATCAGCACGCCCCCCAGATCATCGCGGTACCCAGCGGCAGCCGCATTCGACTCACCTACGCCCCCAGCGGCGAGCAGCCGCCCGTGCTGGCCGTGCGGCTTCAGGAGATTTTCGGCTGGACCGACACTCCGCGCATCGCCGCCGGCCGCGTGCGCGTCCTGCTGCACCTGCTCGGCCCCAATTATCGTCCGGTGCAGATCACCGATGATTTGAAAAGTTTCTGGTCAACGACGTATTTCCAGGTTCGCAAGGACCTGCGCGTGCGATATCCCAGACATTCCTGGCCCGACGATCCCCTGACCGCCGCCCCGCAAGCCAAAGGCGGCAGAAAACGACCATGAACCGTCATCATGCCGATGAATCAAAATTTCAGAACTGATCTTGGCTTGCTTGGCAGCATGGTGGTTATAATTTGAACCGTGACTTTGGATACCATACAAGAACTGCTTGCTCGCCGGCCGTTTGAGCCGTTTCGGATCGTGACCAGTAGCGGGGATCGGTACGATGTGCGGCATCCGGAATTGGTGCTGCGGGTGAAGAACGGACTGTACGTCGGGCTGGGCGGGCGCGGGACGGTGGCGCAACGTGCGGCGTACGTTTCGCTGCTACACATCTCCGCTGTGGTAACCTCGGGCAATGGAGCAAAGCGCGGGTCGCGGCAGCAATAAATCCGCTTTGCCGTTGAGTTCACGGTGCTTTCAGAGATCGCACAAGCAAACATCAGAGCGCAAAAATGCAACCGCAGAGACGCCGAGACACAGAGACAGCAGCAGAGATGAAATCAAAAACCAATCAAATGTCTTCTCTGCGGCCCTCTCAGCGTGCTCCGCGTCTCTGCGGTTGCATTTGTCTTTAGGGAAAAAAGGGGACGTCCTGGCGGCGCGAACCCATGGATAGCGCTGCTCGAATGGATCGGCTGAATGTCACGTCACTCGCCGGCCTGTTTTTTCATGATCAGGTAGCGCGTCAGCGCCTGATCCATGTTCGGGAAATTCACCGTCAAGCTCAAGGGATGACCGCCGCCTTCGCTCTGGCGGCCCTTGCCTTCCACGTGCGCGGCGCCGAACAATCCCGTCGGCGTGCTTTTCCAGTCTATTTTAAGCACGTCGTACTGAAAATCACTCATCGCCTCCAACGCCCGGGCTTTCACCTGCTTGAAGCTGTCATCGGTGGCGAACCGCGGGTCGGACTTGTCCAGCAGATCGCCCAATTGGCTCAGCATTTTGGCGCCAAGCTGAAACGTCCCGCCGCCTGGGGCGGAATACAGATATCCATTGCCAAAGATGATTTGCGGCCAGCGGATTTTCACCGGCAGCCGCCCATACATCCGTCCATCCCCGCTGGCCTGCTCGGGCAAGAACGTCGCCAGAACCGACTTCAGGTCCAAGTCCTCGCCCGACAGAGTCAAATCCAGCGACGAGGGCGTGCGATCGATGCGAAACGCGTCCGTGTACACGTTGCCGCCCTGCCACTGGCAGCTCATGCGCTCGATCAATAGCGACTGGACGCTTTCCACGCGGAAAGTCGCATTCCCGTTGGCCAGTATCAGCTTGCCGACGTGCGCCTGCGAAACGTAAACCCCCTGCCCTCCCGGCGTCGTCAGCGGCGAAAAACCGTCGATCGTCGCATTCGCGCTCAGGCCGTCGATCTCCAGGTCGTATTGCCGATCCGACACCTGCACGTCGTGCGCGTGCAAATCCAGATGCGGCTGTACGTGCCCCACTTCCAGCTTGACCTGCCCGGAGCCGCTGAACGTGCCCAGCACGCTCAGGCCGTGAAACATCGGCAGCAACGAGCCCACCTCGTCCGGGTCGATCAGTGTGAACTGCGGAATCTCAAGGCCGATGTGTCCCCGCGGCGGGCCGCTGGCCAAATCAAACGCCCCCGTGGCATGAACGCTGGCCTCCTTGAGCACCGGCCAATCGGCCTCGAGCGCCAAACGTCCATCGATCAGCGCCGCCGACGCGACCAGCCCCGGCAGCGGGGTCGACTTGACCCCCACCGCGGCCGCCGCCAGCCGTCCATTGGCCGCCGCACCGGCCACGTTGTACCGCACCGGAAGCTTCCCACCGGCATCGCGAACCCAAAACAACCCCAGCTTGGCCGCCGCGCCGGCAAAATCCACCATGCCGTCCAGGCTGGGCCCGGCGCCGGCCGCCAGCTTCAGCGTCCCCGACACATGCGCCTGCGGCAAATCCACCGCAACGTCTCCAACGCTTGCGCCCGCCACCGCCAGCGTCGATGCCGGATCGACGGCAATCGAAATCCCGGAAGAATCCGCGCTGGCCCGCAACGGCAACTTGGCCTGGATGTGCGGCAATTTCACCGTCCCATCGGCGCGCAAGAGGCTGGCATCCTGCATCACCAACGTCGCCGGCAAAGCCGTATTCCCAGCCGCCGACCCTTGGCCGGGTTGGACGGGCTGCAACTGGATTTGCGCCACCGGCTGCGCGGCGTCATGGGCGGCAAGCGTCCAATCCGCAAACTCGACCGCCCCCAGCGTCGCCCGGCTCTGCGGCAAAATCTGCCATGCCCCGCCCGCCTGCGCCAGAGCAAGCTGCACGCGCAGATCGCGCAAGACCAGCCGCGGCTTGTCGATCGACCACCGGCTAACGTGCAGCGCCAACTCAACCCGCCCCGGCGGCGCCGTTTCGAGCGTTCCATCCACCGCCATCGCCGAGTCCGCCGCGTGCGCTTCTGCGTGCAGCTTCAATTTTCCCGCGTCATTTTGCAGCGTCGCCAAGACCGACAGCCAATATTCGGCTCCCTTGGCGCGCAGCACCAAATTCGACGACCGCAGCACGATCTGCTCGAACGGCAGCCCCCCGCCGGTCGTCGGCGCCCCGGCCGACCCTTGCCGCGCCAAACTCAGCCAAATCGCCCCGCGAGACGCATCGACGGTAACCTGCACGCCGGTCAGTTGGATGCTGCTTAGCCTTCCGCGCAGCAGCGACCACGGCGAGTAGGTCACGACCGCCGCGTTCACCGTCGGCTCGTCGGCCGGCCCGGCTATTTGCGTGACCACCGCGCGTTGGAGGCTGACGTTGCGAACCGTAAACGTCGCGTTCCTGAACCCCAGCGCCGCCAGCGCCGCCGCCGTTCGCCTACCCACGATCCAAGGCAGCACGGTCAGTTGCACGATCCAAAGCAGCGTCACGGCCGTGCCCACGACCCCGACCGCGCGTACCCACCGTCGTCTGCGCGGCGGCCGCGGGGGCCCAGCCGGCATCGTCGTTTGCTCCTGCGGATTTCCCATTGTCCCAGCAATATACCCACAACCCCCGCGCTCGTCTCAGCGCCGCCGTCGCGGACGCAAATACGAAAAATGCAACCGGCAGAGTAGAGAACTGAACGGCCCGAATGCCGATCAGTTCTCCACTCTACCTGCCCTCTGCGGTTGCATTTATGTGTTCCTACGGAATTGAAAGGCCCGGCAGCTATGGGGACATTTCTTGACACGAGTGGGTTGCAGATCGTATGCTCGCTCCGCAGTTTAGAGTTGACCCGGGATGTCTTGAGGATCGACTTTGACTGCGACGGTCATTATTCCCGCCCGATTAGGCTCGACCCGTTTTCCCGCCAAGATTCTCGCCGCCGAAACCGGCAAGCCGTTGGTGCAACACGTGGTGGATCAGGCGCGGCAATGCAAGCGGGTGCACGAGGTGATCGTCGCCACGGAAGACCAGAAGGTGGTGGCGGCGCTGCGGCCCTTCGGAACGCGCTGCGTGCTGACGGACCCGGACCATCCCAGCGGGACGGACCGGGTGGCGGAGGCGGCGTTGCGGCTGGGCGGCGAGGGGCCGATCGTCAACGTCCAGGGCGATGAGCCGGAGATCGAACCCCAAAGCATCGACCAGGTTGTGCAACACATGGTGGAAGGCGAATGGGAGATGTTCACCGCGGCGGCGCCGTTTGCGCCGCCGATGGACCCGGCCAATCCGAACCTGGTGAAGGTGGTGATCAGCGGCAGCGGGCGGGCGATGTATTTTTCCAGAGCGCCCATTCCCTTTGCCCGCGATCCAGACCAGAAGCCGGCGTATTATTTGCATGTCGGGCTTTACGGCTACACGCGCAAGACGCTGAAGCGTTTGGCGGGCCTAAAGCCCACGCCTTGCGAGCTGGCGGAGAAACTGGAACAGCTTCGGGCGATGGAAAACGACATCCCCATCGGGGTGACGATCATCGAGCGGGCGAGCCACGGCATCGACACGCCGCAGCAGTACGCCGAGTTTGTTGAAAGATACAGGAAACGAAAATGAGCAACGAAGAACTTTTGTACAAGATCGGGCAATCCACGGAAGAGACGGAGTTTTACACTCCGATGCCGCAGGGTTATCGCAAGGGGCATCACAAATACGTGGTGGTGGTGGGGACGGTGATCAGCGGGCTGGGCAAGGGGATTTTCTCCTCGTCGCTGGCCAAGCTGCTGCAAGACAAGGGGCTGCGGGTGGCGCCGATCAAGATGGAGGGATACTACAACATCGACTCCGGGACGCTCAACCCGTACCGCCACGGGGAAGTCTTCGTGCTGGACGACGGCATGGAGACGGACATGGACCTGGGAACGTACGAGCGCCTGCTGGACCAGGACCTGACGGCGGCGAATTTCGTGACCAACGGGCAGATTCTCGCGGCCGTGCTCAAGAAAGAGCGCGAGGGCGAATACCTGGGCCGCGACGTGCAGTTCATCCCGCACGTCACGGGCGAGGTGAAACTGCGCCTGCGCGAATTGGCGGCGAAAACCAACGCGGACGTGGTGTTCGTGGAAGTGGGCGGAACGGTCGGGGACTTTGAAAACCAGGCGTATCTGGAAGCGTGCCGCCAATTGGCGTACGAGGAGGGCGAGAACTCGGTGGTGTTCGTGGTGCTCACGTACGTGCTGGAGCCGGGGGCGCTGGGCGAGCAGAAATCCAAGGCGGCGCAGCTGGGGATCAAGCGGCTGATGGAGGTGGGGATCATGCCCCACATCATCGCCTGCCGGGCCACCAATCCGGTCAAGGAAAAGGTGCGCGAAAAAATCTCCATGTACACCAACGTACCGATGCGCCGCGTCGTCACCATGCACGACGTGGAGAGCATCTACATGATTCCCGAGTCGCTGCGCACGGCGGGAATCGACCGCGAGGTGCTGACGCTGCTCAGGCTGCACGACCGCGTGGACCAGGGCAGGGAAGACCAGGCGCGGCTCAAGTGGCGCCTGTTCGTGGAGCGCATCGGCAAGGCGCGGCGGGACATCACGGTGGCCGTCACGGGCAAATACACGTCCCTGCGTGATGCGTACGCGTCGATCATCAAATCGGGCGAGCACTGCGGCGCGCATCTGGGAGTGAACGTCAATTTCCGCTGGATCGACACGACCACCATCGACGCCTCCAACGTGGCCAAGCGGCTGGCGGACTGCCACGGGATCATCGTTCCCGGCGGCTTCGGCGTGCGCGGCACGGAAGGCAAGATCGAATGCATCCGCTACGCCCGCGAAAACAAAATACCCTACCTGGGCCTGTGCCTGGGATTCCAGATGGCGGTGATCGAATACGCCCGCAACGTCTGCGGCATCGAGGGGGCCAACAGCACGGAATTCGAGAAAAGCTGCCGCCAACCCGTGATCGACATCCTGCCGGAACAAAAGAAGATCGAAGGCCTGGGCGGCAACATGCGCCTGGGGGGGAAAGACGTGGAGCTGAAGCCCGGCACGCTGGCGGCGCGCCTATTCGACAACGCCCGCACGGTCCGCCTGCGTTTCCGGCACCGCTATGAAGTCGATCCGAAATACGTCCCGACGCTCGAGGAGCACGGGATGATCTTCAGCGGCAAGCATCCCACGCAGCCGATCATGCAGATTCTGGAGCTGCCGCAGGAGGTTCACCCGTATTTCGTGGGGACGCAGGCGCACCCGGAATTGACCAGCCGGCCGCTGCGCCCAAGCCCGCTGTTCATGGGGTTCTGCCAGGCGGCGACGGAGTATGCGGAAGACAAATCACACCAAGCGCAGCCGGTGTGATCACTGGCTGCCGTGAGCGTCTTTCACCAGGGTATTGTACTTGTCGGCTAGATCGTTGAATTTCTGGACGGCGTCGTTGCGCTCGGCGGCGATTTTTTGAATTTGCTGGCCCGCCTGCTTCAACGCCGCATCGCGATCGGCGACGGCTCGCTGCCACTGAGTCAACGTATTTTTCAGTTGATCGCACTGGGCATTGGACAATTCCAACTTCTTGTGAGTGTCGGCCAAGTCGGATTCGGATAGCTCCAGCCGACGGCGCAAATCGTCCAAGTCCGCAGCATCGTCCTTCAGCGACTTTTCCTGCTCGGACAATTTCGCCGTCTGCTGCTGGCGGATTTTTTCCAGGTCGCCCGCGCGCAGGCTGAGCCGGCTGTTGGTTTGCCATTGGGCGGCACACAACACGGCCACCGCCAGGACGCCGAGGAAATTCAGCCCTGTGATGAATCGAATCATGGTGTGGCCCCCTGCTGTGCCGGGCGGATTTCAAAGGCCACCTTGTCGATGCCGGCGGCGCGGACGACGTCCAGGACGCGGATGACGTCGCCGTGGCGGGCGTCGCGGTCGCCGCTGATCAGAATGCGAATCTGCGGGTTGGATTGCAGCGCCGCCGCCAGGCTCGCCGGCAACGTTTGCCGCTGCACCGGCCGCTGGTCGAGAAAAATCGCGCCGGCCTTGTCGACGGAAATGTCGAGGAAATCCTTCTTGGTTTGGGGCTGGGCGGTGACGGCGGTGGGCAGGTTCAGCTTCAGGCTCTTGAGGTTCACCATGGTCAGGCTCACGAGCATGAACGAGGCCAGCAGGAAAAACATGATGTCGATCAGGGGAATGATCTCGATGCGCGCCTCGGCGCTTTCGGTGGGAAGTTTGGCGTTCAATTTGACGGGCATAAAACACGGTCCTTTCAAAGCGGTTGGTCCTGGCCCAGGGCGCGGCGGCGGGCAAACTGCTCCACGTCGTGGCCGTGGTGCTTGGCGGATTCGACCAGCAACTCGACGTGGTTGATGGTGCGTTCCAAACGTGCGCGGAACTGGGCGAGTTTGCGGTTGAAAAAGTTGTAGGGCAGCAGGCAGAGAATGGCGATGCCCAGGCCGCAGGCGGTCGCGATCAGGGCTTCGGCGATCCCGCCGCTGACCTTGGTCGGGGCGAGCTGTTCCTCGCCGACGAAGTGGAAGGAGCGCATGATGCCGATGATCGTGCCCAGCAAACCCAGGAGCGGGGCCAGCGTGATCAGCGTGCCCAGCACCCATTGGCGGCGTTCGCCCTGTTCCAGCTCGTTGGAGGCGCGAAGCTGCATCGCGCCCAGGAGCGAGCTATGGGCGTGGAGCAGGCCGTCGTGAACAGTGCGGAGGTAGGGATCGTCGCTGGCGGCGGTCAAGTCGACGGCGCGGGCAAATTGGCCGGACGCGATGGCCTCGAAACTGTCGTCCAGTTGCACCGCGCGCGTTCGCCGGCGCAGCGCCCACCACCAGCAGGAGCGTTCGAAAATGACCGTCAACGCGGCCAGAAGCGCCAGGAGGATCGGCCACATGACGGGGCCGCCCTCCTGAAAATAATCCACAATGATGTTGGCCAAAATGGAATTCATGACGGACCTCCTGATTCACGGATGGTTCAGCCGGAATTCGATGGACACCTCGTACGAGCGGCCGGCGCCGGGCGGGAAACGCCACTGGTCGCGCACGCAGCGCACGGCGGCCTGATTCAAAATGGGCCAGGGAGACGGCGCGATCGCCTCGGCGGAGGTGACGCGGCCGTCGGGATCGACGGTAAAGAGGACGAGCACGACGCCTTCCTGGCGGGCGAGCACGGCCTCGAGGGGATATTCGGGAGCGGGCTGTCGACCCTCGCCTTCTCCGAAGGTGAGCCGTTGCACGTCGTGCGCAACCGTCGCGCCGATGGGAGGCGGACGTTGCGGCGGCGCGTCGAGCGGCAAGGCGAAGGCGATGGCCGGCGCGGGTGCGGCAAAGGCGGGCAACGGCGAAGGGGCCGAGAACGCCATGGCCTGGGGCGGCGAGGCGTCCTGAGTGATGTCAACGTCCAGCAGTTGGGCCTGAGTCGGCTGCGGCTGGGTGGTTGGGGGCGCGGGACTTTGACGGAGCAGCAACATGTCCAGCAGACCCACGGCCAGGCAACCGAGCCACAAGACCAGCGTGAACGCCGGCAGCAGGCCGATCTCATGGGAAGCGGAATTTTGAATGATGCGATAGCTCATGTTCAAAACTGGTAGGCCAGCCCCAGGAAGAATGATCGGCGTTGACCGTATTGCGGCGCCCCGACGCCGACGCCGGTGCCGTCGCGAAGCTGGTAGGCCTCGTCGAAGACGTTCACGATGTCGAAGCGCAAGCGGACGAGTTGCCGGGGCGAGCCATCGGGGTGGAAGACGTGCTGATAACCGAGATTCACGGGGGAATAGACCGGCTCCTGCCCGGTGTTGGCGAATCCGCGGCGCAAGCCCGTGGCGAAAAGAAGATCGACGTAGACGAGATCGTTCTTGGTCAGCTCATCCGAGACGCCGGCCGAGGCGGTGAAGGTGGAATCGTGATCGAGCTGGATGTTGTGGGCTTGAATGTAGGCCAGTTCATCGTTGCCGAACTCGAACTGCTGGGAATCGATGTCGTGGGCCAGGGTGTGGACCCAGGCGAAGTTGCCGAAGGTGGAGAGGCCGCCGTATTTGTAGGTGGAGCTGATGTCCGCGCCGTAGACGGTTCCTACGGCGTAGTTGAAGGGCGACTCGATGATGGCCGCGCCGAACTGGCCCTCATCGATCAGGTTGCGCGCGGATTTGTAGAAGCCGTCGAGGTTCACTTGCCAAGGCTTGGATAGCTGCCGCGACACGCCGACGTCGTAATAGTTGGAACGCTCGACCTTGGGCGGATCGTCGATGAAGTTTGCCGGAGCGTTGGTGGTGTTGGCGAACTTCGCGATGGTGCCGGGCTGGACGTTTTGCTCGGGCGGAGGCACGAAATAACGGGCATAACCGACGTGGAAGGTGGTTTGTGCATCCGATTTCCAGACGAGGTTGATGCGCGGACTGAGCTGGGTTTCGTTGTCGAAATTGGCATCGAAGCTGTCGAGGCGAACGCCGTAGTTCAGCGTCAGGGAGCGCGTCAGTTGCCATTCGTCCTGAACGTAGATTCCCGCGGTGGTGGAGTGGTTGGCGGAATCATCGGTGATGGTGGTGGGCACATCGGAGATCGGCAGACCGGTGGTGGGATCGGTCAGGAAAACGGCGGTGCTGGTGTTGAGTTTTTCGGAGGTGTAATCGGCCAGCATTCCGGCGCGGATGGTGTGGTGCTCGTCCGCCACGACCGAGGCGTCGAATTGGACGCCGTTGGTGAAGAAGCTGTTGAAGACGTCGCCGGCGACGCCCAGGAAAATCAGATCACCAGCCTGATCGGGCATGAAGTGAATCTGCCCGTAACGGGAAAACGCCGAGGCCTGGAGGGAGAATTTATCGACGCTCTTCTGATAGGACAGCACGCCGTAATAGTTCTGCTCATTCTGTGTTTCATTGACGTTTCTTGAGTCGAAAAACGGGACGCCGGAGAGGCTGAACGACTGGGGTACGTCGGGAGAATTGGGGATCTGAAAATCGGCGTTGGAGCCGTTGAGCAGGAGGCTTACGCGGCTGGTGTCGTCGATGCGGTAGGACAGGTAGGCAAAGCCGTGGGTCTGGTCGGTGTCGTCGTGGATGGGGACGTGGCTGGCCGTGGGGTTTTCGATACCGATGCCGCTTTGCTTGAAGGAGCCGGTGAAGAAGTATTCCCATTTTCCGGATGTGCCGCCATACAGGGCCGAGGGCTCATAGGTGTCGAGGCTGCCGCCGTAGGTGGAGATTTCGCCACCGTTGAGGGCCTGTCCGGTCTTGGTGGTGACGTCCACGATTCCCGCGGTGCGGAAGCCGAACTGAGCGGGGAGGCTGCCGTCGATGAGGGTGACGGAGTCAATCAGGTGGGTGTCGAGTTCCTGGCCGAAGCCGCTGAGCCCTTCGGGGAGGATGACGCCGTTGACGCGATAGGTGAGATTGGCGTGTTCGCCGCGGACGTGCTCCTGTCCGAAGGAATCCATGACGACGCTGGGTGAGCGCAGCAGGACTTGCTGGAACGGGGCGTCTTCGCCGCCGGGGATGTTTTGAATCTGGTTGGGGCCGACCGTATAGGTCGTGGCGCCGAGGCTGGGGGCGATCTGGTCGCGGGCCAGGTCCAGATCGGACGTGACGACGATGTTCTTCAGCCGGGTGGTGGGCAGCTCCGGTTGAACGACCGGGGGATTGGCCCGCGTTGTTGGGAGCAATTTCAGCGACGGCGGAGGCGGCGGCAAAGCCGGTTGCGAGGTTGGGACGGGGGACGGGAGGGTCGTGGGTTGAGCGAGGGCGACGGCGCCGATGGCGCAGCCAACGGCAAACATCGCCACGGCCCAAAGGCCGAAGCGCATGCGCATGGGGGTTGCTCCTGGTTTGCAGGGGCCGGAAAAATACGGAGTCGCAGCCGCTCATCGCGGCCGCACGCTCACGCAATAACGGTTGAGTAGATGGGCAGGGCGGGCGGGCCTCGGCAGTCAATGCGCACGGGCGCCCGCCGGTAAACCGGCGGGATGGGAAGAAGAGCCAAAATCGCGACAAGCAGACCCAAAAATGCGAGCAGCGGCGTCCATGGCGTGGACAACCACATCACCAGGACGTTGAACTGGGCGCAGACGTCGCAGTCGTCGTGATCGTGATGCTGGACGGGCTTGCCGGCGGCCAATGCGGCGGCATCCTCGCGGGCATCCTCTCTGGCGTGATCGAGTTCGTGGAGGTAGTGCAGGACGCCGGTCCCCAGACCGACGTAAAAGACCACCAGAAAGATGGCCGCCCAGCGACGCACGGGATGGGACTTTGCCAACCCGGGTTGAAATGTCAAGCATTTCCCCAAATAGGGGGCGGAAATTCATGGAAACTTGTCAATACGGGGTCTGCTGGAATAATGGACTGTGCAACGATGAGGCATGTTTATGGCGGCGGCGGCGGCGACATCCCAAATCACGCAACTGCTGGTAAGGCTCAACGACGGCGACCGCTCGGCGGTGGCCAAGCTCATGCCCCTGGTGTACGACGAATTCCGGGCATTGGCGGCCAAATATCTCCGCGGCGAACGGTCGGGCCATACGCTCCAAGCCACCGCGCTGGTCAACGAAGCGTATTTACGCCTGGTGGATCAGACGCGCGTGAACTGGCAGGGTCGGACGCATTTCTTCGCCGTCGGGGCGCAGGCCATCCGTAGAATCCTGGTGGATCACGCGCGGCAGCGCAAGCGGCGCAAACGCGGCGGCGGCGCGGCTCGCGTCACGCTGGATGATGCCGTAGCCCTGGCGCCGCAGCGCGATGAGGAAGTCTTGGCGCTGGATGAAGCGCTGGAAAAACTGGCGAAGCTCGATGCGCGTCAGTCGCAGGTGGTGGAGATGCGATTTTTCGGCGGGATGAGCATGGCGGAAGTGGCGGCCGCGTTGGGCGTTTCCAAGCGCACCGTGGAAGGGGATTGGACGATGGCGCGGGCGTGGCTGTTGCGGGAATTGCAAAAAGATCGGGCATGACCTCCGAACGATACAGGCGAGTGAAAGAGATATTTCTGGCGGCGTGCGATCGTCCGGCCGAGCAGCAGGGGCAGGCCGTGGCCGAGATGTGCGGCGACGATGACGATCTCAAGGCCGAGGTGCTGTCGCTCCTGGAATCGCACCACCAGGCGAATCTGATCTCGCAGCAACCGCTGGAGGTTGAAACCGAGGAAGAACCGTCCAGCAGCGCGGCATCTTCGGATACGGGGACGCACGTTTCGACGGCGGCGCGATTCGCGGCCGGGACGGTGCTGGCCGGGCGGTATCGGATTATTTCTCTCCTGGGGGTGGGCGGGATGGGGGAAGTGTATCGGGCCGATGATCTGACTCTGGATCAGGCGGTGGCGCTCAAGTTCCTTCCGCCGGCGCACCAGACGGACCCGGCGTGGTTCGGGCGGTTTTGCAACGAAGTGCGGCTGTCGCGGCAGGTGACGCATCCCAACGTCTGCCGCGTGTTCGACCTGGACCAGGTGGACGACCAGCACTTCATCTCGATGGAATTTGTGGATGGTGAGAATCTGGCGTCGCTGCTGCGGCGGATCGGCCGGCTGCCGCCGGACAAGGCGGTGCAGATCGCCCGGCAACTTTGCGCCGGGTTGGCGGCGGCGCACGAAAAGGGAGTTTTGCACCGCGACCTGAAGCCGGCCAACGTCATGCTGGACGGGCGCGGGCAGGTGCGCATCACGGATTTTGGGATTTCCGCACCGATGAACGAACAGGGGGTTGCGCCCAGCAGCGGCACGCCGGCCTATATGGCTCCCGAGCAATTCCGCTCGGGGCAGGCCAGCACCCTCAGCGACATCTATTCGCTGGGTCTGGTGCTGTACGAGGTGTTCACGGGCCGGCAAGCGTTTTCGGCCAATTCGGTGTTGGAATACGCGCGGCTGCACGACGGCACGTCGCCGACGCATCCCTCGACGTTCGTCAACGACATCGATCCGCTGGTGGAGCGGGTGATTCTGCGGTGCCTGGAGAAGGAGCCGACGCGTCGGCCGCCCAGCGCGTTGGCGGTGGCGGCGGCGCTGCCGGGGGGCGATCCTCTGGCGGCGGCGCTGGCGGCGGGAGAAACGCCCAGCCCGGCGATGGTGGCGGCGGCCGGCGGCGACATGCCGATGAGCATCGTGCGCGGCGGCGTGCTGCTGGGATTGACGCTGGTGGGCCTGATGGCGGTGGTGCTGCTCACGCCGATCGCAACGCTTCTGCCGCGGATGGCTCTGAGCGAGCCGCCGGCGGTGCTGGCGGAAAAGGCCAAGCAGGTGCTGGAAACGGCGGGATACGCCTCGGCGCTGCCGAATCAGGCGCAGGGCTTTGCCGCCGATGCCAGCTACGTCGCCTGGGCGACGAAAAATGACCAGACGCGGTCGCGCTGGGACCGGCTGGCCTCAGCGCGGCCGGGGGCCGCGAGCTTCTGGTACCGGCAAAGTCCACAGCCGATGGTCTCGCGCGACGACTTCGGCGTGGTGAGCATGGACGAGCCGGCGCGGAGCCTGCCGGGCATGCGGACGGTCGTGCTCGATCCGCTGGGGCGGCTCAAACGCCTGGAGATTCTGCCGGATGGTTCGCGAGGCGGGCTCGACAGGCTCACCGCGGCAGTGGATTTTGCGCCGCTGTTCAAGCTGGCGGAATTGAATTTCGCGGATTTTGCGCCGGCGGAGCCGAGCGCGCCGCCGCCGATGTACGCCGATGCGCGCTTTGCCTGGCGCGGGCATTATCCGGAAAGTCCAAGGCAGCCGATCACCGTGGAAGGAGCGTCGCTGGGCGGGCGATGCGTTTATTTCCGCGTGCTGGAAGCCTGGCAGGCCAATGCCGACCTGGGGCAACTCGAGGTTTCCAGCAGCCCACGCAGCGGATACGTCGTCTTTCAAGTGGTGATGCTGGCCGTGATCGCCCTGGGCCTTCTGCTGGCGTGGTACAACGTGCGTGAGGGACGCGGCGACTCGGCCGGGGCGCACAAGGTCTCGGCGGCGTTCTTGGTGCTGGGCACCCTGATCTGGCTGCTGGCGGCCAACCACGTGCCGCAACTTTCCCTGGAAATCCAAATGTTCTTCCGCGTGCTGGGATTCATTCTGGTGCCGGCGGCCATCGTGTGGATGTTCTACCTGGCGCTGGAGCCGTACGTGCGGCGCATCTGGCCGGAAACGGTCATCTCGTGGAATCGATTGCTGGCCACGCGGCTGACCGATCCGCTGGTGGCGTCGCACGCGCTGATCGGGCTGGCAATTGCCGTGGCGGTGACGATTCTGAGCGAGCTGGTCAACCTGCTGCCGATGTGGCTGGGACACGCGGCGCCGGTGCCCTATCTGGCTTCACAGATGCGGTGGCTGTCGCGGGACAACGCGGCGGCGACGGCGCTGTCGGCCCTGCTGATCGCGCTGTACATGGGGCTGCTGTATCTGCTGCTGCTGGTGCTGCTGCAACTTTTGCTGCGGCGGCGGTGGCTGGCGGCGGGGATGTTCGTGCTGGCCGTCGGGGCCTTGGGCGTGCAATGGGATGACCTGGGGATCGCGCCGTGCGCGCAATCGGCCATCACGGCGGGATTGATCCTGCTGCTGCTGGTACGTTACGGCCTGGTGGCGGCGTTGGCGGCGCTGTGGGCGATGTTTCTCCTGCGCAACACCCCGCTCACATCCGACATGTCGATCTGGTACTCCGGCCAGTCGCGGTTTGCCGTCGGCCTGCTGTGCGTGGCGGCGATGACGGCGGCTACCCTGGCCACGCGGGGCTGGAGAACCGCAAGATCCCGCGGAGCGGTTTGACCATCAGGCCGCGTTGCTCGTATCCTTCAGACACAATGGCGTCGATCAAGTTACCGGATGGCAGTGTCAAGGAAATGGCCGACGGCAGCAGCGTGATGCAGCTTGCCGAGTCGATCGGCCGCGGGCTGGCCAAGGCGGCCATCGCGGCCAACGTGGACGGCAAGCTGGTGGATTTGTTTTACCCGCTGGCTGGCCCGCACGAGGTGCGCATCGTCACCGAAAGGGACCCGGACGGCTTGCAGGTCATGCGGCACAGCGCGGCCCACGTGCTGGCGCAAGCCCTGCGGCACCTGTACGGCCGGGACGTGCAGTACACCATCGGGCCGGTCATCGAAAACGGGTTTTTCTACGACTTCGAGCTGCCGCCGGGATTCTCGGCCGATGAGTTGCCCAAGGTCGAGGCGGAGATGCAGAAGCTGATCGACGCGAACCTGGCGTTTTCGCGTCAGGACGTGCCGCCGGAGGAGGCGCGGCGCATCCTCCGCGGCGAGAACCAGCGCTTCAAGGATGAGATCATCGACGAGCTTGAAAAGGCGGGGGAAAAGACGGTGTCGGTCTATCGCGAGGGGGACTTCACGGACCTGTGCCGCGGTCCGCACGTGCCGGCCACGGGAAAGATCAAGGCGTTCAAGCTGATGAGCGTGGCCGGAGCGTACTGGCGCGGCGACAGCAACCGCGAGCAGCTCACGCGCGTCTACGGCACGGCGTTCTTCGACAAGAAGGAGCTGGAGAAATACCTGAACCTGCTGGAAGAGGCCAAGAAGCGCGATCATCGCGTGCTGGGGAAACAACTGAGCCTTTTTACGATCAGCCCGCTGGTGGGAAGCGGACTGATCCTGTGGATGCCCAAGGGGGCGATGCTGCGGTATCAACTGGAGACGTTCATCCGCCAAGAGCTGACGCGGCGCGGGTATCAGCAGGTGTACACGCCGCACGTGGGGAACATCGAGCTGTACAAGCGCAGCGGGCACTATCCGTATTACAAGGAGAGCCAGTATCCGCCGATTCACATGGCCGAGAGAACCGGACCCGTTGCGGGCGCTGCAACCGGGCCTGCCGACTTAAGTCGGCAGGCCGCGCTGGATACGGAGGAATACCTGCTCAAGCCGATGAACTGCCCGCATCACATCCAGATTTTCGCGGCCGAGCCCAAGAGCTACCGCGATCTGCCGGTGCGCCTGGCGGAGTTCGGCACGGTGTACCGCTACGAGGACAGCGGCGAGCTGAACGGCCTGACGCGCGTGCGCGGATTCACGCAGGATGATGCGCATCTGTTCTGCACGCCCCAGCAGGTGGAAGAGGAATTCCGCAGCACGATCGAGCTGGTGCAGTTCGTGTTCCGATCGCTGCAGTTCCAGGACGTGGAGGTTCGGCTGAGCCTGCGCGATCCGGCCAGCGCGAAATTCGCCGGTGACCCCAAACTGTGGGACCTGGCCGAGGCGCAACTGGCCAAGGTGCTGACGGAGATCAAGCTGCCGCACACGGTGGCCAAGGGGGAGGCGGCGTTTTACGGGCCGAAGGTGGATTTCATCGTCCGCGACGTGCTGGGCCGCAAATGGCAATTGGGCACGGTGCAGCTTGATTACGTGCTGCCGGAGCGGTTTGAGCTGGAATACGTTGGGCCGGACGGGAAGAAACACCGGCCGGTTATGATCCACCGCGCGCCGTTCGGATCGATGGAGCGGTTCACGGGAATTTTGATCGAGCATTTTGCCGGCGCGTTTCCGCTATGGCTGGCCCCCGTGCAGGCGGCGGTGCTGTCCATCAGCGAGAAATCCAACTCCTACGCCGCCGAAGTGGTGCAAACCCTTCAACAAGCGGGTTTGCGAGTGGAGGCCAATCTGAGCGCTGACAAGATTGGAGCGAAAATCCGCGAGGCGACGCTGCAAAAGGTGCCGTACATGCTGATTGTGGGCGAAAAAGAGGCACAGGGGCGGCTGGTGGCGGTGCGCACGCGGGCGGGTGTGGACCAGGGCCAGATGCCGCTGGAGCAGTTCATTGGGCGATGTCAAAAGGAAATTGCCGACCACGGCCTCGGGGAGGCAAAAATCCCCGTTTCGGCTTGAAACGCGGAGGAATGTGGCCGATAATAATAAGTTGCAAGCGTGTGGTTGCGCCGCTTTTTAAATCCTGGCGCGCGATCTTAGGGAATGGATGTTGCCACAGATGATCCCAACGGCATGGTAAGCATCAGAAGCGTTTACTTCTGACTCGTGTCCTTGGGATAGTGTCTGTGGCTTGTTTGTTTTAAGAGTCGGCAGGCTCTTGGGAGGTATCGCTTATTCCCGCCAATTTTCGTCACAACGAACAGATCCGCATCTCGCCGGTCTTTTTGATCAACGAGAAGGATGAAAAGATCGGCAGCATTTCCACGTCGGAGGCGATTCGGATGGCCCGGGAAATCGGGCTGGACCTGGTCGAAGTCGCCCCCACCGCCCGCCCGCCCGTCTGCAAGATCATGGACTACGGGAAGTGGCGCTACCAGCAGCAGAAGAAGGAAGACAAATCCCGCGCGGGGGCTCGCGGCGGCCAACTCAAGGAGTTGAAATTCAAGACGGTCAAGATCGGCGAACACGATCTGATGATCAAGATCAACCGTGCCCGCGACTTCCTCAAGGGGGGCAACAAAGTTCAGTTCACGCTGCAGTTCAGGGGGCGGGAGATGGCGCACCTGGACTTGGGTCGCGATCTGTTTACCAAGGTCAAGAGCGAACTGTGGCAGTTCAGCAAGGTGGAGCGGGACACGAAGATGGAGGGGCGGCGGATGACGCTGGTGCTTCAGCCGGATCACAAGCCGGCGGGGGCCAAGCCGCCGGTTGCGACGGCGGCGGGCAAGACGGCCAGCGCGTTTTCCGCCGGGAGCAGCTTGAACGTTCCATCACGGGCGGCGGGCGCCCAGCCCAGCCCAGCGGCACAGGCTTCGCCCCCCGCGGCACAAGCTTCGCCGCCCCCCGCCGCTCAACCGGTTGCACCTTGATCGCTTAAACGCAACGCGGTGATTGACGAAGACAAAACCACTGCCCCTTCAATCACCACTCATCCATCACTAACCAGGGTTCTTCAATGCTCTCGAAAGACAAATGCAACCGCTGAGACGCAGAGACGCGGAGGAAGCCGCAGAGAAAACAGGAATTCTCTTTTAACAAAAAATCTTCTCTGTGGCTGTCTCCGTGTCTCAGCGTCTCTGCGGTTGCCTTTGTTTTTTAGAACACATCCGATGACTTGCCGGGAATAATCGGACTCCGTACTTTCTACATTTCATCTTGCGTGCAGCGTGGGACACCCGGCGGCGGGACAATGGAGTTTGTAAGCCCACATCAGGGAGTCAGCGTATGAACGCCACCCATGGGATTGTCATCTGGACGGCGGCCATGCTCAGCCTGATCGTAACGGCATCCGCCCAGCCGACCGGCGCCCAGAGCGGCGCGTACACAATTCAAGAGACTCGTCTGGGGCCGATGGAGCCGCCGGTGCTGTCTCCCGTTCTCAGTGCGGATGGCCGCCATTTGGCTTACATCAAAGGGAGGGGTCAGAAGCAATGCGTCGTCGTGGACGGCCAGGCGGGCGCGGAGTATGACGGAATCCTTAAAGGCTCCGTGATCTTCAGCCCCGACGGCCAACACGTGGCATACGCTGGCCAGCAGGGTCAGAAGTGGTTGATGCTGGTGGACGGCCGAGCGGGCGCGGAGTACGACGGGATCGTTACAGGTACCCTGATCTTTAGTCCCGACAGCAAGCACGTGGCCTATGCGGTCGGCATGGGTGAGAAGCGATTGATGGTGGTGGACGGCCAGGCGGGCGCGGAGTACGACGGAGCCGGCAAACCGATCTTCAGTTCCGACGGCAAGCGCGTCGCGTATGGGGCCGTAAAGGGCAAGAAGCAATTGGTGATGGTGGACGGTCAGGCGAGCGCGGAATACGACGGAATCGCTGATCTGATCTTCAGCCCTGACGGCAAACGCGTGGCCTATGGAGCCCAAAAGGACGAGAAGCAGTTGGTGGTGGTGGACGGCCAGGCCGGCGCGGAATACGACGCAATTGCTGGCCTGATCTTCAGCCCGGACGGCAAACGCGTGGCGTATAGAGCCACGAAGGGCGGGAAGCAATTGGTGGTGGTAGACGCTCAGGAGGGTGCGGAGTACGAAGGAACCACTCAAGGTTCCCCGATCTTCAGCCCCGACGGCAAGCGCGTGGCGTATGCGGCCTGGAAGGGCGAGAAGCAATTGGTGGTGGTGGACGGTCAGGCGGGCCCGGAGTACGAAGGAATCGGCTCCCCGATCTTCAGCCCGGATGGCAAACGCGTGGCGTATCAGGCCTGGAAGGGCGCCAAGGCCTTGGTGGTGGTGGACGGTCAGGCGGGCGCGGAGTACGACGGAATCGCTCAAGGCTCCCTGATCTTCAGCCCCGACGGCAAGCGCGTGGCGTATGCGGCCATGAAGGGCGCAAGGCAATTGGTGGTGGTAGACGCTCAGGAGGGTGCGGAGTACGAAGGAACCACTCAAGGTTCCCCGATCTTCAGCCCCGACGGCAAGCGCGTGGCGTATGTGGCCCGGAACGGCCAGAAACGATTGGTGGTGGTGGACGGCCGGGCGGGCGCGGAATACGACGGAATCGCTCAAGGCTCCCTGATCTTCAGCCCCGACGGCAAGCGCGTGGCGTATGCGGCATCGAAAGGCGAGAAGCGATTGGCGGTGGTGGACGGCCAAGCAGGCGCGAAATACGACGGAATTGCCGGCCTGATCTTCAGCCCCGACGGCAAGCACGTGGCGTATGGGGTCAAGAAGGGCGAGAGATACTTCGTGGTGGTGGACGGCCAGGCGGGCGCGGAGTACGACGGAATCGCTCAAGGCTCGCTGATCTTCACCCCCGACGGCGTCCTGGAATATCTGGCGATAAAAGAAGACTCGCTCTACCGCGTCAAATACATCCCCGTGTAATCTGGTTGGCGGCGCCCTGCCGTGGACCAGCGGCGACGGCTGTTTGTTCCCGTCGGTTTGATCGCTCTGCTGGCTGCCGAAGCGGCCCTCCCGGCCGGCGCGTGGAACCCACTCTTTGCAAAAAACTCCAGCCGGAGTATGACTGGCAGCATGGAACCGCCGGTGCTCGTCTCCCCCGTCGCGCAACGGCGCCCGGGCATCGACCAGGGACCGGCGCTGTCGCGCAGGCAGGTCGACGCGCTGCACGACGGGAAGCGACTGGCGGGTGCACGCACATGACGACGGCGGCTTCCGGCGACGGGACAGAGGCGGCGATCACCCATCGCCCGCGATGGCGAGGCTTGGGGCTGCTGGTGGCGGCCGCGGCGGTGCTTTCCGTGGGCGCTTCGGTCGGCGTCGACATCACTCGCCGGTTCGTGCAACGCTACGAAGCAATGATCGCGAGCCGATTCGCCACGATGAATGGCGAGTTGACCGCATCGGCGCGTGGCGACGGACTTTACCTTCGGTTCACGAATTTCCAGAGTGACGCCACCGCCGAGTTCGCCCAGAATCTGTATCAGCAGGCCGTTTATCTGATGTATCCGCACAAGGTCCTGGTGGGCGACCCCGCGGCGGTGGCAACGACCCCCTATCAGGTCTTGGCGGGCAATTTCGAGCCGACGGACCAGTGGTTGTTGCTGCACGGCGTCCACACCCTGCTGAGTTGCCACATCGACGGCACTAGGTTGCTGACGTACGCCCATCGCGTCCCCGCGACCGAACCAACGAGGTGAGCCCAACGCCATGTGGTGGTTGCCGTATCTGTGCTGCGTGTTGATCGTCGGATACAGCGTCGCCCGGCGCCTGGCGCGGGGCCGGTCGTGGATCGAGTGCGCCGGATGGAGCCTATGCCTGGGTCCGGGTGTGCTGGGATTGTGCCTGATCGGCTTGTCCTTGCTGGGCCAGCAGCCCACTCGCATCGCCGTTGTTGCCGTGACTCTGCTTTGGGCCGTCGTGGGCATTTTTGTCAAGCGCCCGCCGCCCCCAATGGCGGACGCTCCAGCCGGCGGCGAGAGGGCACCTTGGTGGTGGGCCGGATTGTGCCTGGCGGGCATTGGCTACGGCATCTTCGTCGTGGCATTCGATGCCCTGGTGTACCCGGCGAGCGAATGGGACGCGTTCGCCACCTGGCAACTCAAGTCCAAGGTGTTGGCCGGAGAATCACTACGGCCGCGGCCGGCGTATTTCTCCGACATCGCCCTGAGCTTCAGCCATCTGCGTTATCCCATTCTGGTGCCGATGATCTCGGCCGGCGAGCACGCGATGGCCGGGCGGATCGACGATGAGAGGGAAAAGGCGCCGTTCCTGCTGATGTACCTTGGTCTGGGGGCGGTAGTCTACGCCGCGGTGCGCAGCCGCCGGGGAACCATGGCGGCGCTGCCGGCCACGGCGCTGCTCATGACGACGCCCCTCATGCTCCTCTACGGCGGCGCGGGCACCGCGGAGTTGGCGCTGACCGCGTTCTACGGCTGCAGCATCATCTGCCTGCTCCGCTGGCAACAGCAGCAGCGGACCGAGGACTTCATGCTGGTGACACTGCTGGGCATCTGTCTGGCGTGGACGAAGAATGAGGGATACGTCTTGGCAGCGATCAACGCCGCGGTGATGGTGGCCCTGACGCCGCAGCCCCTGCGACCGCGACATCTAGCGCTGACGTTGGGCTCGGCGCTGATCGTCGCCGCCGGCACTTTGCCGTGGATTCTGTACGCGCACGGCTTGCCGCACACCGATGAGAACTATTCGGATCGCCTGAGCGTGCGGCTGATGATGGCGAATCTGCCGCGCGTGCCTCTGGTCGCTCGGAAAATGCTGGCCGAATCCGTGTGGTGGCGAGATTGGGGCATCTTCTGGTTTGTGCTGGCGGGCGCGGCGATCTCGCAGTGGCGGCGGTTCACGCAGCGTCCCGTGCTGACGCTTTGGGTGCTCCTGGCCGCGCAACTGCTGGCGTACCTGCCGCCGTTTTTGGTGGTGAATGTTTGGAACGTGAACGAGCTTTTGTACGTGACGACGGGCCGTCTGTTGCTCCACGCCACGCCCGCCGCCGCCCTGCTCATCGGCCTGCAATGGCCCGGACCCCGCCGCGACTGATTTGGCCGTCCCCATGACCGCCGCGCCCAGCGCGGCCGCATCCCCCGGATGCAGCCATCATGCCTACGACCATGCGGCATAAATGCTGCGCAGGGTTCGCAATTTGCAGGGACAAATTTTCGTCCTTGAAGCGCAGTGCAATCGGCGATGCCTTAATATTCGTTAGCCCCGTGGGCGTTCTGGAATATCTTGCGGTAAAGGAAAACTCGATCTACCGCGTCAAATACATCCCCGTGCCGTGAAAAGCAGAGGGGGAGAGGGGGAGACACAAGTAGACAAGGAGACTGGGAGACAAGGAGACAAGGAGAAAAAGCAAAGACGTGGGCTTCCCCACGAATGGTGGGCGCGCCGAACGGACAGGATCATAATGTCCGAAGGAGAAGCCCATCATGGCACGTCGCAAGTTTACTCGGGAGTTTAAGCTCTCGGCCGTTCAATTGGTCAATCAACAGGGATACAGCATCGCCGAGGCGGCCAAGAGCCTGGGCGTGGATGCCAACTCGGTGCGGTACTGGGTCGAGAAGTTCTCGGCTGAGAACGGCCAGGAGGCGGGAGATCAGTCAGGGATGCGGGCTGAGCTGCGGCGTTTGCGCAAGGAGAACGCCCGCCTGCTGATGGAGCGGGAGATTTTAAAAAAAGCGGCGGCATTCTTTGCCAAGGAGCAGCCGTGAAGTTCGCCTTCGTAAAGGAACATCGTCGGACCTGGCCGGCAGGCGTGATCTGCCGGGTGCTGGGCGTTACTCGCAGCGGTTTTTTCGCTTGGCTGAAGCGGGAGCCTTCGTTGCGTCAGCGGCGTAGGGAGCAACTGGTCCGGAAGATCAAAGCGGTCCACCAGCAGAACCGCGGCCTTTATGGCAGTCCTCGGGTGCATCGGGCGTTGTTGATCGACGGACAGAGGGTTTCCCGCAACACCGTGGCCAAACTGATGCGGCAAGAGCGAATCCGGGCCAAAACCAAGCGGAGATTCGTTCCCCGCACCACGGACAGCACCCATCAGCAGCCGGTGGCCCCTAATCTATTGGACCGGAACTTCACCGCGTCGGCGCCAGATTGCAAATGGGCAGCGGATATCACCTATATTCCCACGGATGAGGGCTGGCTCTACCTGGCGGCGGTGCTGGATCTGTTCAGCCGAAAAGTGGTCGGCTGGGCCATGGCGGATCGTCTACAAACAGATTTGGTCAGCGACGCCATGCAGATGGCTCTGGAACACCGACAACCGAGCGAAGGATTGTTGCATCACAGCGATCGCGGCGTGCAGTACGCCAGCGACGATTATCAACAACTCCTGGCCCGCCACGGCATCTGCGTGAGCATGAGCGGTAAAGGCGACTGCTGGGACAACGCGGTGATGGAAAGCTTTTGGGCCACGCTCAAGACGGAGTTGGTGCATCAGCAGCGATATCAGACCCGCCAGCAGGCCAAGGCGTCGATCTTTGAATACATCGAGGTGTTTTACAATCGCAAACGATTGCACAGTTCGTTAGGCTATGTCAGCCCCGAATCGTTCGAGGCAGCCTGAAACAATCCGTTCGGCGCGCCCACCGTTCGTGGGGAAGCCCA
>Ga0208687_1000153_pt1 | contig 69538 bp, 77 predicted proteins | sample June2015DPH_6_10_FD_184695 | JGI IMG/M metagenome (GOLD analysis project Ga0208687, IMG submission 184695) | Peatland microbial communities from SPRUCE experiment site at the Marcell Experimental Forest, Minnesota, USA - June2015DPH_6_100... | ecosystem: Environmental > Terrestrial > Soil >...
CGTCTTGGCAAGCTTTCTGAAGGCTCCCCTAATGTCAGGAGATAACCTCACACCATCACCAGACAACCAATTATGTATCTACTAAGGATAAAAAGATGTAACGTTAGAAACTTGACTTAACACAAGCGCGCTGCCTTGTCCCGATATTATGTGTTGAAATATGTTGGTAAAAGACGAAGGCCATTTATGGCTGAACAACTTACTCTTAATCGGTGAAGGTTTAAACTAAATTTCGGAAAACCCGTAAGTTTGCGGGCTAAACGCAGGAAATAAGCTGAATCGTTTTGGTTGGTTATCGTTTTTAATGGTAGGAATCTCAAGTTTCTGATTTGGGATTTCCGTTGTCCTGTTTCTGTATTCTGCGTTCTGGAAGTTGTGAGTAGATTCCATCGGCTGTCCTGTAAGCTGCCAGCCTTCCAATGGTCTCCCAAACGTCGCCATTAAGGTGACGTATTTGCACCGTAATTACCTCTGCCTTTGGATCAGACTTGCCCGCCCAAACAGTTAAAGTCAAGAAGTCCCCGTTGACGAGTCTGTCTCTGAAGCTCACTCTAGGTTGGGGTCGATCGGACATAGAGCCGACACTTACCTCCTTTTCATCTTGCTTTTATCTTGGGTTTTAGCAAAGTCTTCCATTGCACCTTCATTCATCGCCATGGCGAACATGTTGTTTATGCAAGGCGATATGAGGGAAAAGATTCGATGGCGATCCTCAACGGATAATTCTGGAAATTGGCGTTCTACTTCATCCCACATTATCTTGTACGTAAAGACTATTTCTCTAGCTAACTCTTTCAACTCTTTCAAATCTTCATCTTCACCCATATTTCAGACACCAATATCTGAGTTACAGAGGTTTGTGTTTTTAATTTTTTGCTAGAACTCAGTGGACGAAGCATTGTTCCTAAACGCAACAGGCATGCGCGCTTAAGGTTCTAATAGTACCTGAGCAATTAGCAGAAAAATGCCGAAGGTCACATATGGCTGAAGAGACTGCCTTCTTTCGGTGAACTAAAATGGAAAACGCAAACTCCGTTGCTACAGAAACGGACTACTCAGGGATAGTCCATGTTTACGGTTTAGTTTACTTAAAAGTAATCCCCTTAATAAGGAAAAAACCGAAAATTCTTCAAAGGGCGGGCTCTAAAATTTTCAGTATTGCCAAGAGAAATATTTTGCTTATGGGATTCAAATGATAGAAACCTTTGAATTACGCATCATATGAGTATCTTTTTAAGGTAAGAAAGTAAAAAATATTATGCGATTTCGATAGGTAAACTCAACCAATCATGAGCACCAATGCGTCTTCTTTAGGTACGAAAGCCAAAACCGGCTGTTTGTTTGGATATTTCTTTTTGGCTTTCTCCCAGACTTCCTTTGGGTCGCTTCCACTTGCTACTACTTTGTCATCAACTATCGCAATGTGTTTTCCACTGTATTTTTTGTTTATTTTTTCAGCATCAGTAACGTAGAAAGTCAACTCTTTCATAAAGCTAGTATTAGCCTTAAGGTCTATAAATCACTTTTTTGAGAATAAGCTTTGTTTGTACCATTCAGCAAATTTCCGTATAGCCATCGCCCTATGCGAGTAACCATTCTTCTCTTCAATAGTCATTTCCGCAAACGACTTACTGCTTCCAACGGGCTGAAAAATCGGGTCAAAGCCGAAAGCTGATTTTCCCTGCGGTTTGCGTTCGGTTGTGGTTATTTCGCCATTGGATTCACCGTCAAAACACTTTGGTTCGCAAAGGGTTTCGTCGCAGTAGGCTATAACTGAATGGAATCTCGCATGCCTATTCGCCATGTTCTCCATCAACCGTAGTATGCCGCTGTTGTGAATTGTCTTGTACACGTAAGCAGCATAAGGACCCGGAAAACCGCTCAGGGCATCAATAAATAAACCTGCATCTTCCACGAAAATTGGCAAGCGGCTTCGCTTAAACGCGTTTACGGCGCTTGTTTGGGCGATTTCTTTCAGGCTGTCGCTTTGGATCTCTTCTCCCTTCACGCGCAGCATTGCGACCGCAAAGCCGTAACTGCTTAGGATGCTACGTGCCTCACTGAACTTGTTAATGTTGCCTGTGGCAAAAAAGACAACCTTGCCGTTGAGGTTGCAGCTTTGGTTATTGTTTTCTTTCTTCGACATAGCGGCCACGCCTCTCTATCTCTTTGATTTTCTCATAAACCTTTTCCGCTGCTTCCGAGCCCAGAACCGACGAGTAACCGCACAACACATTTCTGAAGCATTCTTCCCAGAACTGGTAATGCGTACTCTGCAGCGCCCGCTTCATCAAATGCAAATCTACGCCCTCTGCCTCTAACTCGCTATTTTTTTCGCCTAAACCGAAGTCAACAAAAAAGATTTTGTCCTCAGGGCTCAGAATCATGTTTGATGTTGTTAGGTCGCCGTGGATTAAGCCTTGCCTGTGTAGTTTTCCGATTAATTCGCCGATTCTAACGCATAATTCCTGCCGTTTGTCCTGTTGAACCTTGTTCAGTAGTTGCTTAATCTGTTGTCCTTCCACAAACTCCATCGTAATCGAAGCTTCAGGAATGTTAACCATGTAAATCAGCGGAGTCGGCACGCCAGCAGCTTTCGCTTCATGCATCAACTGCGGCTCATGCACTGTGCGGTAACTTCGAATCTGCTCATCCAACGCCTCGGGACGGTACCTTTTTGGGATTCGCACCTTGACGACCACCCTTCGCCCATGCCAATCGGCAAGATAGAGGCTAGCTTCAGCGCCCTTCTTAAACAGCGTTTGCTCGGCTACTGTATCCATGGCACATCCACCTTATCCACCCGCCACCGAAGCTTCACATAACTTTCATCCAAAGGCGTAACCAACCCGTGCCTGTAAGCTAAAACGCCAGTCCAAGCAATCATGGCGCCGTTGTCAGTTGCAAACTCAAGCGGAACCACACTGAACCGTGCATCATGCTCCTCCGCGATAACAGCAAGCATGGATTGCAACCGTTTATTGGCTGCTACCCCGCCTGTCAGCAAAACTTCCTTCTTCTCCGTATGCGCTAACGCTCGTTCGGTAACTTCAGTAACCATCGAAAAAGCGTTCTCCTGCAGACTATAACACAAATCCTCCAAGCAGCAATCGCCCCTGTGCAGAAGAGCTGTTGCCGCAGTCAACAAGCCGCTAAGAGATAAGTCCATGCCCTTCACAACATACGGCAAAGAAACCAGCCTTTTCCCATTAGCTGCCAACCGCTCCACGGCAGCCCCAAGCGGCAAACCCTTCCGATGCTTAAGACCAGCTTCCCGAGCAAAAACATCCAAACAGTTCCCAAGCGCAATATCTAAGGTTTCACCGAAAACTCTGTAGCGCCCAGCCTCAAAAGCCGTCACCATAGTGTTGCCGCCTGAAGCGTAAAGGGTCACTGGGTCAACAACGCCAGTCTTCAGTTTCCCAATCTCAATATGCGCCACAGAATGGTTAACACCAACAAGCGGAACCTCAAGGTACGAAGCTAAAGCTCTGGCAACAGTAGCACCTGTGCGCAAGCATGGTCCTAAACCTGGACCCTGAGAAAACGCGATAACCGACAAGTCACTTGACTTCACGCCCGCCGCCGTTAAGGCGTCACTTAGCACTTTATCAGCCACTTCGGAGTGGTGCCTTGCTGCTTCTCTAGGGTGGATTCCGCCTTCCGCCGGTATGTAACTGTCTGATTTGTTGGCGAGTATTTCTCCGTTGAAGGCGGCTATTCCAACGCCGAAATCGTCTGCTGAGGATTCTATGCCTAAACAGTAATTTTCATCTTTTCGCTGCTTGCTCTGCATGTTTTTCATGGATTCCACGTTTTTTAAGGGATACATATTTGTATCTACTTCTGCAACTGTAGATAATTCTCTTTTGGTTTTGGTTAGTCATTTTAGTGCATCCCAGCAAAAGCGACTAAGGTATCGAGCTTGTCACGGATTTGCTTTAATAGCTCTATCATTTCTTGCGCTTGTTCTCTGGTTACTGTTTCTTCGTTCATGTTTAGTCACCTTGTCACTAATGTAGTGACGATAACTAGATGTAAACGTTACTGTATTAGTGACATATGCACGAACATATCCTAAGCGACAAAGAGAGGGAACTATTAACAGAATTTCTCAAAAGCGGTGAAAGAAACAGCGGAGCTTTCCGTATGCTCAACCTTAGAATCAGAAAGCACTATCAAGCACTTAATGAAGAATTTGAACTGATAACAAAAGCCAAACAGAAACTATCCGAGAGCTAACTTCAAGAGAAAACCCTCACGTTAATTAACGGCTTTTCCGTAAAACCCAAAACTGGCTCTAAGTATTGCGAGGAGTTAAAATTAAGGTTTTGAATATTTCAAGCCCTCGTCTTATCTTCTGTTTCTCTTCCTGATTGAGATTCAATAGTTTTACTGAAGACAAATCTTCAAGAACCTTTGAATGTGAGTATTCTTCTATCTTAAATCCAGCTTTCCCAAAAAATTGTTCCACATCGTTCTTGTCAGCAAAAGCGTTGCTCTCAAAATCGCTCCCCGTGCTACTAGAAATAGCTGATAATCGTTTCCGTATTAGTTTTTCGTCTAATTGAGAGATTTCTTGCCAGTATCCCTTAGTGTGGACTTCTGTTGCAATCCATAGTCCACCATATTTTTCGAGAACCTCATGAATATTGCCAGCCAAGACTCCCGTTTCTCTACGATTGAGATACGGAATTAATCCTTCAGTAATAATCGCTAAAGGTCTATCAAATTTGAAAGCCATAGCCGCTTTTGATAAACTTTCCATATCAAGACAATTTGCGACTTGGAAATGAAGATTTGAACGGTGACTATTTGACTTAGTGAGTATTGTCTCTGCAATCGTCTCTTCCACCTCTAGCATCTCTGGTAAATCAGTTACAACATAAACGACATCTGGATTTCTAGTCATTTCCAACCCACGAGGAGAAAGCCCAGCGGCAATTTCTAGAACCTGAGTCATGTCGTGTTCTGCTAGAATTCGGTCAGTAACCTTGTATCGTGCTTCCGAAAAAGGAAAGAATCGAACCATTGATTCTTCGCTTTCCCCAGCTAATTCTTGGAAGGTTTTCTTTGCTCCACTCTCCAACGCTATTTCTTTGGCGTAAGGAATATCTGTAAAAGTTCGTAGGTAAGCCACTAGTTTAGCGGTCGGACTTATTTTTCCATAAGATTTTCGCATTCCCAAGACACCTATCAATAGCCAAACAAGGCAGTATAGTTCGGTTCAGATATAACTTTTCCGCAAAACCGTCTTAATGAAGCTGAATTTTCTATTCGCTCTTTGCAAATATTTTTGAAAAAAATTCTAGCTAGAATCCACTACCCCCCATTACTTCAGTTATGGGCGGACTTGCGACAATTCAAATCGCTCTAGGGTGCAAATGGCACGGGAGTCCCGTGGGATTTGGTAAGACTCTACCGTATGTACATACCCTAAGTTTTTCGGCAATTTTGAAGGATTGGATTATGAACTATTTTGCCAGAGTTTTCCGCACGATTCCAGCAGTTAATCAAACCGTTTAAAGAATCGGTTCTAATGGCGTCGGCTCAACAAGACCTGAGCCGCTATCGGCAAAAAACGTCTTTTTCCTAGACACTTCTTGTCGCTCAAAAGGAAATCGGAATGTGTGGTCGGAAAATCAGTAGTAGTATCTTTTTTTCTTGAGTTTAGCAACCCAATTGCGACCCGACTCGAATTTGAGAATCCATTTCTCATTTTTTTCCGTAAAGTCACTCGTAGACAGTCACCCCCTCAAAACTTAAAGATTTTATGAATTCTGGGTCAATTGATGTATTATCTACAGCTACAGCTACGGAAACATATTTTTATCTGGATTCAACGCTTATATTCTAATTGCATCATTTGGAATTGATATCAGATGCCTAAACGTAATGACCTTGAACAGAAAGCACTTCATTATGTGGTAAACACTGGCTATCAAGGCGTGCTTCAATCTGATTTATGGCGTGAACTAGGCGCAAGCAGTCGAGAAGGCTCACGTGTCTCCATAAAACTAGAAGAAAAAGGCTTAATCCGCAGAGAAAAAGAACTGCAAGAAGGCAGATGGACATATCGGCTTTACCCAAAAAGGCTTCCAGCATCGATAGAAACCATCGTTGACTGCCCATGCTTACTCTGCCCAGACAATGAAAGGTGTGACCCCACAACTGCGCTCTCGCCTAAAAGCTGCCCAAAACTTACCGATTGGATACTTGCCTTAGGAAAAGAAGCCGCCACCACTCCTGCGGGTCCAAGCGCGCCAAGCACACAAGAGGATGATTCACTTGCCGAAAGCTTGGATCCAAGATAGAAAACGAGAATACTACTACAAAAAAGCCAAAGAAGAAAACTACCGCTCCAGAGCCACATACAAGCTAGTTCAAGCCAACGCGAAATATGGTTTCATACAAAGAGACGACGTAGTAGTCGATTTAGGCGCTGCGCCAGGCGGCTGGATTCAAGCCGCAAGAAAAATGACTGGAAAAAACGGCTTCGTTCTAGGCGTCGATTTAAAACCAATCGAACCCTTCACTCAAGAATACATCAGAACAATAATTGCAGACTTTACTGAGCCAGGCATAGTCGAGGAAATACGCTCTTTTCTGCCTCGCGAAGCGGACGCGGTAATCTCTGATGCTGCACCAAACATTACTGGAGTTTGGGAAGTTGACCATGCAAGACAAATCGACTTAGCAACCAAAGCATTAGAAATAGCCCAATGCCTACTTAAGCCCAAAGGAAACTTTTTTGTAAAACTCTTCGAAGGCGAAATGTTCAACGACTTTATCCTGAAGGTAAAAGATCTCTTTGATACTGTCAAGATAGTGAAGCCTCAGGCGAGCCGGGCTAAAAGCTCTGAAATGTACCTTTTGGCCTTAGGCTTAAAATCGAAGGGTAACTGTGAACAGGAAACCTAATTTCTTCTGCTCAACTACTATTATTGTTAGGTGTAAGGCTTGAGAGTTATATCGGCGGATTCTGCGGCGGCAATATTAGACCAGCAGTTTAAGCCACTGTGCCTTGTTGCTTCTGTTTCAGTGCTGGTTGATCCACCGTACAGGGAACCGTCTTTCCGGTTGGCTGAACCAATTTTTAGAGAAGTTGAAAGCGGCTTTGAAGTGATAGTGCATGAAGCTGAGCTTTGCAGAAGTTTGCTTGATAAAATGAAGGCTGATGTTGTGCATTTGGATTTGTCGCTTGGTGGTGTCTCCATTGAGGAGTTATCGCCAGTTGAGCTTTCAAACTTGCGCGCATCAAGAACCGGAAGACAAAACATTTTGAAGATTTTGCCTAGGCTACGGAAAATTGCTGGCGAAATCAAACGGATCCATGATGTGGACATGTTGGCTATTGGTAAAGAAAGTGTTCCCGTCCGTATTGCGGAGTTAACGGCTGGTGCAGAAGCAATTTTGTATGCTTGCAAAAAAGTGGTGGATCAAAAAGAGCCTGTTTTGCTGGGTTTACCTTTAATGTGTCAACCAATAGTGCAAGAAGACCGCGTGTACCTTTACTCGCTTATAGCGGCTGAGCATGACGTACGTGGCTACGCTGTTGATGTTGAAAGAGTTTTAACAAAGGTTAAAATGATAGAAACGCTAAACCCTTGTGCGCGAGGATTCCGCGCCTTAAAAATTAAGCTCACAAACTAAAAGAAGGTATACAATGAAACTTGATTTGTCCTTTTGGACGAATGCTTCATCAAAACGCAAGAGAATCTATTCAATCATAATAATTTTCATACTTGCATTCATAATTACGGTTATCGGAAGCTATATACCCCTCAGCCATCAAGACGCACAGACATTAAGTAACGGTGTAAACGCGACTCTTAATGCACACAAGTCCTTTGGCAGCCGAACAGAATTCATTTTCTTCAACAATTTTTTCGAAGTTTGCTTGCCAATGTTCGTTCCCATAATTGGGCTTATATGGGGATTTTTAGTAATGGGTAATACTGGTCTTGCCCTTGGGGCTATATCTTCCGTACAAGGCTATCCTGTATGGATAGAACTGCTAAGCTTAGTGTTAACACCCGTGTTCTGGCTAGAATTCGCTGCTTATTCAACTGCAATGGCAGAAGGCATTTGGCTGACCCGCAGACTAATGCAACGGCGATGGCTTGAACTAAAAAACACTGCAATGCTAATAGGAATCTGTGCTGCCATACTGATCGTAAGTGCAATAATAGAAGTGTGGCTAATAGCCGTATTAGGCTAAAACCAAAATTGGCAGATAACCCTTTTCTTTTTAATCTTTCATTATTTCTAAACTTATATCTAAGGCTTTAACGCTATGAGTAAGCTCTCCCATACTTATAATGTCAACTTGCGCCGCCGCGTACTCCAAAAGGTTCTCGCCTGTAATTTTACCGCTTACTTCCAACAGCACATTGGCAAAACCAGCTTTCTTTAACATTTCACCTGCATCCTTAGCCTGTTTAGGCGAAAAATTGTCCAGCATAATAATGTCTGCTCCTGCCTTAGCCGCCTGCATTGCATCCTCAGCTTTTGTAACTTCCACCTCAATTTTTTTGCTAAAAGAAGCGTTCGCTTTTGCTTTTTTAACTGCACCCTCAACGCTTCCAACTATTACTAAATGATTGTCTTTAATCAAAACCATATCATCCAAATGAAGCCTATGTGGATCTCCGCTTCCTATGGTTACTGCTTTTTTATCAAAATAAAGCAATCCCGGCGCCGATTTACGTGTCGCAGCGATTTTCGCTTTAGCACCTGCTTTTTCAAGTTTATTTGTTAACGTTCGTGTGGCAGTTGCGATACCGCTCATTCGAGAAAGAAGATTTAGCATTGTTCTTTCAGCGCAGAGAATGGTTTGGGCATCTCCTGAGATTTCCATTAATACTTGTTTATTTTTTATTTTTTCTCCGTCAGCAACTTTAGCTTTAACTTTTAATCCTAAATACTCAGCGAGAATGATTGCTTCTTCAATTCCTGCAGCTATGCCTTCTTCTTTAGCTATAACTATTGCCTTAACAGTTAAATTTGGCGGAATAATTGCTTGCGCTGTTACATCGCCTTGCCCAATGTCTTCCGCAAGTATTTGCCTGAGCTTTTCTTCCAGAATTTTTCGTGGAACAAACATATCTTGTACTGTTGCGTTTAACCCTTAAATTGCTTGCTTTTTTCAAGCAGAATACGGGATAGTTAAAATAAATCGTCGACCTATCTTGTGTTCATATGCGATTGCTGTTAAGCTGTTCAGAGCTTGGCTTAGGCCATGTTTCCCGTATCATACCCTTAGGAAAGAAACTGGAGAAAAATGGTCATGAATTGTTCTTTTTCTCAGGCGGCAAAGCTTACCAGATGCTCCAGAAAGAATTTAGAAATGTTTACAAATGCACGCCAGTATCTTGGTATGAGAACGCCTATGGCATAATCACTTCTGCCTCGCTAATCAACGTTTTATTTCCTCTTCCACTGTTTAACATCGAAAAAAACAAGTTTGAAATAAAAAATTCCAGTACAATGGAAACTATACATCGTTACTATGACCTTAGAGAAAATATTCGTGATATTGCGCCTGACGTTCTTATCGCCGATGGTGACATAAACGCGCTTAGGCTTGCGCAGAAATGGGGGTTTCCCTCAGTTTACATCGCTAACATGATAAGGCCAAGCTACGGCTTCTCTGCTTTCCTTAATCCAGGCGAACGACTGATTGAACGATATGTAAAGCGGTGCTCAAAAATAATAATCCCAGATAATCCTCCACCGTACACTATATCTGAGTATAGTATTGGAAACTTGGATAATATAGGATTAAACGGGAAAGCTGAATTCATAGGAAGCTTCGTTGACACAACACACGCTAAAGGCTCACAAGAACACATTTTTGCACCCATAAGCGGACCACCAGGCACAAGAGCAAAAATAATGAAAACCCTCCTTCCAGTCCTTGAAAAACTCAAAACTAAATGCGTCATCAGCTTAGGAACGCCGGGAAAGAAAGTTACCGCCAAAATTGGAAATTGCGAACTTCACACTTGGCTATCTCCACACGAACGGCAGGAATGTATGAAAAACGCTAAATTCGTAATCTTTAGCGGTGGACACGCAACATGCTTTGAAACCATCAAATATTCAAAACCAAGCATCTGCATTCCAACACAACCTGAACAGTTGGGCAACGCTGCCAAACTTCAAGACTTAGGCTGCTCAATAACTATTAAAAACAAAGGCCAATTACAAAAGGCGGTTGCGAAAATGGAAAAGGAGCAAGAATCCTTCGACAGAAACATGCTGGCGCTCAACGAGTTCTCTAACAAGTTTAAAGGGTTAGACAGGGCAGTTACAATCATAGAAACCCTACTAGATTAACGCCGATTGCTATTTGCCAAGGTTTACACGTTTAACTTCGCCCAGTGGCGCTTCTTCCTCAAAAATGATAGCTTTAAACTTGTATATTTTAGCATCTTTCGTTAGCCAACTGTCCGGGGAAAGCCCTGCTTTGACGCAGCATTGGCAAAGAAATTCTTCTTCACACCATCCCCATTCAATAGGCACTTGTGGCAAAAGCAAACCCCGATAGAAGCCCCTTTCAACAATTAAGCCGTCTTCGCCAACCTTAATTTTACTCAAGTACTCCTTCGGATTCTTAACTTCCACAGGCTCTGGAGGCGTTAGCACGCTTACTTCAAAAACAACTTTGCTCAATTCCTTTAAGGTTAATGGATAAAACCGTGGGTCTTGTGTTGCAGCATTAATGGCAGAATCAATCACTGCTTCAACCAGCGGACTTGTCGGGTAAGGGTAACCTATACAGCCGCGAAGCTCCTTCTCCCCGTTCCTTAGACTATTTATAGTTACGAATACGCCGCATTGCTCAAAGAGCTTCTTGGGAGTCTCTTTTGGAGGTTGAATGGTTTTGCCTTTCTCCAATTTTTCGTTTACTGCGCTTCGAGCAAGTTGGATTAAGAATTTTCCTTCTTCTAAGCTTAGTTCAAACGACATAACGCTTCCCTTTCCTCAGTAACATGCACATAGGCCGCTGAATCCCTCTTCCAGTGAAAGATAAATTTGAAGAAAAATTGGTTTAAAACTTTACAGATTCTTCAGTTACGCCTTCCTTAGTTATAATAAGGAAGTCAATGCCATCGCCGCTCATTGAATCTCTGCTTATTGCTGACTTTATAGAACGCATCACGAGTTCTTTCGCTTCTTTTGCGTTCATGGTCTCTTTGTAGCCTTCTTCCAAAACACCTATAGCAATTTCTGTGCCCGAACCCACCACTGCGTATTTATCAGGTATAAGCGAGCCTAAAACATCAAGCACGAAAAGCGATGGACCTTCTTCATCTAAACCGCCGACAATAGTTTGAGTAATTAATGGCGCGTATCGACGGTTGAATAGGACATTTGCCATAAGTTTTGCTGCTGAGCGCACGCTGATTTTTCTGCCAGTGTCCATGCTGAAAAGATTAGCTTGCGCTTCCATTTCTTTAGCGAGAATTTGCATATCCCCAACAAGCCCTGCACAGGCAACGCCGATTCGGTCGGTTACTTTGAACACTTTTTTCCCGCCTTTACTCATAATGAAATAACCGTATGTTACTCTTTTTTCAGCAGCTAAGAGTACTCCGTCTGAGAAGACAACGCCAACTGTAGTGGCGCCTGGAATCCAGCCGTAGCCGCCTTGCTGAGCTTGTTGTGATGGATCTTGCATCTGTGGCATTTGTGGGATTTGTGGTATTTGCGGTAATTGTGGTCCGTATCCTTCCATAAATTTCGCCTTTTCCCGATGATATACACAAAACAATCTATTAAGCTTACTTATAACCATTCTATGACAGGCAAGGCGACTAAATATGACCGAGTCTAACCTCTGGAAGGTGCATAAATGCGGAAAACTAATCGGTTACATAACCGTGTTTGCAAAAGGCTTCCTGAATTTCCAGCAAGCATTAGGAATGTTAAGATAGTGATTGTTTGCATGGAATGCAAAGGCAAAATAAGCTTTTTACCGCAGAAACTTTTAACATACCCCTGCTTTCTAACTATGCTAATTAGGGAGTAGACCCTCTTGGACTCTGTCTCTATGTAAGTTGTGAAAGGAAGGCAAATGATAGAAATTTATACTCAAAACATTGGCGGCGTTTGGTTCGGAGTAGCCTATGCTCAAGAACAGATTGTAGCATCATCCTTTGATGTAAGCCAACAATTAACATTAAGCAACATTTTAGGAAATATACCGTTCAATGTGCCCTTTCAGGTTTTCCATGAGCCCTCAGCTTTCGCCAAAAACATTCTCGCTTATATAAAGAGCATTTATGATGGACAAAATGTTAACGCAGGCTTCTCGTTAGCTTTGACTCGTTTGCCAATTTACACGCAAAAAGTGCTTAAAACAGCTGTCGAGATTCCTCTCGGTTATGTGGCTTCTTACGGCTCAGTTGCCAAAGCGGTAGGTGGTGGACCAAGGGCTGTGGGAAACGTTATGGCGGCTAATCCTTTTGCACCAATCGTTCCCTGCCACAGAGTTGTTAAATCTGATTTTACGCTTGGCGGTTATGGTGGAGGCTTGAAAGTTAAACTCGAGCTCTTAGGCAGGGAGAAAAGAGGATTCTCAACTTCAAAAGAATTAGAAGTCAATGGGCGTCAGCTTCAGATATTCCCTGTTGAATACGTTCTAAGAAATTTGGCTTAACCAGACTTTTTTTGTAGACGGAAAAAATCCAAGCGAAGCATGCGGAATAACCATAGAAGGACAAAACAAATGGAAAACTCTGACAGAAAATGCAAGCAAAAAATCTTGAATCTAAGAAGCTATTTTTTTAGGTATTCTCTTTCTGAAAAATACAGTTGATAGTAGTATTATTACTGCAAACAGTGGCAGAATTATCCATGTTGGAAATTCTGGAACGGTAGGCGTTGGTGTTGAGGTAGAAGTTGGGCTTGGTGAAGCTGATGTGGAGGTAAAATTATTGGGTATCGTCACAGTTTGCACCGCACTGAAAGCACTTACATTACCTTGCACTAAGTAAGAATAATTGGGTATAAACGCACCATTGCTGCTTACTGCCTGCAATCGAAAATCTACTTTACCGCCTAAGGGAACGATTATTAACCCACTATCAGCATTAGGATATGGAGCATTAACATATTGCAGTGTTATTGAGTTAGAACTAGGGTTACCCGAGAGCGTTAAAACTGTTTGAGACCCAGAGGACGCAAATATAGTTATGTTGGAATCAACTTCCACGAGAGGAGTCCACTGTGAAGTGTAGTGACCTTTGTACTCCAACACATAATAATATGACATGTAAGATGAAGTGATTGGCGGATTTTGAACAGTAAAGAATGGTGGATTTTGAATAGTAAAGGTAATGTTGAAGTAAGTGACGGTATAGCCCTGCGTGGTAACTTTTGCGCCAGTGTACGGGTTAGTCGAATAAGTTGTAGGCACCGTATAAGAGCCGGTGATAGTGCTTACATTAAAAACCGGAGTGGGCGGTGTCTGAGCAAATGCTGGTTTAGCCATCATTAAACTTGATACGGCTAAGAGAACAATAAGAACTAATGAGAAACTCTTGCTGATACTACCCATACTTAGTCTTAGAGACGGTTTGACGATAAAAGGGTTCTTGTAAAAATTTCTTGGCACAAGATTTCTTGACTTAGTTAGAAACACGCATTTTCTTACAATAAAAGACTTATTAGCATGTATTCTACAAATAATCAACCGAAATTTCACATGAACCCTATTTCAACCGAAGACTTCACAGAACCCTTTAACGCAAATCATAAAAGCATGCGAACTTAACCTCAAAGGCGAGGAAGCACCGTTGGTTAATCGAGGTCTTTACGTTGGTAGATTTCAGCCTTTCCATTTAGGTCACCTTGGCGCTATCAAGGCAGTTTTAAAAGAAGTTGATGAACTCGTCATAGTTATTGGTAGCGCTCAGTACAGCCATAACTCCAATAACCCGTTTACAGCGGGCGAAAGATTAGTTATGATTCGCCGTACTTTGCAAGAGGCTAAAGTGGATTATTCTAAGCTTTGGATTGTTCCAGTTCCAGATGTCCACTTGCATATGTTATGGGTTAGCGCGTTGGAAGGTTACACTCCAAAGTTTAATGTTTGTTATTCTAATGAGCCGTTGACACGAAGGCTTTTCATGGAAGCAGGTTATCAAGTCAAAAACATTCCATTCTTTGATAGGAAACAATACGTGTCAACTATCATTAGAGAAAAAATGCTCCAAGATGACAGCTGGACGGATCTTGTTCCTAAAAGCGTCGCTGAATTCATTAATGAGATAGATGGGGTTAACAGGCTTAGAGATTTAGCTAGAACAGACAGGGTTTCTTAAACGACCATTTTTTCGTTTGAAGCCTGATGATAAAAGTGCCAAGCAAGAAGATAAACAGTGATTAAAACTATCAATTCAGCTAATACACCAAAATTCACCGCAGCTTCCAAAGCAAAAAAGTTGTTTGTAGCATGAAGCAGTACAGACGTCAGGTAGTAGGGTAGAGGTTTTTTCTTAGCGATACCGTAAGCAGTTATAGCCGCGCTTGAAGCATGAAAAATAACGCCTGGGATTCTAACAATCCAAGGTACATCATAAATGAAAACATACAAAAAGAATTCGGAAATACCGAAACCTAACCCAATCAGAATACCTAAAGTTACAAGTGACCTTTCGGTTTCCCCATGCCTATAGAATAATGGGAAAACTTTCGCTAACTCCTCTACGAAAGGAGCTACTAAAATAACCGCTAAAGCTCCGGGAAAAAGCGGGTAAAAGTTCGAAAAAAACAAAGCAAACGGAATACTCACTAGGATTCCAGATAAGAAAAAGAAGATTAATTCTCTAAGACTCGGTTTATGAATTGGTATGACGCATTGCTGTTGAGGCTTATCTTCCATGGAAAATGAGCTTCCTAAAAATAGTGAACTAACGCTTCCTTATCAGCGTTTTTGCTGTCCCTCAGAAACCCGCAGTTATGGGACTTTTTGGTTTCATTATTTCCCTGAGAACCACTGTTGCATAGGAACCTCTGAGCAGCATGAAGCTTAACTCAGCTTGGCAGTCTTTGCCCCCTGCATTTGCTAAAACATTTTGCAGCTTAAAATCTCTGATTGGAGTAACTGCCGTTCGCAAGCCGCCTTTGCCGCCAATTCTTGATAACGCGTTAATTCGCAGGTTCCCAAAATTGATTTCTTCTTCCTCAAGAACCTTTTTTTCTATTTGCCCCATGACCCCTTGAGAGAGCTTCTGCCTTAATCCAACAATAGGTAAAGCAACCCGCAGTTTTCCAACCTTAATCTGCTCATTAACACTATCAAGGGTTTCCGCGGTTACATTTTTTGCCATGCTAGTCAAGGGCAATCCAGAACGCTCAACAGCAACCACGAAATCGCCAACCTCAGCCTTGTTCAAAGAGTAACCATGCTTAATCCGCTCGCTGAGGAAACGATTAAAAATGTAAGACTGATGCGCTTGAACAAAAAGTTCTTGAAGCTTAACAGGCAACCTTTGAAAAGCGCCAATGAAATCATCTGGTTTATCGGCTAAGTGATTCAGCATTAACCTTTCAAAACGGAGTTGCTTAGGAAAATTTTCCAGTGCTTGTTTGAAATTTTTTGTTGATTGGAGTTCTTGGCGTGCTTGTCTTGAGGCTGGATGCTCGTGAACGCTTGGTTTAGCCAAAAAAAGCATTGCTGCCTCCTCAAAACTGCCTCTAACCAGAGCTTTTCCAACCAAATGTGTTATGGGACGGGTAGTTCCGAAGCGCTGATGCCCAAAAAAGTTTGGAATGCCACCTAAAGCTTCAAGCTCCTCAAGGGTTTGAGAAATTCTTGTTTCAACGGTTGTTTCCCTGAATTTTATGGCTTTGATTTTTATTGTGAAGATGTTGCCAAGCAGGTAAAATAATGAAAGAGCCTCACGAAGATAGCCTACAGGGTAGATTTGGATATCTTTAACATTAACTTTTGAAGCATCCTCTATCAAGCCATCCTCAATCGTCAAGTGCTGAGCTGTCACGGCTTTTGCGTCTTTAATGCCCGCAATCTGGACGCGCCTCTGGTCAACGCCAAGTTGTTTAGCAACGTTTTTGACGGCTATGAACGTGTCCCAGTTGCGCTTCACCAAAACGCACAGCAAATACCTTTGCTTTTGAAGAGTAGAACCTAAAATCCTGCCTGCAACAGCCCCGTTCACAGATGCTTTTGAGCCGTCAACAAGAACTTCTTCCACCACAAAGTCGTCAACATCTTCACGGATGACGCCCCCGATACCCAAGCTTCTGCTAGCGTAAACTTCGATGCCTAGCTGTTTATCGAGCGCCGACACAGGCAAAACCACTCGCCTAGAATAACTTAAGCTTACCAGTTAACCTATCAACCATTCCCGCTGGGGCAGGACCAATCCCTAAACATGTCACCGTGCCCTCAGGAATCTGCGTTAAACCCCTATCAACAATCAATGCATGCGGCAAACCCAACTGGCCTGCAGCCTCTTCCAATTCATGAAGCTCCTTTTCACTTGGAACCTTAACAGCGATTTTCCGTTGCCCCTCGTAAAGCCAAGCTTCCCACCACTTCTTATGATGCGTATAAGCATCTTGAGCAGCTGAAACCGCCGCGTGCCCAGCTTGCGCTGCAATTTTGCCTTTACCCATCTTCAAATCCGTGCGAAACACGAGAACCTGCTTGTATTCAAATTCGCCCATTCTCTTTTATCCCGCCTCTATGTTTAGCATCCAAGATTTTAAGTGTTTGCAGACAAGTAAAGCATAACAAAGTAAGCCATAGCTGCCAGCATTGAAGGTTTCCCTAAAACTTTAAGCATGAGCTTTCCTTGAAAGTCGATTTCATCCACATCGCTTAATGCTTTATCCACGCCCAACTTTCTGCAGATCCGCAAGACCTCATCCACTTTATCGTCTGACAGAGAATCAAGAAACCGTCTAAGTCTAAGCATAACACTAAAATCAAAACTCAACAAGTCAGAACAGCGCTTCTGATAAATCCGCAAAAAACCAGAGGAAACATCACCTTGCTTTATGGCTTCGCTAGCAGTTTCCGCCGCGATTTTGGCGCATGTTAACCCGAAAATTACTCCGCCGCCAGTGGTCGGTTTAACTTGTGAAGCGCAGTCGCCTACAGCAAGAAACCCGTTCGCATAAGCCCTGTTGATTGGACCGCCCAAAGATATGGCGTGATAGTTGATTTGTGTTATTTTGGCTTTGCCAAGCTGTTTAGCCGCAACTGGATGCTTAGACATTAGCTGATGCAGGAATTCACGGGGGTTTCCCTTGTTTGTTGCCAACCCAACCTTTGCAGTTCCATCAAGCCTTGGAATAAGCCATCCGTAAAAGCCAGGCGCGTAATTCTTGCCTAAGTAAACTTCAACCGCATCACGCTCAACGTCTTGTACGTTTTCTACTTCAGCTTCAACCGCATAGACGAGCCTTTTTGGCTTAAGCGCCGTTAAACCTGCTTGCCTCAAAAGCCTAGAAGAGACGCCTTCCGCATCCAAGGTAATTTTAGAATAAGCTTTCTCTTCTTTTACACCGTTTCTTTGGATATTTACACCTTCGACATAGCCATCCGATATAATCAAGGATTGGACACGGGCGTTTAAGACGAAACGTGCACCAGCCGTTTCTGCTTGCCCCGCCAAGTACTGGTCAAAACGTGACCTGTTCACAGCAGCAGTTACTGGACGGGAAAGGTGAAGTGAAAACTTGGTGCCAGCGGGCGAATAAAAGTTGGCGATGCTAAAAGTGTTTTCAACAATCCCCTCTGGAAGCGGATACAAACCCATGGTGCTTAAGCTTCGAATGCTCAGGTGCCCCGCGCAATGGGAAGGTAACCCAATTTCAGGGTGCTCTTCAAAAACGGTGACTTTAACGCCTAGTTTAGCCAAGTTTAATGCGGCATATGAACCAGCAGGTCCGCCTCCGATAATTATGGCATCTGGAGTATTGCCTGTTGGTTGCACTGTGTGCTTCATCATCATTATGTTAATGGACTAGTTCAATTCGGCGTTTTCCACGCGCCATTGAAGAAGTGCGGATTTTACCGCTTACCTCCAGCTTTAGTAGCAAATCATTGAAGTCTTTGTAGCCTAAATCGTCAAACTCTCCTTTCAACTGTCCAAAGAGCTCATCATCGGTCAAGTCGCCCTTTTTAGTGAGAACTTCCAACATAAAGAAGTAAGCTGGGCGGGTTTTCCAAGTTTTTATCTGAGGCATACGTTTTCCTTCTAAGCAACTGGTGTTGCTGGTTTTTGTACTTGTCGGATTTGCTGCATGAAGCTCTTGTACCATTTCTCCATGTCAGGAGTTACTGATGGACCCATTTCTTTCAACGCATCCTGGAAATCTTTCATGGTGACTTCGCCGGCTTTCACGTCTATTCTCAAAGCGTGCATTGCGGCTTCTCTGCATAAGGATTCTATGTCAGCGCCGCCATAGTACTTAGTCATTATTGTCAACTGGTTTAAATCAACATCTTTGCTGATTGGCATCCCTTTCGTGTAGATTTTGAGTATTTGCAAGCGACCCTTATCATCTGGTTCAGGCACATAAATTAATCTGTCAAATCTTCCAGGGCGCAGAACGGCGGGATCCACCATGTCAGGACGGTTGGTGGCAGCTATAATAACAATGTCTTGTAATGTTACTATGCCATCCATTTCTGTTAGAAGTTGACTTATGACTCGTTCTGAAACACCGCTGTCAGACATCCCCATACCACGTCTAGGCGTAATCGAGTCGATTTCATCTAAGAATACCACTGAAGGCGCTGCCATACGGGCTTTGCGGAATATTTCACGTATAGCTTTTTCTGATTCTCCAACCCATTTAGAGAAGACTTCAGGCCCTTTAATTGATATGAAGTTGGCTTCGCTTTCTGTCGCGACCGCTCTGGCTAACAGTGTTTTGCCGCAGCCTGGAGGACCATAAAGAAGTATGCCTTTTGGCGGTCTAATTCCAAGCTTAGTGAACACTTCTGGGGTCTTCAATGGCCACTCCACGGCTTCTATGAGGTGCTGTTTTACGTTTTCAAGTCCGCCTACGTCGTCCCAATGGACAGTGGGAACTTCAATGTACACCTCTCGCATGGCTGTTGGTGTAATTTCTTTGTACGCGTTGTCAAAATCACTCATTTGCACTTCCATCTTTTCAAGCACGGCTGGTGGAATGCGTTCTTCTTCAAGGTTAATCTGCGGTAGGTATCTGCGTAACGCTTTCATGGCTGTTTCTCTGCCCAGTGCGGATAAGTCGGCTCCTGTATAACCGTGTGTCATGTCGGCGAGGCGGTCAAGGTTGACTCCTTCGCCTTTTTCTCCTTCTTTGTAGGGGACTAGGGGCATTCCTCTTGTGTGTATTTGGAGGACTTCGTATCTTCCCTTTCTGTCAGGTACGCCGATTTCTATTTCTCGGTCGAATCGTCCGGGTCTGCGCAGTGCAGGGTCAAGTGCGCCTGGACGGTTGGTTGCACCGATGACTATGACGTTTCCTCTTCCGCTTAAACCATCCATTAACGCGAGGAGTTGTGCAACTACGCGCCTTTCAACTTCGCCTGTAACCTCCTCCCGTTTAGGCGCTATGGCGTCAAGCTCATCGACGAATATTATGCTCGGAGCGTTCTGCTGGGCTTGCTGGAAAATCTCTCGCAAACGAGCTTCAGATTCTCCGTAGAATTTGCTCATGATTTCTGGACCGTTAATGGAGTAGAAGTTAGCTTCTGACTCGTTAGCGACCGCTCGGGCTAATAGTGTTTTGCCGCAGCCTGGTGGGCCATGAAGCAGTACACCTTTTGGCGGTTCTATTCCTAAGCGTTGGAAGAGTTCTGGGTGACGGAGTGGCAGTTCGACCATTTCGCGAACACGTTGAATTTCTTCATGTAAGCCGCCGATGTCTTCATACGTAGTTCTAGGTAAGCCTTTGCCTTCAGGTGCTGGCTCGTTTAGAATGGTTAAGCGCGTTTCGGCTGTTACTTTTATTATGCCGTGGGGTCGGTTTTTTGAGACTGTAAATGGAATGGCGTGTCCCAGCATCATTACCAGGGTTGTATCGCCCTCCACGAGGGTACGTTCCATGAGGCGGTTTTTAACAAAGTTAGTGAAGTCTTCGTCAACATTTAGCCGCATATCAACTGGAGCAAGCGTTATACTCAAGGCTGTTTTGACTTTTGCTGGTTTCACGACAACGTATTCGTTTATGGCTACGCCAGAGTTTTTGCGTGTGAAACCGTCGATGCGGATGATATCACGGTTTTGGTCTTCACTGTAGGCTGGCCAAGCAATGGCTGACGTTGTGCGTTTGTTTATAATTTCTATTACGTCTCCAGCGCTTATGCCTAGTTTTTGCATAGTTCGCTGGTCTATGCGGGCGATTCCTCTGCCCACATCTCTTTGCCTTGCGTCTCCGACACGTAATTGAACTTCGCTCAAACAGAATCCTCCAAATAATCTGATGCTAAAGATACATGTTTGAAAGAACCTTTATGACTATATAAACTTTAAAGCGTAACGGTTGAGACTTTCAGGTGCTCAATAGTGAAGATTGATGGGCTTTTGTCAAAACAGCCGTAAGCGTTTTATCTGCTGGTTCTACGCACCATGAAAGCTTGCGCTTGGCTGACCCCTGGAATTTTAGCGAGTTTTTCTTCGAACTCGTCAACTATGCCTGTTTTGTCCTCTGGGAACTTAACTTGAACAAGCAGCGCTTTAAGTCCAAAAGCTATGGGTTCTTCTCCGTAACCTTCGATTGCTGAGAATTCAGGCGCGATGCTTTGGATTTTATTTTTGAGGTCATCAAAGTTTTCCACTATGTCTTCTGGAAAAACCTTGTATGTTACTAAAACGCTTCCCATGTTAAATCGCCTTTTATGGTCCTGTGAATCCGCATTTTGGGCACTTGTATAAGCGGCCGAATTTGCGGCATTTTCCATCACGTTTAATCTGGATTTCTCCGCAGTTGGGGCAGAGGAATTTTGTGGCGTCGCTGCCTGGCGGAATTGGTTTGCCGCAGCTTGTACAGGTAACCAAGGACAGTGTTGTTGCTCTTTCTGTCATAATCTACATCTCTTGCGCTTCTAATTGTAAGTCTTCCTTATATCTGCTATGCTTAAAATGAGGAGTCTTTAGGCCCTTTAGTGTTGCGTCTTTTTAGGTGAGGTGAAAATGAAAACGTTAGCGTCCAGATAGAGCACGTTTGTATCTCTCTTCAAGTTCTTCCTCGTATGCTGCGTGAGGGTCTATTTTGGAAACTGATTTGCCACTCTTAGCTATTCTTTCAAACACAGCTACAGCGTCAAAATACCTTTTTAGAATTATCTTGTCACCCTCCAGTTTGAATAAGACCTTGGAGCCAGATTCTATTTTCAGGGCTTTTCGCATTGCCCTTGGAATAACGACTTGCCCTTTTGAATCGACTTTTCTTTCCTCTTGAATCATTTTCTTATCACGACTTATAGAGAGAATTTTCACCTTAAGAGGCATTCGCAAGTTTATTAAGAAGGTTTCTTGCCTATTTTTATTGTGATAAGTTTTGGGCGTAGATTTCAAGGACCTTGTTCCGAAAACTCCAGTTAAGCTGGAAGATTTAGGTGGCAAAGTCATTGCCATCGATGCTTATAACGCGATTTACCAGTTTCTCTCCATTATTCGCCAGCCCGATGGTACGCCGCTAAAAGACAGCACTGGAAAAGTCACCAGCCACCTGAGCGGCTTATTCTATCGTACAAGTAACCTTGTAGAAATGGGGATAAAGCCCATCTACGTTTTCGATGGTATTCCGCCGACTTTGAAGGCGGCTGAGATTGAGCGGCGCAGGCAAGTCAAGGTGGAAGCAGCCGTGCACTATGAGAAAGCAGCGGCAACAGGTGACATAGCCAAGATGCGGATGTTCGCTCAAGCCACAGCAAGCATGAAAGATTACATGCAAGATGACAGCCGAAAACTTTTGGAGCTTATGGGGTTGCCGTGGATTCAGGCGCCAAGCGAAGGTGAAGCCCAAGCCGCGCAGATGACCAAACGCGGAGACGCAGATTACTGTGCAAGCCAAGACTATGACAGCTTGCTTTTTGGGGCACCCAAACTGCTAAGAAACGTAACCATTTCTGGCCGACGGAAGCTCCCCAGCAAAAACATCTACATTGATGTTGTTCCTGAGGTGATTGAGCTTTCCAAAACGCTAGACCAGTGCGGCTTAACCTATGAACAATTAATCGATGTTGGCATACTGATTGGCACAGACTTCAACCCAAATGGCATAAAAGGGCTTGGACCAAAAACCGCTTTGAAATTAATCAAACAGTATGGAACATTAGAGAACGCGCTGCCTTACGTAAAAAACGCTAGTTTCCCAGTTGAGCCAAATTGTATACGAGAAGTATTTTTGCATCCGCAGGTGACAGATAACTATAAGCTAGAATGGAGAGAACCAAACGTTGAAGGAGTCATTGACTTCTTATGCAGGCAAAGGGATTTCTCAGAAGACAGAGTCAGAAAATCCTTAGACAAAATGCTTGAAGGCTCCAAGAAGCAGAAGGGAAAAATGACGCTGGAAAAATGGTTCGGTTAAAGGTTAGTTTTGGCCATATTCGATTGAGACGCAAAAGAACTTGAAAGATAAGTCTTAAATCTGTAAAGCATAGGAATACAATTGAGCCAAAAAATTGACAAAAGAATCAGAAGTTGAAAAAACAGCAAGATTTGTTAGGCATCTTATTATAGGAATAATTCTTGTAGTTATTATTGTAGTTGGTTCAATCATTGGAATCGGTGCGTATTGGGCTTGGCATCAAGAACAAATTGTAAAAAATATAGTGACTTCTTTAACGCCAACAGCAACACCCAATTATATATCAATACCAACACCAACACCTGAAATTACGCCAACTACGTATACAATTTTTTTAAGTCCGTATTATGGGGTTTTAAATGGTGGAACAGTATTTCGAGTTGGTTTGAATTGTGGTACTAATTCACCTGTAGATATTACAATTTCAAGTGCCAATATTTTATACAATGGGGGTGTTAGGTAATAACTACGGAAATTTTGCTCCTCAACTTTTTGATGTCAATATGGATAGTATTTCGCAGATGACAATTAGTGCGGTGGTCATTGGGGGGGCTGGACCTAATGTTATTGAAATTAATTTACCACAAGGAGTTGGGAGTCCTTGGGTTTCAGGTGCAACAGTTGAAATTACAATCCAAACTAACACAGCACAAGGTTCAATGACAGTAACCCTACCTTCCTGAGTTTTTTGACTTTTTGATAAGTCTTAAATCTATAAAGCGTAGAAATAGGCTAATTCTTAGTCAAGAAACTTTGACCTATGAATCAATAGCTTAGTCAAGGAATGTTGACGGATAATATTTTAAGCATCCTCTGTTCAGTAAGAATTTAGGTATTGGTAACATGAAAAAGACCGTTACTTTAGCTATTGTTATTCTGCTTGTCGTTACTATCTCAATTGCCTCAGTCATTGTTATAGAATACGCTACAGGTAACAATTGGTACGATTATACAGCTAATGTTAAATCTCAGCAACTGGAAAGTGAAACACTAAACTTCATCAAAAATATACTCCAACTTGATTATACCAAATATTACGGAAAGGCTGGTGACCTTCCAAACCCTGAGAATCCTGCTACTTTTCAATACTTGATTAATTATAAGAACAGCACAGAACTAACGAATTACGAAAAATATCAACAAATGCTTGTCATAAGTTACATAGACATAAACCACACCAGCATTTCCTTTATGATTTCAACGCTGAACGGTTTGATTTCATATCGTGATGATACTGAAAACGTAATCAACCAAACAATGGATATTCTTGAAAGATACCAAACCGCTTATAACGCTCCCTACATTCAAAACTTTCGCAATTCCCTCAATAGCTATTCAGCCGTAGCTAACACTTCTCAGCAAATAGGCGATTTACGTCTGGATATGCATTCTGCATACGGAATTGAAAACATAACATGGAGCAGAGCAGTTGACAACATACCGAATAGTTTTGATACATTGACCTTGATTTTCAATAATGACACGTTTAACTCCTTTGAAGACAAAATGAATAGTTTTGTAATTATCTCTTCTTCAGTGAAAATCAGCCAAGAGCAAGCACTACAAATAGCAAACCAAGAAGTGCAATCTATTCAGAGTGTTGGATGGGATGGTGGAACAATCGGCATTTCAGGGACAACTATAAATGAAAATTCGGTAACTTACACTTTAAGCTTCCAACCAATCGGAAACATAACTTACGGAGAAACGGGTACTTTAGTTCCATGCTGGCAACTGAACGGAAATGTAACCTATCCCTTAGAAGGAAACACACTGTTAAATCCATATTTCAGCGCAGTGATACGAGCAGATACAGGTCAAATCCAAAAATTGCAGTTAGGCAGTTACTCAGTACCAACCTGAGAATTTAGCTTTTAGAAAACATGACTCTGAAAAAAAAATACCGTCATGAAACGACTGAATAAAGGTAACATATTAGTTGTTCGTGGGTTACTACGACCATTCAGAGATTAGAAACTTTGCTATATTGATAGAGTACATTAAAATGGTTAGGGCTATTACCGAGTACATTCAAGGGTTAGAAATACCTACCAACGAAATTTTACTAAATGTTTTAAGCAGTTAGAAACTTAGTAAAATAGGGGAAATTCCCTTTATCTTTTAACCTAACATTTCTAACCTATTGACATTTCTATAAGAATAAACCATTAAAAGGTTGCAACGATACTAGGCTAGTTTTGGGGAAAGTAGAAACTTAGCGTATTTATCGAATATGTACCGAAAAGAACAGATATAGAAAAATCTTAAATCTGAATAGCTTAGAAATAGACCAACATGAATAAAATAAGGCGAGAAAGAGTAAGAGAAGTATGGCTAGTTGTTTGGGGAATATTTATCGCTTTTTTTATTCAGGTCGTTTATGATGAGTTTGGTCATGACGTAAAATTTCTATACGGAATATCAATATCTTGCATTGGCTTAGTGGCTCTTGCTATTTCTGCAAAGTATCTTTTCTCAGAGAAAAAGGAAAAATAACTTAAGGCTAAAGACTATTTCTGTTTCTCTTAGGTCTCTAACTTTCAAGGTCTAAAAGTGCTAAGTTTCTCACTTTAAGAAGTGCGGGGGAAAGCCTAGCATGGTTAATAATTCTAACTATACCCAATTTAGTATTAAGAATTACAGTATTCTTACTTTACAGTAACACACTTCGCCAAGTTCCTTGGCATATCAGGGTCGTATCCTTTCTCAAGAGCAACATAATACGCTAAAAGCTGCAGGGGCACTACAAAAGGAATCGGCGACAGAACACCAGGAATGCCCTTCGGGACCTCAATGTAATCATCCGCCAACGCCTTAATCTCTTCATCTCCTTCCTCGATAATAGCAATTATGTGGGCGTCTCTGGCTTTCATTTCCATGATGTTACCGATCAGCGTCTTGTGGCAGTCATCCTTGGGGCAAATGAAAACTGCTGGGAAGCCGTTTTCAACTAGACTAATTGGGCCATGCTTGCTTTCGCCTGCTGGGAACGCTATCGATGGAATATAAGCGATTTCCATTAGTTTAAGTCTGCCTTCATAAGCAGTGGCGGTGCTGATTCCTCTGCCTAAGAAAAAGAACACTTTAGAATCCTTGTATTTCTTGGCGATTTGCTTAACTTTTTCCTCTTGCGTCTTAACTATTGTATCAGCAATTTCAGGTAATTTAACCAAATTCTCTTCAAGTCTGTCCATTTCATCCTGAGAAACTTTGCCTCTTTTCTTTGCCAATCTAAGCGCAAGTTGCGCCAACACGGAAAGCTGAGACGTAAAAGTCTTCGTAGCTGCAACTCCAATCTCTGGACCAGCTTGCGTGTCAATATAAACTCGGGAAATACGTGTCAAAGTAGAGCCGATAACATTAGTTAAGCTTAGAATCGTGGCTGCACGTTGCTGGGCGCAGGTAACGGCTGCTATGGTGTCAGCTGTTTCGCCTGACTGACTAACCGCTAAAATGGTGCTGTCAATGTTTACTGATTTGCCATGTTGTTCTATAAATTCTGAAGCGTAAACAGGGTAAGTGGGCAAGAACGCAAGCTTAGAGAACATGTATGAAGCCGCCAAACATGCATGGTAGCTTGTTCCACAAGCAACAAGAAAAACATCGTTCGCACGATCCAGAAAAGTTGTAAGCAAATCCAGATAATGCTCCTGCAGTCTTAGCGTGTTGCGAAGAGTTTCAGGCTGCTCATGAATCTCTTTGATCATAAAGTGTGGATAGCCTTGTTTAATAGCCATTTCAGCTGTCCACTCAATAGTTTCTGGTTCCCGACTGACAGGGCTGAGATCCTGAATTTTCTTAATCTCATAACCTTGCGTTGACAGAATAACCAGTTCACCATCATTCACCATGACTGCCTTGTTGGTGACTGGCAGAAACGCTGGAATATCAGAAGCGCAGAAAACACCGTTGTCATTGATGCCTAAAACCAAGGGGCTCTCATTTCTGGCGCAGATAATCTTGTCAGGCTCTTTTGTGGAGATTATGGCAAGGGCATAGGAGCCTTCAAGGCGTTTGAGGCTTTCTTGAACTGCCTCGGCAAAGGAGAGTTTAGGGTTCTGTTTGAGGGTTTGCTCAATAAGGTGTGGGATTACTTCTGTGTCTGTTTTGGAAACAAACGTGTGATCAAGATTTTGCAGTTCTGTTCTAAGCTCCATGAAATTCTCGATGATTCCGTTATGAACAACCATTATTTCGCCCGTGCAATCGGCATGAGGGTGAGCGTTCACTTTTAAGGGTGCACCATGCGTTGCCCAGCGTGTGTGACCAATACCTATGCTGCCTGGTAAATCGTCAAGATTTAGGATTTTGTGAACCTCATCAATTTTCCCTTGGTCCTTTTTTAGGAAAATTTTTCCATTAGATATTGTTGCTATGCCTACTGAGTCGTAGCCGCGATATTCAAGCCGTTTAAGTGATGAGTGAATTAGGGGAGCGGCGTTTTCTTCCTTTAAAACACAACCGAATATTCCACACATTTCAGAAGCCTTCGCTTTTCACAATGGTATAAGCTTATGGAGTCTGCGATTCGCTAATAAGGATTTTTAAGATTTCAGTCTCACTACTCAAAAAAAATTTTTAGTGTGTCTTACCCTTTATTCATGCAAGTGAAAGCTTCAAGCCGACTTGAGCCTAAATTTTTTGAACCATTATAAATAAATTTTTTATAGTACCTCCATGTTATCTACCTTCGATTGCACATGGATAAAAAACTGCTTCTCCAAGACAACGGCAACACCCAAGAAGTAAAAGAAATCAGCATAATGAACGATTCACAAAAACTAAAAATGATACTCGGCGGCTTAAGCTGGAAAATCCTAACAATGTTATCAAAAAAGGAAATGTACCCCTTAGAAATCGCGCGGCAGCTCGGTATGCATGAGCAAAAAGTCTACTATCACATAAGAAAACTAGCCCAAGCAGGAGCCATAGCCGTTGAGCGTGAGGAAAAAAAGAAAGGCGCGACAGCAAAATATTACAAAACAGTGTCACCAGCTTTCGGCATCGAGTTTCCGGACGGCTATAAAGCAATCCAAAACTTTTGCCTCTTAAGCATCGACAAGCAGCTTCAAGATTTCTTCAAAGAATTCATTAGCAACGGCGTTTTTGACGGAAAAATAGTTGTAGGCAGCCCGCAGCCGCATGGTCCGTTTAAAACCAGCGCCAGAGACGGACACTACGCAGCGCACTTGGCGCTTTTCATTGGGCAATTTGCAAAAATGCCAACAGAATTCGCCGTGAAACTCGATGTTGACGTGAAAGTGGAGAAAGAGGAAAAAAACAATTTAATCCTTGTTGGGGGTCCAGGCACAAACCTTCTTACACAGGAAATAAACGAGTATTTACCCATCAAATTCATAATGCAATCTTCAGAGCAAGGGTTCTTGCTGGGCGGTTTATCATCAAAAAAGACTTTGCAGGTTTACACTTCGGATGTTTCAGGATTAATTGCTAAAATCGTGAATCCATGGGATAAAACCAAACGCATCGTGGTTTTAGCAGGAAACAAAGCCGTAGGAACAAAAGCATGCGTTTTAGCCTTAACCAACTTTTGGAAGAAAACACTAGAGAAATACAAGGGCGAGGACACCTTCGCAGTTGTGATTCACGGGTTTGATCTAGACGGGGACGGCAAAGTGGATTCCATTGAGGTTAACGAGTAATTGAGCGCTAAAGAAACAAGAGAAAACATCGTGGCATTCGGGCATGAAAACATTCAAGCCATTCACCCTTCAACTTTAATGTTTACAAGGGAAAAGCGCTTGTCAAAAACTGGCGATTGCGTAGTCGGAGTAGTTGCGGATAAAGCAGTAGCGGACTTAAACCAAGAATTCAAAGAGAAATTGAAAAGACCAAACGCTAAACTAACTATCATTATCGAGGCTGGAGGCTTAACTGAGCAAATTAACGCCTTCGGCTCTCCAAAATTGATTTTAACTCACCCAACTGACATAGTGATTAGAAAAAGCGATTACATCTCAGACCGAACTCTGGCAATTCACGCTGACAAATCAGCAAATGATTTACCAAGAGAACTTAGAGAGATATTAAAAAATCCTAAACAGAAAGTTAACATTACCCTTGTCATTCGTGGTTAAGCAACTTTAGCATCTAAAACAATCTGTGACTCGTAGGGTGCAGTTTCACGAATGCTCTTCGCGTAAAGAAACGCTTCCACTTTTCTGCCCGTTGACTCTACAGCTTGGCAAAAGCTGAGCTTGAGGTTCTCTATTGAATCAGGTGAACGAACGAAAGCATAAAAATGGATTATTCCACCCTGAGGCTTGATTGCTTGGCAAGCGGCATCAACAAACTCGATTGCTGTTTCAGGCAAATTCATTATAACCCGGTCAGCTGAACCCTTAAGCTTGTTTGCGGTAATTTGCCTTGCATCTCCGAGGATGGGGAAAACTCGGTTTTCAACCCTGTTTACCCTTGCATTTACTTTAAGCAACTCAACGGCGTCAGGATTAATATCAACAGCGTAAACCCTAACGTTTGGATTTTTTTTGGCAATTAGCACTGAGAAGGGTCCAACTCCAGCAAATAAATCCACCACAGTTTCACCAGTTTGCACGAGTGATGTCACACGATGGTGTTCATGTGAAAGCCGAGGCGAAAAATATGCTTTAGCTACATCAACATGGTACTGGCATCCAAATTCCCTGTGAACAGTTTGCGTTTTGTGTTCTCCGGCGATAAAAGTGAACTCGCGCAACCGGTAAGTTCCGCCTATTGCGCCTGCTTTAGCAAGCACAGTTATGATGTTTCTGTGCGTTTTTAGGATTGCCTCGCCGATAAGATTTTCGTACGCTTTCAATTCCAGCGGAATTTCGATGATGCCTATGTCTCCTATTACGTCTAACGCTTGAGGCAAACTCGCCAGCAAATGTGGCGGAAAATCTTTTTCGAGAACATGCAGGAGGGAATCCGCGGGAGGTCTCTTTTCAGCGAAAATGCTAGTTGATAATTGCGTTTCGGACACTTCGCTTTTTAGCGTTATCAACTCATTCTCATCTGGTTGCCTAAGTAAGGGGATGCAGAGGTTGCCTTCATCCCGCTGAATTTCCAATGACTTATCGATAAGTTCAAGTTTATTGGCTAATGCTATTGCTCTCTCGCCTTGTTTTTTTGGAACTTTTATGCAAATGGTTGATTTGGGCATGCAATCAGCTGCTTTTTTCTATCCTGTAGAGGTTGTTTACTTTTTGAGTGGTGAATTGGACGTTTAACATTTTTTCCATCAGCCAAATGTTAGCTTCAATATGCTCTGAAATTGTTCTAACCAAAAAGGCTGATTTGCCCTGTGCCAGCGCCATGTAGGGAATGAGCATATCTGCCAAGTAAACATCAACCGTTGGCTCAACAGTTAACTCGGTTAAAAGCTTTTCAGCGGCTTCTTTTCCAACGGCTTCACTCATTTTACGGAGTTCACCTATTGCGTCAGCGCCTATTATTACGCCTGTGTCGGTTTCAGCCCACAGAACAATTGAACTACCTTTTTGAAAAGGGTTAGACTGGTCGTTTACAACCTCGATAGACGCATTATAGCCTTTTTGTGAGAGGCAGTCTTCTGCTGCTTTTGCTTGCCGCTCTGCCACTTGCCTATCAGCCAAAAAAGTGCAGACTGAAACACCCTTAATGCCTTTGACCTTGCCAAAATTGTGAAGCTGAACCGGTTTTAGCGTGCGGTTAGGCTTGACGGTCATTGTTGCTTCACCCATTCCTTTCGGGTAATAACCGTATTTTTGCACGGTTATGTTAGAGTCAGTTCCCATCTGTTTCAGCGCTGGCAAAAGAACATAACACATGTAGTTGATTGTAGGCGCATGGGTTGTGTCTGTTCCGCCTTTGGCTACATGCAAGTGCACAGGATTATCGGCGAACAAACAAACAGGTAAAGTTGCAAGTAGCAGCATCGGGATGCTTCCAGCGGTTTCGATTTCTGCTTCAATGTTACCGCCTTTTATTTGCTGGGGCATGAACCAAAGTTCCCTTGAGCCTAAAGCTGCGCCTTGTACTTTGGCGTTGCAGAGTTTGGCCGCTGTCAGCACTGCTTCCAAATGCTGAGGTTTTAAGCCTGGTTGCGGGCGGCTCTGTCTAATGTTGCATATATGTAGTGGCTGTTTTATGATGGCTGCCAAGGCTACGGAAAGGCGAAGTATTGTGCCGCTTCCGCTTTTTTGGCTTCCGTCGATTTCAATCATGCCCTATTTTCTCCCAGACTTAAGTTATTGTGTTATTGCAAATAATTAATAAGCATCTTGGATTATTTAGAAGTTTAAGGGAGCGTTTGTATGAGCACTGACAAAGAAAAGCTCAATGAGCTAGTCGGAAAGGTTGATAAAATTCTTAAATCTTTAAGCGACATTTCAGAAGAAATGCGTTCCGTTTCATCATCAATGAAATCTCTCGCGGGGGGTCAAATTACCCAGCCGACAGCTACTCAAGCGCCTACACCGCCTGAGGCTGGTGCAAAACAGAGGTCGCTTGATGAAATTCGCATGTCATTTCCTGAGGAGCTTGAGGCCCGATTAAGCTTTGAGGAGAAGGGCGATTACATGATAATTAAACCGAAGCAGTTTTTGGGTTCAGAAAACTTTGCAAAAATTGCTTCCGCAGTGAGAGGCATGGGCGGAGAATATATCAGCGCCGGAAAAGATTCACATTTTCGGGTGCCAAAGAAAAAAGCGTAACTTGCCTATCGCGTCTCAAAGTCGCTAAATTCTCCACGATAAGGTTCCCACGCAACATCAACGTTTGTTACTCTTGCATAAGAAGGGCCATGATGGCAATATTCCACAAGTGCCCTAACAGCTTCTTCTTCACCTTCAAAAACTGCTTCAACTCTGCCATCAGGCAAATTTCTCACCCAACCTGCAATTCCAAAGCTCTCGGCTTGCCGCTTAGTTTTTTGCCTAAAGAAAACGCCTTGAACCATGCCGCTTACAAACACGTGTGCTCTGGTTTTCATGGGTTAAATCTTGTTTTGGCGGTTTAAGAGGGTTTCACTTTCAGTCACCCCTCCCCTGCTTGAAAGAGTCGTTTCATGGCTTGTTTTAAAAGAGGTTTTTCGCATACTGCGTGTTGGTGAGTGCGTCATGTTCAAAGGGAACAGTGGGAAACTGATGGTTTACGCGTCAACTGGTGCTCCAGGCAGGAAACGGTTGGCGTCGGTTAGAACTGCCACACAGGAAACGGCTAAACGATTAAATTTAAACTTTGAGATGGTAAAATTCGATGGGGTAGGTTCTCCGATTTACGTTTACTATGAAGAAAGCGATGGCGATGAGCCTATTCCGCTATACTGTGATGAAGGCAAAATGTCTGATTTAGAGGGAATATGTTCAGCGTTGAGGAGTATGATGTTTGTTTTGTCTTTTCATCCTAAGCATGCTGCGCTGAGGCAGATGAGAAAGGAAATCCTTAAACTTTCCTGAAACGGATTGCTTGGTTTTCCAATATCACTTCGTAAATCTGGTTTACATCAAAGCTAATGCCTAAATTGTCGTATTCCTGCTCGGTTAAAAATAGGATTATTTTTGGTGTGGCAAGTTGGGTTTTTTGCGGCAGGAAGGGCATTTGCTGTTGGAGTGCTTGCATGATGTCTTGTGCCATTTTGGCTTCATCTGATTGTGGTCTTAGCACGTAGGGGTTGACTTCTTGCTCTTCAAGCAGCTCGATTCGTTTTCCAAGGTTGCCGTCTAAATCACGGGTGGACTCAATTTTGTTTACTCTCACGCGGAACATTCGGGATTCACTTCTAATTTAGCAAATATTCAGTCACAGATTTAATTCTTTACACTAATTGCATGACTGTTTCATTATCAAGGTAATTTCCTGCTCCGAAGCCCCGCAAAGACCCGAGAACCTTGGACACTTCCTCTTTAGATTTGGGATTATCGATTTCCCTAAGATTGTTGAACCTTATGAAAGTCATCATTTCTCTGCCGCCAGCGAAGCTTTTGTATTCTTCAAACGATTTAAAACAGCTTTCACTGCCAAACTTTTCCCATAATTCCTCGTAATTGCCAGTTAAGCGTTCAAGAAAATCTGCTGTACCCAAAACCTGCTTTTTTATAGTAACATAAAATAGTAAAAGCTGAGCATGTTTGGGTGCAACTTGATTTTTACGGATAAAAACATGTATTCCAATATTAGCATTGTTACGTTGGCACAATCGGCTCCAATATTCCTCACCAATCGTTAAGATGAAAGCACAGCGTTCACTTGCCATGGGCTTCTCTCCTTGAAAGAGTATTAGAGGCGGTTGCCGAAATAACAGTTTCGCATGTTCGCTACTCTGTTGCTTGAGGAGAATCACTGTGTGCTTGTTTCTTGATTTCTCTGATTCTCTTGTCGATCTGTTTTAGTTTTTCCTGCATCATTTTGACTGTTTCATACGTATGCTTTCGCTCGTGTTCGAGGTGTTCGAGATTTGCTTCGCTGTCTGGTGTCTCTTCAAGAAAGGGAGTGAAAAAGGAAGGCATGTTCGGCACAGCCGTGGCAGTCTCGATGTTGAGGACGTCTCTGGCGAATTCTCGGAAAAGGTTGCCGATGTTATTGGAGATTTCAGCTTGTTTTACGATGGCTCGTCTAAGGATGAGTTCTCCTGATCGGGTGATTTTGTAAACTTTTAGCTTGCGGTTTTTCTGGATTTGCCATTCGCCATTGATATACCCTGATTTTTCTAGGTCGCGCAGGATTGGGTAGACGCCGCCTGCGGTGGGTTTCCAGAAGCCCTTGGTTCGGTTGTTGATTTCTTTCATGATTTCGTAGCCGTGGGAGGGTTTCTTGTTTAGAAGTATGAGGACTCCCATGCGTATAATGCCTTTTTGCGCTTCTTTTAGCCAGTTTGCTGTTGTCTTCTCTTCAGTTTCAGTTGTCATGAGTGTTTCAAATCTATATTGTATTTGGGTAATACTTATATCTTACCGCAATATATTGCAATGAATAATATTGCAAAATGAGGTTATTAAAATGACTAATGATTCGATAATCGAAGTTAAGAACCTTACGAAAATGTTCAACGACTTCGTAGCGGTTGACAACATCTCGTTCGACGTCAAAAAGGGCGAGATTTTCGGTCTGCTCGGTCCCAACGGAGCTGGCAAGAGCACAACCCTACGAGTGCTATCCACGTTGGCCGCGCCGACCAAGGGAACCGCGACGATTGGTGGCTACGACATAGTGAAAGATGGTACAGAAGTCAGGAAACTGATAGGTATAGTTTCCGAAAAAATGATAATGTACAATCGTTTGACGGCTAGGGAAAACCTGGTATTTTTCGGAAGTCTCTTCAACCTTCCCAAAGATGCCTTAAACAAAAGAATAGACGAGTTGCTTGAGCTGGTTCAACTTACCAAATGGAAGAACGCTCAAGTGGGCACGTTTTCGACAGGCATGAGGCAGAGGATGAACGTGATACGGGCGCTGCTGAACATGCCACAAGTGCTCTTTCTCGATGAGCCGACTCTGGGTTTGGACCCTCAGTCTTCCGTTGAGATTCGCGAATTCATCAAAAAACTCAACAGGGAAAACGGCACCTCCATAATCATAACGACCCATATGATGGTGGATGCAGATCTGCTGTGCGATCGAATCGGCATAATGGATCACGCCAAAATAGTGGCGCTGGATACTTCGACGAACTTGAAAAAAACGATTTCAGGAGCGGATACAACAATATTGAAACTTGAGATCGGAAATCTATCACCTAAAATTATTCAGGTAGTTCAAGATTGCAAATGCGTGGACAATGTTTCTCAGGAAAACTCGTTGCATTTAAGAGTCATTAGCCACGGTCAAGAAGCCTTCGACAATGTAATTGACGCGATAAGAACTGCGGACGGAAAAATAAATTCCATGGAAAACCTGCAACCCACACTTGAGGACGTGTTCCTGCACATAACGGGTCACCAAGTAAGAGACAGCGCGGACCAGAAAATACCTATGGAAGAGCATAGGCATCACAGGGCTGCGCCGAATAGGATAAGGTGAGATAAAATGGGCGCAAAATCCTTACTTTCACACTCCGTGCGCATCGCTTGGAAAGATCTAACAGAACTATTCAGGAACCGTTTGGGGGTAGTTCTGCTTATTCTTATGCCCTTGTTCATGATGGCTATGATTGGTTTTATCTATCCATCAGGCAACACCACGATAAGCAACATGCCTGTCGGGGTGGTGAATCAAGATTCAGGCTTTAACAACATCACACTTCCAAGCCAAGCCTTCCTCACGGGGTTACAGCAAATCAACACTCAAACGCACATGTTGAAGCTTTCCAACGCTACAAGTATGGCTGACATCAAGAACGAGATTCAAAATAGCAAGATTGACGGCGGCATAATCATTCCCATCAATTTCTCCGACTGCATCATGAACGGAGAACAGGGAACACTGATTATCATTACTGACCAATCCAACCCGACAATATCAGCTGAGTTGCAGGGGGCTTTGACCGGGGTATTTGGGGAGATGAACACGCTGCTTGCGCAGGAAAAAGTTCAACGTCTATCTTCAGCTGTAACTGCGAATGACTCTTTGGCTATCGTTCAGCCTTACGTTGTTAAGTCGGAAGGTGTTGTTTCTGGAAATCCAAGTTACTTTAACTTCATTGCCCCTGGAATAATGATGTTGACGGTTATGATGAGCGTCATGACTGGGCTGCCTGTGGCGATATCTCAGGAGAAGGAAGTTGGCACTATGGACGGCATGATGGTTGCGCCAATCAACCGGTTATCCATCATTCTGGGAAAATCTTTGGGTCAGACCGCTCGTGGCTTACTCCAAGGCTTCATAATATTGGTATTGGCTGTAGGACTGTTCGGTATAGCAATCCACGGAAGCCTTCTGCTCGTGTTCGCTTTGCTCCTGCTAGGCGTATTCTCATTCGTCGGCTTAGGCATCGTGATGACGTCTTTCGCTAAGGATCAGGAGACGGCGCAGATGATGATGATGACGTTAATGTTTCCAATGATGTTCCTCAGCGGTGTGATGTTCCCGATACAGTCGATGCCTTGGTACATGCAAGACATAGCCAAATTCCTTCCGTTGACGTATGCTGCTGATGCTCTGCGAAAAGTCATGGTGCTAGGTGCAGGAGTAGGCGACATCTCTATGGACCTGATAATCCTGATAGCGTTCGGTGTAATCATGATTGCAATTGCGGTTCCGTTATTTAGAAGGATGATGACAAGGTAGGAGAAGCTGGTAAGAAAACTTGAGTACCCTCTGCTCTAAATGCCCTTTCTTTCAACTTGCCCCACTAATAAAGCGCAAGAACGCGCGCAAGAGATGCCGCATCGAGCCTCAAAGGCAACTGCGAATCTACGAATGCAAAGACTTCCCTAAAAAGGGGCTCTTCAGGAGACTGAAGTGAACATTTTTCTTCTTTTTCTTTGATATTAGTCCTTAAATTGAAGATTGAAGGCTAAAACCGTTTTTACTTGCTTTATTGACGGCTGTTTTCAGCAACTATCCCCGTTACGGTTTTATATGTTGCACGCGTAGAACTGGAAAGAAGAGAAAGAGCTATGTCTGATACTGGAGTAACCGTAAAGAAAAATGTTGACTTCTCCGAATGGTACGTAGAAGTTGTTTTGAAAGCTGGACTTGCAGATTACGCCCCTGTAAAAGGCTGCATGATAATCCGTGAAGACGCTTACGCTATATGGGAGAAAATCCAAGAAATCCTAAACAAAAAAATCAAAGCCACAGGACACCGAAACGTGTATTTTCCCATGTTTATCCCTGAAAGCTTACTTACAAAAGAAGCAGAACACTTCGCCGGTTTCACGCCTGAAGTGGCATGGATCACTATGGGCGGAGACACCCCGCTGGAAGAGAAGTTGGCTGTCCGACCGACCAGCGAAACCATAATGTACGCTACCTTTAGCAAGTGGATTCGCAGCTGGCGAGACTTACCCCTCAAGATTAATCAATGGTGCAACATTGTGCGATGGGAAACAAAAGCCACCAAACTGTTTCTGCGCACAAGAGAGTTTCTTTGGCAAGAAGGTCACACAGCTCACGCCACATGTGAGGAAGCAGAGGCAGAAGTCATGTACGCGCTAAACGAGTACAAGGACATAATGGAAAATTACCTTGCAATTCCAGTGCTTGTGGGCACAAAAAGTGATAGCGAAAAATTTGCTGGAGCCCTCTATACTACGGCGTTAGAGGCGATTATGCCTGATGGTAAAGCGTTGCAGATGGGAACAAGCCACAACCTTGGCCAGAACTTCGGCAAAGTCTTCGATGTCAAATTTATTGGTGAAGACAAAATGGACCATTATGTTTGGCAAACCAGCTGGGGCATCACCACTCGGCTTATCGGCGCTATGGTTATGGTTCACGGCGACGACAAAGGCTTAATTATTCCTCCCAAAGTGGCGCCTATACAAATTGTCATTGTTCCTATTCCTTACAAGGGCGCAGAACCAGCCGCAATAGCCGCTAAAGCAAAAGAAATCGCTGAAACTCTCAAGGCTAAAGGCGTAAGCGTTGTTTTAGATGACCGAGAAGAGTACACGCCAGGATGGAAGTTTAACCAGTGGGAACTCAAAGGAGTCCCCATCAGAATAGAAATCGGTCCACGAGACCTCAAGCAAGAGCAAGTGGTAATGGTAAGACGAGATACCGGCCAAAAAACGGCAGTTAAAGAAAAAGACATTCCAGCTACTGTTGAGAAGCTTCTGCAGGAAATTCAGGATAACCTGTTTGCAAAAGCCAAAGCCCTACTTGAAGAAAAAACCAGCACTGTGCAGAGCTATGAAGAATTCAAAAAAGTCATCTGTGACAAAGGCGGCTTTGTCAAGGCAGCATGGTGCGGCAGCGCGGACTGTGAAGCAAAGATTAAGGATGAAACAGGCGCAACCATCAGAGTTCGACCCTTCCAGAAAGAAGAACCGACGACGAACTGCGTTTACTGCGGGCAAAAAGTTAAAGAAATGGTGTATTTTGCAAGAGCATACTAATCGAAAGCTGGCTACTCCTCCAATTTAACGTATGCCTCGAGCTGTTCAGCTGCATCATGTAAACCTAGCCGTGCCAAGGTAGACTTCTTAGGTATTCCCTGCTCATCCCAGCCTCTTTTCTCATAGTAAGTGCTCAGCATACCGTTGTATTTTTCGTAATCAAGCATAGAACCTTTTAATGCGCCTTCTGCTAAGGGTTCTTTAAACCACCTCATGGGCGGAAAATCCAAGCTGCGCGTCCATTTTTCCCTGTACTCTCGCACCCAAAATGCCCGAATTAAATTGAGTATTCTATCGCTGATTTGGTTTAACTGCTCTAAAGAAAACTCCTTTCCAGTTGCTGCCCGCAAGTATTTTTGGTACCATTCAAGCTCAAAGCCAAGCGAGTTGTAAGGGAAACGACACACGGTTAATGCTTCGAATACTCCGCCACGGATAAGCTGGGTTTCAATGAGATAATCAATTTTTCCTTCGTCATAATTTCCTCTGCCCGCTTTAATCTCCCACGTTATAACCCAAGCGTCTTTATGGTGGGCGCCAATGGAGCTGGTACCATAGGCTAAAGCCATACCGGGCGCAGCATGGCAATCATAAGCGGAAACCTCCAAGCCCTTAACATGCATTGCCCACTCGCTCGACCCATTACCAATGACTTTGGAAGCGGCTCGGACTCCTTCAGCTAAGACCGCGCCCAAACCTCGCCTGTAAGCAATATCCTTAATCAACGCTTTAATCTCTTCAAACTGCCCCCACCGAATCTTCTCTGCTATCAATCCTTTCTCGGAGGCTTCCATGGCAAAGCCAAGCACGTTCCCAAGAGAGATAGCATCAAACCCAAGCTCGTCTGCCATGCGATTCAAAGTAGCTACTTGCGCAAGATTCCCCAAACCAATGTTAGAACCCAACATAATCACGTTCTCATAATCCAACTCTGAATCTTTTCCTTCGCTGTTTTTAACAACATTGCCGCATGTCATATTGCACTGTGGGCACCCACGGTTCGAGACTTTGATTTTTTCCATGGAAAATCCGCCAATTTCTTCCGCTTTATCGAAAACTCCTTGCCTGTAATTGAAGGTTGGAAGAGCACTGTTCTCTTGTGACCATTCTACTGTTGACATGGTTCCTTGCCTTTTCCAAAAAGCGTAGAGCGGTTTAGCTAGGACTTCTCGGTAACCATCGGCAGTCAGCTTCTTCATTTCGTCTGGGTCTGCAAGCGGGATTTGCGCTGTGCCTTCAATTACTATGGCTTTCAAATTTTTGGAGCCCATGACAGCGCCCATTCCAGGTCGCCCGCCCGCACGTCCCTCTTGCGAAACAACAGTTGCAAACTTGACTTGGTTCTCTCCAGCTGGACCAATAGAGACGATGCCCACGGTGCGCGAATATTTCTTTACCAGCTGCTCATGGGTTTCAAAGGAATTCAAGCCCCAAAAATCCTTAGCATCCACAAACTCGCAGTCTTTATCTTTGATATGGAGAATGACTGGCGTTTGCGCTTTGCCCTCGATGATTAGTGCATCGTAACCAGCCCTGCGCATATTCACAGCCGCTAATGTTCCCATGTTTCCGTCACCATAACCGCCAGTTAAAGGGCTTTTCGAGGCAACAACAAGTTTGCCGCTGTTTGGTAAACCAATGGCTGTCAACGGTCCAGTGGCAAAAATCAGTTTGTTTTCAGGTGATAATGGGTCAGTTCCCTGTTTAAGGGTGTCCCAGAGGATTTTGGCTGCGAAGCCTCTGCCGCCCAAAAAATTTAACGCTAAAGCTTCATCATATTTTTCTGGAACAGCCTTACGTTTGGTTAAATCTATATTTAGGAAAGTACCAGTCCAGCCAAACATCTTTGTTCACCAAAACCGTCTGTATTCAAAGAAGAATCGGGAATAAAAATATGCTGAGAAGCAACAGTTTTACTCTTCCATTCGTAAATACAAGTCTATTCATGCTGCTTAATTTTAGTATACTGTTAAGTTATTTGTCATGAAATTTAGAACTAAGATGGTGACTTTCTGAGGTTATTTATCTGTCAGTTAAAATGGCAAACTTAAATTAAGTGTATCATCTATTGAGAATTGCTCCTACGTTTTTTAAGCGTCGGACACTAAACATTGATGACTCGAGGAATTGAAATTTGGGAAAAGTTAAGACTGACCAGGTTAAACGAACAGGAAAAACACTTATGGAACGTTTTCCAACTAAATTTACCACCAAATTTGATGAAAACAAGTGTTCAGTTGACTCTTTAACGCAGGGAACAACCACGCGAGTTAGAAATCAGATTGCTGGATACATAACCCGTACCTTATCATTAGCTCAAGCCAACTCTTCAACCGAACCTGATGTTGACGAAGAAGAATCGGAATAAACAATCGTCTGTTTGGACATTCATGTAAACTTTCTGCTGGATATTTGGTTGGTTCTTTTAACCAAAAGTTTTATCCCAACTTCAAGACGTAATTAATTGTGACCGATGATGGCTAACCCTTCAAGTCTTGACAATCCCGACCTTGCCTATTTTCTTGGTTTACTCATAGGTGGCGGAGAATTTGACTCAAACTCTATAACAATTGATTTTCCATATAAACGCTGGGCACATGAAGACTACCGCATATCACCAGAATGGTTTAACGATTCAGTGTCTAAAATAGCTCCACTTGTGCAGACTCTAATCAACGCTAGAGCTACGCCTCGATACATCACTAATCACACACCGCACTTCTACATCAAAATAGAACCAATTCCACAACTTCTAAGTCAAACATTGCAAATCTACGGCATCAGACCTATAGGAAAACTAAGAGAACATGCTTCCCTTGAGGTTCTCGCCCCAGCTATGGATGCTGAATGCAGAAAAAGATTCATCCAAGGACTAGCAGACGTCATAGGCAGTTGCAGAGCAAGTCACCGACACAGAACCTTAGAATCCACAATTATTTCCTTTGAGGTATTGGGCAAAAACTGGAAAATGCCTATGCAACTCTGTCACCTATTATACTCGCTGAAAGTTCCAGTTGACCAAATAGAATACAATCACCCTAACATGCACTCAGGAAGCAACCCAACGGGTTATTGGAAGAAGGGTCACAAAATACGGGTTAAAGCTGGCGATTTTAGACAAATAGGCTATGGCTTAGACTGTAAACGCATCGGTCTTGAGAAACTGCTCGAAAAAGAACAACATGCACGCGGAGAAATCAGCACAGGAGAATTATGTCCAAGACCTAACCGAGGATACAAACTTGGAAGACCAAAAGTTCACCATAGAGACGAAAATTCACTTGAACTACCACCTCAAGTTAGAGGACACTTCATCCACTTCACAGATATATGCAATGCGCAAGGTTGCCCCTACGCACCGAGAGCATGGTTAGATGCACAACACAAAAGACTCGGCTATTAGAACTGAAAGCAGTTACTATGATGAAATTTGTGCAGTCTTACAGGAAAATATGTCTCGCGTCTTAACGCCACTTGGAGAGTATAATGTACATTTTCAGAAATGTGGCACAAAAGACATGCTTTGGGGGCTTCAACAGATTCACAAGTCTATAACTCAAACAGAGTACATACCTAATCAACGCGACCAATTCACCCAAGATTTGTTCGTTGACATTGTAGGTTCAGTATGTCCAGAAGGTGAAATAAAAAGAAGCACACGAATTATCTGTGAAATAAAAATAAAAACGTTAACTCTTAACGATTATGCTCAACTACTCGGTTACTGCGTAACTGCCAATGTAGAACATGGTTTACTAATTTCTGTCGATCAGGGTGTATCGTCCCGCTTTGACAGCAACTTAAGGCGCAATGAAAATTTAAAATCTGTTGAAAGACCTAACGTCACCCACAAATTTGGAATACTCAAATTTAGAACAAGAGGAAAAGAAATAGAGTTTAATGAAATTGGCTATTATCAGTCATGGTATGTTCTCGCAAGAGCATTAGTTCGTTCCATAAACAAAATTGTCTAAGTTGATGGTTTTCTGTACTGTACCTTTTGTCAGAGTGACGATGGTTTCTCTTAGCTCAAAACTTCGCCGTTGACCTGAACGCCTAATTCGAGCAAGCTGTATATCCTCAACGTTAAATCCGACTGCTTTGCCGACTTTCGCCAAAAGCAAGTCTGTTGGAAGATAGGTTCCAGCAATCAGCGAATCACCAATGACAACCACAAAGCGACCATCATCATCTAAGCCTCTGTAAACCTTATCAAACGTTTGGTATAAATCGTTAAAGTACTTCTTGATGACTAAGTGCATGTCGTTTCTTCTGAATGTCCCCTTATTTTGTACTCTTAGCCGTACATTTTCTATAATCTTGCTGAGCCATTCATCTTCAAAAAGAGTTGCTTCTTTTGCAAATTCTCGTATGGCGGTTCTTGATATGTTGTCGCAAGCAACCATCTGGTCACGTAATTTTCTCAGATCTTCATAGCTAGATGCTTTGCCAAGCCAAGCCAGTTCAAGCTTGTAGTTAGTGACATAATCTAGTCCATTCGCGTAAGGTGGACTTGTAATCACTAATTTTAGACTATTTGGTTCATAGGTATGTGTACGAGAGTCACCTGTCACGATTTCAACGTTTGCCCATTCACTTCTTTGCGTTTGTAAAGCTTGTAGGTCATTTATCATCTGCGCAACTTTTTCTTGGAAGTACTGGAAAGGTGCATCTGGGGTTAGTATCTTCTTTTTTGCATAACCGAGACAAGGTGAACGTTTCAAGTTGCTTGAAGCCACTAATATACTTGCAAAAGCCAACAAGAATAATGATTGCACATTAGAATCTTCAACTGTTAGTATTGACTCTTTCAGAACGGAAAGAGCATGAAGTATGTTATCGCTGAAGTGCGCGGTGGTTTCTTTTAGGAAGGGCATTGGTACGTTGCCCTTGAGACTTTTCCATAGTTTGCTTATTCGTTCTGCTTCTTGCTTTACGGTCGTAACGTTGATTTGGTCGGGTTCCCATCGGGTTTTAACTTTAGCCATGAATGTTAGAAGCGAACTTAATTCTACTCCGACTGAGTTGAGTTGCTTCATTTTTGCACACACGAGTACCGTTCCGCTTCCTGAATAGCAGTCTGCGACCATGCTTCCTTTTGGGAGTTTGTATTTTGATAGTACTGCGTCAACGAAGGTGGATGAGAAACCTTGCACATAAGGCGACCATCTATGGACAGATTTATCCTCATTATGAGTAAATGTTATTCCATGATTGAATCGGGCAAAAGAAACGTTTGGATAGTCTTGTTTGAATAGTTGAGTGTAATATTCAGGTATTGTAAACTCAATTACTTTGGCTATATCTTTGTAGTCTCGCAGAATCCATAATCCGCGTCCGATGCAGTTCACTTGTTCTTTTTCTGAGAGTGTATCGAGATGTTTGGCAATTATTTCTTCGTTCTCTCTGAGGGTTCCTGCGAGTTGCTTTTTTGTAACGCCAATTGTAGATGCGTTTTTCAGCGTTTTTATGATTTCTTCTTCTAAAGCCACTCTAACCCCCCTCAGCTATTATATTAGTTTCTCTCTTATAACGTCGTCGGTGATTCGGTTTTCCACCAGATCCATGTTCCTTTTCCAGCACCAACCGTTTCCCCCCCAAAGGTATCGCTCTGAGACACCCTATTGCATCGTGGATTTATAAAAACTATCCAAAAATTAAAACTCATAGTTAACAAAACCAGAACCCTAAATCATCAGCTCTCAAAAAATCAAAAAGGTCATGACAAATAACTTAACAGTATCTAATTTTAGGAAGATTTATTTTTTTGGTTAGCAAGTGTTTGGGTTACAGGTAACAAAACTTGAGCATCAAAGTAACCAGCAGAGCATCAAACATTGAGTATGCGATACGAGATGTCATAGCGTACACTACACAGCTAGTGGAAGATGGCAAGAAAATCTACTACCTAAACATCGGTGACCCAGCGGCATTTGATTTTAAAACACCGCAAAATGTTAAAGATGCCTTATGTAAGGCAGTACAAAAGGATGATAATTACTATTCGCCTTCAGAAGGAAGACTGGACCTCAGAGAAGCAATCGTTAGAAAAGAGAAAAAAGTCAACAACGTTGACATTACAGCAGATAAAGTGCTGATAACTGAGGGTATTTCTGAAGGAATACAGATGATTCTTGGCGCCCTAGTTGAAAAAGGCGATGAAATTCTCTTTCCAGGCCCTACTTACCCGCCATACATTTCTTATACGAGGTTTTTTGATGGCACACCTGTTGCGTATGAAACTATAGAAGACGAAGGTTGGCATCCGAACATCGATGACTTAAGAAGCAAAATAACCAAGAAAACACGTGCCATTGTAATCATTAACCCTAACAATCCGACAGGTTCAGTTTACGATGGAAAAACGATTAAAGAGATTCTTGACATTGCAGGAGAACATGACCTGCCGGTGCTGTCTGATGAAATTTACGACCAATTAACTTACGAGAAAGAATTCGTCAGTGCAGCGTACCTTTCTAAGGATGTGCCAATTGTTGGGTTAAACGGCTTCTCCAAAGTTTACCAAATGACTGGCTTACGTTTAGGCTACATGTACTTTAAAGGCGAAGGCAAACAACTCGACGAACTCAAGGAAGGTGTTGAGAAGGAATGCCGCATACGCATTTGCGCCAATACGCCCGTGCAAATAGCAGCAACAGAAGCGCTCAATGGGCCCCAGGAAATGGTGAAAGATATCGTTGACCGCCTCAAGCAGCGCCGCGACTTCTCCTGGAAACGACTAAACGAAATCGAAGGCATAAGCACCACCAAACCTGAAGGCGCATTTTACATCTTCCCCAAAATCCACGACATCGGCTCAAGATGGAAAACCGACATGGACTTCGTAGTCCAACTGCTCAAAGAAACCGGCGTGCTCATCGTTAACGGCTCAGGCTTCGACCCTGTTTACGGCAAAGGTCACGCGAGAATAGTTTTCCTGCCGCCGATTGAAGAGTTGGATGAAGCGTTCAACGCGTTGGAGCAGTTTATGAAGAAAAGCAAAAGAAAGAAACCGTAAGAGCATACAAAGCTTGTTTGCAAAGCTGCTTCTACCTACCCATCCCTCATTTTTGAAATAGAAATCCACCAACAAAAATGACCTACCCTCTACCCTGCCTACTTTTTAAGCGTTGTTTAACTAGTTAAAAAGTAGTCCCTCCTCCCTCTACTGAGTTGACCTAACCCATAGAGGTATACTTTTTCACTTTTGTCAAAGCCGTTTTAATGCAAATGCCATAAGGTAAATTTCAATAAGTGGGTAACTGTTTACTTCATAAGGAGAAGTAAGCTTGAAGGGAACATTAGCAATTACATTTATTGCCATTTTGTGTTTATCTATGTTCTCAGCATATGCGCCAAAGGTGAATGCTCAACAGTCTTCCGCAGACTGGCCAATGTTCCGCGCGAACCCGTCTCACAGCGGCGCAGGAACAGGCAATCCAGTGCTTGCTCCCACGCTACTCTGGAAATCCATCATCGCTAATTCGGCTACCGGTGGCCTGGTTGATTCGTCTCCTGCAGTTGTCAACGGCGTAGTCTACATAGGCTCCGCTGTGGGTGCAGTGCCTGTTGAACAATCAACATCCGCTAGCATAACAGCGGGCGCCGTTTATGCTTTGAACGCTACCAACGGCGCCAAACTATGGAATTATACTACAGGTGGCCTTGGGTTTGAGTCGTCTCCTGCTGTTGTCGGCGGCATAGTTTACATAGGCTCCGACGACGGTAACGTTTATGCTTTGAACGCTACAAACGGCGCAAAACTCTGGAATTATCCTACCAGCGGCGGGGTTTTTTCGTCTCCTGCTGTTGTCAACGGTGTAGTCTATATAGGCTCGGGTGATGCTAAAGTTTATGCTTTGAATGCTGCTAACGGCGCTTATATCTGGAGTTACACCACTGGTGGCAATGTCGAGTCGTCTCCTGCTGTTGTCAACGGCGTAGTCTACGTAGGCTCATATGACAATAACGTTTACGCTTTGAACGCTACAAAAGGCGACAAACTCTGGAACTACACAACCGGCAGCCCGGTTACTTCGTCTCCTGCTGTTGTCAACGGCGTAGTCTACATAGGCTCCAATGACCATAATGTTTATGCTTTGAACGTTACAAACGGCGCCAAAATCTGGAACTACCCCACCATCGACTCGGTTACTTCATCTCCTGCTGTTCTCAACGGCGTAGTCTACGTAGGCTCATATGACAATAACGTTTACGCTTTGAACGCTACCAACGGCATCCAACTCTGGAATTACACTGCCGGCAGCATTGTTTCTTCGTCTCCTGCTATTGTCGGCGGTGTAGTTTACGTAGGCTCGTTGAATGGTAACGTTTATGCTTTGAACGCTACAAGCGGCGCAAAACTCTGGAATTACAACAATGGCTTTGATGAGTCGTCTCCTGCTGTTGTCAACGGCGTAGTCTACGTCGGCGGCGGTAACAACGTTATTGCTTTAAGAACTTCTCATGCGTCTCCTTCAACTAAGTCGTTTAACACTCTATCCATTGTAATCGGGGGGATAGTTGCGGTCGTAATTGTTGCCACAGTGGTTTTCTTAATGTTTCGAAAGAGATTGAAAACTAAAATGACAAACCCACCGCCTACACCACAGAACTCTGGCTCAGTTTCCATTGTTTAAATATTCCAAAGATAGTTTTTGCAAATAAGACCAAGATATTAGCAGCAGAACCTGTTGCTCTTTTTTGAATGGTTGCTGTCAGGTCTCGAATTGGAACAGTTTGAAAAAACATAATTTGTTTCGGTTTGAGTCTATGGGAAATAAACCTATAACTGTGATTACTCCAAGTACCAATGTTAGGGAGACAACATTACGAATCAAAATGAAACGAGTAAAAATGAAAGAAATCATAAGTTGAAGCAAGAAAGAAAATTAGATTTTTGTGCCCTGTGTTGGGTCTTCGATTACTTTTTGGAATTCAGCCATCAACTTCTTTGTTATGTGTCCGGGTTTGCCTGTGCCGATTTGGCGCTTGTTAACTTCGCGTATGGGCACCATTTCCATGGCTGTTCCGGTGAAGAAAGCTTCGTCAGCGGTGAACACCATGAACGGCGTTAGATTGGTCACTGTTAGTTTTATGCCGAGTTTAGCGGCAAGTTTCTCTGTGACTTCAGCGGTGATGCCTGCAAGGGCGCCTGTTGAAGTGGGCGGAGTTAATAATTCGCCGTTTTTCACGATAAAAATGTTTTCGCCTACGCCTTCAGCTACGTAACCGTTGCTTTCAAGGCAGATGGCTTCGTCAACGCCGTTTGCGTTTGCTTCAATTTTTGCAAGGACGCTGTTGAGGTAGTTGAGTGATTTTATTTCATGTGAGGTTGCATCCACGGGGTTTCGTCTCACCCAAGAGAACATTGTGGTGATTCCGTTCTCTTTCGCTCCGTCTGCATGCAGCATAATTTTGTCAGTTATGATTATTACTGAGGGTTTGGGGCATTTACGTGGGTCTAATCCAAGGTCGCCTACTCCTCGGGTAACTACCAAGCGAATGTATGAGTTCTTCAACTTGTTTCTCCGCAGGGTTTCAACGACGGCTTGGGTCATTTCCTCCTTGGTTAAGGGAATTTTCAACGTTATCACATGTGCTGAACGGTACAGGCGGTCAATGTGCTCTTTAAGTTTAAAGACAATGCAGTTGTACTCGCGAATTCCCTCAAAAACGCCGTCACCATACAAGAGTCCATGGTCAAAGACGGATATTTTAGCCTCTGATTTAGGATAATATGCACCGTCAACGTAAACTACCAATTCACTCATACTGTTCTCACTTCGTCACTAACTGTTTCATATTATTCGATTATTTGATATAGTTTACGCCAATGATACCTATAATTCGTTTATCAACCGTGGAATTGCGGTCTCTTGGAAAGGTAAAGCGGCAACGGCAAAGGTTTGAAGGGTTTGCCAGCGATTTTCTCAGATACTTTTGTTATTAATTGTTCAGTGGTCATTTTTTGCTGTTGACCCTTAAGCTCCCGGTCTCGGACAGAGAGGGTTTCTGATTCAACTTCTTTTTCGCCGACAACGATGATGTATGGTACCCATTCCTGCTCGGCTTCGCGGATTTTCTTCTGTAGTGTCGATGCACTATCGTCGATGTCTACGCGTATGCAGTGGGAAGCGATTTGCCCTGCAAGCTCATCCACTTTATCCATAAACTTGTCAGATATTGGAATAAGCCGCACCTGAGTTGGCGAAAGCCAAAGCGGAAGCATCGGCGCCCTACCAGCCATCTGCTCACGGTAAGCTTTCTCAAGTAACGCGTAGATGTCTCGTTCGATGGCGCCGCTTGGGGAACAGTGCAGAATCAGCGGGTACTGTTTTTCGCCTTTCTCGTCAACGTAGGTTATTTCATAGCGTTTAGCGTTTTCCACGTCGATTTGGTCTGTGCTGAGTGCTGCGGCTTTGTCTTGGTTGTCAACGAAGTTGATGTCCCATTTGAGGATGAAATAGAAGAACCGCTCGTTCCACACTTCAGCCAGCATGGGTTTGTCGAAATTTTTCGCTAATTCAGCAATGAACTCCTTATGTTCATCGTAGAAGCCCTTGGTGAAGCGCATGGCTACTTCGTAATCGTCTTTTGTTAAGCCTATGTTGCTTAACACTTCCATACTCATGTTAAACCGCGTCAAGAACTCTTTCTTCGCCTGCTCAAGGTCAGTGCAGAAAGCGTGGCAATCAGGCATCGTGAAAGCTCGCAGACGTTTTAAGCCGACGACTTCACCGCTTTTTTCACGCCTAAAACTGTAACGTGTTAACTCGTATAGTTTCATTGGCATCTGCTTGTAGCTAAACTGGGCATCATGAGCCATAAGGAACTGACCAAAGCACGCGGCAAACCGCAAGAAAAGCTCCTTGTCCTCGGACTTCAATACGTATTGGCGTGCAGGGAAACGGTTTAAGTAACTTTTGAGGCTTGGGTGGTTAAAGTCATACATGATTGGGGTTTCAACTTCCATGGCGCCGTACTGACTCATGCGAAGATTGACATACTGTTCAAGCAATGATTTTATCATGCGCCCCTTTGGGTACCAGCGGATGTTGCCTGGATCACTGCCTGCTTCATAATCTGCGATTTCCAGCCTCTTCATCAACGTAACATGAGGCGGCATCTGAGTGACTGCCCTAGCCTTCTTAATTTCATACTGAGAGAACTTTTGCAGGTTAACATGCCCCTTAAACTTGAATTCTTCAACCGGCACCAATGAGCCATCGGGCAGGATAATGTGCCAGAAAGACTCCATCTTGTCCTCGGCTTTTAGTGCTGCAGAAACAGGTTCTTCTTCTTTTTTCGCTCCACCTTCAGCCTTAGCTTCTATCGCAGGTGCATAAGAGCGTGCCTGCTCAGCAAGCGGGTAACCTTTAATTGAGATGGTGAATTGCTTGTTCCAGCCAAATGGAGCGCGGTAGGTTTCGATTCCTTTGTCTTTAGCGTAGGCTTCCATGGCTTTTATAATTTTGAGGGCTTCGCTTGGGTTACTGAGGTTGCTGCTCAAATGTGCAAAGGGGTAAATTAGGATGCGGTTCGTTTTCTGTTTACCTAGAAAAGCTCGGATGTCGTCGATGGCTTTCTGCGCTATCTGAGTGTTGTCATCTTGCTCTATGGCGATGAATAATACTACGACTTCTTCTATGCGATTTTCTTTTTGCTCCGCTTCCTCAGCAATAGCGATTTCTTTTTGGACTGGTTTGAAAACTATAAAGTTAGAGTGTAACTGGAGTATTCGCATGGCACTTCACTCTTCTTAGTGACCGTAACGCCACTTATCAAGCGTTTTATCTTTTTTCGTCTTTTTCTTATATTCTTTATAATGCTCTTTGCAAATGTAAGCACGCTTTTCCCTGCTGCTAACATTTAAAACAGCCTTGACTTTGTCAACTGATATTGAACGGGCAGCTTCTCTACCGCAGCCTGACACATTGCATTTAACTCCCTTTTCTATGCGTCCCACAGTCAAAGCCTCATGCATATTAGTTTACTACGTAAATATACGCTATTGCTTAAGTTCCTTTTCATACAAAGAATTGGCTCTCAGATAAATTTCTTCTTTCGTGCCGAAATAAGTCGGGCCAATTCCTTCGACGACTACCGAAGCCGCAGCTGAACCGACACAAGCACACCATACTGATTCTTTTTGGCGTAGGTACTCGGTTAAGAAGCCGCCTACGAAAACGTCTCCTGCGCCCGTCGGGTCAACTACAACTTGTGAAGGGCATGCTGCAATATTGTATTGTGCTCCCTCGACTGAGAGCACTGAGCCTTTGGTGCCCATGGTGACGATGACGGTTTCAACTCCGAAATCGTGAATTGCTCTTATTGCAGGTTTAAGTTCAGACTGGCCAGTTAACGCGTAGATCTCGTTTTGGGATGACTTGTAAATGTTGATTAAACCAAGTATTCGTTTGTCAACCGAAGCGTTTTCTGTTACGTTTCCTGCTTCGTCGAAGCTTCGAAGTAAACCCTGAGGGTCAAGCGACAGTATATCTGCGCAATGCTTCAGATGCTCAACTACTTCGAATGATACTTCGTTGGCAATGGGCGCAATATGAACTGCCTTAGCATGCAAATCAGCTGGTAAGTCAGCTAAGTTTATTGGTGCTCCTTTACTTTTCAATTTCAGGGTTCTATCAGACAAATCTGCATTGTAACCCAGCTCAAAACATGTGGTCGGCTCATTTGTAAGTTTAATTACGCCTGAAACGTCGATGCCTTCTTGCCTTAGCCACCACAGGTAGGCTTCTGGAAAATTCCCGCCTACTTTGGAGATTACAGAAGCTGTTGCTTCCAAACGTTTAGCGGCAAATGACGTGTAGGTTACAGCGCCGCCTAAAACAACAAATGGGGCAGTTCTGCTGGGTAATAGAATTGTGTCGATTGAGAAGTGACCAATAACTGCTACATCTACGTTTTGAATCACTGCCCAACTCCCTTCATGACTAATAGGACATCCAAGAGATATAAATAAGGATTAAGAATTAAGATTGAAGCAGCAGTATAGCTTTCGCCAAATCACCCTGGCATTCCTCAAGGGCTTCTTTTGCTTTCTCTAAGCTTTTGCCAGTTTGGTCTGCCACCAGTCTCATGTCTTCTTCAGAGAACGTTGGCTGCGTAGCCTTAGCGGTTTGGCGTTGGGATGGGGCTTGCTCTGAAACTTGACCGCCGATAACCTGGTACATTTTTTGCCCTTGCACTTCTAGAATTGCCACTTCCGGCTCATCGATAACTATGTCTTTGCCGCTTGTTCTAATTATGACTTGTTGAACGTCGGGTACAGAATCCATGTTCATGCCCATACGTTGCATCAAACGTTTTTGCTCTCGAGGGTTCATGCGTTTATGCGTAGACTTCACTTCCACCAAGTATTCTGCTGTAGAACTTCATAAACTTAACTTTCCTTGCAGCCATGCCGCACCTTAACTGCTACGCCTGTTTTAAAAGCAGTCATCTCCACGCTTGAAAGCAAAGCCCGCCCAACCGCCAAAACATTCCCTGCCTCATCCTTGACGATGACCTCATCTTTGGCGCGAATCTCATCATCAACCTTGACTACGTGAACAGCAAAAACGTCCCCGCCATCAGCAATGAACTTTGAAACGTCGTTTTGCACTGTAACAAAACATTTGGCAAAAGGTAAATTTTCAGCCGTAAACTTGGCTGCTTTAATGCTTAAAGAAAACAAGCTGTCGGTTGGGCGGAGGGTAGCTAATCTTTCGCCGTTTAGGTTAATGAAGCGTATTCTGCCTGTTCTGGGAGAAAACTGTATTTCAATATTTTCAGGAAAAAGCTTTTCGCCCACGCCTTTTCCAAACTGGTAGTCAGCAATAGCCCTCACTTTGCCAAGTTCGTTATCCACGTTTTCACCATCGATTAGCTTTTTGTTTTCGACAAGTATAAACATAACAAGATAATAAAGACAGTGAAAGGTGAAAGTTTACATTGAGATGTGAAGTCTGCGGACACAAAATTCATGATGAACCAATAACGGCAGTAATTGAAGGAGCCAAACTAACCGTCTGCGTTGAATGTTCAAAGCATGGTAAAATAATACATGAAGAAGAGGTAGCCCTTCCCCCAAAAAACCTCAAAAAACCGCAGGCTCCTGTTACAATGGTTCAAAGGAAACCAATTGTTGCTAAAGTGGAAATCACTCAAGAACCTGCCGAAGACTATTCAAATAAAATAAGAGCGGCGCGGGAAAAATTAGCGCTTACCCATGAGGAACTGGGCAAAAAAATAAACGAGAAAGCTTCAGTTTTAAGAAACCTTGAAGCTGGCAAAATGGCGCCAAACAACCAGCTTGCCGCAAAGCTTGAACACATGTTAAAAATCAAGTTGCTTGTTCCCATCTCAGAAGAAAAAGTCCCTCAAATTCCTCAGTCCGCCAATCAAGAATTGACTTTGGGAGACCTTATTAAGTTAGATAAGCAAGGCGGGGAGGCGGCCACAGAACGAAAGCCGTCATAGTTCAGCGTAGGCTGAACCGTGAAGAGTCAAGTTTAGATGAACTTAAAAGATTAGCAGAATCAGCCGGATACACTGTTGTAGCCACACTAGAACAAACCAGACCGCCTGATGCACGGTATCAAATAGGCGCTGGAAAAGTAGAAGAACTCGCCCAGATGGTGCAGGAAACTGGTGCTGGAAAAGTAATTTTTGACAACCAACTAAAAACTCGCCAAACATACAATCTAGCAAAAGCAACCCACGTAGAAGTCATCGATCGCTTCCAACTCATACTTGAAATCTTCAATAGAAGAGCCACCACAACAGAAGCCCAACTTCAGATTCAACTGGCAACTGTGCGAAACGAACTCAGGCACGCCAAGGAAAAAGTAAGATTAGCCAAAGGAAGCGAGCAGCCTGGCTTTATGGGTCTTGGAGCCTACGAAGCAGACGTTTACAGAGACGCCATAAAAAGGCAAGTCCAAACAATCCTAAAAAAGCTCACAAAAATCAGGGAAAAAAGGGTGCTTCATCGAGAGAGGCGAACGGAGCTTGGCTTCTTGACTATTTCGCTTGCTGGATATACGAAGTCTGGGAAAAGCTCCTTGTTTAATGCTTTAACAGAAGAAACCGTTCAAGTTGACAAAGCATTATTCACTACTCTTTCAACCACTACGCGGGTGATAGAGTTTTCGAACCGCAAGTTTCTTTTAACAGACACTGTTGGCTTCATTGACCGTTTACCTTTATCTTTGATTGAAGCATTTCATTCCACTTTGGAAGAAACCATTTTTTCAGACCTAATAATACTGATGTTAGACTTAAGCGAATCAATGGAAAAAATTGAAAAGAAACTCAATGTTTGTAATGAAACAATCGACCGTCTTGGAGCATCAGGGATACCGACTATAACCGCTCTAAACAAGATTGACTTAATTAACGAAGCTGAAATAAATCAAAAACTCGAAGCCCTCAAAGATAAAATTAAGACCCCGATTCTCTTGTCAGCAAAGTGCAGAACAAACCTTGATCTGCTGAGAGAGGAAATACTGAGAATTCTTGAAAAATATGTTCAAGCGCAGTTTTCAGTTCCGCTAACCAACAGCGCCATGCCATTTATTTCCTGGCTTCATGGAAAAACAGAAGTAAAAAAAGAAGATTTCACCAATGATTCAATCCAAGTGGTCTTTGAGGCCACCCCCGAATTAGCTGAGCAAGTGAGAAGAAAAGTGGAAGAGTTAAATGGAAAATTCACAGCCAACCAAAAAACCAAATGACCTGCCCAAGATTGTGGTTTTAAGATGGGGACACAGACCACAGCGGGACGTGCGGTTAACTACTCATGTTGCTTTAACTGCGCGGGCGCTGTGCGCTTCAGGCTTCATACTTTCAGACGTAGAAGACCACAGCATAGAGCAAACAGTAAGGAAGATAACCGCGCGTTGGGGAGGAACCTTCCAGTTTGAAATGGGCACCTCATGGAAAAAAGCCGTCAGCAACTGGCGGGCTAACGGCGGCGTTGTTGTCCATTTAACCGCTTACGGCGAAAACATCCAAACAAGCGACGCTCTAAACAGAATTAAAAATTTAAACAAGGATATTTTAGTCCTTGTAGGAAGCCAGAAAGTTCCAGGCGAATTCTACTCAAGCGAGGTTTCAGATTTTAACGTATCCATCGGGAACCAGCCGCATTCAGAATGCGCCGCGCTTGCCGTTTTTTTGGACCGTTTTTTTGCAGGTGAAGAGTTAGCTAAAGATTTTGGCGGGGCGAAAATGAGGATTGTGCCATCTGCGAGGGGAAAGAAAATAAAAAGCGACACGGATCCCTAATTTGTTCTTTTTAATTTTCGAGTGATATTCCAATGTTTTTAGGCGAATGGAGGCTAAGCAGCCTAGTCTGCCTTGCAGTCCCAAAACACAACGGCGTTACATCCAGTTTAGCTGCGCCCATAAAGAATTACCGCAAACAATAACCAGCGATGACACAGCCTATCATAACGAAGCATACAAGACGAAAAACATCGAAAAGCTACAAAATGACAAAATTAAGACTAAATCAATAACTGAGGCGGGCGGGGAGGGATTTGAACCCATGCCTTGCGGGAGATTTCACCCGTATAACCTTTCTTTTTTTTAGGCGTTGGAAATCAATATGAGAACTAATATTATTTAAAAATTCTTTAGAGATTTTGTATTCCAAAAACTTGCTAACTATTATATAGTTATTGATAAGTATGTGTCATCATGCCATCGGAAAGGATTTTGGATGACTTCGGATTTGGTGTGTTTAAAACGACTGGTCATGCCACTGAGAGCACAATCTTGGATTTGTTTATCGAAGAGTTAGGAAGAAAGATCAAAGTACTTACACAAATGAGCTATCCTCAATTGTCTGGTCGGAAGCAACCTGATGTGACAATCGGTGAAAAACAAAACTATTTTATCGAAGCTGAATGGGAAGGAAATGAAACAAAAGGTCTGGTTCAAGCTGCCAGATATCAACGGCTTGGTGGAAAAGGCGTATTTGTTGTCATGTTTCCGAACAGACTTAAACGTTCCATGCCGAGACCTGCTCTTCTTAGGCAAGCGAAAGCTGCTCGTTTTCAAGGAATTGGAATTTTTAACGATGATCGTAAGGAAGATTTCTTCAGTGGAAGCCTTAATGAAGTCACTAAGTGGATTTCCGACCATGTTTTGCAGGAAAGACCGGTTATTGAAACCAAAACATCGCAGGTCATCTCAATAATTCAAAAAGCGGTGGATTATGTTTCCGCAACATTAGTGGGTGTGAACGAGCAGGGCATAGATGAAATCTTTGGAGGCAAATCAGTCTTTGAAAATATCCTTCAATTCGAAGAGAAGAACTACCCATTAAAAGAGCTTAGGAAAGGTGCCGCTTACCTGCTTGTTAATCAGATACTGTTTTATCATCTTCTTTCCAAAGCTAGGCCGAAAGATTTTGATGAGTTAGATGAAGATAAAATACAATCGCTAAGTGACTTGCAGGCTTACTTTGACAAAGTTCTCACCATTGATTACCGTCCGACTTTCGGATTCAAGATTGCTACCAGATTGCCGCAAGAAGCTTTGGATCCAGTCAGGGAAACCATTAACATCATAATGGCTCTAAAACCTGAGAAAATTCAGCAAGAACTTCTCGGCAAAATATTTCACGATTTAATTCCTTTTGAAATAAGAAAAGCGGTGGCCGCATTCTATACTAACAATGAGGCTGCAGATTTTCTTGCGAAACTTGCTATCACTAGCCCAGACAATAAGGTTGCAGATTTCGCTTGTGGATCAGGAACTTTACTTGTTGCCTCCTACCATAGAAAAAAGAAATTGTTTGAAATGCAGCATGGAAAATTCACTACACAGGATCACATTCGCTTCATTGAAAAAGATCTTACAGGTATTGATATTATGCCATTTGCTGCACATTTAGCAGCTGTTCACTTGTCATTGCAAGCACCTCTTTATGATACTCAAAGAGTTAGGTTGGCAGTTTGGGACTCTACAGAACCGACAGTTCGCCCGGGAAAAATTATTCCTGCATTGTCTCGGGAGCTAAGTAAGGCATATGCCAATCCTAAAATAGACTTTTTTGCCAATGAGAGCGCCCACACTCAGTTCAAAGAAAGTGCCTATCTTAAAAAAGGGGCCGTGACCTCCGAAGGTGTGGGAGGAGATGCTATTCCTTTAGAGGCAGTTGATGTTGTCATAATGAATCCTCCTTTCACGCGCCAAGAAAGACTTCCAGAGGAATATAAAAGCAAACTATCAGATAGATTTAGCCAATATTCAGATATTTTGACTGGACAAATGGGATTCCATGGATATTTCATTCTCTTGGCAGATCTTTTTCTAAAAGATGGAGGTAAGTTAGCGTTTGTCCTTCCAGCAACAATTCTCCGTCTAAAAAGCTTGGAAGGCATTAGGAAGTTTTTGGCGGAAAACTACCTTATCGAGTATATTGTAACAACTGAACAAAGATCAGCTTTTTCGGAGGCGGCACGCTTTAGGGAGATGCTACTGGTCGCGACGAAAACGAAAAAAATGGACGACTCCTCAAAATGCCTTTTTGTAAATCTGAAAAGGATACCAGTAGACGCGTCTGACGCGGATTTTCTCGCAGATGAGGTTATTTCTTCTAAATCAACTAATCAGCTGTTAAATGATTCGGACTTATCAACGACATTCGTGAGTCAAGCTGAACTTAGAAAAAACACAGAGAACTGGTTTGGCACAATTACTGCTGCAGAAGAGAACTCATTGCTTGATATTTGTTTACAACAAGCACCCAGCAAACTTAATACTCTCAAAAAAGTTCTCACGCTTAAAAAAGGCAAGATTTGCCGAGGAATAGAGCATTGCACGGGTAAACCAGTTTCAGTCTCTTCTGCATTTATTCTATCTTCGGAACGGCACGCACTGAAAAAAGATGATAGATGGATTCTAAAAGAAATCAACGAAAATTCCATCTTAGTTAAGGATAGGTTAGTAGACGTTGAAATAGTGGTTCCGAAAAAGAGCATAATTCCCGCTCTGAGGAGGCCTTCTGGACTTCAGTCAATTGATGTCACGCCAGAAATAGATTGGGCAATTATTTCCCGTTTTTCCGGTGATGAATCGTTTTTCTTAAAGAGCTTAGTTGAGAAAGGTAATAATATTTCATCTTATGTCAAAAAATGGCGCAATTACTTGCAAAGCAGAAGAACAAACTTTGTAATATCAAGGCGGTTTAACCTTTCTGCTCAAAATACCCGGGCAATGGCGTTTTATAGTGAGTTAAGTTTTTCGCCATGCAAGATGTTTTGGGCAATTCAAGGGCTAAAAAATGACGATTCGAAAATTCTTGCACTGTGGTTCAATTCTACAATTAATCTCTCGCAGATTTTGTCTAAGCGAGCAGAAACTGAAGGCGCCTTCATGGGAATTGACCAGTACATTCTTAACGAGTTTCTTGTCCTTGATCCAGTAACTCTATCAGAGACTCAAAAAGATCAATTAGTCACAGTTTTTGATAAATATGCCAGTATGCCTCTCCCTTCAATCATTGAGCAACTAAAAACCAAGAATTTTGTTAGAAAAGCAATTGACCTTGCTATCTTAAATGTACTCGGTATTAATGGCAATCAAAGTGAAATCCTTGATAAAGCCTATGCAACAATGGTGGAGACTATTATGACGCTCGCGGCACTCATGAAAAAAGGACAAAATGAAGAATAATCATATTTGTTTTTGGCCAGCTCTCGCAGTGTACATTGTATAAAATCTTAGCCAAAATATTTTTTAAAATTTTATAGCGCAAACACCTGCTGAAAAGGGGCGGGGATTACCCGTGGCGGGCGGGGAGGGATTTGAACCCTCGACCCCCAACTTAGGAGGCATACACTCACTATAAGAAACAAGCAAAACGAACAGCGCATTAAAGTCAAAAACAAAAATCAGATACGATTGCACAGTCACAACAGATAAGGGGGGGGAGGACAAAGTTACCGCTTGTTCTTGTTAGAGAACCCAGATACCACGTACTCTTTTTCGGCAGTAACGGTAAACCGCTGATTTCATGTTTTGTTCAGCCATTCCAAGTTCCTTTAGAAACACACATAACAAAACTATACGACAATCGTCCGTCAAATGCACAACTTTTTCAATGTCTGGCTGGGTGGACGATGGGTCATAATGTGTATAGTAATTTCTTGTGTTAACGCAAAAGTTGATAAAAGCGTCGGTGCCATTGATGAAAATAGGATTTAATGCATCATTCCCTTTTAACAAGTCTTTGAAAACCATTCTCAACGATTTTCTATTTATGTACCTGAATTTTTCTAGAATGGCCGAGCTAATTTGATTGGGAAACATAAGCTTAATTGTTTCTTTAAAATTTGTAAACTCATCAAGAATTTGTCTAAGGCTGTCTGGAAAATAGTTGCTCTGATACTTTCGGGAGTGATAAGCCTCTATTGCTTGGCAATAGCTAAGAAATCGACTGGTAATGAAGGATTGCTCATCGCTGAAAAAAAGCTCGTAAGTTGGCTCATGATTTCTCGTAAAACTGTACCAATTATCTAAATATAATTTAGCATTCTTGAGAAAAAGGTTGAATTCTATAGGAGACGGTATCGAAAACTCATGTTCATTTTTGCTATTTGGCTTAAGAAGGCGAGGGTAAATTATATCTACTATTCCATAAGCTTCCTGCGCTTGGATAGAGTAAATCTTGATTTTTTCGTCAATGCAAATACCCAAAAAATTGCCAAAAACAGTTATCGTTTTTATTAGGCTAATGAAATCCAAATTATTGATACGAAAAATGACCTTTGCTTGCTTATTATAATAGTTATAGTAAAAATTAGTGCCCCTTTCAAGAAATCCGTTTATTTCTATCGAAAATTCGTTAAGAATATTTACAGTAAAGGATTTTTCGGTTGATTGTTTCAAGTAAGGATCATATTTTTTATTTCCAGAAATTACTGCTCCTAGCCAATTTCTTAAATGCGAATATCCAACAGATACTTTAGAAAATCTTAAGTCCTCTTTTTTTAGGTAGTGATAGCCCTTAAAAATTAAAACAACCTTAAACTTCATAGTTATTGTTTCAATTCCTTGCGACCGAGCCTTTTCCAGCAAGGTACGAGCACAATTCACCAATGTAAATTTGCAACCTTCGATTTCTCCTAAAATTATTGCATGAAATTCTGCTTTCTCATCAAAGGTTCCACTTAAAACAAGCTCGGCTTCATTGGTGTCTTTGTAAACAAAGTGTCCAGAGATTTTCTTGCATGTTTGCTCTGGTAGCCACCACAATCCCCTTCCGTTGATTTTCATTGGTGTCGCTGATTCAGTTATGTCACTTAATTAATAAGACTTTGACTAAAATCTCAAAAGGCTCAAAAGTTAAATGTTAATAAAATCAGACTTTTAGTTAATAAGCTCTTGTTTCCTGCACCTATATGCCTCGAACTGAGCATCTTTTAGAAAAGTGACGATCGTGGATTTGAGATTTCACTAATTCTGCTTAACGACTGAAATCACTTTTTCAACGAACATTTTAGGTTTGGTCAAGCGAAGGGATTTTATGGGTAGTAGTGGTAATGGCATGTGGTGTTTCCATTTGGAAGTTGCCATTGACAAGCAAGGGCGTATAGTCATTCCGAAAGAAATCAGGGAGAAATATGGTCTTTCAGAGGGAGGTAAACTGGAGTTGGTGGCCCGAGAAGACTTTATCGAGCTGATTCCACTGACTAAAGAAGACGATTTGGCAATTCGTTCTCTAAGAGAGCCCTGCAAAACTGGTAACCCAGAAGCACGCGATAAGGCTTTCTCACGGGAGAAGGCTTGGAAACGATGAGATAGACTGCTTTATGGCATGGGAATCCTAAGAGTAGACCAATCCCGTGAAAAAGATTTACTCAAATTCGGAGCGGGGCTTTTCCGTTTGTTTGATAATGTATTGGATCACAAAAACAGTGACTTCTTTGTGATGTGGCACCCATGTTGTTAAGATACGCTGATCCACCTTTTTCTTGAACGTAGTGTGCTTACTGGATCTTACTTCTTGGAAGCCATTAGACCTTAGAATTTCAATTACTTTTCGCTGAGGCAATGGTCGGAGCTTTGCCATGCAAAACACTCTCAGGAACCTTAACCGGAATATTCGTTAGAGAAAAAGACATTAAATCATCCAAAGAAGGCTTTGCAGTATCTGGGTCACTTAGGTATTCGTCTATGAGCTCAGCCATGTTCTCTTTTACTTCTTTTTCTGTTTTTCCCTGCGTAGCAATGTCCAAAGTGGGACAGGAAGCAACGAACCATTTTCCCTCTTTTCTTATTAGAATTGGAAAAGGAATTTTCTCACACATAATCGTTAGAATAGTCCTTTTTGTCTTATAAGGATTTTATTATCCAAAACGAAAGAAACCACGGCGGCACCTCTTCGCAACAGTTAACAGACCTAAAGGTAAGAGTAGCCACAACCACGCCCCACGTTGAAGAAGGGCAAAGTGCGCAGGAGAGGTTTACATTCACGTTTAACCCGGTTCAAAGCACCAAGGTTCTTGAACCAAAGGATACCTAAGAAAAAAGAAGATAACTAAGTTTCAACGGCTGGCTTAACAATTGAAATCACGCTATCGGACAAACATTTGAAGTCGAGTCAATCGAAGACTTATAGGGAGCTAAAATTCAGGCTCAGCCCCCTTGAAGGCGCCGCCGCCCCGCCCAAAGAAAAAGTCGCAGCCAAAAACATGATTCAAGCCCCAAACCAAAAAAGCAACCCAAAGCAATCCCCTCCAAAAACTGCTGACCTATAGACCTACCCTACTATTTGTGCAAAAATTTTGCCACAAAAAGCCCCTCTGAAAGTCGCAACTTTCCACCACGCAAAAGTCGCAACTTAAAAATATCCGAAAAAAACCAAACCCAAAAACAGCCAACGCAAAACAAAACCAAAACTTAACGGAGAATTTTACTTAAAAAAGTAAGAAGAGTTTTATTACAGCAAGTTTCAATATTAAGCATTAAAGGAACATTAGACTATGTTATCGACTATTGATGATGCAACTTTAATCAAAGTAGCTATGGCGTTAGGTGACGAAGAAGCCGTTAGACTAATTGATTTCCTTAAAGGCGTGGAAGAAATAACGGACGACGAAATCGCGAACAAAACAGGCATCCGCCTAAATACAGTCCGCAAAATCCTCTACAAACTTTACGATCATTCGCTTGTAAGCCTCAGAAGGACAAGGGATCCGAAAACAGGATGGTTTATTTTTCACTGGAGACTTCAACCAGACCAGTTGGAAGGGTTTATTTTAAGCCAAAAACGCAGAGTTCTTGAGAAGTTAAATGTTAGGTTGGAATATGAAAAGAACCATGACTTCTATTATTGCGGTAGCCCAGAATGCAAACGGGTGCCTTTTGAAGAGGCTGTTGAACTAGTTTTCCACTGTTCCACCTGTAGCAAACCACTGGTGCATTTTGCAAACGGAAAAATGATAAGTAAGCTATCTGAGAAAGTTGATTTGTTAAGGAAGGAACTCGGTGAGTGAAGAGCTTCCTTCAAGGGAGCAAGCAATCGAGCTTCTACGCAAATACAATTGTCTACCTAAAGTCATTAATCACTGTGAAGAGGTCGCAAAACTTGCTTTAGAAATAGCAAGTAAACTTGAAAAGAAAGGCATAAAAGTTGACTTAAAACTCGTTGAAGCAGGCGCTCTTTTGCATGACATTGGACGTTCAAAAAGCCACGCTGTTGACCACGGGGTTGTCGGTGCTAAGATGGCTGAATTAGAAGGTTTACCAGAAGCTGCGGTTAGGATAATTAAGAGGCATGTGGGAGGCGGAATCACATCTCAAGAAGCCGAGCAGTTTGGTTGGCCAAAAGATATTTATGAACCCGTAACTTTGGAGGAGAAAATTGTTTCATACGCTGACAAGCTGATTGACCAGTCAAAAAGAGTCCCGATTGACTTGGAGATTGAGCGGCTTCAAGTTGAGCACAGGGATGCTGCAGAAAGAGTTAGAAAGCTCCATGAAGAAATAACCCGTCTACTGGGCGATTAAAAATGGCGACCTTAACATTGCTAGTTAAAGCTTCGAATGCTGGGCAACTAAAACAGGTAGATGACTTGTTGAAATCTGAGTTTGAGAACTTGGATTTAGAGGTAAAAGTTTTAGGCAATCCCGTTAACAGGTGGGTTCAAGTTTCCCTTTCAGGAGAAGACGAAGTCATAGCTACAAGCTATATCAACAAGGAAATAGGCACCTGCCCAATAAACATAAAGAACGTAGAAAAGTTTTCTGTTTTAAAGGGATACATTTCTAAAGTTGACACTGACAAACAAGAATTAAAGGTAGATGTGGGCATTTTTGAGCCAAAGATAATCCAAGCAACCATACCCTTGGCATATTTACAAGCCCAACTTGCGGATGGCAAAAAAGTTGATTTAAAGAAAATCTCGGAAGTCTATGGCTTCCACGCGAATTTACCATTAAGCGTCAAAGCAACTTGCTTAAACGGTGAGGAAGACAAGTTGTTGCAAGCGGAATTATCGATGGTTCAAATCGAAAAAATGCGTTTATGGCAGCAGTCTCTTTTAGACCGGCTAATAGTTTTAGGTGCATCACTTAGCCAGATAGAAACGACGCTTGAACGGACAAGGCTAAACAGGGATGTTATTGGCACGGAGGCGTTAGGATTGTTTGAGCACGCTTTAACCTGCAAGCTTGGGACGGACGCGACTGGTTTGATTCCGAAAATCGGTAGGTACATGAGGAATGCGGGGTTTAGTGTTTTTAATCCCAAGAAAATCATTGGTTTTATCGGTGAACTGGCATTAAGCTTATAAATAGTATCATTATTAGTTATCATAATTTATTATCCGAATAAGGATAATAGGAGAGGGGGAGAAGTCATGAGCCAAGGAGAAGATAGAGAGAGGAGAAAATATAGAATTGACATAGGGGCTTATGGCAGCATAGGTATCGAAGCGCCAACTAAGGAAGAGTGTTTGGAGCTCTTCAAGGAAGTCACTAGAACTAAACGAGACTCAAAGATAGACGAAGCAATAAGATAACCTTAAGCACTAAAACAATCTGCTCAACCACACGCTTCTAAATTTGCCTAGCAACAACTTAGACGTAAGATTCTGGCTTACATTTTTGCAAATTTTCAAAGCACATCGTGCTCTTCTTTACAATGCTTCTCATATCCTTTTTGTTATCGTATATCGCTTGGTCCAGAGGACACTTGAACTTGTTATCTTTAGTCATTTCAGGTTCTGGTACTGTAATTTTCGGTTCTCTTCTACAAGGATCTTCTGTCAAACAATTCACCTCCAACCAAAAAATGTTCTCCAAAACAAGTAAATAGGCATGCAAGATAATTATTAAGACTGTGTGACTGCGCCTAACCAACAATATAGCACTCATCCTCCGCAAAATCAGTTGTCCTCTAAATCATCATAACTAAATAAAATTAAGAATTGATGCGTAGTATCCTATTGAATTTTTTTCATTGCATCTTCAAGCTGATTGAGACTTTTGACAATCATGTCGGAATGCGCTATAATCCAAGGGCTTAAGCACTCCATTTCCGATACCAAAATGATTTTCTTGCCTTTACGCTTGGCGTAAAATAGCTCCATGCACGCTCCTGCCGACAATATTGGCATATAAACAACCATTATGTCGCATCTGTCGGCATCGTCTAAGTCTCTCTGGATAAAGTCGAATGTCGGAACCTTACCCCACCAGCACTTCTCATTTCCCTTGTAGAGGATTTTTTCACGAAGCCAAGGATTAATGACGTCAAATCCCATCCTGACAAGAATGTCAGTGATTTTTTCACGGTAGCCTTGATTGTTTTCCATGCCCAGAATGGGGCCAGATATAAACACTTGCTTTTTCATGTCGCACCAACCAACCGTAGAATAGTGTCCCCAAGGAGAACCTTCGGTGGAGGGGTAGTCATCAGCAAAATCACAAAGTGTTCTCTCCGCTAATTACATAATTCGCTATACAGAGTTGGTCAGTTATAATAACTTTTGTCCGATTCAGTAATTCACGGGTAACATATGATGCCAGCAAATGCGCTGTCTCAGAGTTTAAGAAGCATGAAGCGACAAGTTAATACTTCACCCGTCAACAGAGACAACCTGCACTTACACACTTTGAATGTTTATGGTGTCGTGATAAGTTGGGATTCGACCGTTCAAGGTGGAGGCGGTGGAGGTGGTGGAGGCGGTGGCTCAAACTGAGCATTCTTGTGGCGCTTTCTAAGTAGCAGCAAAGCGGCAAGGACAACTACAATTACCCCTATCGCGCTTGCCACGGCATATATCATTCCCGAAGAAATAGGAGCTGGAGATTGTGTAGGCTGCGTTGAGGCAGATGGAGAAGTAGGCGGTGGTGAAGATGTCGCAGGTGGAGATGTCGCAGAAGTCGTTACCGTCTCATACTGAACCAGTAAAGAATAACTTGTTATTTCACTTGATAACTGAACTGTATTATCCGCGGGCGTTGCCGTGAACGGCTCAGACCCACCAGGCGCAAGTGAAAAGTAACTCGTTAAATTCAAACCTACAACTGACCCGGAAGAATTATAAAACGTAGTGTCAACAAAAACATTATTTGCCGTCTCGCTGCCAGTGTTCTGAACAGTTCCTGCAACAGTGAACATGCCATCAACGTTAGAAGCGCTAACTCCAGTTGACGTCAAACCTGAATATTGAGTCGCATTAGTATCAGTAACGTAAGTTGCTTCAACAGTAACATTGGTAACCGACGGAACCCAGCTTTGATCCTGAGTAACGCTATCCTGAGGGGGAAAATCTATGTAGAAAGGAACCTTCTGCCCAGGAAGCAGACCATTAGTTATAAAAGCTCGAGCTTCGTTCTGAGCTAAAAACCCATCCGTAGAGTTGTAAGCGTTTCCTGAAATAACCGCGGTCCCTATGACGTTTGAACCCACGTTTTCTATCTCGCCGACAGCAACCAGATCATCAGCGTACATTGCCAGAACAGTGTTCGCAGGAGCAACGTACCAACTGTAACTGAGAATCTTAACTTCCGAAGTGTCCGCTCTCACACTTGGACCCAACAACATACTAAACGCAGCTAACGTTAAGACTGTAAGAATTACTATACCTATGGTCTTTTTCAAATTAGCCTTCATTCCCAACACGTTAAAAAACTATGAAGAAACCTTTAAGCTAATAAAGTTTTTCAAAATTTAGTCCCACATCTACCCCAAATCAAAATTTGGCTCGACTGGCAGAACGTTCATGGTAAAATGACCCTCAATGCTGCTCAAGCTCAGAAGCCTTCAGAACAGGCAGAGCCAGATGTGCTTTGAAATGTATCTAGAAATGAAAGAGAAATATAGAATCCCAGAATCATAATTTTGTAACTATCGTTTTGAAATAAAAGCTCCAATAGGTATTAGAATAAGACCGAAAATAATGAATCCAACTCCAGCATAGACTTTTTGAATTTGAATTGGCGCACCTGAATGGAGAGATGGATTAACAACCGCAAAAATCAGAAACAAAATAAAACCTATTATAGCTAAAATCACTCCTATAGATGTCACTAACATCCCAATATCTGGATTATCTGAATCAACCATTTTTGCCACCAAGAATTCTATTATGTGTTGTGTGTAAGTTATATTTTATATGTGTTTTTTATTTGGTGTGTGCGACTGAGACAGAGACCGAGGGAGGGTATAAGTGACTAGTTGACAATACGCGGGCAGGTAAGGGGGCACGTAGTGTGTGTATGCGGGTGCGTGAGAGAGAAAAAAAATAAAAATTTAACTCCAAACCCAAAACCATTATTAGTTTATATTCGCATTGATTCAAAAAGTGTGCGTTGAGAAGAGTTAAAAAATGACTAAACAAACGAGTCAAAAGAAAGTTGTTAGCGAAAAAGTGCTAATCCTTCTTGGAATCATGGGTATCGCAGGGCTGATCCTTCTTGCTTTTGGGGTGTACTCGATATTTGAGATATCCAAACTTCTAGGTCTAATCTTATTGGTTCTAGGGGTCTTGGTATACATTATATTTGTACTCATAGAAAAAAAGTTAAAGCTTCTCTAAGGTTCAGCTTAATGATAAAGTACTTCTACGGGCTCTTGGTACAAATGAAGTTGCAGATATTTTGCCATCTTTTCGCCTCCTAAACGAGATAATAGAATTGACTCTAAAGGCATGAACAGACGGGTACTGTTAAAGTTAACCAACAAAACAAGTTGTTTGTTTTGACTTAATCCTGAGAAGTGCTCGCTGGAAAAATTCCCGTAGATGCTTGATGAATAACTGTCAAAGGGAAGAACAGATTGTTTTTTCCTTGTGTGCATCCGAAAGTCTCGAAATAGATAAAAGAAAAAAGGCGAGTATTGCGGAAAGCGAATTTAGCTGCTTTTGCAGTTTTCCAGTTTATTGCGGGCCTTGGCTTTTGCTTTTCTTGCTTTTTCTTAATACAAGTACAACTGCAACGATTGCCACAATGGCTACGGCAACCGCTATTCCATAGATTGTTGGTGTTAGTGCAAACGTTGCCGAGATGGTGTATGCAGCCTGAACATTGGTGAAGGTGTACGAGCTAACAGCGCCAACTGAACTTCCATTCACCGTAACATCAACTATGTAATAACCAGTATTCGCCGTTATTTTGAAAGTTTGATTGTCACCATAGTTAACGCTAATCGATTCACTTGGGCTGATAGAACCGCCAGCTCCAGCAGAAGCAGTAATATTGAAGGTGTTAATCGCAAAGCTTGCAGTGATCGTGTGATCAGCTTGGACATTGGTGAAGGTGTAAGATGAAACCGCGCCCTGAGAAACACCGTCCACAACGACATCAGCAATATGGTAGCCAGCACTCGCCGTTATAGTGAAACTTTGACTGCCGCCATAATTGACGGAAACACTTCCAATCGGGCTGATAGCGCCATTAGCAGCAGAAGCAATAATATTGAAAGTGTCAATCGCAAAGCTCGCAGTAATCGTGTGAGTTGCCTGAACATCGGTGAAGCTAACCGTTTGACCCGAAGATGAAGTAACCGCCACCGAAGAACCATCAACAGTTATGCTCGCGATGTAGTAGTCAGTAGCAGGCGTAATGCTGAAGCTCGAAGTAGCACCATAATTAAAAGTGCTCGTACCAGGAGCAATAACACCGTTAGCAGTCTGAGTAACAGTAATCGTATACGTGTTAATCGCGAAAGTCGCGGTCAACGAACTGTCAGCTGAAACCGCACTAAATTGATAAGTCTGACCCGAAGGCGAAGTAACAGTCACCGGCGCACCATTAGCAGTTATACTCGTAATATGATAACCAGCATTCGGAGTAATAGTGAAAGTCTGACTGCCGCCATAGTTGACAGAAACACTTCCAGTCGGACTGATAGCGCCATTAGCTCCAGCAGAAGCAGTAACAGTGAACGTGTCAACTGAAAAAGTCGCAGTTAACGTGTGGGAAGCCTCTACATTGGTGAAGTTAACCGTTTGGCCAGAAGGCGAAATAACCGTCACCGGGCCACCATCAATCATTATGCTCGCAATGTAATAGTCGCTATCTGGCGTTATAGAGAAATCTTGACTATCGCCATAGTCGACGCTTACAGAGCCGCTTGGACTGATAACGCCGTTAGCTCCAGCAAAAGCAGTAATAGTAGGATTCACCGCGCTTGTCACTGAAATTGTATGGTTTGCTTGGACATTGTTGAAAGTGTAGCTGCCTGTTATTGGAACAGGAAAACCGTCCACAAGAACACAAGCTATGATGTAGCCACTTTTTGCTGAATACGTGAATGTCTGCGCAAAGCTTGCATTTACCATCACATTACCTGAAGGACTGATAATTGAATTAGAATCAACAGAAGAAGTTATGTAATATGAAGGAGGTGTTGTGTACATGTACTGCCTGTTTGACGGCAGCGTAGATACGAAAGTAATGCTCAATATAGTGTTCCAATTAGACGAGAATTGCACAGTGTAAATTCCAGACGTACTGAAACTGCCAGTCACTGTCTGATTGAATTGAAAGTTCAAAGTTCCTGCTGTAGCTAAAGATACTGTAACGACATTAGTAGTTAGGTTTATGTTGAACAGGTCAGGATCGAGTATATTGTAAATGTACTCGTACAAGTTTTCTTCTAGAGGAACAGCCAGAACAGCGGTTTGCGGAACAATTCCAAGCATGAATAGTAAATCGGCTCCTGTAGCTGTAGCATCGTTGCTTGTTCCAGAATCAGAATGCTCTGAGAAATATGGAAAATTAGAACCACATAGAGGGCTTTGCAGAAGCTCCAACCATGCTGGAGACGCTCCTGCCAACATGCTTTGTACGTCAGATTGGTAGATGCTATTTAACTCGCCATAGCTTCCAAGTATTGCAGCCCAAGCCATCACTGTGTTTTCAAGCCTAAGCTGCGGATTACCTGAAGCCATATGGACAACTACATAACTTGAAGGTCCCCCCAACATAGGGGTCCATTGTGGACTGAGCCATTGTTCTTGAAGAAACCTATTTTCAATATCAGCCAATGGATTGTTAACATCTGCAAGAGATGGGTCTTCATGCCATAGAAGTAATGCTACTTGCAAGAATCCCCCAGCTTCACATTCGTAACCCTTCCAATTTAAGGCATAGTTGTAATGTGTTCCACTCCAAAGGTTGTTGTTTGTCCAAAGCCAGGTAGTTACGGCATCATTGAGTGCTGAAGTTATGCCTAAATTGTAGAAATCTAAGAATGCATTAATAGTTTCTCCGCATTCATCATAATATCTTGGGCCATAGCTTATCGTGTAAGGAGCTCCATCTTGGTCTATCCACAGAAGTGCTGGATACGTGCTGGCTGTCACGGCAGCTTTAAAGCTGTCATACGCCTGCGTCAAATTCCATTTAGACAATTCATAGTTGTACTGAATTGCGTAGCCATAGCCAAGTATCAAGTATCTGTCGTAAACAAGGAACGCCTTCGAAGAACCATCGTTATAGCAGTACGGCAAACCGTCGCTCATCATCGCTTGACTGTTTAAAGCCCATTCTATCGTTGTTTCATTTGTGTACCCAAGTTTTGCAAGGATAGGAGTCCAATACAAAACCTCTGACGCAATTTGCAAACTGTTACAATCACTACCAGAAAAAGACTCTGTCGGCAAAGCATTGTAAGCATTTATTAATTGTTGCAAAGTTGTTTCTCCCACAATCATGCCTTGATAAATAGCGTCTATGTCGCTGGTGTAATTGACTGAGTTAACGATTGTTTCCAGACTCCCTATCAGCGAAGAATTACCTCCGGCAGCATGAACTTCAGGAATAGAAATTAACGGAGTCTTAAACAGCCCAGCAACCATTGAGAAACAAAGCAAAACAAGGAGGAAAAGAGTGGTGAATTTTTTTCCTCTAATTTTCCTCAATTTTTATTACCTCAATGGTGCAATCAATAGCTTACCAAGAAAGAACGTTCCCTTCCTGTTCTCATCTGTATGGTGATTAGGCTACGTACAGTATCGTTATATATTTTTGGTGAATTATTGAGTATTAAAGTCGGACTTAACTGCATTCTCAATTATGGAACCAGTACCTGGCATTTTGGAGTGCTTAAAGCTTCTTCCAATAGGCTTTCCGCAAGCATCACAAGATTCAGCTAAATCAATCATGGGTATGGCTATTGTTAACTTATAGTTAAAAGGAAGTGCAAAAACAACAGAAAAACACGATAAATTAACTGCGTAAGCCAGCACTCTGCTTATTTCAGAATTTCACTTCAATTTTGGCTTTCAGCGCGTGTTTGACGGCTGCTGCGCTCCTTTAAGCGACTTTGAGAAACATTAGTTCTGTGGCGATCCATGCTTGACCTGACCATGCGATTATTGTGGAAAGCGAAGCGCGCCAGTGCGTTGCTAATTTAGCATTTTTGTGTTTAGTTTCTGCTCATCTTGCGAGTAAGGTTATGGACCGTGCTTTTTCTACCCTGTTTAATCGAAATGCAGCAACTGCGTTGAGTAGCATAG
>Ga0208687_1000154_pt1 | contig 69422 bp, 60 predicted proteins | sample June2015DPH_6_10_FD_184695 | JGI IMG/M metagenome (GOLD analysis project Ga0208687, IMG submission 184695) | Peatland microbial communities from SPRUCE experiment site at the Marcell Experimental Forest, Minnesota, USA - June2015DPH_6_100... | ecosystem: Environmental > Terrestrial > Soil >...
GCCTGGTCAGGCTGGAATTTGAAAATGAAGTCTGCAATATCGTCAGGTTGCAGTATAGGTGCGGTCTCGGACATATGCAGGCCGCCAAAGCTGATGTCTGTCATAACGGCCCGGCTTGAAAATGAATTTTCCGAACCTTGCAATTGTGCCTGATATTCAAATTGTAAGGATATATAGAACCGGGGGAATAGACGCCGCTCCATGAAACACTCTTACTACCTGAGATTATGGCGGCCCTGGCCACCGCCGTTTAAAAATGGTTTAGGGAGCCCTCTCAAGGATTTTAGCCCCGACAAGTTTTCTTTTTGTGGCCGAATTGTCTCGTGGGACAAATTTCTATTTCATGGTAATCTTGAAACCCTGAGGGCCGATGTTCAACTGCACCCCCTGCTGCACCGCATTCAGATTAATAATAACGCCCCTCTGGTTCTGCATGGTCAGACCGGCCGCGCCTCCGGCCAGGGCAATGCCCGCCCCTGCGGCCGCATAGTTTCCCGCAAACTGGGAAACATTGCTCAAGTTGTAGACGTTGCCCACCGCGCTGATGGAGGCAATGCCGACGTTGCCCACGCTGAGCCCGTCAATCTTGAAGACATAGCTTTTGCCTTTGTACCTCAAAACGCCACTCCCCGAACTGAAACCGATACCCGCGGCCACGCTGGTCATATCAATAGATACCGTACCGAGCGGGTAGTACGTTCTCTGGGCGGTTCCAGGTGTGACCGCCACCAAAAGCAGCACCACCATCGCCAGACTGAGAAGAATCCTCTTTGTGCGCATTATCTACCGTCCCTCCTTGGGAAAAATTTATATGATCTCGTGATTATAAATTAAGGGCCTGCCGCACAAAGTCAAGCTCACTATTCCCTCAGTCCAGATTTTTGGAAAGGCGCTTTCCGAAGAAACATGACCATAGAACAAGCCAGAATTTTCAGAAATAAGTTTTTCAAGGCGTATCGAGTATAAGTGACAGTCGGGCCGAAAAATGATTTAGTTTACTCGTTGGGTCGGCGGCGGGTTAACGGAATAAGGATACAGAAACGAACCTGAGGGGATATTGTCAAATCAAGTCTGATTAAGGACACCAAAATATATAGAGGGAAGTTAATCCGTATAGATAAAAAACGGCCCCGAAAGGAATTCCAGCGCTATCCTAAAATTGGAGGATTCTTTAGTCGGCTGCTCTATGCGCTTGACTTTCCCTTTGGCCTTGATTGTGTGGGGAATGAGGGGATGCACCTTATCAGGCTGGAATTTGAAAATGAAGTCTGCAATATCGTCAGGTTGCAGTATAGGTGCGGTTTCGGACATATGCAGGCCGCCCATGCTGAAGTTTTTCATAACGGCCCGGTTTGAAAAGGAGTCTTCCGAACCCTGCAATTGTGCCTGATATTCAAATTGCAAGGATATATCGATCTGGGGGAATAGTCGCCGCTCCATGAACCACCCTACTACCCGGCGCTTAGTCATGCGGATGGAATTTTGAAAAAATTTTGTAGGAAGGACAGATGATCTCGGTACTGCTGAGCCTGGATATGATCCGGCTTCCCGCTCTCCGTTAAATCTCTGAAGATTCCCTGGATGAGGGGTTTGTCGCCGTATTCCACTTTATTGGTGACAAAATTGACCGGCACCCTTCGGTCGTTTTTCCTGATCATCCGGGAATTGGCCTGATGGCTCCTGCCCGTTTGGAATACTTTTTCCAAGGTGGATCGGCTCCTCTCAAGCTCTTCCTTGGGAAAAACTTGGGTATGGTTCATGGTTAAAAGTTCCGCTCCGGAAAAGCCTATCAGTCTCTCCATCTTCTTGTTGGCGTCCAAAAAAGTCTCCATGGTATCCAAGAGCAGACGTTCCACATTTCCCATCTTAACCTGCTTGATGACATTGTTGAGATTATCCGCTAAATTTTCCTGGAGCGATTGATATTTATATAATATTAATGATGCTATTATGTTAACCGCCAAACAAGACGAAATCATTATGGTCCTTTCATAATCCCCAAAGGATATACTTGGAAATAAAAGATTTATTAATAACTTAAAAGACAAGATAACACTTAAGATTAATAATGATATCGAAATTGACTTCAGGACTTGATTGCGCTTAATTTTGCTGCAATTGTTTTCAATTATATCTAACTGCATAAAATTCTTTTCCATTCCCGATTCGTCCTTGAAGAAATTTCTGTGCTTTTCCATGGTTCTCTCCATCTTGGTGCTCCACAGTTGCTGCAGCTTAACATGGCGAATTGCAGTTTCGGTCTCTATTCTCGGCTTCCGTTAGCGAATTGTATGAGAAGACCCTCTTTATCTGATTGATTTGCCGATGCTTCCTTGGCTTTGATGATAATATGCTTCATCGGCAGGAAAAGGTAAATCAGGATTTCCCTGATATTTGCCTTCGATAATCATGAATTTGGACAGGAGGATGGAGGGGATTATAAAAGAATGTTTAGATGGCGTTTCATAAAATCATTCCTAAATGCCTTTTAAATTAGATATTATGATTGCTGACTCGGGGGGAAATTAGGTGATATTGGAGAAAAGATAAGAGATAGATATTAGTTGGGGATCAGACGGATTTTTATATTAAGCGGGTAGATAATAATTGACTGTTGTTATTCCCAAAAGATAGAGAGCAGATAATTAATAAATTAATATGAGATTAATATATTATCGAAATAATTAATCCCAGTAATGTAGTAATGACGGGCATTATAAGGAAACAATTAATAAATTAACGCAATTTACTATAAAAAAGGTTAGAAAATATTTTAGTATAATATATATAAATATAATATTGAAATTATATAAAAGAAATTTGTTGAAAACTCGTTAATATATTAATTTATTGAGACAACTTATTGATATTAAGATATAATACGAATTAATTATCTTGCTGAAATATGAGTATTTGTTAATTTATTTTCTGTATGTCTTTTCGGATAGCCACTCCGATATCGGTAGTGCCTATCTTTTTTAAAGGTAAATTATTTTTGAAATCTCCAGACATACGCTTGTAACATTTATTGAGCTCGGAAATGAGGCACCCCCCCATGGTTGCGTATCAAATTTGCATAAGGTGATTCGACAAACAAGCAGAAAATACGACCCTATTTAATATCCTAAGAAAAGATGCTCTTTAAAAATTCAATGATATATTCCTTTATTATATTATCATCGATCTTATCTATCTCAATTATTTGCTCTTTTGCCATATTATTATTTGTTGCAATTATCTTAATCTTTGGTTTAAATATATCATCATGTCTTATTTTAAATTCACCAATAACAGGCGTTGGTTGCCTTCCTAAAACAATTGATAAGATTATCTCATTATACTTTATTTTTTTTCCAGAAATACCATAAATTGTTGTGGGGGCCTTAATTTCACAACGCATATTTTCCGCTTTGACACCACCTTGTAGTGATTTATGAGTTTCCAGGAGCATATTATAACTTTGTGACATAATTGGATTTATGAGGTCGACGTATTTGTTTTGCTGGTCTCTTATATCCTCGTTTAGGCGTTTATCATTTTGTGCCTTAATCTCTTCTTCACGCTTAACAATTTCCAGATATTCTTTAATATAATTCATTACGTTATCCTTCCTTTATTGGTCTCTCGAAGTTGCTGAAATGTTAGCTGGCGAATTGCAGTTCCGGTCTCTATTCTCGCCTTCCGTTAGCGAATTGTCTGAAAAGGTCTCCTTACCTGATTGATTTGCCTATGCTTCTTTGGCTTTAATGATAATATGGGTCATCGGAGGGAAAAGATAAATCGGGGTTTCCCTGGTATTGGCCTTCGATAAATATGAATTTGGGACAGGAAAATGTAGGGGATTATTGAAAAATGTTTAAAGATAGCGTTTCAGAAGATCATTCCTGAAATGCCGTTTAAATTGGATATTAGGATTGCTGATTCTTGGGGAAATTAGGTGGGAATTAGCCTAGGAAAAGCGGCGGGTTAACGGAAAAAGGATACAGAAACCAACCTGCGGGGGATACTGTCAAATCAAGTCTGAGTCAGGACACCTAAAACCAATATAGCTTCACCCGCTTTTAGTGCTTCATCCGTTTACCGACATGAGCGAAATTCAATATCTGCTCTGTCAAAAATACCGGCTCTTCCTCTGGCACAAAATGTCCACTTTCTTCGGCAATGACACCCTTGAGATTGTCAGACTTTTGCATCATTGCCTTGAATAGATTATCCGAAACTCCGTATCGCCCCGCAACAGTAAGGATCGGCATGGGGAACTTCCTGTCTGCATAAGCCGTGAGAAACTTGGCGTCGTCAGTCAATGTGCGATAGTAATTAAACCCGGCAGTCATCCCTCCTGGACTGGCGTAGTGCTTAGCATACTCATCGAGTGCATCTTGGGTTATTGCATCTTTCTGGTGCAGCCACTTCGTCATTTGTGCTGAAATGTATTCTTGTTCTCGCCCTTTGGTCAGCATCTCTGGGAATTCCGCAGCCATATGAAAACCATAGTGCCACATCCCTCCCTTTGCGGGATCCATATTCTCAGTTCCGGGCGGCATGCAATCCACCAATATGAGTTTCGTCACAAGTTCGGGGTACAACAAACTTAGCACATAAGCAACTTTTCCGCCCATATCGTGGCCCACGACAATTGCTGATCTTTCTCCTAAATGCTTAATTAGTGCTGCAACATCGTTGGCAATAGTGTGCTTGTCGTATCCAGTCTGTGTTTTCTCTGAAAGCCCCAAGCCTCGCAAGTCTGGAGCAACAACAGTAAACTTGCTCGCAAGAGCTGGCATAACCTTACGCCACTCATACCAAGTCTGCGGCCAGCCATGGAGAAGAATAAGCAGAGGGCCTTCTCCCATCTTTACGTAATGCATGCGAATGCCATTCACATGAGCGAACTGACTCTCTGCGCCTTTGGGCAGATTTGTAGCCTTAGACGAGAGAGCAAGGCATGGCAGGATTAATGAAATTAATAATATATTAAGTGGCTTCATTTTATATAGTTAGGTTGCGCCGAGTTTAACACCGAATAAGTTTCTCTTTTTGTAGCCCAATCACTTGCTGAATGAACGGTAGCCCGAGTTTCCCTCAAAATATATCTTTTTTGCAGATTTTCAACATACCAGCCCCTTGGTTCGCAGACTACTACCTCCGGGCAAGGTAAGAAACTCTGGCTCCGACTTTGATCCGCAAATTGGATCGTCGGAGTGGGTGGGACGGCAGCGGGTTAATTTTTCTTAGATGCTGCCTGGATATGTTCCGGCTTCAGGAGCTCCGTTAAATCTCTGACGATTCCCTGGATGATGGTTTTGCCGCCGTATTCCACTTTACTGGCGACAAAATTGACCGGCACCCTTTTGTTGTCCTTCCTGATTATCCAGCCATTGGCCAGATCGCTCTCGCCCGTTTGGACTACTTTCAGGGTGGGCCGGCTCCTCTCATCTGCCATGAAGAAAACTTGGGTAAGGTTCATGGTTAAAAGTTCCGCTTCGGAAAAGCCTAACAGTCTCTCCATCTTCTTGTTGGCTTCCAAGAAATTCCCGTCGGTATCCAAGAGCAGAATTCCTTCACTGACATTCTCCACCAGACTCCGATATTTCTCTTCGGCTACCCGTAAATCATTGGTATAATGCCGGCGTTCTTCTCTTTCCATCTTAAACTGCTTGATGACATTGTCTAGATTATCCGCTTTTATTCCGAGGCGGTACTCTAAATTTTCCAGGAGCGATTGATATTTATATAATATTAATGATGCGGCTAAGTTAACCGCCAAACAAGATGAAATCATTGTAGTCATTTCATAATACCCAGGAGATATGCTTGGAAATAAGAGAATTATTAATAACTTAAAAGACAAGATAACACTTAAGGTAAATAATGATATCGAAATTAACTGCAGGACTCTATTACGCTTAATTTGGCTGGAGTTGTCTCCAAATATATCTAAATGCATGAAACTCGCTTCAATCCCGGACTCGTCTTTGAAGAAATTTCTGTGCTTTTTCATGGTTCTCTCCATTTTGGTTCTTCACAGTTGCTGCAAGGTAGCATGGCGAATTGCAGTTCCGGCCTCTATTCTCGGCAATGACGCCGGCCCGGTCAGTGGCCGGCCTTTCCATCCACACTATAAACCCTGTAGCCATGAACCAGGAGGCCTGATTCAACCCCTGGCCTTTTATCCGAAGTTAACCCCGACACCGTTCCACTGGCGGTCCAGGTTAAGCATCAACTGCCGGCGCCGCCGACGGCGTTGGAGGCCGAATTGAACTGACCGCTCAGGTTGGTACCCAGGCTGGTCAGCGCGAGGATGCACACCAACGCGATCATTGCCAGCAGCAGGCCATACTCCACCATAGTGGCGCCACATTCGTCCTTGAAGAAATTTCCGAGCTTTTCCATGGTTCTCTCCTTCTTGCTGTTTTACAGTGGCTGAAAAGTTAGCATGGTAAATTCAGTTCCGGTCTCTGGCCTCGGTTTCCTTTAGCGAATTGTTTGACTAGGCCCTCCTTATCTGATGGATTTGCCGATGCTTCTTTGGCTTTGATGGTAATATGGGTCATCGGTGGGAAAAGGTAAATCAGGATTTACCTGATATTTCCCTTCGATAAGTATGAATTTGGGGACAGGAGAACGCAGGGGATTTTAGAAAAATGTTTAGATGGCGTTTCAGAAGATCATTCCTGAAATGCCGTTTAAATTGGATATTAGGATTGCTGACTCGGGGGGAAATTAGGTGGGAATTAGCCTTCGAAAAGCGGAGGGTTAACGGAAAAAGGATACAGAAACCAAACTGCGGGGATACTGTCAAATTAAGTCTGATTCAGGACACTTAAAATTATTGGATTTTGAATCGAATGACATAATAATCCCTTACGTTTTTAGCCAAAGGGAACAAACTACCAACAGGGATATTCTCAAAGAAAGATAAGCCCATAGGTTCAGTTCTGCATTCTAAAACAGTAAATTGGATATTCATGTTAAATATCCGTGGATAAAGTCCTGTTATCTGAGAATCGTCTTCATAAAGAATCCCCTTAAAGAAATCCATAATTGGTTTAACAAACCTATCTGCATCTGCAAGTTTATCTTTGTTAGTTGTGAAAACATCAATAAATAGATATGTAGGAAATTTTACAGGTTTTTTTACTATATGGGCGATTTGTGAAAGTATGCTTCGCTAAATATTCTTTTGTCTCATAAGGCTACACTTACTTCTTTCAGAATAAGGTCTTCCATCCATAATAATAGCGATAGTTCTATCTTTGATTCTAAGAATAGGAAATATCAAAGGTATCTCTTCAAGATTATTAAGCCAAGAAATTATTTCATTATGCGAAATTGACCTAATAACATTTGTTCCTTTATACTTATCAATACTAATTATATTCTCCCATGGACATATTTCAATTATTTCCCAATCTTGCCAGTCGTCTGATTCGATAGCCTCCTTGATCCAACTGGAATTTTGGCAGAGGAAAAGCATGTCCTTAGTGAATCTAATACCTTGTTCATAATTCATAGACTCAACATGTGTAAAATCGGGAAAAACTATATAGTCTAATTGCTTAAGACTCAAATCATCTTTCATCCTCATTCCATTAAAGAGAAATGATTCCGTCATCTATTTAACCTAAGTTGCCATATCAATGTTGGTGGAACTTTTTGGAGAGAGATCTCCTTATTTTTTTTGACATAGTGGGTAAATTAGGGTAAGCATGTGTATTAATTTTCCAATTTCTGAGTTTTGTCAAGGAAATTGTTAAATGAACCAGAGCCAAGGGAAGGCTGTGAAAATTACCAAAGAGATATTTCAGATAGGTGGTACCCAACTCACATCGTCTGAAGATGCCGCTATCTATCTAATCAATTTCGATGGTCATGCGGCTTTAGTGGATGCCGGTTGTGGTGATGCTCAAGACAGGCTTTTAGCCAATATCAGGTCTTGTGGGATCAAACTTGAGCAGATTGCATACCTGCTCCTCACTCATTGCCATTATGATCACACCGGGGGCGTCAAGGCTTTGAAAGACCTGCTCAAATGTCAGATTGTGGCTCATGAATTAGACGCTCCATTTCTTGAGCAGGGTGATAATGTGGTCACTGCTGCAAACTGGTATGGAACCAAGATTCAGCCCTTTCAAGTTGATCATAAAATTTCTGGCAGTCAGGAAGAGATTTCATTAGGAGGCAGGGTCATTCAAGCTATACACACCCCTGGACATTCTCCGGGATCGATGGTTTATTTGACCGAATCGGAGGGAATGAAGGTTCTGTTTGGGCAAGATATTCATGGACCGCTGCATCCGGATCTGAAATCGAATGCGGTAGATTACCAGCGCTCGTTGGCATTGATGCTTTCACTGGAAGCCGATATTCTGTGCGAAGGGCATCACGGGGTTTATCGGGGGAAGAAGGAAGTGGCGGATTTTATAAGGTATTTTATGTCCGCATGATTAGAGTTCCTCACCCTTCTGACTATCGGTAATGTCCTGAACGGTTCCCAAAATTCTTCAACACCTGATAGTTCTGGGTAGGTTGGCCGTCCTGATCCAAAAGGAGCCGGTAAAAGGGGAAATCGATCTCCAGTACCGGAAAATGTTCAAAATACTCTTTGGAGCTATCTACCGGCGGGACTTCTTCGATAAAGGTTTTTCCGGCGATTATCCTGGCTCGCTTGGTTGTCCGCCCCTCATAGCGGTCTTTGGAATAAATTTGTCCGATCCAGCTGGCATACCGATCACTGGCCATCCCGATGAAAACTTGGGGGTGGAGGTTGCGGAAATGGAAGGTTTCCGGATTGGTCTCGGGATTGGAAGGCATGAATTTAGTTTAAAGGGAAAATGGGGGGTTGCTCAAATGGATAGGGGAGGGTTTAGGGGAACTTTTGATATCCAATTCATATCGGTACACTAAGCTTCCCATTGAAGGCCTTCCCTCCCCCCCCTGGGAAGGGACTGCCCGATGTGATATGAATTTCCCATCTCGGTTAGTCATACACCGAACTGCCAACATTCTTTCAATGAGGAGTCCCCCAAGATAATGTCCGCTCTCGCCCAAGAATATGCCGTCCTGGATGTCCCTGAAGTGCTCTTGAGCCTCTTTCACCCCCGGCCGGAGTTAGGCAATATGCTAACCTCTGCCCAAGAGATACTCATCCCGGTGGACCCCGGGGTGGCGATCGGCGGACGTTTTTATGCTGCGGGGGCAACGGAACCAACCCTTCTATTCTTTCATGGCAACGGGGAAATCGTGGCGGATTACGAGGATCTGGGGGCGCTATACACCCAGCAAGGGCTCAATTTCTTTCCCGTGGATTATCGTGGTTATGGCCGCTCTACCGGAACCCCAACTGTGACCGCCATGATGCGCGACTGTCATGTTATTTTTGCCTTTGCCCAGAAATGGCTAAACAAAAAGGGATTTTCCGGCCCCCTGGTGGTCATGGGTCGCTCTTTGGGGAGTGCCTCCGCCCTGGAGTTGGCTTCCCTGCATCAAGACCGGCTTGACGGTCTTATCGTCGAGAGCGGCTTTGCTTACGCCGGGCCTCTGCTCAAACTTTTGGGTGTGGACGTGCAAGCCTTAGGGTTCAAAGAAGAGACGGGATTTCGAAATGTGGAGAAAATCAGACATTGGAAAAAGCCTCTCCTCATCATCCACGCCGAACTTGACCACATCATCCCTTTTGCCGAGGGGCAGGCTCTTTATGAGGCTAGTCAATCACCGGAAAAAACTTTCATCAAAGTGGCTGGCGCCAACCACAACGATATCCTGGCAGTCGGCTTTGCCGCTTATATGGAGGCGGTGGCTCGTTTGGGTGTCCTGGTAAAACGCGAGAAAACAAAATAACCTGCATTCTAAGCCTATCAAACTTCAAAGGCTGGGATCACCAACGGGTTTTGCCAAAAGGTCCTTCATCCCGGCCTTGGCTAACCTGTCTTTTAACCTATGAAGGTCATATCTGCAATTTCTAAGGGCCAACAGCCTTCGCTGTTTTCTCACTGGCAACTGGCCTCGCACCTTGTGGCCGGTCGATAGGAGCCGGATGAACCGAGAGGTTCACGTCCGGAACTGTGAGGGCGTGGGGGTGAGATTTCTTCACGCTACTCGACGCCGCCATTATTGAATACCTTTTCCCACCGCAGGATTCTTTGGCTGCTTTCCAGTTGCCACGCCCGGCGGTGGTATGTCCATGCAGCCTCGGCTTTTCCTCTGGCACACCACTACCGATCAGTGCTGGCCTGGGGTCCTTAAGCTCCATCATAGAGAGGTATCTTGGTTCTGGGGTGTGGTATGCGAAATTTTTTAAAAAATTACTTTTTCAAGGAAACTTGTGCTATCATTGCGTCGACGAGAGGATTCGGCTTCAAGAACAAAAACTTTGGGAGATTTTTCCCGAGCAAGACGTCCCAAAAACCTTTTTTGGATTGCGGTGGCCAAGGCTGCTGCATAATCTCGGGTAAAGGAGCTTTTAGCCGACTTTTTCTGAGCAGTCTCCGGGGGGAACTTTATGCCAAATTTTCCGGGAAGCGCCCTCAGGGAGCTGCTGGTCGGATTTTTCTGAAAGGAGATAGCTTATCATGGTGGCTGACAAAGAGATCAGCTCCTGGGACATCCTCCGGGAACCGAATCGCATCCTGCTGGAGGAAGATTATAGTCCCGACTTGGAACTGTTGATTTATCTGCTTAGCTGGGCGGTGGAAATCGGTCTCTGCATCACCTTGGCCATTTCCTATCTGCGGGGCTGAACGGCAAAATCGGCATCTGTAACATGTCATAGATTTCTAACAATAATAATTGAAATTAATCTTTAACAGACTTATAATATCTAAGGAAAAACCTAAAAGATCAGAAATAACTCAGACATTTTTTCAACTCGTTCCCAAGTTGCACTTGGGAACGAAAATGACTCCCAAGCTTAGCCTGGCGTTAATAGAGGACATTCCCAAGCTCAGCTTGGGAACGAGAAAATAATTATTGTTAGGGAGTTTTGATGTGAAGGATCCTCATGAAGTAACTGAAAGAAACGAACTGCCACCTGCAATCGAGTATTACAAGAATAGCTTTCCTCGTGATATAGAGTTAGCATTGGATCCATCTCCATTCCATCGCGACCGAATCTCAATAGTCAGTTTACTCCCTGAGCAAGCTCGATCATTTGGCTCGATGCGGTCGCCGCACTTATTCTTATTTTGTTTCTTTTTCAGCAGTCTGCTTGACCAAGCTATACATTCTGGGCTAAGAGCTGAGCATCCCTATTTTGACGAGATAGCAAGGTATCCCAAAATTGTTGGTATTCTTTCCACCTATTGGCACAACATCCACCCCATTACACTGCTTATGGCTGCTACGTTTCAGATATCCACAAATGGTGCAGAACGCGCAACCAAAGACTTCGAGAATCTAAGTGACTTCTTTATCGAAGACTACTGTGATTTCTTTATGAAACAATACTCAAACCTAACTGGCCGACTAGAAACAAATGTTGAACGCCTACAAGCCTGCATTTCTATTTTAAGTGAGATAAGCTCAGCTCTGGCAATCTTATTCTGTCCCAATACCATTAGGCCTTATTCAAGTGAAGAGGCAAATCAGGAACTAGTGGCAAAATGGGTTGCTCACTTCCGAAACAACGTGAATATGAAGCTTAAAACACTTAAACAGCCGTCTCCCTAACACACCGGTGACGCTGACCACTAAAAAGAGCGGCGGCTGAGTTACAAAACGTTAACCCCTTCCCTTTGCTCTACCGCCTCGGAATCCTATGCCCCTCGACCGAGTGATCCCCGTAAAATCCTTGCTATTTCTGCTACTTACGCGCGGCTTGAAGCAAAATAATTGATATTTGATATGGTTATCGTAGGGGCGGGGTTTCCCCGCCCTTGGCAAACCCACAGGCCGGAGGCCTGTGCCACTAAGACGCCGTCCCTACCAAACCGCCCAAACCCCAGGCCCCGGCGCCCGCGCCCCAGCTTACTCGGTTCCTGGAATATGGTTCAGGAGCCGTACGCAGTTGGCGATCTCAGGCGGGACTACCCGGCGCCCGTGCTTCCAACTTCGAACGCCAGCCAGGCTCAGGGCGGAGGGTGCTCATTCGCCGAACGGCGCACCACCCTCCGGGTCGCAGGCTTTAGCCCCACCGGCACAGGCAGAGATGCCTGCGCCACCTGAGCGGGACGCCTGCGCCACCTGGGTGGTCCGCCCCCACGCTGAGCGAAACCGCCAGGGCGCCTGTTCAAAAATCCCCAATTCCTTGCCGCTAATGAGAGGTTAATCAGAGAGTCAGCCCTAAGAATAAATTTGGCAGGCCCCGTCACAAACTCCTTGACTAAAATTTTTCGTCTGGGTATAAAGGGCAAGGTTGTGCCAAAAAGCACAAGGAGGCGGTCTTGGAAATCCCGCAGGCCTTGAGCGATTTCTCCTTCGTCCTGGTCTTCCTGATAGGGGCCGCCCTGTTCGCCCTGGGCCCCATCATCCTGGCCCACCTGATTGCCCCCCGGAGTTATGGAGCCGCCCGCGGCGACATTTATGAGTGCGGTATGCCGGTCATCGGCAGCGCCTGGATTCAGGTGGCGGTCATCTATTATCTGTTCGCCCTGCTGTTCCTGGCCTTTGACGTGGACGTGCTCTTCCTCTTCCCGGTCTTGCTGGCTTACGGCAAGGGCTACGCCTGGCGGGACTTTGTGGAAATCACCATCTTCATCGGCATTCTGTCCCTGGTCCTGGTTTATGCCTGGCGCAGAGGAGTCTTCAGTTGGAAGCGAAAACAGGTGACCCCTTAATCCGCCTGGGCCTCCTGGAAGAAGCCCTGAACCTGGCCAGGGCCAACTCCCTGTGGCCCCTGACCTTCGGCCTGGCCTGCTGCGCCATCGAAATGATGGCCGCGGGTATGGCCCGTTTCGACCTGGACCGCTTCGGGGCCGGGGTCTTTCGCCCCTCTCCCCGGCAATCGGACTTGATGCTGGTGGCCGGCACCATCTCCAAGAAGATGGCCCCCGCAGTGGTGCGCCTCTATGAGCAGATGCCGGCCCCCAAGTGGGTGATCGCCATGGGCAACTGCGCCATCTCCGGCGGCCCCTTCTACTACCCGAACCAATACGCCATCATCCCCGGCGCCGACCTGATCATCCCGGTGGATGTCTACATCCCCGGCTGCCCGCCCCGGCCTGAGGCCATCCTCGAAGCCATCCTCATGCTGGAAGAGAAGATCACCAAACGGGGCCGTCTCAGGAAGTTCAGAGATGCTAAAAGATAAGCTCAAAGCGGCCCTGGCCCCCTTGAACCTGGCGCAGGTGAGCGACGGCGATTACGCCAAGACCGGCTATCACCTGGAGGTGGCCGCCGGGCCCGAGCAGATGCCGGCCGTGGCCCAGGCCATGCTGGACCAGGGCTGCTTTCTGGAATCATTCACCGCGGTGGACTTGCGGGAATCCTTCACCCTGGTCTATCACTTCGCCAGCTTTGATGAACTGTGCCGCACTGTGGTGCACGCCTCCCTGATGAAAGAGACGAAAGAGGCCAAGGGGGCCCAGGCGCCCACCATCTCCCGGGTGTACCCGGGGGCGGATTGGTACGAACGGGAGGTCTATGACCTCTTCGGCATCAAGTTCGCCGGACACCCCAACCTGAAACGCCTGCTGCTGCCGGAAGACGCCGATTTCCATCCCTTGCTGAAAGACTTTGGAGCCGAACCGGGCAATGATTGAGATAGGAATAGAAGAAAAGACCTATACCCTCAACCTGGGTCCGCAACATCCCAGCACCCACGGGGTCCTGCGGGTGCTCCTGGAGATGGACGGGGAGTACATCACCAAGGCCGAACCGGTCATCGGCTACGGCCACCGGGGCCACGAGCACATGGCCGAGAATCGCAACTACCAACAGTTCCTGCCCAACATGGGCCGGGTGGATTACCTGCACGCCCTGGCCTACAACCAGGGCTACTGCATGGCGGTGGAAAAACTGGTCGGCCTCACGGTGCCGGAGCGGGGGGAGTTCATCCGGGTGATTTTAAGCGAACTCAACCGCATCTCCTCCCACCTGGTGTGGATCGGCGCCTATCTCCTGGACCTGGGGGCCTTCACCCCCATCCTCTATGCCTTCGATGACCGGGAACATATCCTGGACCTGCTGGACCGGATCACCGGTTCCCGCCTCACTTACTGCTTCTACCGCTTCGGCGGGGCGCCCCGGGACCTCGACGAGGAGTTCATCACCGGCGTCCGGGCCTTTATCAAGCGCCTGCGCAGCCGCTTCCGGGATTACGAGTCGCTGGTGACCAAGAACGCCATCTTCATCAACCGCACCCGCGACGTCGGTGTGATCACCAGGGACCAGGCGGTGAAATACGGCCTCACCGGCCCCACCCTCCGGGGCAGCGGCATCGCCTACGACATCCGCAAGAGCGAGCCCTATTCCGCCTACCCGGCCTTCGACTTCCAGATCCCCATCGGCGAGAAGGGCGACGTCTTCGACCGTTATCTCGTCCGCATCCTGGAAATGGAGCAGAGCCTGCGGATCATTGAACAGGCCCTGAACCAGCTCCCCAACGGTCCCATCATGGCGGACAAGGTGCCCAAACGCCTGAAACCCGCCGCGGGTGAGGTCTATCAGGCGGTGGAGAGCGCCCGGGGCGAATTCGGCTGCTATATCGTCAGCCAGGGCGATATCAAACCCTACCGCATCAAACTCCGGGTGCCGTCCTTCGGCAATCTCAGCATCCTCCCCGAGGTGGCGGTGGACACCCTGGTGGCCGACCTGGTGGCCATCCTGGGCTCGGTGGACGTGGTGATCCCGGAAATCGACCGCTAGCCATCTAAGGGCGGAATTATGGAACTGTTGGCGTCATATTGGGCAACGGAAGCAGGAAGGATGATCATCGGCCTCATCGGGGTCATCGCCCTGGTTGCGACGAACGCCCTGTTTCTCATCTGGATGGAGCGCAAGGTCTCGGCCCACATGCAGCTCCGCCTGGGGCCCATGGAAGTGGGGCCCCACGGCGCGGTGCAAACGGTGGCCGACGCCCTGAAACTCATGGGCAAGGAGCTCATCACCCCGGAAGAGGTGGACCGGCCCGTCTACTGGCTGGCCCCTATCGTCATCTTCCTGCCGGTGTTGCTCGCCTTCCTGGTGATCCCCTTTTCCCGGTCCCTGATCATCAAGGACATGAACGTGGGGATCGTGCTGATCCTGGCCTTTTCCACCCTGACGGTCCTGGCCCTCCTTATGGCCGGCTGGTCTTCCAATAATAAATACTCAGCCTTCGGGGCCATCCGTGCGGTGGCCCAAAATGTGGCTTACGAAATCCCCCTGCTCATCACGGTGATGAGCGTGATCCTGATGGTGGGCTCCTTCAAGCTCTCGGACATCGTGGCGGCCCAGGGCTCTTACTGGTTCGTCCTGGTGCAGCCCCTGGCCTTTATCCTGTTTATTACTTGCGCCACTGCCGAAACCAACCGGAACCCCTTCGACCTGCCGGAAGCGGAGTCGGAGCTGGTGGCCGGGTTCCACACGGAATATACCGGCATGCGCTTTGCCATGTTCTTCCTGGCGGAATACACCAACATGTTCATCACCTCGGCGGTGGCCGCCGTCCTCTTTCTGGGGGGTTGGCGGGGCCCCATCCTGCCCGGGGTGGTCTGGTTTCTCCTGAAGGTCTACGCCCTCATCTTTCTGATGATGTGGTTTCGCTGGACCTTCCCCCGGGTACGCTTCGATCAGTTGATCACCGTGGCCTGGAAGGTCTTGATTCCCCTGGCCTTCGCCAATCTGCTGATCACCGCCCTGGTATTGAAACTCAGATGAGCGGCCGCTGAAGGTTGACTGAGCCATGATGACCTATTTCAAAGAGATTGCCGTGGATTTCTGGAGCCTGCTGGCGGGCATGGCGGTGACTATCCGTTATTTCGTCAAACCCCCGGTCACCGTCCAATACCCCCGGCAGAAGATCGAGATGAGCCCGGCCTACCGGGGCTATCCCCGCTTGCTCCTCGATTCCGAGACCCAGACGCATCGCTGCATCGCCTGCGAGATGTGCGCCCGCATCTGCCCCTCCCAGCTCATCTCGGTGGCAGGGACCAAGCTGCCGGGGGCCAAGCAGAAGGTACCCTACACTTACGTCCACGAGTACTACTACTGCAGTCTCTGCGGCCTGTGCCTCGAGTCCTGCCCCACCACGGCCCTGGAATTTTCCCAGGAATACCGCCTGGCGGGTTTTCGCCGGGAGGATGCAGTCATCGATCACCTGGCCCTCTTGCGAGAGCGCCAGCAGGCCGCCGGTTTACCCCTCACCCCCATTCCCACCGCGGAGGAGATAGCCGCGGCGGCGGCCGCCGAGGCGGCCGCCCGGGAAGCCCGGGAGAAAGAAACCGCGGCCAAGGCGGCCCAGGCCAAGGCCGCCAAACCCGTCCAGGCCCCGGAGGAGGGCAAGTCCCCCAAGGCAACGCCTGAAGAGGTCAAAGAATGAGCGCCTGGTTAAGCCCGCAGCACCTGGCCGCCGCCGCCTTTGTCCTGGTGATGGCCCTGACCATCCTGGGCGCCTTGATTGCGGTGGCGGCCCGCAAGATCTTTCATAATGTCTTGGGGCTGGCCCTGGCGCTGTTCGGGGTCTCCGGCCTCTTCGTCTATCTAAATAGCCCCTTTGTGGCCCTGATGGAGATCCTCATCTACGTGGGGGCCATCTGTATCGCCATCTGCTTTGCGGTGATGCTTTCCGAACCCCAATACCTGCCCCGGCCTCCCCGGAATCCCCTGAAGATCCAGGCAGCCCTGGTGGGCGCCCTGGCGGTCTTCATCTTCCTGGGAATGCTGCTGAAAAAGACCACCTGGGTCCCAGCCCCGGAGCGCAGCTCCGATTGGTCGGTCACCACCCTGGGGCATTACCTCCTGACCAATTATTCCCTGATCTTTGAATTGATCTCCCTGCTCTTGCTGGTGGCCATGCTGGGGGCCATGGTCACGGCCCGGGGCGGCCGCAGCCGCGGCCGCAGGGCTCTCAAGGGGTGACCGATGCTGCTCTTTAACCAGTTGCAGACTTACCTCTATCTGGCCCTGGTGCTCTTCGCCATCGGCCTTTACGGGGTGCTGGCGCGGCGCAATCTGATCGCGGTGCTCATTTCGGTGGAACTCATGCTCAACGCCGCCAGCCTCAACTTTATGGCCTTCAACCGCTTCCTGGCTCCACATCCGGCGGTGGGCCAGATCATCACCCTGTTCATCATGGCGGTGGCGGCCGCGGAAGCCGCCATCGCCCTGAGTATCATTATCGCGGTGTACCGTAAGCTGACCACCGTGAATATCGATCAAGCCACGGAACTGAGGGGTTAACCATGGGCTCGTGCGATCCGATCCTCTGGGGCTGTCTCCTGACGGTATTTTTGCCGCTGACGGCCTTTGGTCTGATCATGATCTTCACCAGGAATCGGCCCCACCTCTCGCTGGCCATCTCCCTGGTGGCCTCCACTATCCCCCTCATTATTGCCTGGAGCTTTTTCTTCAAGCTGGGGAGCCTGGAAGAACCCATCATCTACAACTTCAACTGGCTGGTCTCGGACATGGTCAAGGTGCCCTTCGGTTTCCTCCTGGACCCCACCAGCCTGGTAATGCTCTGTATCGTGGCCACCATCAGTTGGCTGGTGCAGGTCTACTCCATCGGTTACATGGCCGGCGACCCGGGTTTCGGGCGGTACTACGCCTTCCTCTCCCTCTTTGCCATGTCCATGCTTGGCATAGTGGTCTCCAGCGCCCTCTTGCAGCTTTACATCGCCTGGGAGCTGGTGGGCCTGTCCTCCTACCTGCTCATCGGCTTCTGGTATGAGAAATTCTCCGCCTCGGAGGCCGGGAAAAAGGCCTTTGTGGTCACCCGCTTCGGCGACATCGGCTTCTTCATGGGCCTGGTGTTCCTGACCTTATTCTACGGCAGCCTGGATATCGCCACGGTTAACGCCGCGGCGGTGGCCAAAGCCATGCCGCCCTGGCTGCTCACGACCTCGGCCCTGCTGATCTTTTGCGGGATCATGGGTAAGAGCGCCCAGTTCCCCCTGCACGTCTGGCTGCCCGACGCCATGGAAGGTCCCACCCCGGTCTCGGCCCTGCTCCACTCCGCCACCATGGTGGCCGCCGGGATCTACCTCATGACCCGCATCTTCCCATTCTTCGCGGCTTCGGCCACCGCCATGACCGTGATCCTGGCCATTGCCACCCTGACCCTGTTGATCTCCTCCACCATCGGCATGGTGGCTACCGACATCAAACAGGTCTGGGCCTATTCCACCGTCAGCCAGCTGGGCTTCATGGCCATGGGGCTGTCCGCCGCCGGACTGGCCTCCGGCACTCTGTTCGCCGGCTATTACCACCTCACCACCCACGCCGCCTTCAAGGCCCTGCTCTTCCTCTGTTCCGGGGTCTTCATTCATCACTTCGGCACCAACGACTTTTTCACCATGGCCAGCCAGGGGGGGCGGAAGCTGGTGATTCCCATGACTTGTATCACCATTGCCGCCCTGGCCCTGTCGGGCATCCCTCCCCTGGCCGGCTTCTTTAGCAAGGAACTGGTGATCACCACCCTGTCCCATCTGCATAACAAATTCTGGCTGGCCATGGGGCTTTTGGGCGCCTTCCTGACCGCCTACTACTCCTTCCGGGTGATCTTTGTCCTGCTCTTTCCCAAACCCGGCGCCTACGGGAAGGTCCCCGGCCACGTGGAGGCTCACCCCGGCCATGGGCAGGGCGACGCTCACGACGAACACCACGGGGTGCCCTGGGTCATGACCTTCCCCCTCATCGTCCTGGCCATCTTCACCCTGACCCTGGGTTTCTGCCAGGGCTACCTGCAAAAGTTTTTATTGGGGGAAGCCCATCCCCATGCGCCTAATTATTTCCTGCTGGCTGCGGCGCTAACCTGCGGGGTGGGCGGCATCGCGGTGGCCTGGTTCGACTGGGGCGCCAAAGGCGCCAGGTGCCAGGGCTTTATCCAAAAATTGCCGCTGCTGCAAGAATTCTTCATCCAGAAATGGTACATGGACCACTTCTGGCGCTGGTTCCTCAACACCGTGATTTACGGCGTCTTTTCCCGGTTGTTCACTTACAATGACCGCCGGGTGGTGGACGGCGGGGTGGACGCGGTGGCCTTCTCCACCGTCGGCGGCGGCAGGCTGCTCTCCTTTGTGCAGACCGCCTTTTTGCAATACAACCTGTTCTTCATGGTGGTGGTCCTGGCCGGGGTCGGGATCTACCTGCTGATGGGTCACTGATATGACCGAACACATGGCCTCATTTCCCTTTCTGTCCTGCATGCTGCTGGCCCCGCCGGCGGGGCTGCTGATCCTTCTCTGCTTAAGGGAAGATCAAAAGTTCCTCATCCGGGCCGTATCCCTGGTGGCCGCGGGCGTCTCCCTGGCCCTGGCCATTTACACCTTCGTGGCCTATGACCGGAGCCTGGGGGGCGTACAGTTCGTGGAGAAATACCAATGGGTCAAGACCTTCGGCATCACCTTCCACGTAGGGGTCGAGGGCCTGAACGCCCCCCTGCTGCTGCTCACCGGCATCGTCATCTTCACCGGCGTCCTCACCATGTGGGAGCTGGAGGTTCGCACCAAGGAATACTTCATCTGGATGCTGGCCCTGGTGACCGGGGTCTTCGGCGTCTTCATGTCCTACGATCTCTTCATGTTCTTCCTGTTCTATGAGGTCGCGGTGGTGCCCATGTACATCCTCATCCTGATCTGGGGCTCCACCCGCAAAGAATACGCCGCCATGAAGCTCACCCTGTATCTGATGGCCGGCAGCGGTCTCATCATCCCCGGCATCCTGCTGCTCTATTCCTCCTCGGGCCTCCAGACCTTCGACATGATCCGGCTGCACGCCGCCCACTTCCCCCCCTGGACCCAGAAGGTTGCCTTTGTGATGCTGTTCTTCGGCTTCGGGGTCCTGGCCGCGGTCTGGCCGTTCCACACCTGGTCGCCGGTGGGCCACGTGGCCGCGCCCACCGCGGTGAGTATGCTCCACGCCGGGGTGCTCATGAAGCTGGGCTCTTTCGCCATCCTGCGGGTGGCCATGTTTCTCTGCCCGGCGGGCTTTCAATACTGGGCCCAGCTCATGGCCCTGCTGGCCACCGTGGGCATTGTCTACGGCGTCTTCGTGGGCCTGGCCCAGACGGACTTGAAGTACGTTATCGGCTATTCCTCGGTGTCCCACATGGGCATCGTCTGCCTGGGACTGTCCACCGGCTCGGTGGACGGCCTCGACGGCAGTGTCTTCCAGATGTTCGCCCACGGCATCATGACCGCCCTTTTCTTCTCTTCGGTGGGCTTTATCTATGACCGCACCCATACCCGGGACATTCACGAGTTGGGGGGCTTCTCCAAGATCATGCCGGTGGCCTCCGCCTTCTTCATCACCGCGGCCCTGTGCGGCGCCGGGGTGCCGGGCATGGCCAGTTTCTGGGCCGAACTGCTGGTCTTTATCGCCACCGTCAAGGTCTACCCGGTGCGGGGGCTGCTGGCCATCGCCGCCCTGGTGGTGGGCGCCCTCTTCGCCTTGCGCGTGGTGCAGAACACCTTCTTCAACGAACCGAACCCCAAGTTCATCCATTTTGAGGACGTCAGCCCCTTCCTGGGTTTGCCTCGCATGATCCTCATCGGCGTCCTGATCTTCTTCGGGTTCTTCCCGCAACTGATGGTGGGCACGATTAAAACCGCGGTAATCCCATTTCTCCAGGGAATGTGACCATGAATGTGCTGCTGTTCGGACCGGAACTCTATTATCTGGGCCTGGCCCTGGTCTTTTTCTGCCTGAGCCTCAGGAGAGCGCCCCGGGTCAAGACCGACTACCGGATCGCCCTGGGACTGGCCGCGGTGGGGTTGCTGCTGACCGCCTCCTGCCTCTTTCAGCAGGGGTACCTGTTCTTTAACGCCTACCGGGTTGACCTTTTCAGCCAGATCTTCAAGTTCGCCCTGGCCCTGGGCCTCTTCCTGGTCCTGACCATCTCCCATAACCTGGCGGGCATCGAGGAGCGCCAGCAGGCCGAATTTTACCTGTTTCTCACCACCACCATTATCGGCATGATGCTGCTGGTCTCGGCGGTGGAACTCCTCACCATTTACGTGGCCCTGGAGCTCTCCTCCTATTCCCTCTACATCCTGGTGCCCCTGCGCCGGGGGGACGGCATCGACGTGGAGGCGGGCATCAAGTATCTGTTCATCGGCGCGGTCTCTTCGGGCTTCATGCTCTTCGGGCTGAGCTACATCTTTGGGGCCACCGGCACCACTTACCTGGCCGATCTGGCGCCCAGGCTATCCCAACTGACCCAGAGCCCCATCGGTCTCATCGGCCTGCTCCTGGCCATGGCCGGCTTCTTCTTTAAGCTGTCGGTCTTTCCCTTCCACTTCTGGGCCCCGGACGTTTACCAGGGAGCGGCCAATCAGGTGACCACCTTCATCGCCACTGCCTCCAAGGCCGCGGCGGTGGCCCTGCTGCTGCGTTTCGCCGCCCTGGGGGCCGGCTATGGCTACGGCTTCACCCAGGCCCTGATGATCCTCTCCATCGCCTCCATGACCCTGGGCAACCTGGTGGCCATTGTCCAGAAAGACTTCAAGCGCATGCTGGCCTACTCCTCCATTGCCCACGCCGGCTACTTTCTCATGGGGATTTTAACCCTGAAGGAGGCGGGCTACATCGCCGCCGTCTACTATGCCCTGGCTTACCTGGTGATGAACTTCACGGTGTTCATGGTCCTTTCGGAAGTGGCCGGGGACGGCCAGAATTTAAAGATTGTGGAGCTGGGCGGCCTCTACCGCCGTAGTCCCCTGCTCAGCATGAACCTGATCCTGGGGATCTTCGCCCTGGCGGGGGTGCCCCCCTCCATCGGCTTCACCGGGAAGCTGCTGCTCTTTACCTCCGCCATGAACTCCGGCTATTTTTGGCTGGTGTTAATCGGCGCGGTGAACGGCACCGTGTCCCTCTATTACTATCTGCGGGTGCTCTACGCCGCCTATTTCAAGGACGATCCCGGCCTGGGACCGATAATCCTGAACCTGCCCACCCGCCTGCTGAACTACGCCCTGGCCGCGGTGATCATCGGCTTCGGAGTCTTCCCGGACCGCATCGTGGAACTGGCCAAGATCGCGGTCAAGTCGGTTCTCTGAGTTCTGAGTTTTGGGTTTTGGAGTTGTAGGGTGGGCATGCTATAATGGAGTCGACGAGAGGATTCGGCTTCAAGAACAGAAACTTTTGGGGATTTTTCCCGGGCAAGAGGTCCCAAAAACCTTTTTTGGATTGCGCTGGCCAAGGCTGCTACATAATCTCGGCTACAAAAGGCCGGGGGGGGGTAACCTCCCTTACCGAGGCCTTTATTGTTCAACCACAGCATAGGAGCATGAGGGCGAATGGCCACAACGGAACGGGTTTTAGTGGTAGATGATGAATTGGATTTTCTGGAGACCATTGTCAAACGCCTGCAGGTCCGAAATATCGAGGCCAGCGGCGTCGACAGCGGCCCCAAAGCCCTGGAATTGCTTAATGAGCAGGACTTTGACGTGGTCATCCTGGACGTCAAGATGCCGGGGATGGATGGCATCGAAACCCTGGTGGAAATGAAAAAAAAGAAGCCCCTGATGCCGGTGATCATGCTCACCGGCTATGCCACGGTGCAATCGGGGATCCAGGGCATGAAGCTGGGGGCCTTCGCTTACGTGATGAAGCCTGTGGCCCTGGAAGAGCTGTTGGAGAAGATCCACAAGGCTCACGAAAGAAAGCTGATCCAGGAAGGTTAGACTGAGTGACCCTGCTTTTCTCAAAGGCGGGGTGGCCCTTGCTTCCGGGATTTGTCCATCTTGGGGCCTAATCCCAAACAAATTACCAATTAACGGAAAAAAGACAATGAGCCCTGACATGCTAGCAAAACCGACGATCAGCAGCACAGAGATGTTTCCTGTCAAGCGGGACCGCTCCCTGGCTTCTGAGGTTATTTGGCGGAGCGGTACGGATTTGAATAAATGTTTTCGCTGCGGCACGTGCGCCAGTGGGTGCCCGTTCATCCGGGCGATGGATTATCCTCCTTTCGGGATCTTATCGCTATTGAAGTACAATATGCGCCAGGAGGCCCTGAGCAGTGCCACGATCTGGATGTGTGTGGGCTGCCATACCTGCTCCAGTGAGTGTCCCATGGCCATTGACATGGCACCGGTTATGGATACCCTGCGCCACATGGCCCTGGAGGAAGGGGTGGTTCTGGTTCAGCCGGAGCCCCAGGTGCCGGTGGTGTACCGGAATGCGTGTGGACCTCTGGAAGTCATGGTGAGGGATGTCCAGCGTCTGAAAGATACCGCCAAAAGAAAACTCGATGGCTTGAAGTTTGTGCCTAATTACGGGTGCACCTCCTTTCGGCCACCACAGTACCATAAGCAGGGGAATTTAATTCGGGGCGAAATGGAACGAGTCCTAAGCGCCCTGGGGGCCCAGCCCCTGACAAAGACTTACACCAATCGCTGCTGTGGCTCTTTCCTGGCCGCAAGCAGGCCGGATATCGCCACTCCCATGGTCAATACGATCATTGAAGGCGCCCAGGCCGTAGGCGCGGATTGCATCATCACGGCCTGCGCCACCTGTCAGCTCAATCTGGAGGATCATTGTACTCTGGAGAAGAAGCTGCCCGTTTTCCATTTTTCAGAAATCCTGGCCCTGGCCCTGGGGCAAGAGTACGAGGGGTGGCTCCAACACCACCTTGTAGATCCGCAACCGATGCTCCAGAAACTGGGATTGGCCGACTAACAACTTCTGAGAGGGTCGCCAAATTAGCAACCTTTAACAACCTTGGAGCCCTTTATGAATGACAAATTGCTTGGATCTGAGGCTCACGAAAGAAAGCTGATCCAGGAAGGTCAGACTGAGTGACCCTGCCTTTCTCAAAGGCGGGGCGGCCCTTGCTTCCGGGATTTGTCCATCTTGGGGCCTAATCCCAAACAAATTACCAATTAACGGAAAAAAGACAATGAGCCCTGACATGCTAGCAAAACCGACGATCAGCAGTACAGAGATGTTTCCTGTCAAGTGGGACCGCTCCCTGGCTTCTGAGGTTATTTGGCGGAGCGGTACGGATTTGAATAAATGTTATCGCTGCGGCACGTGCGCCAGTGGGTGCCCATTCATCCAGGAGATGGATTATCCTCCTTTCGGGGTCTTATCGCTATTGAAGTACAATATGCGCCAGGAGGCCCTGAGCAGTGCCACGATCTGGATGTGCGTGGGCTGCCATACCTGCTCCAGCCAGTGTCCCATGACCATTGACATGGCGGCGGTTATGCATACCCTGCGCCACATGGCCCTGGAGGAAGGGGTGCTCCTGGCTCAGCCGGAGCCCCCGGTGCCGGCGGTGCACCGGCATGGGTGTGGGCCACTGGAAGTCCTGGTGAGGAACGGCGGTCTGAAAAAGATTGCCAAGAGAAAACTCAATGGCTTGAAGTTTGTGCCTAATTACGGGTGCTCCTCCTTTCGGCCACCACAGTACCATAAGCAGGGGAAATTCATTGCGGGCGAAATGGAACGAGTCCTGAGCGCCTTGGGGGCCGAGCCCCTGACCAGGACTTACACCAATCGCTGCTGTGGCTCTTTCCTGGCCGCAAGCAGGCCGGATATCGCCACTCCCATGGTCAATTCGATCATTGAAGGCGCCCAGGCCGTAGGCGCGGATTGCATCATTACGGCCTGCGCCACCTGTCAGCTCAATCTGGAGAATCGTTGCACGCTGGAGGAGAAGCTGCCCGTGTTCCATTTTTCAGAAATTCTGGCCCTGGCCTTGGGGCAAGAGTATGAGGGATGGTTCAGCCGCCACCTGGTGGGTCCGGCGCGGCCGATGCTCCAGAAGCTGGGATTGGCCGACTAACAATTTCTGAGAGGGTCGCCCAATTAGCAACCTTTAGCAACCTTAGAGGCCTTTATGAATGACAAATTGCTTGGATCTGTAATGGTCGTCGGCGGAGGAATCGCCGGGATGCAGGCCGCCTTAGACATAGCCAATTCAGGCTATTACGTCCACTTAGTGGAAAAGGGGCCAGCAATCGGCGGGGTCATGGCGCAGCTCGACAAGACCTTCCCCACCAATGACTGCGCCATGTGAATTATCTCTCCCAAGCTGGTCGAGGTCGGCCGGCATATTAACATTGAGGTGCATCCTCTGGCAGAGGTGCAGGAGATTACCGGGGAGCCGGGAAATTTTACGGTCACCTTGGAGAAGCAGCCCCGGTATGTCGATCTGTCCAAGTGTACCGGCTGCGGGGACTGCGCCAAAGCTTGTCCGGTAGTCATTAAAGATGAATTCAATATGGGGCTGGCCGAAGGTCGGGCCGCCTACCGTCTCTATCCCCAAGCCATTCCCTCGGCCTTTTCCATCATGAAGGCGTCCCGGGCCCCGTGCACCCGCACCTGTCCCTCCGAGATTAATGTTCAGGGTTATGTGCAGCTGATCAAGGTGGGGAAATTTGCCGAGGCCCTGAAGCTCATTATGGAGCGCGTGCCTTTTCCCGGAACCCTGGGGCGCATCTGCCCTCATCCCTGCGAGGAAAAATGCCGGCGTCAGGAGATGGATGAGCCGATAGCTATTATGTGCCTGAAGCGGTTCGCGGCTGACAAAGTGGATGTCAGCCAAATCTCCCTCCCCAAAGCCGAGCCCCGGAAAGAAAAGGTGGCCATCATCGGGGGTGGTCCGGCGGGGTTGACCTGCGCCTATCATCTGACCCTGCGGGGCTATCAGACCACCGTCTTCGAGGCCCTGCCCAAGCCCGGGGGCATGCTGTTGGTAGGGATTCCGGCATATCGCTTACCCCGGGAGGTCTTGGAAAAAGAGATTGACAACATCCTGAGCCTGGGGGTGGAGCTGAAGACCAATATGGCCCTGGGGCGGGACTTCACCCTGGAGGATCTGTTTGACCAGGGATACAAGGCGGTTTTCCTGGGCATAGGTTGCCATAGAGGACTTCCCCTGGGGATTCCGGGGGAGGAAACCGAGGGGGTCATGCAGGGGGTGGAGTTCCTGCGCCGGCATAGTCTGGGACTGCCCCTGACGGTGGGCAAAGAGGTGGCGGTCATCGGCGGCGGTAACGTGGCCCTGGATGCCGCTTGCACCGCCCGGCGATACGGCGCCAACGTCACCATTGTCTATCGCCGGTCCCGGGAGGAGATGCCCGCCCATGCCTGGGAGATCGACCAGGGGTTGTGCGAAGGCGTGAACATCTATTATCTGGTGGCGCCCTTAAAGGTCTTGTCCGAGAATGGACGGGTCACCGGAATGGTCGTTCAGAAAATGGAGTTAGGGCCGCCGGATGCCTCCGGGCGACGCCGGCCCATACCCATCCCGGGATCAGAGTTCGAGATGCCATTTGACATGGTGGTCCCGGCTATTGGCCAGGCATCCGAACTGGATCCCCTCAAGGATGCTGGGATCAAATTCAGCCGTCAGGGAACCATCGAGGTGGACCCGGTGACTTATATGACCTCTCGGCTGGGGGTCTTCGCCGCCGGGGATGCCCAAACCGGTCCCTGGATTGCCGTGGAGGCGGTGGGCGGCGGCATTGAGGCGGCGGAGTCCATCGATCGTTATCTCCGGGATGAGGATTTGGTTGCCGGCCGCATCAAAGGCGTTGATGCCGAAGTCCGCTGGCGGGATATTCCTAAAGACAGGTGGGGGCTCCCCCGAGAAACGATGGTCACCATCCCCCCGGAGGTCTCTTCCATCTGCTTTGCCGAGATTGCCCAGGGTTATACCGAGGAACAGGCCCTGGAGGAAGCGGACCGTTGCATCAACTGCGGCATCTGTTCCGAATGTATGCAGTGTGTGGCTGCCTGCCTGCCCGGCGCCATTGATCACAGCCAGCAGCCCCAGATAATGGACCTTAATGTGGGTTCCGTGGTGCTGGCGCCTGGCTTCCGCGCCTTTAATCCTGGCGATTATGAAAAATTTCGTTATGCCTCCCATCCCAATGTGGTGACCTCCCTGGAGTTTGAACGGATCCTCTCGGCCGGAGGGCCTTATGCCGGGCATTTGATCCGGCTCTCGGACCATAAAGAGCCCAAAAAGATCGCCTGGTTGCAATGCGTCGGCTCTCGCGACCTGAATCAATGTGAAAAAGGCTATTGTTCGGCGGTGTGCTGCATGTATGCCGTCAAACAGGCGATTATCGCCAAAGAACACAGCAAGGAACCTCTGGATGCCGCCATCTTCTTTATGGATATGCGAACTCACGGTAAAGAGTTTGAGAAGTATTATTGGCGGGCCCAGGATGAGGTTGGGGTGCGGTTTATCCGCTCCCGGGTACATAGTATCGAGCCGGTGCCCGGTACCGATGATTTGACGGTAAAGTACTGGTCTGAAGACGGCTCTTTAAACACGGAATCCTTTGATCTGGTGGTTCTTTCCGTCGGCATGGTGATCTCCCCGGACACCGTGAAAATGGCTAAGAAGTTGGGGGTAGAGCTGAGCCCCCATAACTTTGTGAGTGCAAGCTGCTTTGACCCGGTGGCCACTTCCAGGCCTGGGGTTTATACCTGTGGAGTGTTTACCGGTCCCAAGGATATCCCTCAGTCGGTTGTGGAGGCCAGCGCGGCCGCGGCGGCTTCAACCAGGGCTTTGGCTGCGGCCCGGGGCACCTTGCAAAAGAAAAAGGAATTCCCGCCAGAGACGGAAGTGACCGGGGAGCCGGCCCGAATTGGCGTGTTCGTTTGCAACTGCGGCATTAATATCGGCGGCATTGCCGACGTTCCTGCCATCGTGGAATACGCCAAGAACATTGCCAATGTGGAATACGTGCAAGCCAATCTCTTCAGTTGCTCTCAAGACGCGCAGAAGCAGATGGCAGACGTCATCCAGGAACAAAAGCTGAACCGGGTGGTGGTGGCGGCCTGCAGCCCTTCCACCCACCAACCCATCTTCCAGGATATGCTGAGAAATGCGGCCTTGAACAAATATCTCTTTGAGATGGCCAATATCCGCAATCAGTGCACCTGGTGCCATCAAACGGAGCGTGAGGCGGCCACGGAAAAATGCAAGCGTCTGGTCAACATGGCGGTGGCTAAGGCCCGGTTGCTGGAGCCCCTGGAATACATCACGGTGGACGTGACCCACAAGGCCTTGGTAATAGGCGGTGGCGTGGCGGGCATGGAAGCCAGCTTGGCCCTGGCCGATCAAGGTTATGATGTGCACCTGGTGGAGCAGCAGGCCTTCCTGGGGGGTCAGGCCCTCAACCTTCATAGCACCTGGAAGGGAGAAAAAGTTCGTCCTTATGTCGAGGGTTTGATCGAAAAGGTAGAGGGGCATGACAAGATAACCACCCATTTAGGGTCCAATGTTACCGAGGTCCACGGGGTCGTGGGTAACTTTGTCTCGCAGCTCTCCTCTGACGGTGAGGAGATCCATCACGGCATCGTCATTTTTGCCACCGGAGCTGGACCTTATGAGCCAGAAGGCCAATTTCTGTATAAGCAAAATCCGAATGTCCTCCTTTCCCTGGATCTGGATCGGGAACTAGCCCAGGAAAGCGAGCGGATCAAGAACGCCGGAGCGGTAGCCTTCATCCAGTGTGTGGGCTCACGCATCCCGGACAGGCCATATTGCAGCAAGGTTTGCTGTTCCCATTCCGTGGAGAATGCCCTGAGGCTTAAAGAGATGAATCCGGAGAAGGATGTCTACATCCTCTACCGGGATCTGCGGACCTATGGGGAAAGGGAAACCCTGTATGAAAGGGCCCGGGAAAAAGGAGTGCTTTTCTTCCGTTATGACCTGGAGGATCCACCCCTGGTGGAAGACGCCGACGGCAAAATAATCATCAAGGTCACGGATCGCGCTCTGAAGAGGCCGATAGAGCTAACCACCGACCTCCTGGTTTTGGCTACCGCCATTGTGCCTAATGACAATAAGCACATTTCTGAACTTTACAAGGTTCCGCTCAGTGCCGAGGGCTTTTTCACTGAGGCGCACGCCAAGATCAGGCCGGTGGACTGCGCCACCGATGGCATCTTTCTGGCAGGGCTCTGCCATTTCCCCAAACCCTTAGATGAGGCCATTGCCCAAGCATTGGCGTCTGCCTCCAGGGCGTCCACCATACTGTCCAGGGATTTCCTGGAACTGGAATCCACCGTCTCCCACCCCATTGATGAGAACTGCGACGGCTGCGCCTTCTGTGTCGACGTCTGTCCGTATAAGGCGATAACGCTGCTGGAATACAAGACAGAGGGAGGGTCGAAGAAGACGGTAGAGGTTAACGAGATCCTTTGCAAAGGTTGCGGCTCATGTATGGCCACCTGTCCCAAGCAGGGCATCTATATTGCTGGGTTTACGCCGGCACAGTTGGGTGCCCAAGTAGAGGCGGCGCTCGGATTAATCTAAGTGTAAAAAAGGGGTGCTAAAATGAGCGACCAATATGAACCACTGGTGATCTCCTTCTGTTGCAACTGGTGTTCCTATGCCGGGGCAGATCTCGCCGGGGTCTCCAGGATTCAGTATCCGCCGAACGCGGTCATCATCCGGGTGATGTGCTCCGGGATGATCCATCCCAATCTGGTGATCGACGCCTTAACCAAAGGAGCCGACGGCGTCCTGATATGCGGCTGACACCTGGGTGAATGTCATTACCTGGAAGGTAATAAAAAAGCGCAAGACAGGGCGGGAGCTTTAGATTTAATGTTGGAGGACTTTGGTCTGGAGCCGGAGCGCTTCCGCCTGGAGTGGGTTTCCTCCGCGGAGGCCCAGAAATTCGCGGACGTGATGCGGGACATGATCGAGTCGGTGCGGGCCCTGGGCCCCAGCTCTTACAGCACCAGGGCTTGACCTGGCACAGGCAGGTTAAGGCCTGCCTTTATTTTTTATAATGGGAAACAGACCAATCGAGATCTCTTAAACAGGAGCTAATCTTGATGGAAATCAACCTGAACCAACCGCTGGTTCCTTCTTCTTCCTTACAGGAGCTCCTGGCCGGGGAAGCGGCCACGCCGCTGTCTTCCTGTTATCAGTGTAAGAAGTGCTCCGCGGGCTGTCCTCTGACCTTTGCCATGGATCTGCTCCCGGACCGGGTCATACGCCTGGCCCTCCTGGGTCAGACGGAAGCGCTCCTGGGCTGCCGGACCATTTGGGTCTGCGCCGCCTGCGTCACTTGCAGCACCCGCTGTCCCAACGGCATTGACATCGCCGGGGTCATGGACCAGCTCAAGCAAGAGGCGCTCCGGCAGGGCAAAGCCATCGATCAACCGGAGGTGGCGGCCTTCCATCGCTTCTTCCTGGACAGCCTCCGGGCTGGCGGCCGCCTAGGGGAAGTGGCGCTGATGCGCCGCTTTACCCTGTTTAAACTTCGGCGGCGGCCCCAAATCGGAGAGCTTTGGGAAAATATGAAGCTTGGTTGGGGCCTCTTCAAACGCGGCCGGCTACGTCTATCCGGCCCCCCGACCCTCAAGGGGCGGGATGAGATCAAAAAAATCTTTAAGAGCACGGGGGCTTAAGGCACTCATGAAAGTATCCTATTACCCCGGCTGTTCCCTGGAAGGCACTGCATCGGATTACGCCGCCTCCATCGCCGCGGTCACTTCCTTGCTGGACGTGGAGTTGGCGGAGCTGGAGGATTGGAACTGCTGCGGCGCCACCGCCGCTCACAGCCTCAATCATCAACTCTCTTTCGAGCTTCCGGCCCGCAACCTGGCCCTGGCCCAGAAGGCCGAACGAGACGTGGTGGTGCCGTGTGCCTTGTGTTTCAACCGGCTCAAGACTGCTGAAAAGGAGCGGCAGCGCCGGGACGAGGTCCTGGGAGATGGCGTCAAGATCTGGGACCTGCTGGACTTTCTCGCCCAGGAGTCATTTCTGGCCATCCTGAAGCAGAAGGTAGTGCGGCCCCTCACCGGGTTGAAGGCGGTGGGCTATTACGGCTGCATGACATCCCGGCCACCGGCCATCACCGATAAAGCGGATTGGGAAAACCCTAAAGAAATGGAGCGGTTGCTTAAAGTGCTCCAGGCCGAGCCCCTGGACTGGTCCTACAAGACCGACTGCTGCGGCGCCGGCCTGGCGATGTCCCGACCGGATCTTATCGATACCCTGGTGAGCCGCCTCTATGACCGGGCCCTGGCGGCCGGGGCGGAGTGTTTCGTGGTCTCTTGCCAGATGTGCCAGGCCAACCTGGACTTAGCCCAAGGGCGCATCTCGAAAAAGTTAAGCAAGGATTACTACTTACCGGTGTTCTATTTCACCGAGCTGATGGGCCTGGCCCTGGGGCACCCGGAGGTGGAGGGCTGGCTGGTCCGCCATCTGGTGGACCCGCGCCCCTTGCTGCGGGATAAAGGACTGATGTGATGGGAAGGCTGGATCTTCCCCTAACGAACCACAACGCCAATCAAGACGAAAAAAACTTATGACTACTGACAAGACGAAAATCGGCGCCATTAGCGTGGTAGGGGGCGGCATCGCCGGCATGCAGGCCGCCTTGGATGCAGCCAATGCGGGTTTCAAGGTCTATCTGGTGGAGAAGGATATCTCCATCGGCGGGGTCATGGCCCAGTTGGACAAGACCTTTCCCACCAACGATTGCTCCACCTGCTTGATCTCCCCCAAGCTCATCGAGGTGGCCCGGCATCCGGACATCGAGATCATCACGCAGTCGGAGATCGCCGGGGTGGAGGGTGAGGCGGGCCGTTTCACCATCACCCTCCGGCAGGAGCCCCGTTACATCGACAGGGCCAAGTGCAACGCCTGCGGGGCCTGTGCGGAAGCCTGCCCGGTGTCCATGCCTTCGAGGTTCGATGAGCAATTGGGGATGCGCCCAGCCGCCTTCCGGCACTTCCCCCAGGCGATTCCGGCCACCTTTGCCATCAATAAGCTGGACCGGGCTCCTTGCGTGCGGGCCTCACCGCTCAGGGCTATGTGCAGTTGATTAAGGAACACAAATTCCCCGAGGCTTTGGCGCTTATTATGGACCGGCTGCCCCTGCCGGGGACCATCGGCCGCATCTGCCCGCATCCCTGCGAAACGGACTGCCGCCGCCAGGAAGTGGATGAGCCCGTGGCCATCTGCAACCTGAAACGTTTTGTGGCCGACTCGGTGCACTGGTCAGAACTGCCGGAGCCCGAAATCCCCCAGAGAAGCGAAAAGGTGGCCATTATCGGGGCCGGTCCCTCGGGATTGAGTTGCGCCTACCACCTGGCCATGAAGGGCATCCAGGCGGTGATTTTCGAGGCTGCGCCTGAGGCTGGCGGCTGGCTGCGCTATGGCATCCCGGAATACCGGCTGCCCAGGGAAGTCCTGCAACGAGAGGTGGACTACATCCAGCACCTGGGGGTGGAGATTCGCTATAACTCCCCCATCGGCAAAGGCCGCACCATCAACGACCTGCTGACCCGGGATGGCTTCAACGCCGTGTTTATCGGGGTCGGAGCCCAGGATTCGCTGCGCATTCCGGTTCCCGGCCATGAGGCCCAAGGGGTCCTCTGGGGGGTCGAGTACCTCAAAGACTCGGCCATGGGCAAAAAGCTGGACCTGTCTGGCAAGAAGGTGCTGGTCATTGGCGGCGGCAACGTCGCCATGGACGTGGCCCGCACTGCGGTGCGCCAGAAGGGTAAAGTCACCCTGATCTGTCTGGAGTCGCCCGAAGAGATGCCCGCCTCCCCTTGGGAAGTGGAAGAGGCCAGGCACGAAGGCGTGGAGATCGTCACCCGCTGGGGCGTCAAGCAGGTCCTGGAGAAGGGCGGTAAGGTCACCGGCATCGAACTGAAAGCGGTGGAGCGGGTCTTCGACGAGCAGGGCCGCTTTGCCCCCACTTACTTTGAAGATCAGACCAGGCCCGAGACGGCCGACGTGATCATTATGGCCATCGGCCAGAAGACCGACCTGAAGTTCCTCACCGAAGCCGATAAAATCGAGCTCACTCCCCGGGGCCTCATCCAGACGGACCCGGTCACCAAGACCACCAGCCGGGAAGGCGTTTTTGCCGGTGGTGATGTGGAGACCGGCCCCTATATCGCCATCGCCGCGGTGGCCGCGGGCCGCGAGGCGGCGGAGTCCATTGACCGCTACCTCCAAGGGAAGGATTTGCTGGCCGACCGCGATCTGCCGCTGCGCCCCCTTCCCAAGGCAGAGGGCAATTGGGCGCCCATCCCGCCCGACATTGAGAAGAAGCAGCGGGCCTTGATGGAGACCCAGCCGGTGGCAGAATGGATCAAAAGCTTTAAGGAAATCAACCTGGGCTACAGCGAAGCGGAAGCCGTGGCCGAAGCAGTCCGCTGCATCAACTGCGGGGGGTGCTCCGAATGCATGCAATGCGTAGTGGCTTGCCAGGCCGGGGCCATCGACCACCACATGCAACCCGGGACCCGGCAAATCGACGTGGGAGCCATAATCCTGTCCCCGGGCTTCCGGCCGTTCGATGCCAGAGAGAAACCTGAGTACGGCTTTGGCCGCTATCCCAATGTGGTGACGTCAATACAATTCGAGCGCGTCCTTTCCGCCACCGGGCCTTATGATGGGCATGTCCTGCGTCCCAGTGACGGCGCCGCGCCCCGGAAGGTGGCTTGGATCCAGTGCGTGGGCTCCCGGGACGCCTCCTGCGGCCGGGAATACTGTTCCTATGTGTGCTGCATGTACGCCACCAAACAGGCCATCATCGCCCGGGAGCACGACCACAACGTAGAACCGACCATTTTTTACATAGACTTACGGGCCCAGGGGAAGGGCTTCGACCGCTACGCCGAGCGGGCCGAGAAACAACACGGGGTGCGCTATGTCCGTAGTATGGTCTCCCGGGTGGCCCAGGATCCCCGCACTAAAAATCTGGAACTCAGTTTTGTGGATGACTCGGGCCAGGTGCAAAGCGAAGTCTTTGACATGGTGGTGCTCTCCGTGGGCCTGAACCCCCATCCGGCTGCCCGGGAAATGGCGGAGAGGTGCGGCATCGACACGGACCGCTACGGCTTCGCCGTGAGTCCGCCCCTGGAATCACTGTCCACCTCCCGGCCAGGGATCTACACCTGCGGCGTCTTCCAGTCTCCCAAGGACATCCCGGAGACCGTGGGCCAGGCTTCCGGCGCGGCCGGGGCGGCAGCCTCCCTGCTGGCCGAGGTCCGGGGCACCCTGCTCACCAAGGAAGAATATCCCCCGGAAAAGGACATCAGGGGGGAGGCCCCCCGGATCGGCGTCTTTATTTGCCATTGCGGCATCAACATCGCCGCGGTGGTGGACGTGGCGGCGGTGACGGATTACGCCCGCACCCTGCCGAACGTGGTCTACGCCGACCACAATACTTTCACCTGCTCCACCGATACTCTGGACAAGATGCGGGAGGTGATCGAAACCGAAAACCTGAACCGGGTGGTGGTGGCCTCCTGCAGTCCCCGGACCCATGAACCCTTATTCCAGGAGAACCTGCGGAAGTCCGGGTTGAACAAGTACCTGTTCGAAATGACCAACATCCGGGATCAGGACTCCTGGGTGCACCAGGGGACGCCGGAGCTGGCCACCGAGAAGGCCAAGGAACTGATGCGCATGTCGGTAGCCAGTGCCGCCCTCCTGGAGCCCCTGAGTGACCTGCTCTTCCCGGTGATCCAGAAGGCCCTGGTGGTTGGCGGCGGCCTGGCCGGCCTGACGGCCGCCCTGACCATTGCCGACAGCGGCTACCAGGTCTACCTGACGGAAGTGCAGGACCGGCTAAGCAGCAGCCTGGCCCGAGGGATGCGCCGCACCCTGGAAGGCCATGAAGTCCAGCCTTATCTGCAAGAACTGGTGGCCCGGGTGGAAAACCACCCCCTCATTGAATGGTTGCCCAACACCCGGGTCCTGGACGTATCCGGCCATATCGGCAAATTCCGGAGCACGCTGGAATCGGGCGATGGCCGCCGGGAGGTGGAATACGGCGCGGTGGTGATTGCCACCGGAGGTGAGGAATATAAACCGGAAGAATACCTTTATGGCCAGGACCCTCGAGTCCTTACCCAATCGGAAATGGAGAACCTGCTGGCAGAACCCCCCAAGGCCTTAGGCGGCGCGCCCAAGATAGTGATGATCCAATGCGTCGGCTCCCGGGAGCCGGAACATCAGTATTGCAGCCGGACCTGCTGCGGTGAGGCCATCAAAAACGCCATTACCATCAAAGAACTCAATCCAGCCGCCCAGGTCTTCATCCTCTACCGGGATATCCGGACCTATGGCCTCAAGGAGCTTTACTACAAAAAGGCCCGGGAGCTGGGAGTGCAGTTCGTGCGCTTCGATCCAGAGCGGAAACCGGAGGTAAAGGCCAGCGGCCAGGGCCTCGAAATATCGGTATTCGACCAGTCGTTGCAGGCGAACCTGGCGTTGACCGCTGATTACCTGGTCCTCTCGGCGGCCATCAGGCCCCATCCGGTAAGCCGGGAAATCGCCCGGGTCTTCAAGCTGGCCTTTGACGCCGACGGCTTCTTCATGGAGGCCCACATGAAACTGCGCCCCCTGGATTTTGCCTCCAGCGGCGTCTTCCTGGGCGGCCTGGCGCATGGTCCCAAGTTCCTGGAGGAAAGTATCGCCCAGGCCAAAGGGGCGGCGGCTCGGGCCCTGGGAGTTCTGGCCAAGGAGGAGATGTATGTGGCGGGGTCAGTGGCCCAGGTGGACCCCTTACTGTGCGCCGCCTGCCTGACCTGCGTGCGCACCTGCCCCTACGGGGTTCCCAGGATGGACGAAAGCGAAGGCGTGGTGGTCATCGACCCGGCGTCCTGCCAGGGCTGCGGCAACTGCGCCAGCGCCTGCCCCCGGAAGGCCATCGAGGTGAAGCACAACCTGGACGAGCAATTTATTGCCAAGATTAGCGCCATCGGCTCGTCCTTGCCCACGGTCAGCTTAAGCGAAAGGAGTGGAGCCTAAGAGATGGAATTTGATCCTGAAATACTGGCCTTTGTTTGCACCTACTGCGCCTACACGGCTGCGGATATGGCGGGGTCGGCCCGGATGCAGTACCCGGCCAACGTGCGTGTCGTTAAGTACCTGTGCACTGGCCGGATTGACATCATCCACATCCTGAAAGCCTTTGAGGCCGGGGCTGATGCCATCTTCGTGGGCGGCTGAGAGGCCGGAACCTGCTATTTCCTGGAAGGAAATCTAAGGGCGCGGGAACGGGTGGAATACACGCGGCAATTGCTGGAGGAATGCGGTCTGGGGGCTGAGCGCCTGGCCATGTATGAGATCCCGGCCTCGGAGGCCCCCAAATGGGTGGCGGCGGTGAATGAGATGACCGAAAAAGCTAAAGCTCTGGGGCCCAATCCTCTTAACCCAAGATGGGGGCGGGAGGCGGTGGTCCCGGAAGAACAACTAGAACTGGCGGTGCAGAGATGATTATCGCAGAACGGAAGCCTTTTGCGGAAATCAAGGCAGCGGTGGCGCCCTTTGAGAAAATCCTCATTGCCGGGTGCGGCACCTGTGTGGCGGTTTGCCTGGTGGGCGGAGAAAAAGAGGTGGGGCTCCTGGCCTCGCAACTGAAGCTCGCTTTTGGACAGGAAGGCAGGCAGCCGAAGATCGGGGAAATCACGGTGGAGCGCCAGTGCGACCGGGAATTCATCCAACCCCTGAGCGACACCGTCGCTGACTATGATGCGGTCATCTCGACGGCTTGCGGCGCCGGAGTGCAGTTTCTGGCGGAGCTGCCCGAGATGAAACCGGTCTTTCCGGCCCTCAACACCACCTTCATCGGGGTGAACGAGGAGGCGGGGTATTACACCGAGCGCTGCCGGGCCTGCCACCAGTGTTACCTGGGAGTGACCGGGGGTATTTGCCCGCAAACCATGTGTCCCAAGGCGTTGCTCAACGGTCCCTGTGGCGGCAACATCCAGGGGAAATGTGAAGTTAATCCGGAGAATGCCTGCGCCTGGTGTGAGATTTATGCCAAACTGGAACGGGAAGGGCGACTGGGGCAGATCGAGCCCATCCTGCCGCTGCATCCCTACGGGAGGAGCGTCACCCCCGGCAAAGTGATCCACCCGGCTTATAAGAGGAGATATGTCGTCCATGAGTAAGCTCAAGGAAGCTTTGGAAGGCGGCCTGTTCCCCATCGTCATGGAAATTAAACCTCCTAAGGGCATTGACCTGGAGGGGATGCTGGCTCCGGTGAAATCGCTCAACGGGAAGGTGACTGCCTTTGGGATTCCGGACAATGAAGATGCCAAGATGAAACTCTCGTCCCTGGCAGCGGCCAGGCTGGTCAAAGAGGCCGGAGGTGAACCCTTGCTCCTCATGACCTGCCGGGATCGCAACCGCCTGGCCCTGGAGAGCGATTTGCTGGGCGCCGGCGCCCTGGGCATAGAAAATATCTTGGCGTTGAGCGGCGATTTCGTCACCCTGGGTGATCATCCCGACGCCAAGCCGGTCTATGACGCCGACTCGGTACAGCTCCTGCAAATCGCCCGGGGGTTGATGACAGGTCATGATAGCGCCGGTCTTTCCCTGACGGGAAACCCCCAATTCTATCTGGGCGCGGTCCTCATCCCGGAGGCCGACCCGGTAGCTCCCCAGCTCCTCAAGGTTAAGAAAAAGCTGGAGGCGGGAGTCGAATTTTTTATCACGGCGCCCATGTTCACCCTGGAGAAGTTCCGCCAGTTCAGGCAATCAGTGGGTTCCCAGACTGTAAAGTTTATGGCCTGCCTCAAGGTCCCCGGGGCCTCGGAAGTGGAGGAGGCTTCCTTGGGCCAGCACCGGAAGGTCTATTCCCTGCCCCCCGCTGTAGTCCAGGAACTGACCGGGACTGATCCCGAAGAAGTCTTGCGGAAGGGCGCTGCTCTGACCGGCCGTCTGCTCAAAGAGATTAGAGAGCAAAAGCTCGCCGACGGCGTCTATGTGAAAGCCCAGGGCCGGGGCGACCTGATGGACCAGATTTTGAAGGCCGCGGGTGCCTAAGATAGTGGGGAAACTCTCATGAGAGACGATAAAGTCAATCCGGTGGTAGTCCTGGGCGGCGGCATTGCTGGGATTACCGCAGCCCTGGAGTTAAGCCGGGCCGGATTGGAGGCGATCCTGGTGGAGAAGAGCCCCTTTTTCGGCGGGCGGGCCGCCAGCTTCGGCTGCAAAGCCACCGATGTCTGCCAGAAATGTGGCGCCTGCCGGGTCGAACAAGGTTTGCGAGACCTGTTTTCGGCGCCGGGCCTCACCCTTTATGCCCACACGGAGCTGCTGGAAAGCCGGTCTGTTAACGGTTTGCTGCACCTGACCCTGAAGTCGCAGCCCCAGGTAATCGACCCCAACCGCTGCATCGATTGCGGCCTTTGCCTGGAGGAGTGCCCGGCACCGGGAGGCGTGATAAGTGCGGCCTCCGCCGAGAACCAGCCCCGTTTTGCGGTAAATCCGGCCGCCTGCCTCTATTTTCAAGACGGCTCCTGCCGCCGCTGCCAGGACATCTGCCCCACCCAGGCCATCGATCTGGCCAGGTCCGAGACCGTGAGGCAACTGGAGACCCCGAGCCTTATCTTGGCTACTGGCTATCAACCTACGCCGCTTCCCTCCCGGGCGGCTCATACCAATTACCGCTGGCCCAACATCATCACCGGCCAGGAATTGGAGGAATTGATGCGGCAGGGCGGGCCTCTGCTCAGGCCCGACGACGACCGGCCGGTGCGGCGTCTGGCCTTCATCCAGTGCGCGGGCAGCCGGGACCAGGAGCGTTCGTATTGCTCCCGGGTCTGCTGCGCCTATGGGTTGCGCCTGGCTCGGCTGATCCGCCATCGTTGGCCGGAGTGCCAGGTGACCACTTTTTACATGGATCTGCAAAACGTCGGCCCGGACCCCGAGAATTTCGAGGCTGCCGCCAGGCGGGAATTAGAATTGATCCGGGCCCTCCCCGGGGACGTGGCCGCCACGGCCGATGGGACCTTGAAACTGCCCTTTTTTGATGAAGCGAGCAGCCAGGTGCTGTTTCGGGAGGTAGACCTCTTGGTCCTGGCAGTGGGTATCGCTCCTGGGCCAGACAACGTCAAATTGGCGGAAATGCTGCACCTGCAACTGAATCCGGACGGCTTTTTTAAGGACGGTCTGGATGGCAACCGGGCCGAAGCTCTAGGGGTTTTCCTGGCCGGGACCGCCACCGGTCCCCAAAGCATCCTGGAATGCATCGCCCAGGCGGCCCGGGCGGTCGGGCAGGTGCGTCAATATCTGGAGGCAAGCACGTGAATATTTCCGATTCTCTGAAATCGGTGAATGTCTTGTTAATGCACGGCTCGGAGCTGGTCGCGGCGGGACTCGATCCCCAGGACTTTTGCCAGGCAGTGGCGAGCTTACCGAATTGCCGGGTGTTGCCCGTGGATCCGGCCCGGCCGGCTGCAGAGCAAGAGGAGCAAGTGCGCGCCTTCCTCAGCCAGGACCAGGAGGTCAATCCGGTTATCCTGGTGGCCAAAGATCCAGAGCATCGGGGGGCCGGGGTAGCCCGCCTGTTGCGGGAAGAGCTGGGGTTGAACCCGGAATGCCTCATGACGGTGGACCTGACCGCAGCCCTGGAATTCCCGGACCAAAGCACCCGGACCGCTAAAGTGCTGGAAATGATTCGCCTGGCGGCCTCGCAAGCCAGCATGACCAGGCCCATTATTCCACAGGCAATCCCGGTCAGCCGTCAAGTTCTGGTTTGGGGCGATTCCATTGCCGGTTTGAAAGCCGCCTGGGATTTGGCAGAGTTGGGCTATCCGATTATCCTGGCGAACCCCAACCCGGCGCTCAACCCCTTACCCTTGGAGTATACCGAGGACCCGGCTGAGCTTAACTCTCTGGCCCGGCAGGTCCAGGAACACCGCCTTATCAGGACGGTTTCTGCCGCCCGGATCAAAGATTTCGGCGGGGTCACCGGCAATTTCACCCTGCGTCTGGAGACGTCGCAAGGACGCCTAACCGAGCAGGTGGGCGCGGTGGTTTTGGCCCCTGAGTTGGAGCTGCAAGAAGCCCTCGACCGTTACCACGCTCCCGAACATCCCTGGGTGATCTCCCAGACCCAGCTGGAAGTGCTGCTGAATTTCGAAGAGGATCTGCCAGAAACTGTCGCCATCCTGGTGGGTCTGGCCGGGGAGAGCCATCCCCTGGCCCTGGGGCGGGCCCTGAGGGCGGCATCCCGCCTGCTGGCGGTCGGCAGCCGGGTCTACCTGTTGGTGGGCAACGCCAAGGTGGCGGACCCGGGCCTGCAGCGGGCCCTGCAGGCCAACCAGGAGGCCGGTTTGCAGCTCATCAAGCTGAGAGAGCGCCCTACTGTTAGCGTCGTGGACGGGGGTCTGGTGGTGTCCTTCTTTGAGCCGGCCATACGCGAGAACCTGGGTCTGGCAGTTGACCTGGTAGTTTATGATGAACCATACCAAGCCGCCGGGGGAAACGCCGGGGTGGCCGAACTTCTCCACCTGCCTTTAGGCGCCGGGGGCTTTCTCCAGTCCGGCAATGTCCACCACACCCCGGTGGCCACCAGCCGACGGGGCATTTATGTCATCGGACCAGGCCGGGGGACCATGGACCGGAAAGAGACCGACACCGATATAAGTGTCGCGGTTAATGAGATTCAGAGCCTCTTGGCCCAGGGCGAAGCCTTCGCGCCCCAGGGACGGGCCGTAGTGGACCGGGGCCTGTGTGTCATCTGCCTGACCTGCTACCGGCTCTGCCCTCACGGTGCTATCACCTGGGACAATCGGGCCATCATCAATGAACTGGCCTGCCAGGGCTGCGGCACTTGTGCCAGCCAGTGCCCCAACGAGGCTATTCAGCTCTGGAATTTCACCGATGACCAGGTGGCGACGCAATTGGCGGTCTTGGATCCCCAATTGAGTCCCCGGATTGTGGCCTTCATGTGCCGCAACTCCGCCTGGGAGGCCTATCTAACCGCGGTGAAGTTCCATCATGCCTCTCTGCCGCTGGGCTTCACTCCCATCAAAGTGCCTTGTGCCGGCAAGGTTGACCCTGATTATTTGCTGCAGGCCTTTACCTCCGGGGCCGACGGCGTGCTGGTCCTCTCCTGTCTCCAGGACAACTGCAAATCCACCCATGGCAACCTGTGCGCCCAGTGGGCGGTGGAGCAGGTCCAGGGGCTCCTGGCTGAAGCCGGCATTGATCCCGGCCGGCTCCTGTTCCGTTCCCTGGCCGCCAACAGCCCCCGAGACTTGATCGACGCGGTGGACCAGGTGATGGCCAACCTCAGCCTCGCAGCCGCGGAAACGGACGCCGATTATCCTTTCTGGCTGACTACCGGGGCCAGCTTTACCCAGCATTTCAGCGGCGCCAAGAGTCAGCCCGTTCTCCACGATGAAAGCCGGGAGGTCTGCATCGAAATTCATGCCCAGGATGCCCGGGACTTGGGAATACAGTTGGGAGAACCAATAAAGATTAACAGCCGCCAGGGCACGATCACGGCCATCGCCCGGTTAACTGATCGGCTCAAGCCGGGCATGGCCTTCGTGCCGAGGCACTTCCTGGAGGACGTGGTTAACCGCCTGGTCAATTCGCCTCTGGACCCCATCGCCGCCATGCCGGCATATCATGGGTGTGCAGTCAATTTAGAAAAGTTGGTCTAGCCACTTGAGGAAGTCTGCGGCATTAAGGTGCCGCCAGGGTCGTCATGGGCCAGCCCCGGTCTTGCCAGGACCGGGATGGCGAATTTGGCTGTGTGGGCTGCGGCCGCTGCATTACTCTTTTCCTATAAACTCGTTTTACTCCACCCCGAAGGTGAACAGGCCTTACCTGCATCCGTGGGCCAGTTCGCCTTGCTTTCCATAGCCGGCGCGGCGAGATCACCTAGAGATCGCTTCCTCGCCCACGCAAAAGGGCTATCTCCTGTTCACCGTCAACAAGGTGGGCGCGGTGACCACGGTCCCCCATAATATGAAGGAAGGGGAAATCATGGGGGTGCGCGGTCCCCTGGGGAATTCCTATCCCCTCGAGGAACTGGAAGGTCCGAAAGTATGGTGTGGTAATATGGTCTTCGGGAGATCGGGAAGTTGCCAAAAAAATGGTTTTTATGTATCTTAAAACCTTAAGGCTCAAGGGCTGGTGGGGTCGGGTCAGGATAGTGGTCTGGGGCCCCTCGGCCCAGCTACTGAGCATGGACCTGGAGCTTCAAGAGGAAGTGGAAAGATTTGAAGGCAGTGGGAGTTGAACTGCAAGCGTGCAAAGCCCGCGCGGATCTTTATGGGGTAACCGATAAGCTCAAGTCGCTGGGCATCGAAGTCATTTACCTGGGCTTCCCTTGACCGAGATGCTGAAAACGGGCTGGACCTGCCTCACCTTTTAACCGCAACGAGGTGGGGGGCCATGAGACTCGGGATGAAATCCCTAATGAAACGGTGTCTGGGAGCCTGGATTTTCTTGTGGTCTACGGGGATAATCTTTTTCCCAGGCTTTGCGCTCTGCGCCGGCGCGCTGGATGATCTCCGCCGATTAGCCGCGGGAGAGATCATTGTCAATGCGAAAGAAGATCCTGGGACCTCCATTATACGCGCCGAGATGACCGGGGTTATAGATGCTTCCCCGGAAATCGTCTGGCAGGTGATTGATGACGTTAATAATTTTAAGTATTTCATGCCCCGGACATTGAATAGTATGGCGGTGCCGGCGGAGAAGATTCCCTTGATATTGCAAAGGCGGCCGAGCCGGGCTGAGGAAGTGGAGGCCTTACTGGGTCCCATCCCCGCGGACCCGGCCAGCTATCGTATCCCTGGCGGAAAATATTCTGCATATCATTTTACTAATCTGAAATTCCCCTGGCCTTGCAACAACCGATGGTACATCATTAAGGGGATGTATGATGAGACCAGTGCGGCCCAGCATCATTATCACAGTTCCTGGTCGCTCGTAATTGGCAACCTGCGAGAAAATTCCGGCGAATGGATTTTGGCGCCATTTGGCACTGCTAAAACCAAGGCCATTTATAGGATTAATACCGATCCCGGCGGCGCCATTCCCGGGTTCCTTGTCAAGCAGGGTACTTGTAGCACCATGCCCCAGATCATTAAAGCGGTCAGGGAACGGGTTGCTAAGCCGTGTGAGCTCAAACAGCCATAATGACTCCTCGTCGTCGAACCTCTCGCCTGTTGAAAAAGAGCCTTAACTCCGTTTAATCAGCTTTCTCCGGACTCTCCTGGCGGTGAAGGTCGGAAAGGGCTAGAAATTCCTGGATGCGGTCCGGGATGGGCAGCAGCCCATAAGGGCAGCACTCCAGGCATTCGCCGCACTCGCTGCAATTCCTACCGACTCCATGGTCTTAGTCGCGAACCTGCGGCCTTGGGCGGACCCATGCGGTGGGCGACGATGCCCTAACCGAGGTCGGGATGCGGCCGGAACCGGCCGAAGTTGCCGGCCAAGGGTATTTTTTGGTATGGATCGGGTTGACGTCGGTTCTCGACAAACTAGCATTAATAGATCCTGTTCGCTTTGGAAAGCTTCACTTTAACGGTTAGTAGGCCCCGACAAAGCCGCCCTGGATATGCTGCGGTGGTTGTGATAACTTGAACCTAAATGTTTAAATTTATCCTGGCCGCGAGTGTGGGAGGCGCCAGGAGGGAAGGTTCAAATGCAGCCGGGCGCATTGGAAAAATTCAGCATTCAGCATGCCATTCATGGCCGGTTGCGGGTCAAAGTCAAGGTCTGGAAAGTCTCTGAAGATCAGGCCCAAGCCCTGACCGGGTGGCTGGCCAACCAGGGTGAAGTGCGCGAGGTCCAGGTCCACCCCCTGAGCAGCAGCATTATTCTGTATTACGATCCATGCACCACCTCGCCCCGGGTCGTCCTTGACCTGGTGGATCGGGCCCTCACCCTCATGCCCACGCTCCCGACGGCGCCGTCCCGGGCCGCTGCCAGCCTGGCGGTGTCAGGAGGGTTGTGGTCCGGACTGCTGCGGGTCATGGGGCTCACGGCTTTCCTGGGTTATCACCTGGTAGGCGCGGTCCTGTTCGCCTCCCCACTCAGTCCCGGGGTCATCACTCTGGTCGCGGTGCTGGGGGGGCTGCCCTTGCTGCGGGATGCCTTGAGCGACCTGACCCAGGGCCGCGTTATCGGTCTCAATCCTTTTCTGGCTAGCGCCTGCGTCCTGGCCATCGGCACCGGGGAGTCCTTGACGGCCCTGGAGGTCATCTGGGTGCGGGAAGTAGGCGATACCCTGGAGAAGTACGTCGCAGATCGCTCCCGCCGGGCCATCCGAGAGATCCTGGAGGTGTCGACCCGGAATACCAGCGTGTGGGTGGACGGGAAGGAGGTGGAGACGCCGGTAGATCGGGTGCAGAGAGGCGATCTGGTGATAGTCCACCCGGCCGAAAAGATCCCGGTGGACGGTGAGATTGTCCGGGGCGAAGGCCTGGTGGATGAGTCCCAGATTACCGGGCGGTCTGAGCCGGAACTCCGCCGGGTTGGGGACGCCATCTTTGCCGGGACCATCGTGCAGCAGGGAAAGCTTCACATCCTGGCTGAAAAAGTGGGGGAGCAAACGTACCTCTCCCAGGTTCTGGCCCTGGTGGAGCAGTCACTGGCCAACCGGTCCCAGGCAGAAAAGCGCGCCGACCTCTTGGCCGCCCGGCTCACCTGGTTGGGAATGACGGTGACGGCGGCCACGCTGCTGCTCACCGGCAACCTGGCCACCGCTATTGCGGTACAGTTGGTGATGGCTTGTCCCTGCGCCACAGTGTTGGCGGCCTCCACTGCGGTGACCGCAGCCTTGACCAATGCGGCCCGCCACCGGGTCTTGATCAAGGGCGGCCTTTATTTGGAAAGGTTAGAGGAAACCGACTGTATCTGCTTCGATAAAACCGGGACCCTCACCACCGATGTGCCTGAGGTAACGGAGATCATTACCCGCTCCCCTACCTTAAAGGCGGAACGGGTCCTGGGTCTGGCGGCCGCGGCCGAGGCCCACAATCCCCATCCCCTGGCCCGGGCCCTGGTACAGGCGGCGGGGGAAGCGGGCCGGTTCACCGGACCGTTTGCCACCCCGGAAATCGTCCTGGGCCGGGGCGTCCGGACCCAGGTGGACGGCGATCACCTGGTGGTGGGCAATCTGACCTTCATGCAGGAAGAAGGTATCGACATCCGCTATTTCCAAGGTCAGGCAGACAGACTGGCGGACAGGGGCCGGAGCGCCGTGTACGTGGCCAAAAACGGCAAGGTCCAGGGCATCATCGGCATATCATATCTGGTCCGCCCCGAGGTTCCGGCGGTGCTGTCCGGGCTACGCCGGGAAGGGATCCGGGAAATGCATCTGGTCAGCGGGGACACGGAACCGGTGGTCCGCGCCCTGGCCCAGAGGTTTAACTTCGAAGGATCGGCCGGGGCCCTGCTGCCCGGCGACAAATCCCATTATGTGGAGGAGTTGGTGGCTGCAGGGCGCCAGGTGGCAGTGGTGGGTGATGGAGTCAATGACGCCCTGGCCCTGTCCCGGGCCCAGGTGGGAGTGGCCATGGGCGCAGGGGGGGCTGAGGCCGCCATCGCCGCTGCGGATATCGCCCTGGCCGACAGTGACCTCTCACGTCTTTTATTCGTCAGGCGCCTGAGCCGCCAAACTCTGAGGGTGATGGAACAGAATTACTGGCTGGCGGTGTCCACGGATCTTCTGGGGGCGCTTCTGATCATCGGGGGCCGTCTGGGCCCGCTGATGGCTGGCGCCATACACGTGGTGCATACCCTGGGGATCTTTATCAATTCTAGCCGCTTGCTGGGGTGGCGGCCTCCCCAGGAAAAGGGTGGAGGCGGTCCTTGAATAGGTATACGCTGATCGCCGACACTCGAGGCCATATGCACATACCACCACTAGAAGGCTACTGCTATTGCCAGAAACTTATCAAGCGGCTGAAAATTCTACCTATCCACCCCATAGCGATACATTAAGCTCATCATCGAGGGCGCCAGCCTGTAAAGGTCCGGATAGCCTCTCCTTGGGTCAACCCCACCCAGTTCTCATATCCAAATCAAATGTGGAATTTTTCCCGCCGGACCGATAACTCATAAGATTGGCAAGTTATATTTTTATGATGCATTCCTAAATTTAATCATTGCTTCCTTCGGCCTCCCTCAAGCAGAAAGCGGGCTGGTCTGGACCTCCTGGGGTTGTGGTAAAAAAAAGTTATAAATTGACAGGGCGTACAAAATGGTTATCTGAAAACTATAAGGCGTCTATCCGACCTTCCGAAAAAATTCCTCTCGCAAAATCAAGCCTTAGAAGACCACATTTATGGAAGGTCGAAATATGAACCCCAGGAAACCAGTTTTTCTCAATAATTGGTTCCCTCGTCTTAAGTCTGTCCTGTGTGGGATCCAGCCGGGCATGGGAATACCCTGTCATCAGAGGCTAGGGGGTGGTGATCTCTCTCACGGCAGCCCCGCCAGAGTCCCCATGATTACGACTAACGAGGAAATCACGATGGCCCGGGAGACGCGTAAGACTCATCGGCATCAATGAGATGGAAGGCTCGGGGACATCTGGGAGAGACAGAAGGTCTAGCTGGCAAAAGACACAGTCATGAAAAGGAGGACGCAGTTATGACAACTCCCACCAAGCAACCGAAGGCAATTCACGGAGGCGAGAGCATCAGCGCTTATGGGCCGGCTCGCGCGACGGTCAAAGGGACCCCGCTGAGCATGGATGAGCTGCGCAAGATCGACGCATACTGGCAGGCCAGCCTCTACCTGTGCTTGGGGATGTTGTACCTCAGGGACAACCCTTTGCTCAGGGAGCCGCTCAAACTGGAGCATATAAAGCCGCGGCTGCTGGGCCACTGGGGCTCGGACCCCGGCCAGTGCCTCACCTACATTCACTTCAACCGGCTGATCAACAAGTACGACCTGAACGCGATCTATATCTCCGGCCCCGGTCATGGGGCGCCGGCGGTCCTGTCCCAGGCATACCTCGAGGGGGCCTACTCCGAGATCTACCCGGACAAGAGTGAAGACCTGGCAGGGATGCAGCGCTTCCTCAAGCAGTTCTCCTTCCCCGGGGGCATCGGTAGTCACGCGACCCCAGAAACGCCCGGCAGTATCCACGAGGGCGGCGAGCTAGGTTACAGCCTTTCCCACGCATTTGGGACGGTCTACGACCACCCGGACCTGATTACCCTGGTGATGGTGGGCGATGGCGAGTCCGAGACCGGCCCCCTGGCCACGAGTTGGCACAGTAACAAATTCCTCAACCCGATCACCGATGGGGCGGTACTGCCGGTTCTGCATCTCAACGGCTATAAGATCAACAACCCCACCATCCTGGCCCGCATTAGCCACGAGGAGTTGGAGGCTCTGTTCGTCGGGTATGGGTACACCCCTTACTTCGTGGAGGGCAGCGATCCCGATAGCATGCATCAGGCGATGGCCGCCACCCTGGAACACTGCGTCTTGGAGATCCGCAAGTTCCAGGGGGAGGCGCGGCAGACCGGCAAGGCCTTCCGGCCGCGCTGGCCGATGATCATCCTTCGGAGCCCCAAGGGCTGGACGGCGCCCCGGAAGGTGGACGGCCACTACCTGGAAGGTTTCTGGCGGGCGCACCAAATACCCATTACGGACGTCGCCACCAACCCGGGCCACCTGAAATTGTTGGAATCGTGGATGCGCAGCTACAAGCCGGAGGAACGTTTTGACGAGCAGGGGCGGCTGATTCCCGAGTTGAAGGCCCTGGCCCCCAAGGGGCGCCGGCGCATGAGCGCCAACCCAGTGGCCAACGGCGGTCTGTTGCGCCGGCCTCTGGACATGCCTGACTTCCGCAAGTTCGCCGTCGAGGTCAAGAACCCCGGTGGGACCCTGGCCGGGAACGTCCCCACCCTGGGCAACTTCCTTCGGGAGGTCATGCGGCTGAATATGCAGAACTTCCGCGTCTTCGGGCCGGACGAAACCCAATCCAACAAGCTCGAAGCCCTTTACGAGGTCACCAAGAAAGTCTGGCTGGGTGAGTATTTCCCGGAGGACGCCGACGGAGGCGAGCTGGCCTTGAAGGGCCGGGTCATGGAGATGCTCAGCGAGCACACGGTGGAAGGGTGGCTGGAGGGTTACCTTCTGAGCGGCCGGCACGGGTTCATTAACAGCTATGAGGCGTTCATCCACGTAATCGACTCAATGTTCAACCAGCACGCCAAGTGGCTGGAAAAGTGCAACGAGCTTCCCTGGCGGGCCAAGGTGGCGTCACTCAACCTGCTGATCACCGCATTGGTCTGGCGGCAGGACCATAACGGTTTCACGCATCAGGATCCCGGTTTTCTTGACGTGGCCGCCAACAAGAGCTCCGGCGTGGTGCGCATCTACCTGCCGCCCGACGCCAACTGCCTGCTTTCCGTAGGCGACCACTGTCTGCAAAGCATTAACTTTGTCAACGTCATCGTGGCGGACAAACAGGTACACCTGCAGTACCTGGACATGGAGGCAGCCATCGCGCACTGCACGAAGGGCGCCGGCATTTGGAACTGGGCCAGTAACGACCAGGGGGCTGAGCCCGAGGTAGTCATGGCGAGCTGCGGCGACGTGCCGACCATGGAGTCCCTGGCGGCCACCGCCCTGCTCCGCCAGCACCTGCCTGACATAAAGGTTCGGTTCGTGAACGTGGTGGACCTGTTCAAGCTGGCGCCTAACACTGAACACCCCCACGGGATGACTGATCGTGAGTTCGAGGCCCTCTTTACTTCAACCAAGCCGGTGGTCTTCAACTTCCACTCTTACCCGTGGCTGGTCCACAGGTTAACCTACCGCCGGCCCGGCCAGCACAACATTCATGTGCGCGGCTACAAAGAGAAGGGAAACATCGATACACCGCTGGAGCTGGCTATCCGCAACCAAACCGACCGCTATAGCCTGGCCATTGACGCCATCGACCGGATTCCCCGTTTCTGTGACACGGGGTCCAGCACGCGAGAGGCATTGCTCGAGCAGCAGTTTGCGTGTAAGAACCATGCCTATGAGTTCGGCGTGGATCGACAAGACATCACCGACTGGAAGTGGCCCTTCTAAGTCGAAACCTCAGAAAGAGTGTTTGGGGAGGCGGAATGGGCAGAAACGGGAGTCAGGTCTTGACCGACGATTCCGGAAAGGAGGCTTAGGACCCGGGACCGGCCATAGTTAAAGGAGGTATCAGCAATGGGTGAACAAGAGCTTGTCGCCACGGCTCATACCATGATGCAGGCAGGCAAGGGTCTCGTGGCCATGGACGAGAGTAACTCGACCTGTAACAAGCGCTTTGCCAAGCTGGGGATTCCCCAAACGGTGGAGGCCCGCCGGGCCTGGCGGGAATTGATCTTGACCACGCCCGGATTAGGGGAATTCATCAGCGGGGCAATTTTATATGACGAGACCATACGTCAGTCCAAAAATGACGGCACGCCTTTTATTAAGCTTCTTACCGAGGCCGGGATTATTCCGGGCATAAAAGTGGACGCCGGCGCCAAAGAGCTGGCCGGCCATCGTGGCGAGAAAATTACCGAAGGCCTGGATGGACTCAGGGAGCGTTTGTCGGAATACCGGCAGCTGGGGGCCAGGTTTGCCAAATGGCGGGCGGTGATCAGCATCGGCGAGGGCATTCCCAGTTGTGGGTGCTTAGAAGCCAATGCCCACGCCCTGGGGCGCTATGCCGCCCTTGGTCAGGAAGCCGGTCTGGTGCCCATAGTCGAGCCCGAGGTGTTAATGGACGGCGACCACACCCTGGAGCAGTGCGCCCGGGTAACCGAGGCGGCGTTGCACACGGTGTTCAGCCAACTCTACCGGCAGCGGGTGCTATTGGAAGGCATGATCTTGAAGCCCAACATGGTGCTTCCCGGTAGAGATTGTCCCACGCAGGCTGGGGTGGAAGAAGTGGCGGACGCCACGGTATCTTGTCTGCTCCGGGCGGTACCGGGGGCGGTCCCCGGCGTCGCCTTCCTGTCCGGTGGCCAGAGTGCGGAACTGGCCTCGGCTCGCTTAAATGCCATGAATGTCAGGTGGCGGACCAAAGTGCCCTGGGCGCTGACCTTTTCCTATTCTCGCGCCATCCAGCAGCCCGCCCTGGATACCTGGAAAGGCCAGGAAATCAATGGGGCTGCCGCCCAAAAGGCCCTGTATCACCGGGCTAAGTGCAACAGTATGGCGGGCCGGGGGGAGTATCGCGACGAGATGGAGAAACCTTGACCCCATTTAAAGGGGGTTTCCCCCCCAAATCAAATGGTGAAGTCTGTATGAATTTGCTTGTAGTATCATCTAACTGACTTTTTAGCTGAACCCAAAAAAGCAGATCGGTGTCGGGGTGTCCCAACAGCTCCGCGCCAAGGAAACAAATGCCCATGGGCCTTATTCTCTACTTTCTTCGACATGGGGAAACCACCGCCAGCCAGACAGGCGGCTATTGCGGCACCCATAATCCGGACTTGACCCCGGCAGGGTATGAAATGGCCCGGGATTTTGCCACTGCCTATAGAGACCTTGCTTGGGAGGCCGTCTTTTGCAGTCCCTTGAAACGCGCCGTGGCCACGGCCCAACCTTTGTGCGAAGCCGTGGGACTAAACCCGCACCTGAGGGAGGGGCTCAAAGAGATCGCCTACGGCCAGTGGGAGGGCAAGACCCCGGAGGAAGTGAACCGCGAGTTCCATGATGAATACGTCCGCTGGCTGGCCGATCCGGGTTGGAACGCGCCCACCGGCGGCGAACGAGGGGTGGACGTGGCCCGCCGCAGTTCCATGGTGCTGGATGAGATTGAACGGACACATCCCTCGGGGAATGTCCTGATAGTATCCCACAAAGCCACGGGGCGCATCATGCTGTGCTCCTTGTTGGGTATCGATGTGGGCCGCTACCGCGACCGCCTCAGCATGCCGGTGGCCGCGTTGAGTATCGTGGAAATGACCGAACAAGGGCCATTACTGCGGGTGCTGGGGGACCGCACACATTTGCGTCAAAGTCTGCGCCTCAGGCCAGGCACGTAAGGGATTGCTTTCCCTATCATGACTAACATTTCTTTACCCTGTGATCTAAAAATAGAATCCGGCGGTCTTGATAAGTTGTCATTTGCATGGGAGTGGGATGGTGTCCATGATTATCCAAGAGATCACCAGTGACATGGCCCAGCAACAAAGCGCTGAAGAGCTCTGGGCTATCCTCGCTACTTCATCCCAGGGACTTTCCAGTGATGAGGCCCAGAACCGTCTGGTCCAATTTGGCCCGAATGCCCTGGAAGAAAAATGAGCACTGCCACCCGTTGAAAAAGGAGAGTTATGGGGAGAGACAGCCACATTCTGACTATTAATAGCGGTTCCTCCAGCATTAAATTCTCCCTTTATGGCTTAGGGGAAACCGAAGCGCTTATCTTGAAAGGGGAATTGGCCGGGATCGGGGTGGAACGCGGCGATTTTCAGGCAGAAGATCAAGGAGGCCATCAACTGACCGCCCGAAAAATCGAGCTGCCGGATCATGAGGTCGCTTTCAAAACTCTCTTTGATTGGCTGCAAGGCCATGAAATCGGCAAGAATCTCCATGCCATAGGGCACCGCCTGTTGCACGGCGGTCCCGCCCACATTAAGCCCCAACTGGTGTCCCCCGCCTTGATCGAAGACTTAAAACTCCTGATCCCTCTGGCCCCTGAGCACCTCCCTGACGAAATTAAAGGGCTGGAGGCGGTTCACCAGCTTTTTCCGGACCTGCTGCAAGTGGCCTGCTTCGACACCGCGTTCCACCGGCGCATGCCTGACCTAGCCCAAAGGTATCCCCTGCCCGAGCCTCTCATTCGGGAAGGTCTCAGGCGCTATGGCTTCCATGGACTCTCTTACGAGTACCTTACCCAGGAGTTGGAGCGGGAGGCGGAGTCGCAAGAGGCCTACGGGAAGCTCATTATTGCCCATCTGGGAAACGGCGCCAGCATGGCGGCCATTGAGAACGGCCGGAGCCTGGATACCACCATGGGACTGACACCGGCCGGGGGCCTGGTGATGGGTACGCGTGTGGGCGACCTGGACCCCGGGGTGATTCTTTATTTGCTTCAGGAGAAAGGAATGTCCCCGGCAGCGGCAAATCATCTGGTCAATCATCAAGCGGGCCTGCTGGGGATATCGGGAATCAGTGAGGATATGCGTGACCTCCTGGCCCGCGAGGACACCGCCACCGGCGCGGCCCTGGCCGTGAGGATCTTCTGTTACCAGGCCAGGAAATTTATCGGAGCCCTGGCTACGGTCCTGGGTGGGCTGGATACCTTCGTCTTCACCGGCGGCATCGGCGAGAACTCGGCCACCATCCGAGCCCGGACCTGTGCCAACCTGGAATTTCTAGGTATTCATCTGGACCTGGACTTGAATAACGAAAATGCTCCGATCATTTCCAAGAAAGGTAGTCCGGTCACCGTCCGGGTCATGAAGACCAACGAAGAACTGATGATTGCCAGGCACACCCGGGATCTGCTCACTGGATAACGGGGTGATAAAAGCTATAACCGGAGGGGTTAAATGATCAAGCCCATCTTTCCACATGAAATGCGCAGTTTTGCCGGCATGGACGAACTCATCGAGCTGGCACTCGACTTACGGTGGTCATGGAATCATGGCGCTGACGACCTCTGGCGGCCTCTGGCCCCGGAAATGTGGGACCTCACCCGCAATCCGTGGGTCATTCTCCAAACCATGGCGCCGGGTAAGCTGAAACATTTGGCCGCCGATGCCAAGTTCCGGACCCGGGTGAAAACCTTGGCCCAGGAGATGAGCACTTCCCGCGGCGCGGCCGCCTGGTTTCAAAGGGCGCAGGCTCAGGCGCCGTTGACCACGGTGGCTTACTTCAGCATGGAGTTCATGCTGGGCGAGGCCCTGCCCATTTACTCGGGCGGACTGGGCAACGTGGCCGGCGATCAGCTCAAAGCAGCCAGCGATCTCGGGGTGCCAGTCGTAGGCGTCGGGTTGTTGTATCAGGAGGGATACTTTCGCCAGGCCCTCGCGGCCGACGGCTCCCAGTTGGCCCTTTATCCCATTAACGATCCGGGGCAGCTGCAAATCACGCCGGCACGCGATGCCAGCGGCGAATGGGTGCGTCTCCAGATGCATTTCCTGGGCTACACCATCTGGATACGTGTCTGGCAGGCGCAGGTAGGCCGGGTAAAATTGTATCTGCTGGACCTGAACGACCCGGAAAATCCGCCCATCGTGCGCGGACTCACCAACGAACTCTATGGTGGCGGGATGGAGATCCGCATCGCCCAGGAGATTGTGCTGGGCATTGGCGGCTGGCGGCTCTTGCGAACGCTGGGATTGAATCCCGAAGTGTGCCATCTGAACGAAGGACACGCGGCCTTCGCCATACTGGAACGAGCCTTGGATTTCATGAAATCGACGGGGCAACCTTTTGAGGTAGCCCTCCAGGTGACGCGCGCCGGCAATCTCTTTACGACCCACACCCCGGTGGAAGCTGGCTTTGATCGCTTCCCGCCGAACTTGATGTGGCAGTATCTGGGCCATTATGCGGAAAATAATTTAGGCCTGTCATATCGCGATTTGATGGCGTTAGGACGACAAGATCCCGGCGACGACCAGGAACCCTTCAACATGGCATATCTCGCCCTGCGCGGCAGTGGCGCGGTCAACGGTGTGAGCCAGTTGCACGGGAAAATCAGCCGAAGCATCTTCCAACCCCTGTTCCCCCGCTGGCCCCAGGACGAGGTGCCGATTGGCCACGTCACGAACGGCATCCATGTACCAACTTGGGATTCTCAGGCTGCGGACGAGTTGTGGACCAGGCACTGCGGCAAGGAGCGGTGGCTGGGCGAGACGAACCAACTGGAAAAAACGATACGCCGGGTGCCTGACCAGGAATTATGGGCTATGCGACAGGCCTCCCGGCACACGTTGATTGAATATGCCCGCCAACGTTACTCCCAACAACTGGCCGCCTCCGGCGCCTCCTCGGAGCAAATCGCCCAGGCCGGACAGATTCTGGACCCCGAGGCTTTAACCCTGGGTTTTGCCCGGCGGTTTGCCACTTACAAGCGTCCCACTTTGCTACTACATGACCCGGAGCGCCTTATCCGGCTCTTAATGGACCCCCAGCACCCGGTCCAGATCTTGATCGCGGGCAAGGCCCATCCCGCTGACGGGGCGGGGCAGGAAATGATCCGACAATGGGTGCAATTCACCCGGCGTCCGGAAGTACAAGGCCGCGTGGTCTTTTTGAGCGATTATGACATGCTCCTGACCGAGCAGCTCGTGGGCGGCGTCGACGTCTGGATCAACACCCCCCGGCGTTCCTGGGAGGCTTGCGGCACCAGCGGCATGAAGGTGCTGGTCAACGGCGGCCTCAATCTTTCGGAACTGGACGGCTGGTGGGCGGAAGCCTACCAGCCCCAGGTGGGTTGGGCCTTGGGCGATGGCCGGGAGCACGGTGACGATCCCGGCTGGGATGCGTCTGAGGCCGCGGCATTATATGACATCCTGGAAAAGGAAGTAATCCCAACATTTTACGCGCGTAATGCCGATGGTCTCCCCACCGATTGGCTGGTCAAAGTTAGGGCGAGCATGACGATGCTCACGGACCGTTTTTCCGCCAATCGCGCCGTTCGTCAGTATTCCACGGGGTATTATGTACCGGCGGCGGAAGCCTATGAGGCCCGCCGGGCGAACCAAAGCGCTCTCGGGATTCGCCTGGCGAACTGGCGGCGGCAGATTGAGCAGGAATGGCACTCCATTTCTTTCGGCGACCTGCAGATAGTAACCCATGACGGACAACATCATTTCCGGGTGGCGGTGATTTTCGGCAGGGTTGATCCTCAGGCGGTGCAGGTGGAATTATTCGCGGGGGAGACCGAGGGCCGGCCCTGGCGGCAGCCGATGGCCCGGGGGGACAAGCTGCCGGACCGGGAGGGAGCTTACGTGTTTACCGCGCAAGCGCCGGCGACGCGGCCCGCGAGCGATTTCACCCCGCGACTCATCCCTTACTTTCCCGGCGTCGCCGTGCCGCTGGAAATACCCTTAATTTTATGGCACCACTGATTGCCACTGGAGGGAGCTGATGAGCATTTCCCCTTATGCCGGTAAACCCGCCGAGCCCGGAATGTTGACAAACATTCCCCGCCTCGTCACCGCCTACTATGTCAATTGCCCCGATCCCGCCGTGCCGGCGCAGCGGGTGGCCTTCGGCACCTCCGGGCATCGCGGCTCTTCGCTGGACCACGCCTTCAACGAGGCACATATTCTGGCAATCACCCAGGCTATCTGTCTCTACCGCAAGCAGCAGAGTATCGACGGGCCGCTGTTCATGGGCATCGATACGCACGCGCTGTCGGAGCCGGCCGTTGCCAGTGCGTTGGAGGTCCTGGCGGCCAATGGCGTCGAGGTTATGGTGGATGCGGCCGGGGGTTACACGCCGACTCCGGTGATCTCGCATGCAATTCTCACCTACAACCGGGGTCGGCGCCGGGGCCTGGCCGACGGCATCGTCATCACGCCCTCGCACAATCCCCCGAAATATGGCGGCTTCAAATACAATCCGCCCCACGGAGGCCCGGCGGACAACCAGGTGACCCAATGGATCGAACAGCAGGCCAACGCCTTCCTTGCGGACGGACTGAAAGGGGTGGCGAGAGTCCCGTTTGAGCGTGCGCGCAAAGCTTCTACCACACATCCGCATCGCTTTCTTGACGCTTATGTAAATGATCTCCCGGCGGTGGTGGATATGCAGGCAATTCAAGACAGCAAGGTCCACCTGGGGGTGGATCCATTGGGCGGCGCCAGCGTGGCCTATTATGATGCCATTGCCGCGCGCTACCACCTCAACCTGGAAGTCGTGAATCATAGCGTCGATCCCACGTTCCGGTTCATGACCGTTGACTGGGACGGTCAAATCCGCATGGACCCGTCTTCGGTTTGGGCCATGGCGCGCCTGATCGACCTCAAGGACCGGTTTGCGGTAGCCTTTGCCAGCGACACCGATGCCGACCGCCATGGGATCGTGAGCCACAGCCAGGGATTGCTCCCCCCCAACCATTACCTTGCCGTGTCGATCGCCTACTTATTCGCCAACCGGCCGCAGTGGCCGAAAACGGTGGCCGTGGGCAAGACTCTGGTGAGCAGCAGCATGATTGATCGGGTGGCCGCCCGGCTGAACCGGCGGTTGGTGGAAGTTCCGGTAGGCTTTAAGTGGTTCGTGGAAGGACTCATGGACGGGTCGCTGGGCTTCTGCGGCGAGGAGAGCTCGGGAGCGACCTTTTTGCGGCGTGACGGCAGCGTCTGGACGACGGATAAAGATGGGCTGATCCCCAACCTGCTGGCCGCGGAGATCACCGCCCGCACCGGCAAAGACCCGGGCGAACACTACCAGGAACTGACGGCGGAGTTCGGCACGCCGTTTTCTACACGGATTGATGCGCCGGCGACCCCTGAGCAGAAGGCGAAGCTGGCTAAGCTGTCCCCCGAAGCCGTCAAGGAGTCGAAGCTGGCCGGGGAGCCCATCACGGCCAAGCTAACCAAAGCCCCGGGCAACAACGCCCCCATCGGCGGTCTGAAGGTCATGACCGCGAGCGGCTGGTTTGCGGCCCGGCCGTCCGGCACGGAGAACATCTACAAAATCTATGCCGAAAGCTTTAAAGACCAGGCCCATTTGGACGCCATTGTGACCGAAGCCCAGCGGATCGTGAATAACGCGCTGGAGTAGTCGGAGTCAGGCCGCGACCTCGGGGAGATCGGCAATGAACGACGACAGTCAAGGTCCTCTTACCTGACAGAACGAAAGGAGCACGAACATGACAACGGGCATGGCGCCGCTCACCGAACGCCCGGCCTGGAAGGCCCTGGAAGCCCACTATCACCAGGTTCGGGAGCTGCATCTCCGGAAACTCTTTGGGGACGATCCCGGCCGCGGCGAGCGGATGACCGCCGAGGCTGTGGGCCTTTACCTGGATTACTCCAAGAATCGCATCACCGATCAAACTCTCAAGCTCCTTCTGCAATTAGCCGAGGAATCCGGCTTGAGAGCTCGGATTGACTCCATGTTCCGGGGAGAAAAGATCAACCTTACGGAGAAACGAGCCGTCCTGCACGTAGCCCTGCGTGCCCCGAAGGGAGCAGTCATCATCGTGGACGGCGAGAACGTGGTGCCCCAAGTCCACGCCGTGCTGGACAAGATGGCTAACTTTTCCGGCCGCGTCCGGAGCGGCGCCTGGCTGGGCCACACCGGCAAGCGTATTCGGAACGTCATCAATATCGGCATCGGGGGCTCCGATCTGGGGCCGGTGATGGCCTACGAGGCGCTCAAGCACTACAGCGAGCGCGCCATGACGTTCCGTTTCGTTTCCAATGTCGATGGCACCGACTTCGCGGAGGCGGTCCAGGATCTTGATCCCTCGGAAACCCTCTTCATCATTTCTTCCAAAACCTTTACCACGCTGGAGACGATGACCAACGCCCACACGGCCCGCAACTGGTCGCTGGCGGGTCTCGGGGGCGAGGAAAAATCGGTGGCCAGGCATTTTGTCGCGGTCTCGACGAACGCTGAGGGAGTGGCGAAGTTCGGCATCGATACCGCCAATATGTTCGAGTTCTGGGACTGGGTCGGCGGTCGCTACTCCCTGGACTCGGCCATCGGCCTCTCCACCATGCTGGCCATCGGCCCGGACAACTTCCGGGCCATGTTGGACGGCTTCCATCAGATGGACGAGCACTTCCGCACCACCCCGTTCGCGGGCAACCTGCCGGTGCTTATGGGCCTCCTGGCCGTCTGGTACAACAACTTCTTCGGCGCCCAGACCGTGGCGGTCTTGCCGTACGAGCAGTATCTGAAGCGATTCCCGGCCTATCTGCAGCAGTTGACCATGGAGAGCAACGGCAAGCACGTCACCCTGGATGGGACCGAGGTCGCGTACCAAACTGGTCCCATCTATTGGGGCGAGCCGGGGACCAACGGCCAGCACTCTTTCTACCAGTTGATTCATCAGGGAACCAGGCTTATCCCCTGTGACTTCATCGCCCTCGGCCAGCCGCTCAACCCCCTGGGCCGGCACCATGACATGCTACTGGCAAATGTCTTTGCCCAGACCGAAGCGCTGGCTTTCGGCAAGACGCCCGAGCAAGTGAAATCCGAGGGCACGCCGGATTGGCTCGTGCCCCACCGAGTTTTCCAGGGCAACCGCCCCTCCAACACGATCCTCGCCGAGCGTCTTACCCCGGAAACGCTGGGCAAACTCGTGGCCCTTTACGAGCACATCGTCTTCACCCAGGGGACCATCTGGAGCATCAACTCTTTCGACCAGTGGGGCGTCGAGCTAGGCAAGGCTCTGGCCCAGCGCATTATCCCGGAACTGGAGAGCCAGGAGGAGCCCCGGCTCGGCCATGATAGTTCAACGAACACCCTGATCCAACGCTACCGGAAGCTCAAGGAGGCCTCCTGATGACTTTTGGGTTGTCCAAGCGGGTGGGAACCAGCCACCGATCACCGTGGGTTTGGTTTGAAGGAAGAGCTGGTGGCCCAGCTCCGCGCCGCAGGCCATGAGGTGGTCGATTTCGGTGCTCATGGTCTGAACCCTGGCGACGACTATCCCGATTTCGTCATCATCCTTCCATCCCGAAGGAATAACCCATGACCGACGAGCAAATGGTTCATGATCGCCCCGGAATTTTTCAATTTTTCAAGGAAATTGCCAAATCCGAATTACATTTGCAAAGGCTTTTCAATATATGAATCATATGGGAAGATTAGCGGAAGGGCGTATAGTGGCAAGTTACGCGCACCTTCACCCCAGCGGACTGGCTGATAAGGCTGCTGATCAAAGTGGGGCCAGGAGTTTCTTGGCACGCCCGGCGATGGTATGTTCATGTAGCCTCGGTTTTTCCTCTATCGCACCATTACAGGTCGGTGCTGGCCTGGCGGCGCCAGACCGGCAGAGCCATGACGGCCACGGCTAACAGGACGGCCGTCAGCCCCAGTGTCCAGGCGGTTCCCAGGGCCGGGATCAGCACCGCGCCGGTCAAGAAAGCCGCCAGCCCGGACCCCACCAGATCGGCGCTATAGACCCAGGGGCCGGGGCCGCCGGGAAGCCAGCCTGGGCCTTGCCGGGTTAGGAGGAGGAACATAGCCCCATCAGCAAAACCCGCGGCCAGGAGCAGGGCGCCCATCAAAGGCCGGATGCACCCGCCGGAAGCGAGCCCCCCAAACAAAATGGATGGCAGCAGACACAAAACCATCATGGCGCCCAGCAGTGCCGCCAGCCTTCCCGAGGTCGCATATTTCCAACGCTCTGCCGCCAGGGCCCCCAGCGCCAGGCCGGCCATGAACATAGCCGAAAACGCGCCCACGTCCACATAAACGTAACCGCACAGATTCTGATAAATGTATAGCAGAGTTATCAGGATGGTCATGGCGAAGGCGCCGGTGGCATAGGCTGGGAGTGCCAGGCGAAAAAGCGCCGGGAAGGCTGAAGCCGCCTGGTACCTGGCCGCAAGCTTCTTGTTCCTGGGCCAAGCCGCACCCGCGCTCATGACTACCAGGAACAACACCGCCAGGGGCAGCGAGGCGGTGCGGGAGCCGAGCCATTCCGTGAGGCGCACATACCAACGGCCAAAGTTTTCCGTGGCTTCCACATTCCCCTGGGCCATCATTCCCGAGAGGATAAAGCTGTAAGGGATCTCGACCGGCTGGCCATCCCGGTTGGCCTTCACCGGATAACTCCGCAAAGTCTTTTGAAAATTCTCTAGCAAAGGCTGGTGCAGGGTATCATCCAGCAAGGAGGGTTGCCGCGCCAGCGTCCCACCCAGCAAAGTCTCAAAGTAGAGAAGGCATTGGGCCATTCCCAGGTCCTGCCGCGTTAACCGCCCCCCTTCCAGAGTTTCGCTATAGGGCCGAGCCTGCGGCCGCCTTAAGATGCGCCCGGCCAGCACGTCCGGATCAAAACTGGACTGCCCCGGGCGATCGCTGGCAACCAGAAGATGTCCTCCCAGTGGGGCCGCGCGGGTCTCTCCGAAGACCTCGTCCAGCGCGGCCAGGACGGCTTCGGTACGCCGGGCCAGAATGGGGCCAGTATATGAAGCCGTGGCTCCATAGGCGGGCAAGAACAAGCAAAACACCCCGCCGGGCTTGAGCCTTTGTTTTACTTCCCAAAAGAACTCCCGGGTGCAATAGCGGTTGGTTAGGGCGCTGTCCGGCTCGGGCAGTACAGCCACCACAAGATCCCAGGTCTCGGGGGCGGTATGTTTGACCAGCGCCCGCCCATCTTCGGAGATCAGCCTCACCCTATGATCGCGGGCCGGTACCAGACCAAGCCGGGTGGCGAGTTGCCCCACCGCCGGGTCGAGTTCCGCCACTTCCAGGCTCTTAAGCCCATGCTGCAGCATGGCGGCCGGCAAGTGACTCAGAAGGCCACCGATGAGAAGGGCGCTGGACGGGTCGGGATGCTGGCCGCAAGCAACCGCCGCCAGTTGCCGGGCCGTGGTGTTATCGGCTTCATTCACCGCGGCCAAGAATTCGCCGTTTTGGAAGACCGAGATCTGTTGGCCGCCTTTATCTTGCAGCAGGGCCAGGCGGCCGTACCGGGTGTTCTGCACCTGGAGGAGGGAATGACCGGGAAGCCGGTGGCCCCAAGAGCGCTCTTCAGACCACCGGTCCAGAGGAAGGGCCGCGGCCACCAGCATAACCACCGCAAGTAAGGCGCCGCTTACGGTTAGGGGTTTCTGAGTCTGGATCCGGAGGAGTAGTAAGACCGGAACTGTCAGAAGCGCCCCGATGGAAAGGGCCAAGGATAAGGCGCCACTCAGATGGACCAGGACCAAGGCAGTTAGCAGACCACCCCCCATGGCCCCCCAAGCTTCGGCCCGAAACAGGGGCCCCACGGATTGCGAGGGAGCGGCCCGGAGCGCCAGGCTGAATTGATACCCGGCCAGGAGGGCCAGGGGCGCGGGGGCCAGGAGACTGAGCAAGGCGCTCTGCGCGGGAGAAAGCAATTGGCCCGAGACCGCGGCGGAACCCCAGGGGGCCAGGCGCAGCCAGAGGATCTGCCCGGCCAGGACCGGCCCGCTGGCCAGGGTGCTGAGCGCCAAAACTTTCAGAGGCCGGTAGCCATTTTGGTCCCTCCAGGTGGTGCCCCACCAGGCCCCCAGAGCAGTTCCCGCCGCGGCCCAGAGCAGCCACGCCCCCAGCATCAAGCCAAACAGGAGTTCGGAGCCGTGGCACTGGGCCATGATTTCCCGAAAGGTGAGGATCTGGCCAAACTGGGAAAAACCGCCCAGAGCGGTGAGAACCGGGACAATCTTGGGGGCCTGCCAGCCAGCGGAAAGGTCAGCTTTCAAGCCCATACGCCTGGAATCCTGGTGCGGCAAGAGGGGCAAGCCCCTTGGACCAGGTGATTTTCCAGCACCTTAAAGCCCAGGCGCTTGACCAACACTCGGCCGCAGGAGGGGCAATAAGTGTGATTGCCCATGTGCGGGGCCAAGTTGGAGATGTATACGAACTTAAGGCCGGCATCCAGGCCGATTTGCCTGGCGGTCTCCAGGGTTTGCTGTGGCGTGGGTGGCAGGTTCATCAGTTTAAACTGGGGTTCGAACCGCTCCAGATGCCAGGGAGTCTCGGCCCCCAGGTTGTCCCTAAGCCAGCGGGCCATAGCGGTCAACCCCTCCCGGCTATCATTGAGGGTGGGTACTATGAGAGTGGCTACCTCCAGCCACTTGCCCTCGGTTTTGGCCAGAACCATGGATTCCAGGACCGGCATCAGAGTGCCTCCCACCACCCGCTGGTAGAAATCATCAGTAGCGCCCTTGTAGGTAATGGTCACCGCCTCGAAGTTCCGCAGGAGGTCTCGGAAGGGCTGTTTTGCCAGGTAACCGGCTGTGCACAAGGTGCGTTTGAGGCCATACTGACCGCAGAATCCGGCGAAATCTCCCGCGAATTCCGGGGCACAGTCAGCTTCGGTGTAGGTGAAGCTGACCCCGCCGATGTGCCTGGCTTGCATCCTGGCCGCGGATTGCCGGAAATCGAAGGGAACGATATTTTTCGTCTGGGTAGGGCTTTTCTGGGAAAACTGCCAGTTTTGACAATAGAGGCAGCGCAGGTTGCAACCGGCATGGGCGATGGCCAGCACCGTCATCTCCGGGTGAAAATGGCACAGGGGATTCTTGCCGATGGGGTCGAGGTTCAGGACACACGGCTGACCATAGGCATGGGTCATCAACACCCCGCCGAGATTCTGTCGGACGCGGCAAAAGCCCATTTGTCCCGGGGCCAGAACTTCGTGGCGGGGGCATAGCTGGCACTGCACTTTACCCCCTTCCAGTCGGGTATAATAGCGGGCCGGTGCTGGTCCTGACTGGAGGGGTAATGGTGCGGCCTGTACTTGCTCTCCATCCAGCAGGCCCAACACCTGAAGCGCCCGCAAGGCCACGGGCGCCAGGGCCGCACTCAGACCCAGGCGGCCCGTCCAGGCCAGGAAGGCGCGGCGGCTTCCGGGCTCCATGAGGTTCAGGTCCATCGGCGGCTTCTCCTCTAGCGCACCCCTGCCAGGTTGGTGTTGGCGAGGCGCTGCTCCAGGATGGGAATAATATTGTCGCTGAGCAAAGAGCGTCCCAACCGGGACATTTGCGGCTTTCTGACATGAGGCGAGCGTGCTTCGATTTCAGCCCGCAAGTTCTTAATTTTGTCTTGGGGCGCAATTTGCTCGGCCAGTTTCTCTTTTGCCAGCTCAAAATCCATATCCGACATCTGCCGGGCCTTGTCCAACACCGCCAGGAGGTGGGCTTCCTCCGCAGTCTTTTCGGCCTCGGTCATCCGGTAATGGTTCTCATTGATATTATTCACAATCTTCTGGGCGATCATCCGCCGCCGAGCCTGCCATTTATCTTCGGGTATCGCCCGCAACCGCCGCAGCAGGTTTACTGTTCCATGGTTGGAGGCGGCCTGGCCGGCCCGCACGGGCGAGCGCAAATCCACAGGAGGGATCAGGCAGGGGCTGAAATCTTCCACCACCTTGAGCTGTTCGGGGGTCAGCACACCCCTTAGCTTCCCCTCCAGGGAATTGAACTCCGTGGACATCTGCCGGTTGCTCTGGTCTTGCAACTCCTTCAGGTGATGATTGATCTGGGCTGCCTGGGTGGGAATCTGACCTCTGGCCGGCGCGCCTTTCTGGATCTCTTCCTTAAGGGTAGCGTAGGAGGTTTCAGCCTGCCGCAGGGCATCCATGAGGGATGGCGAATTGATGGTGGCCCGTTCTCGGACCTGGCGGGCCTCCTGGGCTAATTGTAGGATTTGCTTCATCTGGTCCTGGGAGAGGTTAAGTCCGTTTAAGAGATTAATGGTGGAGATATCCTCCTGCAGCTCGGCGACTCTGGTTCTGACCTTTTGAAAGTCTGAGTCACCCGGGAAGAGGTCCCCCCGGCCCGCCCAGGCTTTCCCTGCGCCCCAGAAGAGCAACAGGGACGCCGCCACAATTAATGCTTTCTTCGGATATAACACGGTTTCCTCCCTGGTGGTTTGCTCGGTTTCTGAAAAGAGGATCGAATCCAGGCTTTCAATGGTAAAGACCACGGAGCAGGTAAAAAGTTAGAAGGTATGGTCCCAAACAACCCAACAGATGGTTAGCTGCGCCGGAGGTAGGCGCTTTGATGACCGAGTGGAATAATCAGGCGGCGGCCTTGTTCTTTCTGGCTACCCGCCTTATTCCCCATTATGCTTTCAGCAGGCGATTTCTGTATTTTTCAGAGGACCCCTAAGTTATCCCCTTTCCCACGCCTGATAGTACCTTCCAGGCCCCCCAGGATGGCCCGTCAACCATTTGACCTTCACCCTCGTCCCCTGGGTCGGGGAAGGCTTTTGGGCTGGCCGGGAAATAGATAATCTGGCGCACAGCCGCGGGGCCGGGGGAAGTGATTGCCGAATGGTGGACGCCGCTAGGGGGCGTTAGGCAGGGACATGCTATGTGCCAGGGACACATAAATGGCTGCTGTGATCCTCACCGGCATTGGCGACCTGACCCCGGCCATCAAGTGCCCTCGACGAGAAAATTTGGCTTCGAGAAGAGGACCGCTTGGGAGATTTTACTCGGGCAAAGAGGCTCCAAAACCTCGTTGGGCAGAAATAGCTATGGATGCGGGATAATCTCGGTTTAAGTTTACCCATACATCCCGGTAATATAATTCTCCGTCCGGATATCCCGGGGGCGGGTGAAGAGCTGGTCCGTGGGGCGGAATTCGATGAGTTCGCCCAGGAGCATGAAGCCCGAGTCGTCCGAGGCCCGGGCCGCCTGGTGCATGTTGTGGGTAACGATGATGATGGTGTAGCGCTTTTTGAGCTCCTGCATCAGCTCTTCGATGCGCAGGGTGGCCAGGGGGTCCAGGGCCGAGCAAGGCTCGTCCATCAAGAGAATCTCCGGTTCCACCGCCAGGAGCCGCGCAATGCAGAGGCGCTGCTGCTGCTCCTCGGTGAGGCTCAGGGCCGAGGCCTTGAGCTTGTCCTTTACTTCCACCCACATCTGCACGGCCTCCAGGGAGCGCTCCAGGATGGCGTCCAGTGCGGATTTCTTAGGCCGGCCATGCAGCCGGGGCCCGTAGACCACGTTGTCGTAAATGGACAGCGGGAAGGGGTTGGGCCGCTGGAAGACCATGCCTACCCTCTTGCGCAGTTGGGTGAGGTCCACCTCCGGGGCGAAGATATCCTGCCCGTCGATGATCACCTCGCCTTCGATACGCACCCCTTCGATGAGGTCATTCATGCGGTTCAGGGTGCGCAGTAAGGTGGATTTGCCGCACCCAGAAGGGCCAATCAGGGCGGTGATGGTGCGGCGCTGAAAAGCGCCGTTGATGTTCTTTAAGGAATGAAAGTCGCCGTAATAGAGGTTGAGATGCCGTAGGGTGATGAGCCCTTCGAGGGGGCAGAGTAGGGCGTTACCCGAAGCGACCGGAGATATAGTCATCAGTGCGCTTATCTTTAGGGACGGTAAAGACCCGCTGAGTGTCGCCCACCTCCACCAGGCTCCCCATCAGGAGAAAACCGACGCGGTTGGTGGCCCGGGCGATCTGCTTGGTGTTGTTGCTCACCAGGATGATAGTATAATGCTTTTTCAATTGAGACAAGGTTTCTTCGATTTTCGCGGTGGAAATGGGGTCCAGGCCACTGGTGGGTTCGTCCAGCAGAATGACTTCGGGCTCCATGGCCAAGGTGCGGGCCAGACATAAACGCTGCTGCTGGCCGCCGGAGAGTTTCAGGGCCGAATCCTGAAGACGGTCCTTGACTTCTTCCCATAACTGGGCCGTCTTGAGGCTGGCCTCCGCCAGGGCGGCGAGCTCCCCCGGGTCCTTTTTGCCGGCCAGACGGGGGGCCAGGGTGAGGTTTTCCAGGATGGAGCGGGGCAGGGGCACCGGCTTGCTCAGCACCAACCCCACCCGGCGGCGCAGGCGCACCAGGTCGTAATCCGGGGCCAGGAGGTCTTCGTCGTCCAGCCAGGCGCCGCCCTCCACCCGGGTACCGGGGATAAGATCGCACATGCGGTTCAGGACCCTGAGAAAGGTGCTCTTGCCGCTCTTGGAGGGGCCCATGAGGCCGAAAATCTCCCGGGAGTAGATCGTGAGCGACAGGTCGGCAATGGCCGGAAAATCGCCGTAGTAGAGGGAGAGGTGTTCGACCCGGATTTTGGCTTGGGGTTGGTCTTTCATTAATAGCTCTCAGCCGTCAGCTTTCAGCTTTCAGCAAAAGCAAAGAACCTCAGAGAATGTGCCTGTCTAGTGCCTCGGTGCATTGGCCGATTCTAACTCCATAACAATTTAGCCGAAAACTCCAGCAGGCATGGCAGACTTCGCCATGTCGGTTTCTCTCACCTATAAATTCTATCGTTGGGGTTATTCTTTGTGATATTCTTCCTTGGACTAACCTTTGTTTAGCAATAATTCTTTCACCTGTGGTTGATATGAATTGGTAAGTACCCTGACCTACATGAGCAAACGCTTGTTCGAATGTATGAAACATACGGAAATAATTTCCTCGACCACCATCAGGATGCGGCATAATTAGCCTCCGACATCTTTCTATTTAGCCTTGTGCGTCCACATGTTTGATTTAGCTGACCTCTGATAGCTGATAGCTGACCGCTGACCGCTTCTTCTAAGAATATTTCTTCATCAGCCGTTGCATCATGGTATAGGCCGCCAGGTTGATGGCTAAAATCGAAATCACCAGGACTGCGGCGGTGCCGTAGGCATTGGGCATGGAGAGGCCTTCCCGGGCCAGGATGTAGAAGTGCACCGCCATGGTGCGGCCGGAGTCGAACATCGTCACCGGGGTGCGCAGGGCGGCGCCGGCGGTGAACAGCAGCACCGCGGTCTCCCCCAGGGAGCGGCCGACGCTGAGCATGATGCCGGTGGTGATTCCCGGCAGTGCCGCGGGCAGGACGATGCGGGTGACGGTCTGCCACTGGCTCATCCCAAGGGAGAAGCAGACCTGACGATACTCCTGGGGCACCGCTTTAATCGCCTCCTCCGAGGTGCGGATGATGATGGGTAGCACCATGATCCCCAGGGTCAGGGCGCCGGAGAGCACCGACCAGCCGAAGCCCAGCTTCATGACAAACAGGACAAAGCCGAACAGGCCCAAAATGATGGAGGGCACCCCGGCCAGACATTCGGCCCCGAAGCGGATGATGCGGGTGGTCCAGCCTTCCCGGGTGTATTCGGTCAGGTAGATGGCGGTCCCCACCCCAAAGGGGACAGCCAGCACGATGGCCAGGAGCGTGATGTAGGCGGTAGCCACAATGGTGGAAAGGATGCCGCCATGCCGGCCCATGTCCTGGGGTTCGTGGACCAGGAACCCGAAAGTCACCTGGGGTAGGCCCTTGATGGAGATGTCCAAGATGATGAAGACCAGGATGAGCAAGGTAAAGCCGGTCAAGGCCCACAGCAGGGTCTTCATCAAAGTTTGGACAGTGCGGGGCGGCAGACGCATGGGCGGTTTACCTCCGGCGGGTGACCAGGGTGGCGCAGAGGTTGAGGATCATGATGATTACAAATAAAACAATGCCGGTGGCGAACAGGGCCTCCCGGTGGCGGCCGGCGGCGTAGCCCAGCTCCAGGGCGATGTTACTGGTGAGGGTGCGCACCGGGTCCAGGATGGAGGCGGGCAGCTTCAGGGCATTGCCCGCCACCATGATCACCGCCATGGTTTCGCCCACCGCCCGGCCCATGCCCAGGATGATGGCGGTCATGATGCCCGAAGAGGCCGCGGGCAGCACTACCCGGCGCACCGTTTGCCATTGGGTGGCCCCCAAGGCGATGGAGCCATCCCGGTAGAGGGCCGGCACCGCGCTGAGGGCGTCAATGGAGATGCTGATGATGGTGGGCAGGATCATGATGCCGAGGATGATGGCCGCAGCCAGGAGCGATAGCCCGGGCCCGCCCAGGTAGTCCCGGATCAGCGGGACCAGCCAGACCACGCCCAGGAAGCCGTAGACCACCGAGGGGATGCCGGCCAGGAGCTCCAGGGTGGGCTTCAGGACGAGCTTCAGGCGGGTGGGGGAGAATTCCGCCAGGACGATGGCGCAGCTCAGACCCAGGGGTATCCCGATGACCATGGCCCCCAGGGTCACCAGCAGGGAGGAGACGATCATGGCCAGGATGCCAAAGTGGCCCTTGGTGGGGGCCCAGTGGCTGGAGGCCAGGAAATTCTTCAGGCCGGCAAAGTAGATGAGGGGCCCACCTTCCAGAAAGATGAAGATGGTGATGAGGGCCAGGGAGCTGATGGAAGAAAGGGCCAGGAGAAACAGCACCCGTTCGATGAATTTGCCCGGTTGCATTACTGGACCCCCACCAAGCCTTCTTTTTCCAGGATTTGCTGGCCCGGGGGGCTCAGGACGAAATCGACGAATTGTTGGCAAGAGCCGGTGGGGGCTTCCCGGCTGACCAACAGGAAGCGCCGCCGCAATTTATAGGTATGATTCTTGACATTCTCCGGAGTGGGAGCGACGCCCTCAATGGTCAACGCCTTAACCCGGTGGTCCACCAGGCCGGCGGAGATATAGGCGATGGCGTTGGGGTCGCCCGCCACGATCTCCCGCACCGCGCCGTTGGAGTCCTGCACCATGGAGGCGGGGCTCACTTCGGCCTTCCCCATCACCAGGTCTTCAAAGGCCTCCCGGGTGCCGGAGCCCTCCTCCCGGTTGATGGCGTCGATTTCTCGGGGCGGCAGGCCAAAGTCCCGCCAGTTGGTCAATTTGCCCATGAAGATCTCTTTCAATTGGGCGACGCTAAGGTCGTTCAGGGGATTGGCAGGATGAACGATGACTGCGATGCCGTCATAGGCGATGGGGACCTCGATGAGCTGCTTTTCCGGGCCGAGCAGCTCCCGGGAGGAGGCCCCCAGGTTGGCGGCCCCCTGAGTGGCGGCGTGGATGCCGGCGCTGGAGCCGCCGCCCTGCACGTCGACGCGCATCTCCGGGTGTTGGTGCATAAAGATTTCCGCCAATTTCTCGGCGAAGGGCTGCACCGAGGTGGAACCGGCGATGCAGACGGCGTGGGCCGCAGGCCCAGGGCCGCCTTTACAGCCCCAGGCCCCCGTTAGGAGCGGCAGGCTAAGGAGGCACACTACCAGCAGGTGCGGCAGACTAGCCGGCCGCGAGTCGGGAGGCTCCCGGTATGGCGTCAAGGTATCCCTTACCTCCGTTGGGCTCCAGAGCAATAAGGCTCAAACCAAAGGGTTAAATCGCAGCAGGTTAGACCATAGCCTTATAATCAAAGGGTTTTCTGAAACCCAACCGCGGAGAAATTCTGGCATTAATCTTGTAAATTATTTCACAATCGTAGACAAGCTTCAACCTTAAAGAACCTTAAAGCATCACAATCGAGATCGCAGACCAAGATTTCGCTCGCCAATCAAAAGCAATGGCTAACATGTTCAAAACTTTTCAGGAACATCGCCAGTTTCTGCATTACGCCTGGGGTCTGGTGCGCCTCCCCGAACCGGGAGAAGGGCCGCTGGATTACTTATTGTCTGAGACGCGCTGGCAGGAATTGCTGCACCGCCAGTCTGACCCCGCGGCCTGGCTCATGGCGGTGTCCCAGGCCACCGGGGTCTATTTTTTTCCCTCCCGGGAATGGCCGCCCCGATTGCTGCGGTATCTTAAGCTCTTATAAATTACGCGGCGTCGAGTAGCGTGGGGGAATCTCACCCCCACGCCCTCACAGATCCGTACGTGAACCTCTCGGCTCATACGGCTCGTGCCAGCCTTACTCCTGAAGCCTCCCGACTTCAAGCCGACACAGACAGGTAGAGCTCCTCCCAATTCATCTGGTTGGCCCCAACTCCCTGTGAGCTGACTCATCCCCTTCGCTCCATTCTCATTACAAGAACTTCCTCGCTACTACGGGATGATCCGCCCCCTTCATGTGCCTCGATACTTTCCCTCTTCGTGGGCCTCACTTATCCGGGATTACTCCGCCGGCAGGTGCAAGGAGAAGAGGCTCCCCTCTTCCGGGGTGCTTTCCACCGTCACCCGGCCGTGGTGCGCCTGGGCAATGTGCTTGACGATGGCCAATCCCAGGCCGGTGCCGCCGATCTTCCGGCTGCGTCCGGCATCCACCCGGTAGAAACGTTCAAA